>VFQP010005585.1_pt1 | contig 10866 bp, 1 predicted proteins | sample 3512351 | NCBI WGS metagenome assembly VFQP01 (sample SAMN10412372, study PRJNA504923) | tailings metagenome | isolation source: Relicate 1 Philex TSF1 revegetated site | place: Philippines: Tuba, Benguet | collected 2017-08-29
ACCGGCTCGGCCGGCTTCCTCACCGAGCCTCAGTACGCCATCGTGCCGCGCTGAGAACCGACGCCTCCCGGACGGCAAAGGCCGTCACCGCTGACCGCGGTGACGGCCTTTTTCATGGGCGGCGCTCAGGCCGCGACCGGGGCGGCCGCGCTGGCGCGCGCCCACAAGGCGAGCGGTGTGGAGAACTCGCCGCCGCGCTCGCGGAAGTGGCGCAGCACGATGTCGATGCGGTCGAGGAATTCGCGCAGGTCCGCGCCGGTGCGCACGTAGGGCGTGTGGCCAGGCACCAGCGAAGGCGAGTGGTAGGTCAGCGTGAACACCCGATGGCCTTGCGCGAGCATGGCGTCGATCAGGCGCTTCTGCACCGGCGCGTCGAAGCCTTCGGGGCTCAGGCGCGCGCGCCACAAGGCATTGAGGCGGCTCAGGCTGCCCTGCACGTGCAGGCGTTGCATCAGGGGGCTGTCCCACAGCGCGGGCAGGCGCCGCCCCATGCGCCAGGCCCAGCCGCCATAACCCACGGTGAGCGGCACTTCGAGCAGGCGGCGCGAGGCATCGGTGAAAAAGGGCTCGGCGGGCATGCCCAGGTAGTCGGGGCCGTGGCTGTGTGCGAACGTGGTGTCGGGCACGAAGCTGCAGTCCACGCAGTAACCGAGTTCGAGCAGGCTGTCGAAGGTCTTGGGACCCAGGCCGTAACGGCCGGCCTTGAACACACGCGGCGCGGCGCCGAAGGCCTGCGCCACGGCCTCGGTGCTCGAACGCAGCTTGGCGGCCTCGAGCGCGGGCGGCAGATTGCCGTGGAAGGAGTTGAAATTGGTGACCGCCTCTTCGTGCGGCGGCGTGATCCAGGGGTGGCAGTGCGTGCCGAAGCCGGCCAGGCCCTGCTCGACCAATCTGCGCAGCGTCGCCACCTCACGCGACACGGCCACGGCGTGGTTGACCACGTAGGTCGGCTGCACGCCATACCGGGCAAACACCTCGTGTGCCCGCCCCTGTTCGGCGATCGAGCCCGTGGTGCGGGCATTGCGGTCAAAGGGCTTGGACCAATCGAATTCTTCTTCGGTGTCCACCACCACCAGCAGCACCGGACGCTCCAGGCGCAAGCCGGCATCGACGGGGACGATCGGCGGCAGTGTCATGCAAGGCTCCCTTGCGTTCGACCGGCCGGCACACCCCGCTCCTCCCTCGATAGCATGACTTCTCCTCGCGATGCCCCATGGTATTTGTATTGCGCGCCGTGCCGGCTGTGGTCCGGATGCGACTGCGGCCACAGCCTAGCCGCACCACCCGACCCCGGACACGCGCGTTTCGTCCATCTTCACCCTTAATTCCAATTAGTTCACATACTCTCACCCGTATGGGGGTAGCGGCTGGGCGCAGGGTAGTTACAGTTGGTTTCGGGTAGTGCTATTTTGTATTAGATTTCCCGGTTTCGGCGAAGAGGGGCGGTGATTCATGAGTGAGAAGACGCGCGGTGCTGCGCAGGCTGGAGAGCCGCCCTTGCTGGGCGACTGGCTGGTGCGTGGCGCCGTGACCTGGCCCGAGCGCCCGGCACTCGAAGCGGCCGGTGGCGAAAGCTTTGGCTACCAGGCCCTGCTCGCGCGCGTCGAACAGGAAGCCGCCCGCTGGCGCCAGGCCGGCATCGCCCCGGGCCAGCGCATGGCGATCGCGGCCACGCGCTCGCCCGACTCCATCATCGCCATCCTCACCGCCGCCCACCTGCGCGTGGGCTACGTGCCGCTCGACCTCGCCTATCCGCCCGAACGCCTCAAGGCCATGCTCGAAGACGCGGCCCCGCGCGCCGTGGTCGGCGAGGCATCCGCGCTGCAGCGCTTGATCGAGCTCGTGGGCCCGGTGCCCAGCCTGCAACAGCCCGCGCCCGACGCCGCCGGCCTGCACGCCGCCCAGCCCGATCTGGCCTATGTGCTGTTCACCTCGGGCTCCACCGGCCGACCCAAAGGCGTGGCCATGGGCGAGCGGCCGCTGCGCCACCTGATCCACTGGCACGCCCGGCACGCGCGCCTGGGTCAGCCCGCGCGCACGCTGCAGTTCGCGCCGCTGTCGTTCGACGTCCATTTTCAGGAAATCTTCTCGACGCTGGCCTGTGGCGGCACCCTGGTGTTGGTGCCCGAGGCCGAGCGGCGCGACCCGGCCTTGCTGCACCGCGCGCTGATCGAGCGGAGCGTCGAGCGCCTGTTCGTGCCCTACGTGGCACTGCAGATGATCGCCGACGCCTCGCGCGAGGCCGTGCCTGCCGCCCTCAAGGAGGTGGTCAGCGCGGGTGAGCAGCTGACGGTCACGCCCGCGATCCGGGCCCTGTTCCAGCGCCTGCCCGGCGCCGAGCTGCACAACCACTACGGCCCCACCGAAAGCCACGTGGTCACGGCGCACGAGCTCACGGGCGATGCCACCCACTGGCCCGAGATCCCGCCGATCGGCCTGCCGCTGCCCCATGTGCAGGTGGCCCTGCACGAGGCCCAGCCGCTCGAAGACGGCGCCACCCAGGGCGAGCTGCTGCTGGGCGGCGACACCCTGGCCAACGGCTACCTGGGCCGCGCCGAACTCAGCGCCGAGCGCTTCCGCCGCGACGCCGACGGCCGCGCCGGCACCTGGTACGTCACGGGCGACCTGGTGCGCCAGGACGCGGCCGGCGTCATCACCTACCTGGGCCGCGCCGACCAGCAGGTCAAGGTCGATGGTTTCCGCATCGAGCCCGGCGAGGTCGAGGTGGCGCTGATGGCGCACGAGGCCGTGAAGGAAGCCGTGGTCACCGCGCCCGAGCTGCCCGGCGTGGGCAAACAGCTCGTGGCCCACGTGGTGCTGCACACGCCCGCGACCCCTGAAGCGCTGGCCGCGCTGATCGGCCAGTGGCGGCAGTTCCTGCGCGCGCGCATGCCCGAGTACATGGTGCCGGTGCGCTACGTCGCGCTCGAGCGCCTGCCCATGACCCCCAGCGGCAAGATCGACCGCCGCAACCTGCCGCTGCCCGTGGTCGAGGCCGCGCCGGCGGCCCTCGCCACCACCGAGCCGCGCGCGCTGGTGCGCCAGCTCTGGCAGGAGCTGCTGGGCCTGCCCACGCTCGCCGACGATCAGAACCTGTTCGACCTCGGCGCCAAATCGCTGCTGGTGATGCGCTTCGTGGCGCGCCTGCGCGAGGCCGGCGTGAACCGCGTGGGCGTGGCCGATGTGTACGACCGCCCGAGCGTGGCAGGCATCGCTGCCGCGCTCGAAGGCCAGAGCGCCGCGCGCGGCCCGCGCCGCAGCGCGCCGGTGGGCGCCACCCAGGGCATCGCCATCGTGGGCATGGCTGTGCGCGTGCCCGGCGCGAACGGGCTCGACGCCTTCTGGCAGGCCCTGCTCGAGGGCCGCGAAGGCATCCGCCATTTCCGGCCCGAGGAACTGGACCCCGCCGTGCCGGCCGAGCTGCGCGCACGGCCCAATTTCGTGCCCGCGCACGGCATGCTCGACGAGGCCGACCGCTTCGACGCCGCCCACTTCGGCATCTCGGCGCGCGAAGCCACCATGCTCGATCCGCAGCAGCGCCTGATGCTCGAACTGAGCATTGCCGCGCTCGAACACGCGGGCATCGACCACACGCGCGGCGACGACCGCATCGGCGTGTACGCGGGCACCGGCAACAACGCCTACGCGCCCGCGCTGCGCCAGGAACAGCCCCAGCTGGTGCAGCAGTACGGCGAGTTCGCCACCATGCTGGCGAGCGAGAAGGACTACGTCGCCACCCGCATCGCCAACCGCCTCAACCTGCGCGGGCCGGCGATCAGCATCCACACCGCGTGCTCCACCAGCCTGGTGGCGCTCACCCAGGCCTGGCACGCGCTGGCCAGCGGGCAGTGTGACGTGGCGCTGGCCGGCGGGGCCAACGTGCACGTGCCCCAGGCCACGGGCTACCTGCATGTCGAAGGCGGCATGGAATCGGCCGACGGCCACTGCCGCCCCTTCGACGCGCAGGCCAGCGGCACCGTCTTCGCCAGCGGCGGCGGCATGGTGGTGCTCAAGCGCCTGGACGACGCCATCGCCGCGGGCGACACCATCTACGCGGTGGTGCGCGGCGTGGGCATCAACAACGACGGCGGCGACAAGGCCAGCTTCACCGCGCCCAGTGTCAGCGGCCAGGCCGAGGCCGTGCGCATGGCGCTCGACCACGCGGGCATCGACCCACGCTCCATCGGCTACGTCGAGGCCCACGGCACCGGCACCTCGCTGGGCGACCCGATCGAGATCGCCGCGCTCACCCAGGCCTGGCGCGACGGCACGGCCGACAACGGCTTCTGCGGCATCGGCTCGGTCAAGGGCAACGTCGGCCACCTCGCCGCGGGCGCGGGCGTGGTGGGCCTGATCAAGGCCACGCTGGCGCTGCACCAGGGCACCATCCCGGCCACGCTGCATTTCCGTGCGCCCAACCCGCAGATCGATTTCGCGCACACGCCCTTTCACGTGATCGCGGCCAACACACCCTGGCCGCGCACGCCCGACGCGCCGCGCCGCGCGGCCGTGAGCTCGCTCGGCGTGGGCGGCACCAACGCGCACGCGGTGCTCGAAGAAGCGCCCGCGGCCCGGCCGCTGCCCGCCGACGACGGCCAGCGCTGGCTGCTGCCGCTGTCGGCGCGCACGCCCGACGAGCTGCTGGCGCGCGCGCGCGATCTGGCCGACCACCTCGAACGCCACCCCGAACTGCCCCTGGCCGGCGTGGCCGCCACGCTCATGCGCGGTCGCCGCGCCATGGGCCAGCGCGCGTGCGCTGTGGCCACGAGCACCGCCGAGGCGGTGCAGGCGCTGCGCCAGATCAAGAGCGCGAGCGCGGCCAGCGCCGCGCCGCGCGTGGTCTTCGTGTTCCCGGGCCAGGGCTCGCAGCACCCCGGCATGGCGCGCGGCCTGTTCGACGAATCGCCGGCCTTCCGCGAGGCCTTGCAGAACTGCCTGCGGCTGGTGCAGGCCCGCCTGGGCACCGACCTGCTGCCCTGGCTGCTGCACGACGACCCCAAGGACGAGGCCGTGGGCCGGCAGCTGGCCGAAACGCGCCACGCCCAGCCCGCGCTGTTTGCCATGTCGTACGCGCTCGGCGCGTGGCTGGAGAGCCTGGGCATCCGCGCGCAGGCGCTGATCGGCCACAGCATCGGCGAGTACGCGGCCGCCTGCCATGCGGGCGTGATGTCGCTCGAAGACGCCGTGGCCGCCGTGGTCGCGCGCGGCCAGGCCATGTTCGACCAGCCGCCCGGCGCCATGCTCGCGGTGCGCCTCGCGGCCGACGCGCTTGCGCCGCGGCTGCCGCCCGAGGTGGAGATCGCGGGCTGCAACGCGCCCGCGCTCACCGTGGTGGCCGGCCCCTTCGCCGCCATCGAGGCCCTGGCCGTGACGCTCGAAGCCCAGGACGTGGGCTGCACGCGGCTCAAGGTCTCGCACGCCTTCCACAGCGCCGCGATGGACGGCGCGCTGCCCCGCGTGCAGCAGGCGCTGGCGCAGGCCCGGCTGGCCGCGCCGCGCGTGCCCGTTTACTCGTGCGTGAGCGGCGAGCCGCTCACCGAAGCCCAGGCCACCGACCCCGCCTACTGGGCCCACCAGGTGCGCGCACCGGTGCTGTTCAGCAAGGCCGTGAGCGCCGAACTCGCGCACGCCGACGTGGTGTTCGTCGAGGTCGGCCCCGGCCAGGCGCTGTCGGCCCTGGTGCGCCAGCACCGCACCGCGAAGAACACCGTGCCGCGCAACCTGGCCCTGCTGGGCCCGGCGCAGGACCCCGGCCAGCCCGCGGTGGTGGCCTTGTCGGCCATCGGCGCGCTCTGGAGCGCCGGGGTCGAGCTGGCCTGGCCGGTCGCCGCGTCGGCGCCGCGCGTGGCCCTGCCCGGCTACCCCTTCGCACGCACCCGCCACTGGTTCGAGCGCCGCGCCGGCGCCCTCCCCGCCCCCGTCACCGACGCCCAGCCCGTGCTGGCGTCCGCCCCTTTCCCCGAGCCGCCTCCCATGCCCATGAGCCGCATCCCCACCATCGAAGCCGAACTCAAGCGGGTCTTCAGCGACGTCTCCGGCCTGCCCGCCGCCGAACTGGCCAGCGACGCCACCTTCGTCGACCAGGGCCTGGACTCGCTGTCGCTCACCCAGGCCACGCTGGAGATCGAACGCGTGTTCGGCCTGAAGTTGCGCTTCCGCCGCCTGCTCGAAGACCTGGACACCGTCGCCAAGCTCGCGGCCCTGCTCGACCAGCAACTGCCGCCCGAGCGCTTTGCTCCGGCTCCCGCGCCAGCGCCGGTCGCGGCCCCGGTGGCGCAGGCCGCGCAGGTCGCGCCCGCGGTGGCGCAGATGGCCGTGCCGGCCATGGCGCCGATCAACCCGACGGCCGCCTTCGCGCCCTTGGCCCCCCTGGCCCCCGTGGCCGGCGGCGCCGCCGTGCACCAGCTGATCCAGCAGCAGATGCAGCTCATGTCGCAGCAGCTCGCGCTGCTGTCGGGCGTGCCCGCCGCGGCCGTGGCGCCGGTGGTGCTCCAGGCGGCGCCGGTGGAGGCCCCGTTGGCCGCCGCCCCCGCCCCCGCCGCTGCACAGGCGGTCAGCGCGGCGCCCGCAGCCGCGGCCGCCGACAGCGGCGAGCCCACGCTCAAGTCGCTGGTTGAAAAGCCCTTCGGCGCCTCGCCGCGCTTGACCCTGCAGGCCGGCCAGGACTTCACGCCCGCGCAGCAGCGCTGGATCACCGACTTCATTGCCCGCTACAACGCGCGCACCGGCAAGTCCAAGACCTTCAGCCAGGACAACCGCAAGGTGATGGCCGACCCGCGCGTGGTGACCGGCTTCAACCCGCTCTGGAAAGACCTGGTCTACCCCATCGTGGTCGACCGCTCCAAGGGCGCCAAGCTCTGGGACCTCGACGGCAACGAATACATCGATCTGCTCTCGTGCTTCGGCGCCAACATGCTCGGCTACCAGCCCGACGACGTGCTGGCCGCCATGCACCAGCAGCTCGACCTCGGCCTCGAGGTGGGTCCGCAGCACCCGCTGTCGGCCGACGTGGCGCGCCTGATCTCGCGCTTCACCGGCATGGAGCGCGTGGGCTTCTGCAACACCGGCTCCGAGGCCGTGATGGGCGCCATGCGCATCGCGCGCACGGTCACCGGCCGCAAGAAGATCGCGATCTTCACCAACTCGTACCACGGCATCTTCGACGAGGTCATCGTGCGCGGCACCCGCCAGCTGCGCTCGCTCTCGGCCGCGCCCGGCATCCTGGCCAACGCGGTGGAGAACATCCTGGTGCTCGACTGGAACAGCGAAGAGTCGCTCAAGGTGCTGCGCGAGCAGGGGCCGCAGCTCGCGGCCATCATGACCGAGCCGATCCAGAACAAGTACCCCAACATCCGCCCGCGCGAGTTCGTGCAGGCGCTGCGCCAGATCGCCGACCAGTCGGGCTGCGCGCTGATCTTCGACGAGGTCGTCACGGGCTTTCGCGTCGGCCGCGGCGGCGCGCAGGAGTTCTACGGCGTGCGCGCCGACATCGCCACCTACGGCAAGGTCATCGGCGGCGGTCTGCCCTTCGCGGCCATCGCGGGCAATGCGAACTGGCTCGACGCGCTCGACGGCGGCCACTGGCAGTACGGCGACGACTCCTACCCCGAGGCCGGCGTCACCTACTTCGCCGGCACCTTCGTGCGCCACCCGCTCGCGCTCGCGGCCGCACACGCCTCGCTGCTGCACATCGACCGCCAGGGCCAGGCCTTCTACGACACCATCAATGCGCGCACCCAGCGCATGGTCGACCGGCTCAACGCCGGCTTCGCGCAGCGCGGCGCGCCCTGCAACGCGGTGAACTGCGCGTCCATCTGGCGCCTGCACTGGGACGACGGGCAAAAGAACGTCAGCCTCTTCTACTACCTGATCCGCCACCTCGGCCTGCACGTGTACGAGCAGTTCGGCCACTTCGTGACCGAGGCCATGACCGACGAGATCACGACCCGCATCGCCGACACCATGCTGCAGGCGCTCGACGAGCTCATGGCCCTGGGCTTCATCACGCGCCGCGACGGCGGCTCGCCCGGCGGCGGCCAGCCCGTGCCGCCGCTGCCCGGCAGCGCGCCCGCCCCCGCCGGCACGCCCGCGCCCGCGGCCGCGGCCGGTCCGGCCCCGGTCGAGGCCGCGCTCTCGCCCGGCCAGACCGAGCGCTGGCTGGTCGGCGCCTTCGACGACGCCGCGCGCCGCGCGCTCAACGAGTCCTTCTGCGTGAGCCTGCGCGGCAACGTGAGCAAACCCGCGCTGCGCCAGGCCCTGCAGGACGTGGCCCAGCGCCATGCCGCCTTCCACCTGAGCTTCGACACCAGCGAGCCGCGCCAGCACGCGCACGAGCCGCGCCCGGTCGAGATCGCCGAGGTCGACCTGCGCCACGAGGCCGACGCCGACGCCGCGCTCGACGCCTTCTGCACGCGCGCGAGCCAGCGCGACTTCCCCTTCGACCAGGCCCCGCTCGCGGCCTTCAGCCTGCTCGACCTGGCCGACGGCCGCGTGGTGGTGCACGTGGTGGCCAGCCACCTGATCTTCGACGGCTGGGCCTCGAGCGTGTTCAACGCCGAGCTTGCCGAGGCCTACCAGGCGCGCTGCCGCGGCCAGGCGCCGCAGTTCAAGCCCGCCGAATCGCCGCTGGCCTTTGCCGAGGCCGAGCAGGCGCGCATGGACAGCCCGCAGGGCCGGGAAGCCCTGGCCTTCTGGCGCGAGGCCCTCAAACAGCCGCCGGCCCCGGTGAACCTGGGCGACCGCAGCCCCGAAGGCCGCCGCCAGTTCAGCGCCGACACCGTGCGCGTGCGCCTGGCCGGCGAGCGTTACGAGCGCCTGCGCAGCCAGTCCAAGGCGCGTGGCGCCACGCTGTTCCAGTGGCTGCTCACGGCCGTCACGCGCCTCATCCACGAGCGCAGCGGCCAGCCCGAGTTCGTGGTGAGCATTCCCTACGCGAGCCAGTCGCTGCAGCGCCATGGCCCCCTCATGGCCGACGGCGTGCTCGACCTGCCGCTGCGCCTGTCGTGCAGCGCGCAGGACAGCGACGAGGCCCTGCTCGCGCGCGTGCGCTCGCACCTGATGGACGCGCTCGAGTACCCGGTGATGACCCAGGGAACGCTCGCGCGCGCGCTGGGCCTGCCCAGCCGCGGCGACCGCCCGCCGCTCACCGGCATCTACTTCAACCTCAACCCCAAGGTCGACCTCTCGGCCTACCTGCCGCTGCAGGCCGCCCTGCACGAAGGCCGCAAGCAGGGCATCCTGGCCGAGCTGTTCTTCAATTTCTACGAGCAGGACGACGCCCTCACGCTCGACCTGCACCACAGCGCCGAGTTCTTCAGCCCCGCCTGCGCCCAGGCGCTGGTCGACGGCCTGGTGGCGCAGATCGACCGCCTCAACGGCGTGAGCGCCGTCGCGAAAGCCCCGGCCGTGCCGGCCAGCGCTGCGCCCGCGGCGCGCAGCGTTGCCCAGCCCGGCCCCGCCGCCAGCGCCGACCCGCGCCTGATCGCCTGGAACCAGGCCACCGACGTGCCCTTCGACGTGGCCACGCGCGTGGAGGCCTCGGTGAGCCGCCAGGCCCAGGCCACGCCCGACGCCACCGCGCTGGTGGCCCAAGGCGTGTCGCTGAGCTACGCGGCGCTCGAACGCCGCGCCAACCAGTTCGCGCAACTGCTCGCGCAGCGCGGCATCGGTCCCGGCGCGCTGGTGGGCGTGTGCCTGGCGCGCGGCCCCGAGCTCGTGCCCGCGCTGCTGGGCATCCTCAAGACCGGTGCGGCCTACGTGCCGCTCGACCCCAACTTTCCCAAGGACCGCCTGAGCTACATGGCCGAAGACGCCGGCCTGCGCCTGGTGGTCACCGAGGCCGCGAACGCCGCGCTCAGCGGCCTGCCGCGCGAACAGCAGCTGCGCGTGGACGACGACCGCGCCAGCCTGGACGCCGCCAGCGATCAGGCCCTGCCCGCGCCGCACAACCCCGCGGGCGACGCGCCCATGTACGTCATCTACACCTCGGGCTCCACCGGCAAGCCCAAGGGCGTGGTCGTGCCGCAGCGGGCGGTGAGCAACTTCCTCGCGAGCATGGGCCGCGAGCCCGGCCTGAAGGCCAGCGACCGGCTCATGGCCGTCACCACGCTGTCGTTCGACATCGCGGTGCTCGAGATCTTCCTGCCCCTGGTCACGGGCGCCACCACGGTGCTTGCGCAGCGCGACGAGATCATGGACGCCGAGGTGCTCGGCCGCCTGCTCGGCGAGCAGCGCATCAACGTGATGCAGGCCACGCCCACCACCTGGCACATGCTGCTCGACGCCGGCTGGCAGGCGCCCGCGGGATTCCGCGCGCTCTGCGGCGGTGAACCGCTGCCGCCCTCGCTCGCGGCCAAGCTCCTGGCCCAGGGCATCGAGCTCTGGAACATGTACGGCCCCACCGAAACCACGGTCTGGTCCACGCTCAGCCGCATCACCGACGCCGCGCAGAAGATCAGCATCGGCCACCCGATCGCCAACACCCAGGTCTGGGTGCTCGACGAACAAGGCAAGCCCTGCGCCATCGGCCAGGAAGGTGAGCTGTGCATCGGCGGCACCGGCGTGGCCAACGGCTACTTCAAGCGCGAAGAACTCACCGCCGAGCGCTTCGTGGCCGACCCCTTCAGCCGCGTGCCCGGCGCGCGCCTGTACCGCACCGGCGACCTCGCGCGCTGGCTGGACAACGGCACGCTCGAACACCTGGGCCGGCTCGACTTCCAGGTGAAGATCCGCGGCTACCGCATCGAACTCGGCGAGATCGAGGCCCGCCTGGCCGCGCTGCCCGGCATCGCGCGCACCGTGGTGATGGCGCGCGAAGACACGCCCGGCGACGTGCGCCTGATCGCCTACGCCGTGCCCGCGCCCGGC
>VFQP010005586.1_pt1 | contig 10865 bp, 11 predicted proteins | sample 3512351 | NCBI WGS metagenome assembly VFQP01 (sample SAMN10412372, study PRJNA504923) | tailings metagenome | isolation source: Relicate 1 Philex TSF1 revegetated site | place: Philippines: Tuba, Benguet | collected 2017-08-29
ACCCGAGACCTTTGGGTTATGAATCCAACGCTCTAACCACCTGAGCTACCCCGCCTTGTGTAAATTCTCATTTACGGGGTGCAAATATAGGGGTTCAATTTTAGTATGCCAACAATTTCATCATTCGTTCGGCCACAGTTTGTGGATTGGGCAACATTTGCGACTCCAGGGCCAGGTTAATGGGTACGGCCGGCAGGTTCAGGGCACCCAGTACTTCAACGCGGGCATCGAGAAAATGATAACATTGGTTACTGATCCGAAGGGACAGGGCTTCTGCAAAGGAGTTATTTTGCTGCTCTTCACTTAAAACCAGCACTTTCCCGTGTTTTTTCACCAGTTGGAAAATAGCTTCTTCATCGAGCGGGAAAAGGGTACGCAGATCCAGCACTTCTACCTGGCCCGGAAAGCGTTCTGCCGCTGTTTTAGCCCAGTATACACCCATACCGTAAGTAATAACACAAAGGGTTTCCCCTTTTTTGATTTTGTCGGGCTGTGCTTCCAGCACTAGATTAGCTTTTCCCAGTGGTAATACATAATCCCTATCGGGTTCAACGGTTTTGGCCGTTTCTGTACCGGGCACTTTACTCCAGTATAAACCTTTGTGTTCCAGCATCACTACCGGATTAGGGTCATGGAAGGCAGCCTTCATGAGTCCCTTCATATCGGCAGCATTAGAAGGATATACCACTTTAATACCCTTGATGGTGAGCAGTGTACTTTCTACGCTTCCGCTGTGGTATGGGCCGCCGCCGCCATAAGCGCCGATGGGTACCCGTAGTACCATTCCTACGGGGAACTTGCCATTGGAGAGGTAGCAGGACTTCGACAATTCTGTAACAAGCTGGTTAAAGCCGGGATATATATAATCGGCGAACTGAACTTCAACGATGGGTTTAATACCCAGGGCAGATAAGCCAGCGGTGGATCCAACAATATAGGCTTCCTGAATAGCGGTATTGAATACGCGGTGATCGCCAAATTTATCGGCCAGGGTAGCAGCTTCGCGGAATACGCCGCCCAAGCGACCACCTACATCCTGTCCGTATAAAATTGCTTCAGGATGGTCTTGCATGATTTCTTCTACGGCGTGTAGTGCCGCATCTACCATCAATACTTTCTCGCCGTTCTTCGGACTTCTTTGTCCTTTTTCTTCTTTTACGGGTGATGGCGCAAAGACATGATCTGCTACCGATGCCGGATCGGGATCTGGCGCGAGTTGGGCGCGGGCAAAATCGGCCTGAATTTTTTCGGCCACTTCATGCTCGAGTGCAGAAATGCTGTGCTCGGGCACACCCACATCAATCAGTAGTATCCTTAATTTAGGAAGTGGGTCATAGTTACCATGTTTGAGCAGGTCTTCACGGCTGCGGTAGAATTCCCTGCGAACACCGCTGGTATGGTGCCCCAGTAAGGGAACTTTGGCATGCACCAATGCCGGTTTACGCTCATTTCGGGCATAATTCACGGCTTCCTCCATGGTTTCATGGCTACGAATAAAATCGCTGCCATCACATTGCCAACGGCGTAACCCTTTGAAACCTGCTGCGTAATCATAGGCATTCATAGCCCTGATTTCATCGGCAGAAGCGCTGATACTCCATTGGTTATCCTGCACCAGAAAAACAATCGGTAATTGTTTGAGAACGGCAAACTGAAAAGCCTCACTCACTTCACCTTCCGTTACACAGCCATCACCCAGCGAGCAAACCACCACAGGCTTTTGTCCTTCATGGGTCACCAGCAGCTCACTTCCAATACGATCGAGGTATTCAATACCCTGCGCCAGTCCGGTAGTGGGAATGGCCTGCATACCGGTAGCACTGCTTTGGTGAATGATGAAGGGTTTACCTTCTGTTCGGCTGCTGGGGTGGCAATAATAGGAACGCCCACCAGAAAAGGGATCTTCCTTTTTGGCGAGTAGTTGCAACATTAATTCATAGGGTGTAAAACCAATCGACAGCATAATGCTATCATCGCGGTAGTAGGGGCTCACCCAGTCGCAGGGCAGCAATTGCATGCCTGTGGCTATTTGTATGGCTTCGTGGCCGCGGGAGGTTGAATGTACATATTTACAAACCTGGCGATTGGCTTCATAGGTATCGGCCATTGTTTTGGCCGTTACCATCCAACGGTAAGCTTGTAAAAGGCGTTCGGTCGTTAACATGGGCGCGCAGATCGTTTGGGATAAATCCCTTTTATTTTATTTCCAGTTGAAAAACCCGTTCATTCGTATAATATCCTTCTAACACATCGCCCACCACGCACTCTCCTACTCCCTGTGGTGTACCGGTAAAAATCAGGTCGCCAATATTCAGGGAAAAATATTGTGATATATGAGCAATGATGTGTTGAAAGGGGAAAATCATATGATCGGATTTTCCCTGCTGAACGGTTTCACCGTTTTTGGTCATAGAAAATTCGATGGTCTTTTTAAGCATATCTGGTTGCAGGGGGAGCCATTTGCCCACTACGGCCGATTGGTCCCAGGCTTTTGCCTTTTCCCAGGGCAAGCCTTTCTTTTTGAGTTCGGCTTGTATATCGCGGGCGGTAAAGTCAATACCAACGGTAATAGCATCTACATATTTGGCAGCGTGCTGCTCGGGAATGTATTTACCATTCTTGGATACCCTGAGCACCAATTCCGCTTCGTAATGCAATTCATTGGTGAATTCGGGATAATAGAACGGCACATTAGGCTGCAACAGGGCCGATTTAGGTTTCATGAAAATGACGGGTTCCTCTGGAACAGCATTGCCTAATTCCTTTGCATGATCTGCATAATTCCTTCCAACACAGAATATTTTCATAGCGAAACGTTTACATATTGACCAATTGACAACTTCCTTCTATCGGGCGCTGCCTCATTACCAATTCATCTGCTCATAAAAAACGGGCCTGAACAGGCTCGGTGGCTCATAGGTTCAATTGGAGAATTGTAGATATACCTATAACGTGAAAAACAAACAGATAGTATTAAAAGTTCAGGTTATTTGCCATGTTCATGGTACGTTCCAGACCAATTGATGCGAATGATTCAATGATCTCGCCGCATTTTTCGATTTTGGCCTGAATTATCGGTTCTTCTGAAGCAAGCCAGCGGCCTAGTACAAACTCTACCTGACGCCCTTTAGGGAATTGATTCCCGATGCCAAAACGCAATTTCGGATAGGCATCAGTACCCAGGGTGAGTTGTATGTCTTTCAGTCCATTATGCCCCGCATCAGAGCCGGTTCCTCTCAACCGAAGTTTATTCAGGGGTAATGCCAGGTCATCTACAATGGTCAGGGTTTGCGGCAGGTCTATTTTTTCTTTGTCCATCCAGTATTTGAAAGCCTTTCCACTCAAATTCATATAGGTGGTAGGTTTGATGCACACAAAGGTTTTCCCCTTCCATTTCACTTCTGCTACTTCTGCCAGCCTATCGATGCGAAAGAATGCCCCATGTTTAATGGCAAAAGCATTCAATACATCAAAACCAATATTATGACGGGTATGCTTGTATTCATCGCCGATATTACCCAGTCCTATGATGAGGAATTTATTCATAGCGGCACAAAAATACACCAGATATCCTTGCTCCATTCATTTATCAGATCAATTCTCCGCTAAAGAGTAGTTCTTTAACAGGGGGCATTGGACAAGTTCACAAATTGGTTAATGCGGCATAGTTCATGAGTTACAGAAAGGCACAGGTATAAAAACTCACTGATTTTCATCATGATGGCTTAAATTACGTCCTAATCCTTTATCAACCCCACATGCAAAGCATTCGCTCCTTTATGAACCTCATTATCAATATTGGGGTAAGTCCGAATCTGGACATTGGCGAGCGAAAGCGAACCCGTTTGCTGAATGTACTGGTTTTTGCAGGTCAGGTTATTAATGCACTGTTTGTTACCCTCAATTTATTTGAGGGACATTATTTGAATGCCGGCTTATTATCACTTTATATTCTTGGCAGCAGTTTATTTTTTATCATCAATGCTTACAAATACCAACAAACTGCCAGGGCTATTTTATGTTTAGTATCCACCATTAGTTTGAGCCTGCATGCTATTTTATTCCGGAACGGTAATGAATATTACTTGTTGGTGAATATGATCTTGGTATCAATTGTTATGAAAAATCGCTGGCTGATCATTTTATTATCAGTGAGCAATATGATTGCTTTTCTCTGCATCCGTTATTTTGATACAACGGCCTATGTGTATGACCCAATGCCTGCATCGAGGGTGTATGTGAATATTTTCGTTGCTTTTATTACATTACTACTGGCACTGGTGTATTACAAACAAGAGCACCTCAATTATGAGCGGGAGTTAGAGGGCAGCAAACAAGAGCTGGAAAAAAAGAACAGTGAGTTGGAGGAAGCGAATACAACCAAGCAGAAATTATTTTCCATCATAGCACATGATCTGCGATCACCTATTGGACAGCTCACCAATAGCCTGGATTTGATTAACCGACAATTGATTACACAGGAAGAGTTCCTGCGTTTTACTGAACATATTGCTTTACAGGTTAAACAACTGCAGGGAGGCTTGGATAATTTATTGAAATGGAGTACGAGCCAGTTAGAGGGTATAGAAATAAATCCGGAGAAGGTTGATTTTCAGAAAGTGCTGGCACAGGTATTATCATTACTGCAGGCCGAGATAGAGAACAAAGAAATCAAGGTGAATATCAGCTCTTCTGGTGGCCCTATTTGGGCAGATCCCAATCATTTATTGCTGGTATTACGAAACCTGCTTTCCAATGCAATTAAGTACTCGTATAAGGGAGGATTAATCAGTATACGACATAGTACCAGTAATCATGAGGTATTGATTGCCATTGCCGATGAGGGCGATGGGATGGATAAAACAACCAAAGAGGCCTTATTCTCGCCTGCCAATATTATATCAAGAAGGGGTACATTAAATGAGAAAGGTACCGGTTTGGGCCTGAAGCTTTGTAAAGAGTTTGTGGAGAAGAACAATGGCCGCATATGGATAGAAGACAACCAACCAAAGGGAGCTATTTTTATTGTATCGTTCCCGGCTACTATCTGACACAAAGCCTTGGTAACACCTTTTTTTCATCATGCCTAAGCGATACAGGTTTGCTGCCGAAAGGAAACAGGGTATTGACTATAATCGATAAAAAAGGGCCGTATCTGTTCGATACGACCCTTGTATAAAAGAGATGAAAATGATTATTTCTTCTTCTCGTCTTTCGCTGCGTTAGCTTCTTCCTGTCTTAACTGACGGGTCATTACTACTGAAGCGATAGGAATACGGGGAGAGTTAAGGATCTCCATGTTTTCTGCCACTACATCTTCAACGCGGATGTTAGCATTCAGTTCGAGGTTTGTGATATCTACAGCGATATTCTCTTTCAGGTCTTTAGGTAAAGCTTTTACCTTCAGCGCCTTCATTTTGGTAACGAGTTTACCACCTTCTTTTACACCTACTGATGTACCAACAAATTTCAGGGGCAGTGTAGCTACCACTTTTTTGTCGTCTACCAGTTCCAGCAGATCTACGTGGATCAGGGTATCAGTTACTTTGTCGAATTGCAGGTCCTTCAGGATGCACTTGAAGCTTTTGCCATCAACTTTTACTTCAGCCAATTGAAATTCACTTGTGTAAACGAGGGGTTTGAATGCTTTTGCAGATGCAAAGAAGCTAACCTCTTGTGAACCGCCGTAAATTACACCTGGCACATTTTCCTGAGAGCGAATTTGGCGGGCGGATTTTTTTCCATGCTCGGTCCTCAGTTGTCCTTCGATTGTAATTGTTTTCATGTTTTAAAATTTGGACGGCAAAGGTAGGGGAAAAACTGCGGCTGGCAAGCTGTTTTACGGTCATTCAAGGGAAAAAGGCGGCAATAGCCACAAAAAACCACCTAAAAAGCTGATTATCAGCATAATAAATCAAAACCCCGTTATAGTGATTGACTATAACGGGGTGAAGATATGGTTGAGTAGGGTAAAACTACGTGTTATTTATCGCGACCTCTTAATTGTGAGTGAATGAAGAGGCTGGTGATACTTTTGTTTTCATAGGCGTTACGAATAGCGATGGCGAAGAGGTCGGCAACGGATACAACCCTGATTTTGGGGGATTCCTTTTTCAGGGGAATAGTATCACAAACGATGAGTTCTTCGAGAACACTGTTTTCGATGTTCTCGTATGCATTACCACTCAATACGGGGTGTGTGATCAACGCCCTCACACTTTTTGCGCCTTTATCCTTAAGCAAACCTGCCGCTTTAGCGAGGGTACCGCCTGTATCACAGATATCGTCTACCAGTACAATATCCCTGTCGGTTACATCACCAATCACCACCATACTGGCGATTTCATTGGCGCGTTTTCTGTGTTTGTCACAGATAACCATTTCAGCATTGAAATAACTGGCAATTTCTCTCACGCGGTTTGTGCTACCTACATCGGGAGCGGCAAACGTAAGGTTTGATAACTTTAGTTGTTCAATGTAGGGGATGAAGATGGCTGAGCTATCGAGGTGGTCTACCGGAACATCAAAGAAACCCTGAATTTGGGGCGCATGAAGGTCCATGGTAATCACCCTGTCGGCACCAGCCGATTCGAGCAATGTGGCAATAAGTTTGGATCCAATGGCAACACGTGGTTTATCCTTGCGATCCTGGCGGGCGAAACCATAGTAAGGAATAACAGCAATAATTCTTGCGGCACTGGCTCTTTTGGCTGCATCAATCATGAGCAGCAATTCCATGAGGTTATCGGTGGGGGCATAGGTACTTTGTACCAGAAAAACATAGTCACCACGAATACTTTCCAGGAAGATGGGCTGAAACTCGCCGTCGCTGAATTTTTGGATGTTAATCTTACCGATGGGGGCACCAAATCTTTGTGCGATTCTTTCCGCCAGTTTCTGAGAACCGGTGCCGGAGAATATCTTGACAGATGGGTTCATATAGATGGGTAATGAGGAGCGAAGATAGAGATAAGGGCAAAAAATAAAGATTTGAAAATTTCATTTTTTTTACAATGCACAAAATTTCCATTAAACATTGGGCTGTAGACGACCAGCCAAGGTACAAGTTAGAGAAATGGGGAGCCGATAAACTAAGCGATTCAGAATTATTGGCTATTTTAATCGGGAGTGGCTTGCCAGGGTATACAGCCCTGGACCTGGCACAGGCATTATTACAGCATTGTAACAATTGCCTGCTTCGAATGGGTAAAATGACGGTAAAAGAAATCAGCCGGCTGGCTATTCCCGGTTTAGGCCGTACCAGGGCAATTAAAATCAGGGCTGCCCTGGAACTGGGGTTACGGAGGCACCAGCTTTCTGTAAAACAGGTGCAAATAAGATGCGCCAACGATGTAGCCGAATTCCTGAGGGCAAAATTTGCCTACAAGCCACAAGAAGTGTTTGTGGCACTATTCCTGAGTAGTGCCCACCGCATTATTGAAACAGAAATCATAAGTGAAGGGGGCATCACCGCCACAGTTGCTGATCCGCGGGTTATCATGAAAAAAGCCCTGTTGCATGATGCGGTATCGGTCATTCTCTGTCATAATCACCCCAGCGGAAGCCTCTCGCCCAGTAATGCCGATATTCAAATTACCCGCCAACTAACCGAATGTTGCCGAATTCTCGACATCAAATTACTGGATCACATAATTGTAAGTCATGAAGGGTATTACAGCTTTGCCAATGAAGGAAAAATATAATGAACATAAAGTACTGGCACAAATGGTTATTCCTTTTGCATCCTATACTCCCATATTCTGCTATGATAATGTAATCATCAGGCCTGCGCAGTAGGACCGCCAAAATTCATGGGTATCTCTATATTCTCCAGGTCCTGGATCATTCCATTGGCTGCTTCAAAACGGCTGATATTTTCTTCTAATGCTTTCATGAAGCGCTTGGCATGCATGGGTGTAAAAATGATTCTTGATTTAACACGACTCTTTAGGGTACCGGGCATTACATTCACAAAATCAATAACGAACTCGGCATTGCTATGTGTTATGATGGCCAAATTGGCATATTCACCCTCTGCCATTTCCTCACTGATCTCGATATTCAACTGATTAACGGGTTGTTGTTCCATATTGAAGCGTTTAGCCAGCAAAAGTAGGGGAAAAGAAAGAGTCACTATAGAAAACAGAGGAAGCCGGTTGCTAGTGGCCGGCTTCTCATGTGCATGATAACTATAAAAACTGAAAACGAAACACGAATCAGTGATTAAATATAGGAATTCCTGCGAATAATTCATAGGAATTTTTGAAAAATTTCCACAGTTTCTGCCTTTAAATTGTGAATAATCTCTATTAAACGTGTTTTTTTAAGATACTTTTGCGCCATGTTAGTACTCGATGGAAAAATAGCCGCCGCTGCGGTGAAGGAATCGCTCCGCGAAAAAACAAGCGCACTGAAAGCCGCAGGTAAAAGAACACCCCATTTAGCAGCCATTCTGGTTGGCAATAATGGAGCCAGCGAGACCTATGTAGCCAGTAAAGTAAAGAACTGTGAAGAAACTGGTTTTGGCTCAACTCTGGTTCGCCTTCCCGATAATGTGGATGAAGCTACCCTCCTCAATACCATCGAACAACTCAACCAGGATAGCAATATTGATGGCATTCTTGTTCAATTGCCCCTGCCCCGCCAAATCAGCGAACAAAAAGTAATCGAAGCCATTGATCCCGCCAAAGACGTGGACGGATTTCACCCTGTAAACGTAGGTAAGCTGGTACAAGGTTTACCCACTTTTGTTCCGGCAACCCCTTATGGTATTATGCTTATGCTGGAGCATTTCAAGATTGATACCCGTGGCAAACATGCCGTAGTAATAGGTCGTAGCAATATTGTAGGTCGTCCAATGAGCATCCTGCTCAGCAGCAACCTGAAAGAAGGCAACTGCACGGTAACCATCTGCCATTCGCACACCAGCAATCTTCAGGAAATTTGTGCACAGGGAGATATCATCGTTGCCGCATTGGGCAAACCTGGGTTTGTTACTGCCAATATGGTAAAACCCGGCGCTGTGGTAATTGACGTGGGTATTACCCGTGTGGAAGATCCCAGTGCCAAAAAAGGTTTCCGCATTAAAGGGGATGTATCCTATGATGAGGTAGCGGCTATTGCTTCTGCCATAACGCCCGTACCGGGTGGTGTTGGCCTCATGACCATTGCCGGATTACTTAAAAATACCATGCAGGCCTACGAACAGATGGCCGCACAATAATACCCTTTTCATGACTTCACCCATGCCTCAAACATTACCAGTCATGGAATCCTTCTATACCCTTCAGGGAGAAGGCTTCCACCAAGGTCGTGCCGCCTATTTCATCAGATTGGGTGGCTGCGATGTGGGCTGTTTTTGGTGTGATGTAAAAGAAAGCTGGGATGCTGCAAAACATCCGCAAATTGCTATTGCCGACATTGTAGCAGAAGCCAGTAAATTTCCCGGGCGCCTGGCGGTGATCACCGGTGGTGAGCCACTGATGCATCCTCTCGATGAACTAACTACCGCCCTACAGCAAGCTGGCTTTGAAACCAATATTGAAACGTCTGGCTCCTCTCCATTGAGTGGCCAGTGGGATTGGATATGCCTTTCTCCCAAAAAATTCAAAGCCCCTCTTCCCGAAATTGTACCGGTAGCACATGAATTGAAAGTGGTCATTTACAACAAACATGACCTGGAATGGGCTACCACCTATGCCGCTCAAACAAATCCCGGCTGTAAACTATACCTGCAACCCGAGTGGGATAAAAGAGAGCAGGTTCTGCCACTCATTATAGATTATATCAAAGCCCATCCTCAATGGGAATTAAGCATACAATCACATAAGTACATCAACGTTCCCTGATAGAATTTTAACAATCCCTGCCTTCAATTTTTCCGATCTTTCCACTGTGAAGAATCAGTTACTCCTATCCTTATTCATTTGTTGTTCTTGTACCTATTTGCCATCAGCAGCACAGCAGTACGATGCATCAAAAGTTAACCCAAAAGTTATGGCCCGCTATGAAAAAGCCATTGATATGTTGAAGGATGGCAGCATGCGGGAAGCTGTACCGGTGCTACTGGATTGTATTGCAGCCGATAGCAACTTTCTCGATGCTACCCTTTCGCTGGCAGGAGTTTTTGGAGAACTGAAACAATACCAGCGTTCAGTATTGCTGTATGAGAAGGTTCGGCAAAAAGATCCGGCTTATTTTGGGATCTATCACCTCCCCTATTCGATTAACCTTGCAGGGCTGGGCCGGTTTGATGAGGCATTGGAAGCAGTAAGTGTTTTTCTGTCCTTGCCCAACCTGAGTGAGCGAAGTATTAAAAGTGGAGAATACAGAAAGAAAACCTATGCTTTTGCTGTTTCCTATGCACAGGCACATAGCATGAGCAATTATAGTTTTAGTCCGGTTAATTTAGGCGACAGTGTAAATAGTGCCCGATCAGAATATTATCCTGCAGTAACCATCACCGATAGCCTACTGGTATTTACCCGTAAAACGGGTGCCATGCGGGAAGATTTCATGCAAAGCACACTACAGGATACTACATATCGTAAGGCCGAACTTATTGATGGCGACATTAATATCGAACCCAGAAAGGGCGCCATTACAGTATCGCAGGATGGAGAATGGATGCTGTTTGCAGCAGATCTTTCCGGACAGGGTGAGGGTGGCTTCGATATCTATATTTCTTACCTCACCCCGGAAGGCTGGAGTAGCCCTGAAAATCTTGGCCCTGGTGTCAATACCGATTTCTGGGAAACCTCCCCTACCTTAAGTCCGGATAAACGCGTAATCTACTTCAGCAGCAGCCGCCCCGGTGGATATGGTGGTATCGATATCTACGCATCTTACCGGCAACCCAACGGCAG
>VFQP010005587.1_pt1 | contig 10864 bp, 8 predicted proteins | sample 3512351 | NCBI WGS metagenome assembly VFQP01 (sample SAMN10412372, study PRJNA504923) | tailings metagenome | isolation source: Relicate 1 Philex TSF1 revegetated site | place: Philippines: Tuba, Benguet | collected 2017-08-29
GACGCCTGCTGCGCAAACGCCGCGCTGGCCGCCGAGGAGGCTGACGGGCCGCGGCTGTCACTGGCCGGCGGGGAGAAGGCGTCCCTGTCGCGCCGGGCGGCGGGCGTGGCCGCCGCCGCCAGCGGGCTGAGGCTGGTGGCGGTGGACAGCGGCGAGTGCACGCTGTGCTGCGGCGGCAGCAGCCGTGGGCCCAGAGCCCCAGAGTAGGACTTGCGGTGCCTTGCGTCCGACGCGGGTTCCCCGGCAAAGCTGACGCGGCCGTGGCGCGCCACTTCCGTTTGTGGTGGTGGCGCGCCGGACGGCGAGGACACGAGGGCGTCGGCGGCGGCGCGCCGGCCGGCCAGAGGGGCCAGGGCGCCCGGCTGCTTGAACGACTTGCGCCGGCGGATGGCGCTCATCTTGCTGGCCGCCGGGTTCCCCCGCATCAGCCTGTCCTCCCACGCCTCCTCGCCAATGTGCTCCGACACGGCGTGCGCCAGCGTCAAGGCCGTGTGGAACGCCCGCGCCCCTGCCGCCAGCCCCACGCCCGCCCCCGCCGACGCCGCCGCGCCGCCCAGCGCGCCGCCGTGCACGGCCGCCTGCGTGCCGTCGCCGGCGGCACCCAGCCCTGCAGCGCTGGCCGGCGCCCGGCCCGCTTCCTCCCCACTGCCAATGGTACCTGCGCCGCCACCGCTGCGGTCCTCACCCCGCAAGTTCTGCACGGCGTTGCCTCCCAGCGTGATTGCCGCCGCCTGGGAGTGGTGGTGCGTCACGTTAGTGAGCGCCGACGCTCCCTCCGCCACGCTGCCAGAAACGACGTTGGCGCCGGCCGCCGCCGTGGTGGCCAGCGACATGACCGAGACGCCCGCCGCGTGCAGCTCCTCCATCTCGTGCCCCTCCAGGGGCTGCGGCGCGCCGCCGGCGCCGTGCAGCAGCGCCGCGTGCTGCTCGCCCGACCGGTCCTCCTTGGCCGGGTCCCACACGTACGTGTTCATCATGCCCTTGCCCTTGACCTCGACGCCGCCCGACGGCGCCCACGCGCCGCGCTCCTCCAGCGCCATGAGCTGCACGTGCGAGGGCAGCCGCCGGAGCCGCTCCCGGGGCAGCTGGTCGTGGCGCTGCAGCAGCCCAAACGTCGCCTCGCTGACCTGCGGGGAGATTGGATGACGAGGAGCATGAGGACAGCGCGGCGAGGGTGCCGGGCCACATGCACTTCGTCAGCGCGCACAGCGCGCTCACCTGGATGCACCCTGGCCGGCACGTGCTCTCCATGCGGCTAGCCGTGTTCATCGTGTCGCCGCTGCGCGCGCAGGCGTTCGTTCACGTGACGAGACCAGCAGAGCAGGCCGTTTAGCTTTTTGCCAGGGCGCCTCTCCAGCGCTTCACAGGCCGCATCGCATGCAGGCGCTCACAAGAGCGTGAACTTGGGCAGGCGCGTGCCGAGCATGCCGCTGACCAGCCGCCCCGAGTGGATGCCCACGCGCAGCGTCACGGGCTGGCCGTTGTGCGGCATGAAGACCTGGCTGGCCCGCAGCTGCATGGCCTGCATCCTCGCAGCCAGTGCCGAGCAACAGCCTCACGCCCGTGAGGGAGACAGACCTCGCTGTGTGCGGGTGTGGGATGGGCGTGGCAACGACGCATCACGCACACGCCACACGCACCTTGGCGAACTGCATGATGGACCAGGCGTCCGTGGCTGCCTCGTCGGGCGTGCGCTCGCTGTGCAGGGCCTGGAAGCCGTTCTCGTCGCGCTCCACCAGGCCGCTGGCCACAATGTAGCAGCTGCGGGGTGTGCAGGGGACGCCGGCACCTCCACGTCATTGTCAGACGCAGGGCAGGCGGCCTCAGCAATCAGGAGGTTTGGCCCGCCGGCAACACACACGTAAAGCGTCCCACACTCACTCGCCCATGGTGTCGAGCTGGTAGAGCCCGTAGTCCTCCAGCAGACTATCAAACTCGTTGTAAAGAGTGCTGCGCAGAGCACGCAGAGCACACGGCGCGGCCACGCGCGAAACACCCGGCTCTCACTTGCACAGCAGACGTGCGCGCTCCTGCTGCTGCAACATGTCAGCAACGCGCCCCGTTCACGGCAGCCAGGCTCACTTGAGGAACATCATCACGTCCGAGGCCGAAATGTGCTTGCTCATGGTCGTGAACCCCACCTGGTGCACGAGGCGCACACGCAAAGCGCGCGCAGCGCACCGCCCGCATCCGGTGAGATGGAAGCAGCAGCGCGCTGCTGAGCCTGGCCAGGTATCGGTGGGCCCAGCACACCAGGGCACGCACCACGTCTGCAAAGAGCACCGACACGAGCTCGTGGTCGCTGGCCAGCTGGCCCACGTCCGTGCCCAGCAGCCCCGGCTCAGCGAGCATATGTTCGATGACGTGCCGCGGAAACATCTGCTCGAGCATGGTCATCTGCGCCGTCGTGAGCTCGGCCAGCTTGCGCTCCAGGTCCACGCGCTTGCTCACGTCTGCGCGCCACGCACACGCGCTCAGCGCGCGCAGCGTTGGCAGCACGGGCTGCCTCGTTCCCTTTGGGCCGCTGCTTTTCATCCGCTGCGGTGCGGCGCAGTCGCGCACCTGTTTGCGTGATGAGCAGCACGCGCTGGTCGAGCACTGGGTCGAGGATGGGGAAGGCGACCACCTCGTGCCAGCAGGGCAGCGGCTGCGGGACGGGCGGCGCCAGCGCGCAGGAGGCGGCGTGGGCTGGCACCAGCGGCGCTGCGGTGTAGCCGCTGAGCTGCGGGCCACGCAGCAGCTCTGAGCTGACAGATGGGGAGGTGTTGGGCAGGGGTGCAGGGGGCGCGTGCCCACCATGCATGCCCAGCACAGGCGGCTGCGGTGGGACGCCCTCGTCACCACGGCTGCCAAGCAGCAGCGCAGCCTGAGGGGGCATGTGGCCGTTGCTGGCCGAAGGCCTTGCTGCCGCGCGCGTCGCCGACGCGCGCTCAGCGGCGTTGTCCTCCTGGTCGTCTTGCGCCGTCTCGAGCAGGCCTTGCTGGAACGGGCTGGAGTCCCACGAAAACGTCACGTGGCGCCCGGCCGCGGCGCCCAAAGGCGCGGCTGCTGGGCCGGGGCCCGCCTGCGCGGCAGCGCCGCTGTTGGACGGCAGCCGCCCGTCCGAGCTGCCTGCGCCGCGCCCCTGCTGCTGTCGCTGCCGCGGCGGCAGCGGCGGCAGCAGGGGCGCGCCGGACGGGACGTGTGGAGGCGCGCCGGGGGCCAGGTCCAGGAACGACTCTGGCGCCCAGCTGCTGCCCGGCGTGGGGTGGCCGCCGCCCCCGTCTGCCGCCGTGCTGGCGGCCGCCGTGCACACCAGCCCCGCCTGCAGCCGGCCCATGCGCGACCCGGCGTTCGCCCAGCGGTCCGCCGCGTCCAGGGAGGGCGCCGACCCTGGCTCCTTGGTGGGGGCGGTGGCGCTGCCCTGGAGCGACTGCGGCATGGGCGCCGAGGCGTCCGGGGCCGTCCCCGAAGGCGTGGCGTTGCCGGTGGCGGTGCTGGTGAGGTGCAGGCGGCTGCTGGGCAGGGCGGTGCCCGTGGTGGCGCTGGCGGCGTGGAGGCTGCTGAGCGTGGAGCTGCCGAGGCCCGACGGTGGTTGGTGCGCCATGTCCAGGCTGCTGTTCCTGCGGCCGCCAGGGGCGCGAGCGTCGCAGCGCGGTCGTCAGCGCGCTGTCGCACGCCGAGGGCCAGGGTGCGTCACGAGGGCGCCGCTCCGCTCACCGCTTCCTCTCAATGGCGTCCAGCACGGCCGTCACGCGCTTGGAGAGGCTGAAGGAGCGGTCCATGAGCGACTCCCTGAGGATGCCGGGGCCCGGCGGGTGCGCCGCGGGGATGCCGACCGAGGGAACGCGCTGCAGCGGCGGCTGGCTCCCGGGCAGTTCGGCCAGGCCCTTGAAGAACGCGAGCCCGGCGCCGTCGCCCTGGGCAACGCTCGGGGCGGAGACGGGCACGGCGCCCACCGCCCGGCCGGTCGTTCCCTGTGAGCTCCCGGCGGCGCCGTCGTCCGCGGCGTCCTGCAGCTGCACGACAAAACCGCCGGCGATGCTGAAGGAGGGCTGCGCGACCGAGTTGCTGTCGTTGCTGCTTGGCCCCGGCGCGCGCAGGTTGGCCGACGTGGAGGGCTGCAGGGTGCTGGGGCGCGAGGGCTGGCTGGGGAGGCGCGCGTCCGCGGCGACGGAAGCGTCTGCAGGGTCTGGCAAAGGCGGCACGCAGCGGGGGCTGTCGTCCCCAAACGTGATGTCCAGGTCCAGGTGGTCAGCCTGCAGCGCGCCCCAAGCAGTGGCAAGCAACGCCCTGCCAAAGGTGACTCTCTCTCTCTCTCTCTCTCTCTTGACGCGTCGTAAAGTGCGACGGACAGCCCCCAGCGTGAGAGACCAGCCCACCTCAGAGTCGACCTCGGGCACAGGCTCCAGCCCGGCGCCAGGCGGGGGCTGCCAGCGCGAGGCCGTGCGCACACCCAGCTGCAGGTCCAGGTCGTACGAATCAAGCGAGAGCCGCAGCGCGCCTCCGCCGTCCCCCTCCTGGCCAGGCGCCGCGCCCGCGTCGCCCGGCGCGGCTGCCAGGTTGCCGTCAGGGGGCTGCTGCGTCCCCGCCGCGGCGGCCGAGTGCTGCTGGAAGAGCAGGCGACCGGAGGGGAGCGGCTCTGAGGGCAGGTTGGTGCTGGTGCGGGGGGTGGTGCTGGCGCGCGGAGACAGTGGCTGCGCGTCGTGGTGGCTGGCAGCCGCCCAGGCCTGCTGCGAGGCGCTTGCCGAGGACGCGTCCATCGAGCGCCGCGACGTGCCCCGGCCCCCTGGCAGGCGCTCCGAGGGGTGCGGCCGCATGTCCAGGTCCCCGACGTCCTGGTTGCCGCTGAGGCGCGGCACCACGTCCTCGGCAAACGTGTCGAGCACGGCTCCCTGCTGGGCCGCGGGGTCCAAGTCCCGTTGCTGCGCCCGCTGCTGGAGGAGCTGCAGCTGCCTGGCCGTGCGCAGGTGCTGGCGCATGTTTTGGGGCACCTGCGCCATCGGGAAACGGTGAAGCGTAAACCAAGGACTGGGTGGGTGGGTGGGCCTGCGTTTCGCGCTGCTGCCCCCGCGCTCAAGGACGCCGTGATGGGACGCACCAGGATGACGCCCGACCACTGGTTGGTGGCCGACAGCACTTCCAGCGCCTCCTGCGCCACGTGAAGAGACGCACAGCGCGGCACCAGGAGTGGATTCGTCACACCGTTCGTCGCAGGCGACCGCGGGCGCGCGGCACCAGCGCTCCGCTCACCTCCATGACGTCGGGGTCCAGGCTGAAGAGTTGCCTGCGGCACGGCGCGCAGCAGCGGCGGGCGGGCAGGGCTTAGTGGCGCACGTATGTGCATGCGTGCCGGACAGGGGCTGATGCTGTGCGCGGCAGCACCCACGTACTTGAGTAGGTTCCTGCCGTCTGGGACGTGTGGCAGCAGCAGCTGGTCCGGCTTGGTGGCGTCCGCGCCAGCTGCGTGCTGGGCTGTGAGGCTGAAGTCGCCAAAGTAGGCGAGCGACGAGGCATTTTGGTACAGCACCTGCATCATGCGTCACGCAACAATGCCAAAAGCGACGGTTTGTGCAGAGCGCCGCTCCACCACCAAGGGGGCGGCAGTGCTTCAGCGCGCCAGCGCCGCTGCTGCGCACCTGCCCTTGGAACGTGGCGATGGTGACGACGGTGGGCAGCAGGTTGAGCGTGAAAAAGTCGCGCAGCACGCGCGGCACGAGCTCGGCGCTCTGGACCTGCGCCCCGTGCTGGACGATGATGGCCGAGGCCGCCGCCGCTGCGCCCTCCTCCTGCCACCAGCACGCCGTGAGCCTGAGCCCCATCAGCTGCGGCTCTGGCGCCGCCGGGTCCGCCGTGATGTGCGACAGGCTGGTGGCTGCCGCGCCGCGCGTGTGCACCAGGCGCCGCACCGCTTTTTCCATCATGTGCACCAGCAGCGGGTCCCGCGCCGCCAGGCGCTTGAGCACGCGCTGGTAGTCGCTCGGGCTGGAGAGGGAGTAGGCGCTGAGCAGCGCTGGGTTGGCCCACACGGGAACCAGGCGGCTGCGCCGGTGCGGGCCCCCAAGCTGCATGTCGTTGTCGGGTACGCCCATCAGGCCGTGCTCGTGGCTCTGAAGCTGCTTGGCGCTCCCATCGGGCCCGTGGGGCTGCGCGTGCACTCGGAGGATGATGGCCGGCAGCGAGCCACCGTCCGGCAGGGAGCGCACGGCCAGTGCCGCAGTCCTTGCTGAGACCACGCCGAGCACTGGTGCGGCTCTGTGCGTGTTGCCGGCCTCCTGCGGATGCGTGGTGCGTGCGGCGTGTCACCGGTACGGCCTCTTCGGGAAGGACCGGGGGGGGGGCGCGAAGCGGAGCGCGATGCGGCCACGTACACGAGCCACATTGACAAGAGATGCTCACCTGCTCGTCCGGAAGGCTCGCGCGATCTCCGCCGATGGCCGGGCTGCCGCCTTCCCCGCTCTGCGGCTTGATGCAGGCATCCGCCTCAGCAGCGCCTGCCGATGGCGACGCTTGCTGTCGATGATGCTTCTGGGGCCTCTGCGCCTGGCCCCCAAGCGGCGCGTCCGCTTGGGGAGACGCGCAGAGGCCGAACCACCTCATCCCGGACGTTCCAGGCAGCGAAGAGGCTGCCTGCTCAAGGTGGTGTTTCCATTCCGCCACACAGGATGGCCTTCTGCTCCTGGCGTGCTGGGGTGCTCTACTGTGCCGGGGGTTCAAACTCGTCTGTCAAGCGTGACAGCCGGAGCACCAGGTGGCACGGTCTGCATCAGGGCGCCACCGACTCTGACCAGGGGATCACAGACCTGCGGTCCTCCCCTTTGCAAGCCTGCCTCTGCGGCCGACAGCATGATGACGCAAGATCAAGCGCGACGGGAGAGTGAGGCGGGACTGGGCAAGAGGCGCGAAATAAGAGCGGCAGGGCCAGCGTGGCGGTGCAAGCAGTAGACGAAGAGCACTGCAGCGGAGCGGCAAGAGCAGGGAAGCGCAGCAAACGGCGCGGAGCAGCAGGCGCGAAAAGAAGAAAGAGAGCGGCAACAAGAGCAAACAAACACGAGCAAAACGTGTCGTTTAGTGAGAGCAGCGCTGGGCTGAGCGCCGCCTGGGGGTTACTCACGGTGGGCACTCGTACATCGTGGCGCACGGGGGCGGGGGGCGGGGTGCTGGTGTGGCGTACAAGGCGGGAAAAAATGTCCTTCCAACACGACGGCCGTGTGCACACACGGCGTTGCGTGTGCCGACCGAGCGCCCTGCGTCCGTTATCGCCGAGACAAGGGCAAGGGGACGGGACGACAACCAGGCCGGAGGCAGTCGACTCACTCGGTAGTCTTCAGAGCCCGCCACACATGCACACGCGCACAGGAGACAGGACAGTTTGGGTGCACGTCAGGGACCTGGCCCCGCCCCATTGAAACGGTTTAGGTGTGGTGAGTGGTGGGTGCACCTTCATCTAGATGAAGCACGCTCGTGTCCTGCTCACCTGCACTCGAAAGTCTGCTCTCCCCCCCATGCACATGCGCACCTACAAAAACAACAGGTGCCTCGCATAGCGCACCAAACTCCTCCTCAAGGGCCAAGCCCCGGGACCTTCACCCGTCCGTCACCTGCCAACAACGGGAGCACGCCCCCTGGGCCGCACACCCAAAACACGGAAATGAGCACCAGGGCAAGCCCCCCCTTGCACCACGCCTGCCAGCAACCTCAGCCAGCAACCTCCTTGTCCTGGGCGAGGCTTGCTTGCTCGAGAGATAAACCAGGTGTGCCGCAGCACGACCTCCGATGTGTTAACACCCACGCGACGGCAACGGTCGCCTCCTTTTTGCCCCCAGTTGGCATGCATTTCCGCTCTACCAGCGCCTACCCCCGGAGGAAAGCCATCAAGGCCGCCCCGCGCTACCAGCGCCCCGGGCGGGCGGAGAGCCAGGTGCTGCTGGCAGCTCCTCCTGGCCACCCGCCCCGTGCCCCGCTGCCGTGGTCAGGTGCGAGGGCGCCAGCAGCCCGCCCAACAAATGATGAGCAGCGCCCAGCGCTCCTGCTCCTGCGCCTGCTGCTGCTGCTGCTGCGTGCGCTCCCGCCGAGCCACCAGCCCACAGTGCCAGGCTGGGTGCACTCGTCCCTGCCATGCCCTGGGCCGCCTGCTGCTCGCGAGGCGCATGCAGTGCCCACGAGCGCGGCCCCCCCCCGCCCGCCGAGGCGCGCTCCTCGACCTGCAAAGCGGCGCCGGGGAGGAGGGCTGCGGGAGCGCCACCGCCCGCCGCCAGCAGGTGCAGGGCGCCGGGCGCCGCCGCCGAGTGGTGGGGTGAGCTCTCTCGGGACGCGGCTCGCCGCCGGGCGCCGCCCAGCGAGCCCTCTGCGGCGTGCGGCGCCGCCGAGGTCCCCACCACCTCTAGCGCCAGGGAGGACGATGCGCCCTGCTGCTGCTGCTGCTGCCGCGTTGCCGTGCCGCCGATTGCGTCGCCCAAGCGAGGGCCTGGCGGCGTGGGGAGGTCAGGCGGCCGCAGCGGCTCGCCACGCGGCCCCCGCAGCAGGGGCGCCGGGTCGAGCAGCGCAAGCCTGGGGGGCGCCGCTGCCACTAGGGAGGCGCTCCGAGGTGTGCCTGTGCCGCCCGTGGCCCCGCCCGTGCCGCTGCTGCCCTGCGCCGTGGCGGGGCCGCTGGCCGCCGAAGGGGAGCGCCGCAGCGCCCCCAGCTGCAGCCCCAGCCCCTGCGCGGTGGCGCGCGCGCCCGCCGCCGCTGCCGCCAGCTCCGCCAAGCCCTCGCCAGGGCCCGCCATGGGCAGGCCTCCGCTGAAGAGCTGCGGAGACAGCCCGGCGGCACCCCGCAAGTGAGCCAGCAGCACAGGGTGCGTGAGCACGCCCTCGCCGCCCTCTGCTGCCGCCGCACCCTCTGCCAACGCCGCGCCCTGCTGGTGAGCACCGCCCGCCGCCGCCGCCGCCGCCGCCGCCGCGCTCAGCAGGCCCATGGTGGAGGGCGCTGCTGAGGGCTGCAGCGTGGCGCCGGGCCCCAGCGCGGTGGCCCCCGGAAGCAAGCCGGCGGCGCCGCCCAGCGGCAGCCCTCCCCGCAGGCCCAGCCCCGGTGCGCCGCCCCGCATGAGGGCAATGGCCACCTCGAGCAGCGCCTCGCAGTGGTCGGCCGCCTGGCTGGGCGTGGCAAAGCGCCGCACGGCGTGCATGCGCCCGGCGTGCCACAGCGCCGCGCCCGTGGCGCCCGACGGCGTGCTGAAGACCAGCGCCGCCGTGGCCAGCGCCGGCGCGTCGCCCAGCGAGGGCTCGGCACACATGAGCGCCATGACCTGGCAACCGGGGGGAAGCGCCGCCTGCACCTCGGCTTGCAGGCTGGCCGCCGCGCTCATCGCCACCTGCTGCTGCTGCTGCTGCTGTGGTTGCTGCTGTGGTTGCTGGTGGTGGTGGTGCTGGTGTTGGTGCTGCTGTTGTTGTTGCTGATGGTGCTGGTGCTGCAGCAGCGCAAAGGGGTCGCCTCCTTGCGCCTCCATGCCCAGGAGACCCGGCGCCGAGCTCGCGGCTGACCAGGCAGGCTCCAGCCCCATGGGCGCGCCAGCAAAGCGCTGCAGCGCGCCCAGCTGCCGCTGGTGCGGCCGCCGTGCCTGCAGCTGCTGGTGGGGTTGTGGTGCGAGGTTGCTGAGCGCCGGCAAGCCTTGTCCCAGTGCCAGGCCCGCCGTGCCGCCCAGGCCCAGCAGGTGCTGCCCTCCCGCCTCCTCGTCCATCGGCGCGCCGCCACCCGCCGCCGCAGCAGGCCAGCCGCCGCTGAGGCGGGACGGCCCGCTGCCGCCTGCGCCACCACCCACGCCGGACGCCGTCGCGCCCAGGCGCGGCTGCTTGGCCGGCGGCGCGTGCGCCGCTGCCAGGGGGTCGGGCGCGGCCGCTGCGCCGCCCCCGGACCCGGCCCCGCTGCCAGCACCTCCTCCGCCGTCCCCAGCTTGGCGGTTGCGCGGCCGCTTGACCAGCGGGGAGGACAGCGCGTTGATGAGGCGCTGCTCCACCTGCTCAGGGACGCACGCACGCAGGGGTCCAAAGCCGTCACGAGTGGGCGCTTGGAGCAGCCCTCAGCGACAACACGGTGGATGCGCTCGCACCTCGCGGTCATGGATGAGGGTGCCGTCGGGGCGCGTGTAGTTGGCGATGCGGAAGTTGAGCTTGGCTTGTGTGCCTCGGCAAATGATGGCCGCCCTGCACGTCAGAGAGAGCAGTGCGGGGGCAGGAGTGAAGGCAGAGCTCTCGTGTGTGGCCGTCATCCACGGCGGTGTCATCGTCGGGGGCTGGCGCGTCGCCTGCGCGTCGTCGGTCTCGGCCTCAAGGCCAGGCGGCCCTGCCACGCACTTGTCGAACACCAGCGCCGCCTCGTCCTCGTCGACGAAAGTCCCGAGGTGGACGTGCCGCCCGTTGGTGTTGATCACCGCCTGCGGCGTGTCGCAGGCGCCGCACGGGTCGAGCACGGAGTCGCGCTGGGAGCGCGAAGCGTACACAGCTCACACGAGAGGTTCACTGCGACGAGGATGGGTTCTGCTGCGTTGCTGGCATCGCTGCGAGGGCTCGTCGCTCCTCGAGTTGCGCCGCTCAAAGTTGCGGGCGACGAGAATTGTGGGCGCAACCTTGTGGGCGCACCTGCCACTTGCGGCACTTCCTGCGCGCAACGAACGCGCAATGCATCACGCGTGTGGGCCTGTTCGGCACAAGCTAGTTCACCAGCTGGCGCTGTCACCCTCTGCCTTCCCGCCACAGCTTTTTGCTCCGCTTACTTGTTCCACGCGACGCCTCGGTAGCGCGAGGAGCCCGTGGCCTTGCTGCCGGCGGCCTGCGCGTCGGCCTCTTCGTCGCCTTCCTCCCCGCCGCTGGGCTGCTGCTGCCTCCCGGCGCCCTGCATGCCGCTGCA
>VFQP010005589.1_pt1 | contig 10859 bp, 7 predicted proteins | sample 3512351 | NCBI WGS metagenome assembly VFQP01 (sample SAMN10412372, study PRJNA504923) | tailings metagenome | isolation source: Relicate 1 Philex TSF1 revegetated site | place: Philippines: Tuba, Benguet | collected 2017-08-29
CGCGTTCTTGTCGTTCCTGTATGGGCATGGCGTGCCATGCAAGCCCCCTGCGTAGCAGCGCACGCGCACCGTCTGCTGCGCCGGTTTGTGCAGCCCGCTGCCCAGCTTGGCCAGGATCTTCCAGTGGCTCACGCCGGCAGAGCACGTGAAGCCCAGCTCCGACTGGATGGCCTGGCGCAGCTCCCACACCACCTGCACGCGCGTCCGCGTGTGTGCATCTGTGTAGTAGTAGTATTGCATTGTGCCTTCGCCTAGATGGCGCTGTGCATCTGTGTGGACACCTCGGCGGGGCCGGAGCCCAGCAACCGGGCGTGTCAGACGTCTCGCAGCGCACAGGCACGCGAGGCGAGGCACATGCACAGGTGTACAGCGTGTGTGTGCGCACGCCGCCATGCGGAGAGGGCCCGTCGTCCTTCTTCAGCGCTGGGCGCAGGCGCGGTTGCGGGTCCTGCCCCGCGGCCAGTCTCTAACGTGCTCTGCCGGAGCTCTCTCTTCCCACGGATCGGCGCGCGGGATGCAAGCAGGGCGAGGTGCCGGGTGCCGGGTGCCGGGTGCCGGGTGCTGGGTGTTTGGAGGATGTTCCCTGCCGAGCCTGCAGTGTCGTGGGCGACGAGTGCGTCAGCCAGAGCACAGCGGTGATGCGGGCGCACCGTAGCCCCCGCCGCCAGCAAGTCCTCATGCGGGGCCCAGGCGCTGCCGGGGCGGTGCCACCACGCCCGCGCCGCCTCGCCCGACGCCGCCGCCGCCGCCGCCGCCGCGGGCCCCGCGCCCGCGCCTCCTCCCGCCCCGCCGCCTGCGCGCACGAGCACAAACCAATCAACCGTTCAAATCGCGGCGGCCCCTGTGACGCCCACGCCGCAAGCGCACTCGCTGACCGCGCCGGCATCGCTCACCGCCGCTGCTTGCCGCCGCCGCCGCCGACCCGCCGCCGCCACCAGACGCCGCTGCAACGCCCTCCGCTCCGAACGGCGCGACACCTCCCCCGCCTTCAACCCCCGGCGCGTGAGACGCCGCCCCGCCGCCCGCCCCGCTCCTCGCCGGCGCCGCCGCGCTTCGGCCACCCCCCACCCCCCTCGCACCCCACCCGCCCCCCTCCCCCCCGCCCTCCTCCTCCATGCCTTCGCCCTCGTCGCTGCTGGTCCCGTCGCCGCCTCCCTGGAGCCCTCGCTCCATCGGCCCCTCCTGCTGCTCCTGCTGCTGCTGCTGGTGTGGGTGCGGCCCAGCGGCGGCGGCAGGGGTGGGTCCAGGCGCGTCGCCGGCGATGTGGATGCCCTGCCAACTGCCGGGCACCGGCAGGGCGGGTGGCGCGGCGTGGTCATGCGGCGCTGCGCCGGCAGCGGCTCGACGGGCGGCGGACAGGCGCGCCGACGCCTCCTCAGTCACGTCAATGTACACCTGCGGCGTTTCCAAGGTTCCTAGGTCAACATGTTGGAATGGAAGGCAAGGAGAGAGCCGCAAGGGAGAAGCGGGGGGGACGGCACGCAACAGGGGCTGACGGGGCGGTTTTGCGCGGGCGCATGCCAAGCCCTCATGGCCTGCACGCATGCGCGCACCTCGTCGATGGAGGCCTTCTCCACGGTGCCCCCGTGCCGGGACAGGACGGCCACAATCTGCTCAGAGGCGGTGCGGTACGGCGTCAGGTCGGCCTGCGCACGCATGTGGAGGAAGCCCCCATCCCTGCTGACGCTCCACCGCCTGCTGCCGCCTGCCTGCTGCCGTCGCTCGTGGCCTTAGCCCCGCCCCACGGCCTCACAGCATTCCGTCACGGCTGCGGCCACGCAGCGCGGCGAGGCACCTCGGACGCCCGCACCTTGCCGTGCGCTACAGGCACCTGCACGATCTGCAGCTCCGGGCACAGCGCCCTGGCCTCCTGCCCCATCATGTTGCTGCGTGCGCACGGCAGGCAGTGAGGAGCGCCAGCCAAGGCTGACCGCGCGCGTGGTGGACATCCCCTGCTGCAGCGCCAGCAAGGGCCTCCTGCCGGTTCACCCACCGCTTGACGCCATAGCGCCGCGCCTCGTACGAGACGGCGATCACGCTGCCATTGGAGTGCGGGAAGAGCCGCGGCGCGTCGGGCGGGAGCGTCGTCAGGTCGCCCCAGGGGTTGTACTGCGTGCAGGCCAATGTGCACACGTTCGCGCCGTGACAGGTTGCGGAGATGGTGATTGGAAGGCACCGGGACATGGGGAGCAATGCGCCACGCTCCGTGCGCCACATGCTGCCCGCGCTGCTGCGTCCCCGCGCCCAGGAGAGGGAGACAGCTCGCAGCCGCAAGGTCACATGCGTGCGCGGCGGTGATCGCGTTCTTGCGAGCATGCGGTGGCGGCCTGCGGCTTGCCTGTACGACCACGACGGGCTTGCCGCGCAGCTCAGGCGCGTGCTTCACCTCCACCTGCGCGTAGAACGCGTCCTGCGAGGGCCGAAGCAAGGGTGGCACCACGCTCAGCGCCAGGGAGTGCCGCGCCAGGGGGCGGGGAGCACCACACGTGCACGCCACGCGGCGCCGCACCAGGTCGATGTGCGCAATGACGCGGCCCCGCGAGAGATCCGGGAGGCTCATGTTGAGGCAGCTGCTGTCTGCATTGAAACTGCCTGTGCGTTGCTTTGCTGCCCGGTTAGTTCGCCCGAGCTGGTGCGGCTCAAACGCGCAAACTGACAGCCAGACGTTCGCTTCAGCAGCCTCAGAAGTTGCACGTGCGCAAGGTCAGGACGTCCACGCAAGTCAACCTCGCGCCAGCTCACTCCTTCCCTCGACCGCTCGAGTGCACAACGTTTACGTATTCCCTGGCAGCTGGCAAGCGACGCGAGCGAGTCCTGCGCAATCCCTGTCTAGCAGTCAAGCAGTCAAGGTGCAAAGAGAACAGCAAGTAGTGTGGAAAATTCATTGTGCGCCTGGTGGGGTGCTGCTGGGGGACATGCACGCGCCGCAGCGTGCATTGCTTATGCGATGGCCTGCCTGTGCCAGTGCCTGTGGGCCGCCAAGGTACCCTGGGCTGCAGCCAAGGGGACGCTACGGCCGGTGCAGCCGCGACCTGGACAGCGCGCTCCGCTCCGGCAGCAGGTTGGCCTGGTACGTGCTCGCGGCCCCTGGCGGGCCGCCGTGGCCGCTGACCTTGGGCTGGCCGCCACCCGCCGCGCCGGCGGCGGCGGTGCTTGCGCTGGCGGGCCCAAAGCTCACGCGCCGGGGCGCCACCTGCGGGCACGCCACCCAATCACACACTCGATCCTGACCCAATCACACAGGCTCGATCCTGAGGGGCGAGCCTGCAGCGGCCGCGATGCTGCCCCAAGGCCTCTGAGGCGGCCCGTCTCCCCCCAGTCCCTGGCCAAGGCTGAACCAACAGCGTGGCTGCTTCACGTGCGTGGCGCCCGGGCGAAGGCTCGCTGTGCTTCGAAGCCAAGTGGCCACCTGGCCCTCCGTCACCTCACCTGCAGGCCGTCGAGCTCCTCCTCGCGTTTGAGCCGCGCCGCCGCTGAACTCCGTCCCCACCCGCCCGCGCCCGCCCCCACCGCGCTGCTCCGCGCCGCCGCGCTGCTCCGCCCGCCCACGCCGTGCCCCCGGCCGTCACTGCTGCCGCCACCGCCGTCCCTGGCCAGGCGGTGTGACTGCCGCTCCAGCTCGGGCACAGAGTCGCCCCGCACCAGCCGCTTGAGCTGCCTGAACACCAGCGATGCCACCGCGCCGCCTCCGCCTCCGCCCTGCGTGGCCGCGCCGTTCTGGCTGGCGCCCGGCGGAGAAATGCTCCCCGGCTGCTGCTGCTGCCCCCCAGACAACGCCGACGGCGGCCCGCTCGTGCCGTTGTGGCTGCCGCCAAAGAAGCTGCGCATCCAGCTCAGCGGCCCGACGCCCGACGCCGACGAATTGGTGGTGTGAGCGCTGGTGCGGTTGGTCAGCGTCGCAGACTGACTCCGGTTGTAATAGGGCCCCGACACCCCCGCCACGGCCGCCGGTGGCGGCGGCGCGAAGCGACTTCCACCGCCGCTCCCGTCGCCCGGCGGCAGCTGCATCGGCCACGCGTCTGCGCCGCCGCCGGCAGCAGCGTCGTGCGGGTGCGAGGCGTAGAGCCCGGTTGCATGCCTGCCGGTGGCGCCGCCATAGGGCCACGGGCGCGCCGCGCTGTCGCAGGTCTCGGGGCTGGTGGCGGAGCGGGTCAGGTGCGCGGGCCAGATGCCTGCCAGGTGCGAGGCCGGTGCCGGCAGCTGCGCCGCCGCGCCGCCGCCGGCCGGCTCGGCGCCCTCGGGCCCAGCAAAGCTCACGCTGCTCCTGCGCACCTTGGTTCCTGGCTGGCCGTTGCTGGCCGCCGCCGTCGGCGCCGGCGCGGCGGCCGCCCGAGACTTGGTCGGGCTGTAGTGGGGGGCGACGTCGCCGGCGGCGTGGCGGATGGAGCGCAGCGGGCTGCCGGGTGATGCGTCGCCGCTGGGGTACGGCGGCTTGGGGCTGCCGCTGCTGGACATGACGGGTGGCGGCGGGCAGGCGAAGAATCCCTCGGCGTTGCCGGCGGCGGCGGAGCGCGGCGAGGGCAGTGTGGGCGAGGAGACAGAGTGCGCAATTGGGACACCGGTGCCGTGCGGCGGCGCCGGGCGGGCGCCCGGGCGCAGCCGGAGCAGCTGCGGCGGTGCACCCAGCTCGCCTTCGTGGCCCTCGTCCCCTTGCTCCTCCTCCTCGACGTCCGCCGCAGCGTCCCGGTGCCGGCGCCGCTGGGGCGCCGGGCTGAGCCCCAGGCCCACGCCCGCCCGCGAGTCAAACACGTCGTACCCCTCCTCCTCCACCTCCTGCTCCTCTTCGTCCTGCTCCTGGCGGGTCTCGCCGTCCTCCTCGTCCTCCTCCTCGTCGTCCTCGTCGTCGCCCTGGCCGTTCTTCGACCGAAGCCGCCCCATCCACCGCGACGACGACGCGCGCAGCACGCGGCCGCTGGCGGCAAAGGCGTTGCTCGCCGACGCCGCCTCCTCTTCCTCCTCGTCCTCCTCCTCCTCTTCCTGAGCCGTCGTGCCGTTGCTCGGCCGCTGCCGCCGCCGCGGGCCGCCGCCCTCGTCGCACCCGGCCGCGCCCTCGGACGCGCTCGTCGTGGCGCGCGACGTGGCGGCGCCAGTGCTCGAGCTGTGCCGCCCGCCCCGCAGCCCGCTGCCCCGCGGCGCCAGCCGCGCGCCGCTCGCCCGGCTGCTGCGCCCGCTCCTGGCGAGCGCCTCCGGCGCACCGCCCGCCTGCGTCACGCGCCCGGGGCTGCTCGCCAGCCACCGCCCCGACCCGCCGCCGCCGCCGCCCGCGCCGCCAAACAGGCTGGGCATCTGCCGCCGCAGCGCGTGCGAGGCCGACGCAAGCACGGTGCTCATGCGCGCGCCGTCCTCGCTGCTGCTGCGGGCCTCGTCCGGCGCCTGCGCCGCGCCGCCCTGCGACGCGGCGACGCCGTTTCCGCCGCCGCCGCCGCCGCCAGCGTCGGCGGCCGCGAGCTGCGCCAGCAGGTGCCGCTGCTGCTGCATGGCCAGCGCGTCGTGAAGCGTGGCGAGGTAGCACTCGAGCGACGCGGCGGCCTTGCTGCCGCGGCTGCTGCGCGCCGCGGCGGGGCCCGTCGGCTTGAGCGCCACCGACGTGAGCACCAGGCACTGCTGGCTGGTGTAGGCGCCGGTGCCAATCGCGGTGGCGGCGGCGGCCGTGGCGGCGGCGGCGGTGCCGCCCGTCTCGCCAGAGCCGCGCGGCGTGTGCGGCAGCAGGTGTGCGCCGGGCGCCGCGTGCGGAGCCTGCGGCTGCGTGTGCTGGAGGGCGGGGATGGCGGCGGGAGGTCGAGAGGGCTGCGGGGAGGACGTGGGCGCCGGGGACACCGAGGGGCCGAGGGCTGGCGCGGACACTGGCGCGGCCCTCCTGTAGGCGTCGCCGTCGGACTTGCTGCTGCCGCCGGTGGTGGGCGCAAGGTGGGTGGTGGCGGGCAGCTGGTGCATGCCGGCGTGCTGGCTGGCTGCAACGCGGGTCACCGTGGCGGCGAGGCTGTGCGCCTTCACGGCGTAGCTAGCTGGCGCCTGCGGATGCCCTTCTGGCAGCAAAGGAGCGGTGCTGGCGGCGGCCGCCAGCGCTTGGACCAGCCTGGTGCTAGAGCCGCCGCCCAGCGCCGCCGCCGTTGCGGCTGGCCGGGTGTTGCTGGGGGCCGCCGGCGCGGCGGTGGCGGCGCTGCTGCCTGCCGCTGAGGCGGTCCAAGGGCCCGGCCGCTGCGGCGGCGGCGGCTGTGCTGACCCGCCAGCTGGTGAGGGCTCTCTGCGCTGGGGCACCTCGGAGTGGGAGGCGGCCGGGGACAAGGGCGACGAAGGCATGTCGGCGTCAGGCACGCTGCCAGACGCGAGGCTGAGCGAGGTGCCCGCCGGCACCGAGGGAGGCGTGCGCCTGCCGAGGTGCGTGCTGCTGCGCCCGCTGCTGCTGCCGCTGCCCCTCGAGTCCCTCGAGCGCGGCTGGCTGGTGCGGCTGCGGCCGCTTCCGGCGCGGCTGGTGCGGCCGCTGGGCGTTGTGGGGCTGACGTGGTTGAGCACCTCTTCGACCGTGTAGGACGCGTCCTCCTCGTCGTGCTCATCGGCGAGCCTGGCAGCAGCGCGCTTGGTGCCCTGGCCACGAGTCTGCGGGCAGGAGTCGAGCGACACGACGATCGAGTGGATGCGCTGCACGCTCAAAGCAGTGGACGTCGCGTCCCATCCCATTGCGTCGCGCACCTTGCCCGTGTCCGCCGCGGAGTTGGACAGCCGAGACTTGAGCAGCGGCAGGCTGGAGGACGCGCAGCCCGATGCGGCAGGCGGCGCCGCGGCACCGCCGCTGGCGCGGTGCTCGCCCGAGAGCCGGCGGCGCCCTGGTGCGGCGTCCGACGACACACCGTCGGCCGCCAGGGGAGGGCTGCTGCGAGGCGGCGTGTGGCTGCGGGTCGCGCCGTCGGTGAAGCTGCCGTGGCGGCTAGAGGCACTCGTGCTCCCCGGCAGGGGAGGCTTGCCCATCGGAGTCGAGGCGGACGCCCGCGAAAAGAGCTGCAGGTCGTGGTTCGGCGGCGAGCCGGCCACCGCCGGGGTGCTGCTGCTCGCTCCGGCGCCACTCCGCGTCGTGTGCTGCTGGGACGCTGCAGCTCCAGCAGAACTGCCGGCGCCTCCCAAGGCGGTGCTGCCCCGGCCAGCGCTCTGGGGGCCGTCGTGCCCGTCCACGCTGAGCTCTGGCGGCGGGAACCTTGGCCTCGCGTGCTGAGCAGCGGCCGCCTGCTGCTGGCGGGAGAACTCCCGCGAGGCGCGTGAGGCGCCCGCGCCCCGCTGGCTCAACGCCGCAGCGACGGCGTCAAACGGCGATGGCGGCACGACGGGCGCCACGCGCGCCGGGCCACGCGGCAGCGCGCCAGGCGCGCTGCCGCTGCTCACCGCGGCGGCGGCGCCCATGCCTCCAACCGCCTCGTCCTCGATCGGCGTGATCTCCCCCACGGGCCACGTCGGCCCCACCACCACCAGCGCCTCCTGTGCGGACGCGGACGGACGCCCAGGCCCCAAGCCAAGCACGCCCGCCGCCGCCGCCGCCGCGCCGGTGGCCGTGACCAGCGGCAGGCTCGCGTTGCTCTGACTGAGCGGGCTGCCGTGCCGGGCGCCTACCACCAGGTGCGCCAGCGTCCCACTTAGGCCGTGGCCAGAGGCACGGCGGCCAGGGCGCCCGCCGTTGGAGGCGCCGCCGCCCAAGTAGCCCGTCACGTCGGGCGAGAGGGGCAACGACTCAATCCCCCCCGCAGCACCACCGCCCGCCGCCGCGCCGAGGGCGGCGCGGGGGAGTGGCCCGCTGCTCTGCATGATGCCGAAGGCAAAGCCCAGGCCATCTGCAGGCGCGCGAGCGAGGCAGCAGGGACGGGGCAGAGCGCGGAGGTTGGCAGGGCGAGGCTGGAGGCTGGCAACAGAAGCTGAGAGCGCAGGGCTCAGCTGTGCGCCGACTCACGTGCGCTGCTTGTGGCCCAGCGGCTCGGGTCCGCCGTCGCCCTCGCGCCGGCCGTCACGGTGCTCGCGCTGGTGGGCCCGATCGCAGCGCCGGCTGCTGCGGCGTTGTCACCAGTCGAGTCAATCAACAGGGCGTTGAGCCGAGGCAGGTTGGTGCTGGTGCCGCCCTCGTTGTGGAAGGTGGCGAGGCACGCCGCCAGCACGCCCGGCACGCTGCCGTTGCCGTTGCCCAGCGCCGCCGGATCCAGGTGCGGCAGGGCGAGCGAGGTGGAGCGATGGGCGAGGAAGGGCAGCCCGCCAATGTTGATGGACACTTGCGCCATCGAGTCGCTTCCATCCTGCAGCGCACCACGATCGGCAAGAGAGCACAACGCTGGTCGTGAAGTGCCTGCTTCCGCGCAGCACGCGGCAGTCCGCACCGAGTGCAGCCCCCGTCGGCTTGCGCAAGACTCTCACGCGCAAGGACGACGACGTGCCGAAGTGGTGCTGCACCGGTGGGCAGGACGCCGGCCTGGACGGGCCCCCCTCGCTGGCCGTGCCGTCCGACTGCCCGTCGCTGCCCGACTGGCCCTGCGTCGCCCGCCGCGACGGCGCCACCTTCCTGGGCGACCACCCGTGCTTCTCCCCGAACCGAAGCATCGACTGCTGCCACCCGTGGGCGCTCTGCTGCTGCTCGGGCGTGCTGGGGGGGCCTGGCTGCCCCGACGACGACGCCGGCGCGAGCGCAGACAGGCTGGGGAAGGACGCCGCGCCCGTCATCGACGGAGCCGCCGAGGTGGAGAGAGCGCGGTGCGCCCCAGGCGGCCCCTTGCCGTAGGCTTGCTGCGCCCAGGGCGCCACCGGCACCACCACGGTGGGCTGCTGGGGGCCGGCGGCGAGGGCGGGGGCGCTGTGGGCCGTGGTGATGACCACGCCGTCCTGGGATGCCCGCAGCGCAGCCAGCTTGCTGACCACCACCATGCCCTTGCGCGCCACCGTGTGCATCTGCGGCGCAGTTCGGCAAGGCGCGCACGGACGTCCAGAGGTCGTCTCGCGCTGGGCGCGGGGCGAGGCTTTGCGCTCACCCTCCAGGCTTTCCTCTGCCCCGCGGAGGGAGCAGCAAAAGAGCAGAGCGCGCCCTCACCTGCTTGAGCTGCTTGAACAGGGCACCGGTGTATGCCATGCGCCCCGTCGCCGAGCTGACCTCCCACTTGAGCGTCCCGTGCACCACCGCCGCCTTGACGACGGGCCCGCGGAAGACGATCCTGCTGTTGGTGGTGGTGGCCGGTGGCCCGCCCTCCGTGCCGAGGAAGTTGGTGACGCGCACCACCTGCGCACACAAGCCGGTACCGCGAATCGCTTGTGTTTGGTGGCTCGGCTGGCGAGCGGGCACGACACAAGCGGGCAGCCAGACTGCCAGCGGACGTGCTCACCTGGCACGCCGGGTAGTTGAGCACATGCTGCGACCAGGTGTGCCACATGAAGCCGCGCTGCGCGTGCAGCGCCCAGGCGATGGCGCGGTGCGCCGAGCTGAAGGCGACCTGCGCGCGGCCCGGCGACGGGTCCGAGCCCTGCGGGTGTGGCAGAGCCGCGAGCACGCGAGTGCAGGCGTCAGAAGCAGAGCTGCGGTGGTGAGCTCTGCTGCGATGGCGTGGCACGCGCACAGGCAGCGACTCGCCTGCAGCACGTAGCCCGAGTACCGGTACGCGGTGGCCAGAGTCATGGCGTCAAACGCGTTGAACACCTCCTCGGCGACCTTGCCGCCCGTGTTGAGCAGCTGCCGCCTCGACGCCACGCTCAGGCTGGCGAGCGTCACGTCGCCGGTGGGCGCCTCGAGCGTGCCCAGCGACAGGCGCACGGCGCGAAGGGGCCGGGGCTGCGGGCGTCAAGGGTGGGCGTGGTGGGCCGTGAAGGTGAAGATGCGCACACCCGCAGGCGAAGCGCAGCACGGCAGCGGAGCAGCGCATCACACCGACCTCGACGTAGCGGGCCAGCATCCACTTGCTGGCGATGCCCATGAGCGACACCTGCTGCCGCCCGCTGTTCTCGATCTGGTGCTCGCCCTGCGGAGCAAGCATAGTCACCGCGCGGTGTGCACGCTTCTAGCTCGCGCACGCGAGGACGTGGAGCGGGCACCTCGCGGCCCCCCGGCGAAGCGCGAGCAGGCGCGCCCACCATGTAGACGAGGATGTACTTGCTGTCCTGCAGGAAGGTGGGCGGAAGCTGCAGCCGCGTGGCCTCGGCCACCACCACCTGGCCGCCGTTGGCCACGTGGCTGATGGACTTGGCCAGGTCCAGGAACACGCCGCTGTACTTGAGCCGCGCCGACGCCTGCGCACGTTGATGTTTTGATGCGCCGGCGTGCCGCTTCGATGGTCGGCCCCCACGAGGGCCAGGGCCCAAGCCACAAGCACCAGAGCAGCCGTAAACGGGAGCCTGCAACAGCCAGGCTCACCTGGTTGTACACGAGGTCCGTGTCGGCGTGCATGCCCGTGCCGGCGCCCATGCGCACCCTGAGCCCTTTCCAGACCAGCACGGCGCCCGGCGCGCCCGCCGCACACGGCACCCACGCGCTCTGCAGCACCTGCTGGAAAGTGCGCCACTCGGCCGCGCCGCCGCCGCCGGGCCGGCCCCCGGCCGCCGAGCCCGCCGCCGAGGCCGCCGCGCCGCCGGCGCCCGACCCGCTCAGCATGTCTGCCCTCGACCATGCGGACCCCGCCACCGACAAGGGCTTGGCGGTGGACGCCGTCAGGTGCGAGGTCTCGGACGTGCGCAGCACGCTCATGCGGCGCGAGCTCATGCGGCTGACGGGGCGCGAGGTCCCCGTGTGGTCCGAGGGGTGCGCGGCGATGCGCGCGCTGCTGCGGTCCGTGTAGGCCGTGGAGAGCGCGGGCGGGATGGGCGGCGGCGCCGCCACCACCGTGGCAAAGCCCCAGGTGATGGACTTG
>VFQP010005591.1_pt1 | contig 10858 bp, 9 predicted proteins | sample 3512351 | NCBI WGS metagenome assembly VFQP01 (sample SAMN10412372, study PRJNA504923) | tailings metagenome | isolation source: Relicate 1 Philex TSF1 revegetated site | place: Philippines: Tuba, Benguet | collected 2017-08-29
GGGCCCGCTCTGGCTCTTCGGCTACGGGTCGCTGATCTGGCGCCCGGAGACGGCGTTCGAGGAAACGCGCATGGCGACGGCGCGCGGCTGGCACCGCCGCTTCTGCCTCGGCAACGAACTGCGCTTCCGCGGCAACCCGCAGCAGCCCGGCGTGATGATGGCCCTCGATCGTGGCGGCAGCTGCAAGGGCATCGTCTACCGCCTGCCCGAAGACGGGCTCGCCATCGAGCTCGACCGCCTCATCCGCCGCGAGCAGAGCACCATCCCGGCCTCCTTCCCCTGGCGCTGGATCGACGTGCGCGACGGCGCCGGCGAGACGCTACGGGCGATGACCTTCGCCATGGACCGCAGCAGTCCGCGCTACATGGGTCACCTCACCGACGACGAGATCGCCGACCTTCTCGCCGCCGCCTGCGGTTTCCGCGGCTCGATGGCGGAATACCTCCACGCCACCGTCGCCAAGCTGGAAGAGCTCGGCATCCACGACCGCACCCTCTGGCGCCTCCAGCACATGGTCGCCGAACGCATCGAACGCACCTACGCACGCGGGTAGCGTCTAGGCGTCGGCCCGGATTTGGCCTAGAGCTTCCGCCCCTCTTCCTTCTCCCCTTGCGGAAGAAGGCCGGATGAGGGTTGCCACGCGCGCCGAACCCCGGGGTTATCCCCGCCGCGCCGCTGCGGCCGCCCCAGCCGAGGGAAGGTAAAACGGGGCACAGCGTGGTTCACCATTTCCAGTATCGCGACGGCAGGCTGTTTGCCGAGGACGTCGACGTCACGGCGCTCGCCGACACCGTCGGCACGCCGTTCTACGTCTATTCGGCCGCCACCCTGCGCCGCCACGTCCGCGTCATCGAGGACGCCTTCGACGGCATTCCGACGCTGCTCGCCTACGCGATGAAGGCGAACTCCAATCAGGCCGTGCTTCGGCTGATGGCCCAGGAGGGTTGCGGCGCCGATGTCGTTTCGGGCGGTGAACTCGAGCGCGCCATCGCCGCCGGCATCCCCGCTTCGCGCATCGTCTTTTCGGGCGTCGCCAAGACGGTGAAGGAAATGCGCCGGGCGCTCGATCTCGGCATCCACTGCTTCAACGTCGAAAGCGAGCCCGAACTCGAACGCCTGAGCATGGTCGCCGCCGACATGGGCGAGGTCGCGCCTGTCTCCGTGCGCATCAACCCGGATGTCGATGCCAAGACGCATGCCAAGATTTCCACCGGCAAGGCCGAGAACAAGTTCGGCATCCCCTATGCCCGCGCCCGCGAGGTCTATGCCCGCATCGCCGCGCTGCCCGGCGTCGCGGCGGTCGGCGTCGACATGCACATCGGCAGCCAGATCACCGACCTGACGCCCTTCGGCAACGCCTTCGCGCTGATGGCCGATCTCGTCGGCGATCTACGCCGCGACGGCCACGCCATCCGCCACGTCGATGTCGGCGGCGGCCTCGGCATCCCCTACCGCGCCGACGAGGACGCGCCTCCCGATCCTCTGGCCTATGCCGCCATCGTCCGTGAAAAGGTCGGCGCCCTCGGCTGTTCGCTGGTGCTCGAGCCCGGCCGGCTGATCGCCGGCAATGCCGGCATCCTGGTGACGCGCGTCGAATACGTGAAGGCAGGCGCCAAGACCTTCGTCATCGTCGATGCGGCGATGAACGACCTCATCCGCCCCACGCTCTACGAGGCGCACCACGACATCCAGCCGGTGCGCATGACCAATCGCCCGGAGATCACCGCCGACATCGTCGGCCCCGTCTGCGAGACCGGCGACTACCTGGCGCTCGGCCGCAAGGTGCGCGAAGTGGAGGAAGGCGACCTGCTGGCGGTGATGACCGCCGGTGCCTATGGCGCCGTCATGGCCTCGACCTACAATTCGCGGCCGCTGGTCCCCGAAGTTCTGGTCGACGGCGATCGCTGGCATGTCATCCGCCCGCGCCGCTCCATCGACGATCTCATCGCCCTCGACAGCACGCCCGACTGGCTCGACTAGACGCCGGGCGCTCCGGCGCAACTGGACGGAAGGGCCCGGCCGCGCTACGCCTCTCGCGCCAGTGTTCGGGAGGGGCAGATGACGGAGCGCAAGGTCCGCTGGGGGATCATTTCCACCGCCAATATCGGGGTGGCGAAGGTCATTCCCGGCATCCAGAAGTCACCGCATTCGGAGGTCGTCGCCATCGCCTCGCGCGACATCGAGACCGCCAAGGTCACGGCGCGCAAGCTCGGCATTCCCAAGGCTTACGGCAGTTACGAGGCGATGCTCGCCGACCCCGACATCGATGCCGTCTACAATCCGCTGCCCAACCACCTGCACGTCGAGCTGACGCTGAAAGCCGCCGAAATGGGCAAGCACGTCCTGTGCGAAAAGCCCATCGCGCTGTCGGCGGCCGAGGCGGAAAAGCTGCGCACGCTGCCGGCCAACATCGTCTTCTACGAGGCCTTCATGGTGCGCTTCCACCCGCAGTGGCAGCGCGCCCGCGAGATCGTCCGCTCCGGGGAACTTGGCGACATCCGCGCCATCCGCGCCGTCTTCTCCTACTTCAACGACGATCCGAACAACGTCCGCAACATGGCCGATATCGGCGGCGGCGGCATCTTCGACATCGGCTGCTACCCGGTCTGCGTCTCGCGCTTCCTGCTCGGGCGCGAGCCGCAGCGCGTCGTCTCGCTGATCGACCGCGACCCCGGGTTTAAGACCGATCGCGTGGCTTCGGTGATCGCCGATTTCGGCGACGGCGTGCAGATGAGCTTCGTCTGCTCGACCCAGCTGGTCGGCCAGCAGAAGGTCGAGGTGCTGGGGACGAAGGGGAGGCTCGAGGTCATCGTGCCCTTCAACGCCCCGCCCGACGAGCGCACCGCGCTCATCGTTGACACCGGCGCCCCCTTCGACGGCTCCCTCGCCCGCCGCGAGATTATCCCCGCCTGCGACCAGTATACGGAAGAGGCCGAAGCCTTTGCCTTGGCCGTCCTCGGCCAGCAGGACCTCGAATGGGGCGTCGAGGATGCCATCGCCCAGATGAAGGTCCTCGATGCCATCTTCGCGAGCGAGAAGAGCGGCGGCTGGGTAAAGGTCTGACGGTACACGAGCTGGTTGCGCGTGGTTCGACAGGCTCACCATGAGGTGGGGATGCTGAGGGCTCAGGCGAAACCGACGGCGCGGCGGACGTCGGCGGGGGTCCAGCCGGCGGCTCGCAGATCGGCGAGCGATTGCGAGCCGCGCGATTTAGCCAGTTTCTGGCCGCTGTCGTCGAGCAGCAGGCGGTGGAAGGTGTAGGTGGGCGACGGCAGGCCGAGCAGGAACTGCAGCAGCACGTGCAGGTCCGTCGCCGCCTCCATGTCGCGCCCCCGCGTGACGTGCGTCACGCCCTGCGCCGCATCGTCCACCACCACAGACAGGTGGTAGCTGGTGGGCGTCTCCTTGCGCTGGATCACCGCGTCGCCCCACCGCTCGGGCCGCGCGTATCGGATCTGCGGCCGGTCGGTGACCAGCGGCCCGGCGACGGTGAACGTCAGCGGTCCGGTCATCGCGATGGCGCGCTCCATGTCCAGCCGATACTGCACCGGCGTCCCTGCCGCCATCCGCTCCGCCACCGCCTCCTGCGGCAGGTGCCGGCAGGTGCCAGGATAGAGCGGTGACCCATCCGGATCGGTCGCCGTCGCCACAGCGGCGATCTCCGCCCGGCTGCACAGGCACGGATAGAGCAGGCCCATCTCGCGCAGCTGCCCGGCTGCCGCGGAATAGATGGAGAACCGCTCGGACTGCCGCATCACCGGCTGCGGCCAGTTCAATCCCAGCCAGCCGAGGTCTTCGGAGATGCCCGCCTCGAACTCCGGCCGGGCCCGCGACACGTCGATGTCCTCGATGCGCAGCAGCGCCGTGCCGCCGAGGCGGGCTGCAGCCTCCCAGCAGAAGAGCGCCGAATACGCGTGTCCGAGGTGCAGGCGTCCGTTGGGGCTGGGCGCAAAGCGCAGAATCGGGTGGACGGTCACGGCGTTTCCTGCCTCATGGCGCGACCATGCCCCGTTCCGCCCTCCCCGCAAAGCTTGAAACCGACGCCGACGTCGCGGCCCACCTCGCAGTGCTGCTGGCGCGCGACCCGCGTCTTGCCGCCATCCATGATCGTACCGGACCGGTCGCGGTACGCCGCACCATCGGCGGCTTCCTCGGCTTCGTGCGCGTCGTCTGCGGCCAGCAGCTGTCGCTGGCGAGTGCCGCCGCGATCTTTGCGCGCTACGCCGCCCTGCCCGGCGCCGACACGCCCGAGGGCTACCTGCGCCTCGGCGAAGACGACCTGCGCGCCGTCGGCTTTTCGCGTGGCAAGGTGCTGAGCGTGCGGGCCGTGGCCGAGGCAGCGCTCGCCGGCACGCTCGATTTCGCCGCAGTGGCGCAACTGCCGGCCGACGCCGCCATCGCCGCCATGACCGCCCACCGCGGCATCGGCCCGTGGACGGCGGAGATCTACCTCATGTTCGCCGAGGGCCATGCCGACATCTTCCCCGCCGGTGACCTGGCGCTGCAGAAGGCCGTGGCCGATGCGCTGCACCTCGCCGAGCCGCCGAAGGCGCGCGCCCTCGCCGCCATGGCCGAACTCTGGGCGCCGCATCGCTCGACGGCGGCGCTCTTGTTCTGGTCATACTACCGGGTCATGAAGGGCCGGGAGATTCTGCCGCTATGACCATCCTCACCGGACCCATGCAAGCGCCCTTGAGCGGCGGCGAGCCCAAACAGCTCGTCGTGCTCCTCCACGGCTACGGCTCGGATGGCAACGACCTCATCGGTCTCGCCCCGGCCCTCGCCGAAGTAGCGCCCGATGCGCTGTTCGTCGCCCCGAACGCGCCCGAACCCTGCACCGGCGTCCCCTATGGCTACCAGTGGTTCCGCATCGCCTTCGACGGCGATCGCGTCGCCTCGCGCCAGGCCGGACTTGAAACCGCCCGACCTGTGCTCGAGGCCTACCTCGCCGAACTGTGGCAGGCCACCGGCCTCGGCTCGGCCCAGACCATTCTCGGCGGTTTCAGCCAGGGCGCGATGATGGCGCTGCATACCGGCGTCATGATCCAGCCGCCGCTGCTCGGGATCGTCGCCGTCGCCGGGGCTTTCGTGCCTCCTGCCGGCTACGACGCCCCGGACCACCAGCGGGCGCCGGTCTGCGTGGTCCATGGCGACATGGACGGCGTCGTCCCCTACGCCATGGGCGAGAGCGCCGCCCGGCAGCTCGAGGCGGCCGGATATCGCGTGCAGTTCCACCGGGCCCGCGGCGTCGCCCATGGCATTTCGCCCGACGGCCTCGGCTTCATCGCCGGCTTCCTGCGCGAGCGCATCGTTCTTGGCTGATCCGCTCAGTCCGAGGAGAAGTCGAGCCGCGCCGCAAACCCGTCAAGACGCCCGGGCGCCGGCGAGGCGAGCGCGAGGGTACCTCCGACTTGCTCCATCACCGAGCGGACGATGGATAGGCCGATCCCCGATCCGGCGGCCTTGCTCTCGCCGCGCACGAACGGACGCCCCAGCGCGCCAAGCACGTCGGCGGCAACCACCGGTCCATCGCTGGTGACGCTGAGCCCGTTGCCCGGTCCCACCGCCACTGTCACAGTCCCGGCTGCCGCCCCGTGGCGCAGCCCGTTGTCGATGAGGTTGCGCAGCGCCAGCGCAAACGCGTCGGCATCGAGCCGCGCCGCGAGACGCGCGTCCTCCGGAGCGTTGAGCACCACATCTTCGCCCGCTGTCGCGAAGTCGCGGACGATCAAACGCACCACCGGCATCAGGTCGGTCACCCTATCGCTGCGTGCAAAGCCGGCCTCCAGCCGCGAGAACTGCAGGAGCCGCTCGGCAAGCGCGCTGAGCTTGCGCAGCGCCCGCTCGATTTCGGCCGTGCGCGGACCCGCCGGATGCTCGCGCAGCTGCGACGCCAGCACCTGCGTCTGCGCCAGTGCCCCGGCAATGGGCGTGCGGAGCTCGTGTGCGCTGCTCGCCGCAAAGGCTCTTTCGGCATCGAGCGCCTGACGCAACCGCTCGAGCAGGCTCGCGACCTCCGCCGCGATCGGCGCCAGCTCCGGCGGATGGTTCTGCAGGTCGATGGGCGCGAGGTTGTGGCGCCCGCGCTCCGCCAGGTCGCGCCGCAGCGCCTCCACCGGCCGCAGCGCCAGCCGCAGCGCCACGAACACCCCCAGCGCCACCAGCGGCAGCAGGGCGGCCAGCGGCAGCAGCAGCCCCCACACCGCTTCCCACAGCGCATCCGAGCGCTCGTGCTTGTCCTCGAACACCACGATGCCGAAACCGGACAGCCGGTCGGTGCGGGCGAAGGCGCGTCCGGCCGACGTCTCGAAGAAGCCGTTGGCGCCGGCTTCCGCCACTGCCGCCAGCGGCGCATTCTCGTTGTTCAGCACCACGGCGCCGCTGCCGTCGCGCACCACGTAAGCGAAGTTGCCCTCGTCTTCGTCCAGCCCCGCGACCGGCGGCCGGCGCTCATAGGGCTCGCGCAGGTCGTGAATGGCGAGCGGCAGCAGCCGGTCCGCCGATTGCGTCAGCGCATAATCGTAGGCCTCGTTGACCGCATGCTGCATCACGGCAGCCGAGATGGCCGCAGCGCCCAGCCACAGCAGCCCCGTCATCAGGCTGAGGCCGAGGGCCAGCTGCAGGGTGATGGAGCGGGGACGGCGGGTCATTTGTTGATCTGGTAGCCGAGCCCGCGCACGGTGAGCACCAGCTCGCGTCCCAGCTTCTTGCGCAGGCGGCTCACGTAGACTTCGACCGCGTTGCTCTCCACTTCGGCGCCGAAGGCATAAAGCGATTCCTCGATCTCGCCGCGGGTGACAATGGCGCCGGGGCGGCTCGCCAGCCGCTCCAGCACCGCCCATTCGCGAGCGCTGAGCGCGACAGTCTCCGCCCCCACCTTCACCTGCCGCCTGCCGAGGTCGACGCCCACTGCGCCGAACGTCAGCACCGGCGCGGTCTGCCCCCCATAGCGTCGGGCGACGGCCGCGACCCGCGCCGACATTTCGCTGAGGTCGAACGGTTTGACGAGATAGTCGTCGGCGCCCGAGTTCAGTCCCTCGATGCGCAACGCGATCTGGTCCTGGGCCGTGGTGATGATCACCGGCAGGTCCGACCCGCGGCCGCGCAGCCGCTTCAGCAGGTCGAGCCCCCTGCCGTCCGGGAGATTGAGATCGAGCAGCAGCAGTTCGTACTGCACCGTTTCGAGCGCGGCGTCCCCGTCGTCGAGGCGCTGCACCCAGTCGACGGCATGCCCGGTGGCGGCGAGATGGTCGCGGATGGCGGCCCCCAGCACATGGTCGTCTTCGATCAACAGGATGCGCACCGGACCCGTCCCCCGCGCCGCATTGAGAGCGCAAACCTGACACGGAGCTGAAGGCGAGGCAAAAACCGCTTCAGGATGGCGTCAGCTTGGCAGCGCACAAGGGCTGCACGCTCAACCAAGGCGCTCCAGAAAATGAAGAAGTTCCTCGCCATCCTGCTGCTCGGCACCGCTCTCGCCAGCCCGAGCCTCGCCTTTGCCCGCGACGTCACCGTCAGCGGCCAGATCGTCCGCTATTCCGGCCCGTCGACCTATCTCGCCGTCTACCTCGCCAGGCCCGACGGCAGCTACGACTCGACGCTCTACGTCGCCGGCCGCAAGCAGCGCTACTACAACGACATCGCCGGCTGGGCCCGGCTCGCCGCGCGCGATCCCAATCTCAGGCTCGACGGCATCACCGGCGCCAGCATCGGCGGCGGCCAGTCGTTCTCGATCGACCTCAGCCTCTCCGATGCCCTCATCGATGCCGGCTACACCATCCACATCGACAGCGCCGTCGAGGACTTCGGATCGACCGCCAACGATGTGGTCCTCCCCCTCGACAGCGCCCAGTCGGGTGTCAGCGTCCCCGGCAAGGCCTTCGTGGCCGCCGCCTCGGTGATCCTGTAGCCCCCCGCTTCCACGGGAGAGCCAAGATGCTCCGCCGCCTCCATAGCCTGCCCGGGCTGCTCGCCGCGCTGCTGGTCGCCTTCATGGCGATCACCGGTGCGGTGTTGTCGGTCCAGCCGCTCGTCGACCGCCTGTCCACGGCCAGCGCCGCCGCCGGCCTGACCGTTGCCGAACTCGCGGCCCGCGTCGTTGCCCAGGTGCCCGGCGTCGAGAGCCTCTCGCGCTCCGCTTCGGGCGCCATCATGGCGCAGGCCGGCTCGTCCGCCGTGCGCATCGAACCGACGACCGGCGAGGACCTAGGGCCGGTCGCCGGCAACAACCCCGTCTTCGCCTTCTTCACCGAGCTCCACCGCTCGCTGTTCCTCGGCGACAACGGCCACATCCTTGCCGGCCTCGCCGCTGCCGCCATGGTGGTTCTGGCCGTCTCGGGCGTGCTGCTGCTGGTCAACCGCATGGGCGGCTGGCGCCGGATCTTCGCGCGGACCCGCGGCACGCTGAGCCAGCGCCTGCATGTCGAGCTCGCGCGCCTTGCCGTCTTCGGCCTGCTGCTGTCGGCGGTCACCGCCGTCTACATGACGCTCGCCACCTTCGGCCTCGTCGGCGACGGCGCTGCCGGCTTCGCCTTTGCTCCCGCCGGCAGCGGCGGTACCCCCGCCCCCATCGCCAGCCTCGCGGCGCTCGAGGCCGTGCCGCTGGCCGACCTGCGCGAACTGGTCCTGCCGCTCGCCGACGATCCCACCGACGTCTTCACCCTCACCACATCCAGCGGCGTCGCTCACATCGACCAGGCCACCGGCGCCATCATCGACTTTACCGCCAATTCGCCGCTGCAGACCCTCTACGAGGCCATCTACACCCTGCACACCGGCCAGGGGCACTGGTGGCTCGGCCTGCTGCTCGGCATGGCCAGCCTCGCCGTACCGGCTCTGATGGTCACCGGTATCGTCATCTGGGCAGTCCGCCGCCGCAGCCGGCCGCGCCTCGCGCGCAATACAAGCTGGCGCCGCGCCGATACCGTCGTCCTCGTCGGCAGCGAGGGCCACACCACGTGGGGTTTCGCTGCTGCCCTCGAAGCCGGCCTCCGCGCCAACGGCCACGCCGTCCACGTCGCGCCGATGAACGCCGTCCGCCGCCACTACCCCGCTGCCCGCCGCCTGCTGGTCCTCACCGCCACCTACGGCACCGGGTCCGCTCCGGCCTCGGCCAACCGCTTCCTCGACCGCCTCCGCCACCTCGATGGCCGCAACCTCGACTTCGCCGTGCTCGGCTTCGGCGACCGCAAGTTCCGCGATTTCTGCCGCTTCGCCGAAGTGACGCGCGCGGCTCTCGCCGAGCATGGGCTGCCTGAACTCGCCCCCTATGCTGCGATCGACCGCCAGTCGAGCCAGGGTTTTGCCCAGTGGGGCCGCACGCTCGGCGCCGCGCTCGGCGAGGAGCTGGTGCTCGTCCACGAGCCGGAGCGCCCAGCCACCCGGCCGCTGATGCTGCTCGATCGCACCGATTACGGCGTCGAGGTGCAGGCGCCCACCACCGTCCTCCGCTTCGTCCTCCCGCCGGCGAGCGGAATCCTCGGCCGGGTGTTCGGACGCATACGCTTTGCCGCCGGCGATCTCGTCGGCATCGTCCCCCCCGGCGAACGCATCCCGCGCTATTATTCGATCGCCTCCGACAGCCGCGACGGCGTGCTCGAAATCGCCGTGCGCAAGATGGCCGGCGGCGTCTGCTCGAACATGCTGTTCGCCCTCGCCCCCGGCGACACGGTCGAAGCCTTCATACGGCCCAATCCCGACTTCCGCCCGGCCGGCGGCCGCCGCCCGCTGATCCTCGTCGGCGCCGGCACCGGCGTCGCGCCGCTCGCCGGCTTTGTGCGGGCCAATGCTGCCCGCCGGCCGATCCACCTCTATTTCGGCGGTCGCGACCCGGCATCGGATTTTCTCTACGGGGCGGAGCTGTCGCGGGCCCTCGACACCGGCCGGCTCGACCGCCTGCGCCCGGCCTTCTCCCGCGTCCTCGGCGGCGGCTACGTGCAGGACCGCATCCTCGGCGACGCCGACGAGCTGCGCCGCCTGCTCGCCCGCGGCGCCCAGGTTCTGGTCTGCGGTGGCGCGTCGATGGCGCAGGGCGTCCGTTCGGCGTTCGACGTCATCCTCGCGCCCGCCGGACTCGGCGTCGACGCCCTGCGCGAAAAGGGAAGGTACATCGAAGATGTCTATTGAACCCCGGCGCGAGCGCCGCCGCGTTGCGCTCAACGGCCCGACGATGGGCAACCGCTGGTCGGCCGTCTTCTATGCCGAAGCCGCAACCGACCTTGTTGCCGTCGAAACCGCCCTCGCCGAGGCCGTCGGCACGGTCGACGCCCAGATGTCGACGTGGAAGCCGCAGTCGGCCCTGATGCAGCTCAACCGCATGCCGGTCGGCGCCTGGATGGACGTCTCCGACGCGCTCGCCTTCGTGCTCGCCCTCGGTCTCGGCATCGGCCGGGCCAGCGGCGGCCGCTTCGACATGGCCGTGCTGCGCTCCGTCGAGGCCGCCGGCTTCGGCCCGTCGCAGCACCCCGGCGCCGCCGCCGAAGCCCGCGACGGCCGGGACACGCTGGAGGTCGATCTCGCCGGCGGCCGGGCGCGCCGTCTCGCCGACGTCGCCTTCGACCTCTCCGGCATCGCCAAGGGTTTTGGCGTCGACCTCATGGCACGCACGCTCGAGGCCCTGGGGCTGACCGACCATCTGGTCACGATCGATGGCGAAGTCCTCGCCGGCGGCCGCCACCCCGACGGGCGTGCCTGGCACGTCGCCATCGAGACGCCCGACCTGGGACATCGTGGCGTCGGCCGTGTCGCCGCGCTCGGCGATTGCGCCCTCGCCACCTCCGGCGACTACCGCCACTGCCGGCTCGAGAACGGCCGCCGCATCGCCCATACCATCGATCCGCGCACCGGCCGCCCGGTCGAC
>VFQP010005592.1_pt1 | contig 10857 bp, 7 predicted proteins | sample 3512351 | NCBI WGS metagenome assembly VFQP01 (sample SAMN10412372, study PRJNA504923) | tailings metagenome | isolation source: Relicate 1 Philex TSF1 revegetated site | place: Philippines: Tuba, Benguet | collected 2017-08-29
CCACGCTCATCATGGCGCCGGCGTTCTCAAACTCGCCGCAGTAGTTGGGCGCCGAAAAGATGGTGACGAGCTGCCGCTTGGCAAAGAACTCGTAGCCCTCCTCCACCACCTGCGGTGCGTTGTGCAAAGCAGGAGCAGCTCCTCAGGCGGGGCGCCACGCCGCGGTCCTCTTTCTCCCGGCGGCCCCGGCGGCTCGCCGCTACCGCTGCCAGCAGCGCCGGGTGCTGCTCTCCGCCGCCGCGCTGTTGTGCCTGTTGGGTGTAGGGCACGTGGTGTAAGCGGGCAGCGGCTTGCGCGCACCTGGTGCGCCCGGCACACGAGGTCGAGGTCGTGTTTCTGCAGGAACTCTGTGACGCAGTCTGGCCCAAAGGTGTAGCTGACGCCGCGGTCGTTCTCGCCCCAGCCCTGGATGTCCTTGTCGGGGTCGGCCCAGAGCAAGTCGCACAAGAGGCCCGAGTCCGGCACGTCCGTCGGCCGCGCGATGCGCTTGATCTGCTCGAGCGACTTGAGCTCGGGCGAGAGCCCGCCGTGCATGCACAGGATCTGCGAGGCCGCGCGTTGGGGCGGGGCGGGGCGTGTCGCGCGAGTCGATCGGGGCCGGCGGGCGCGTCGCATCCGGCAGCAGTTGCGCGAGCGCCACCTGTGAGCGACACGCACCTTCTCGTCGATGAGCGCCGAGACGGGCAGGCAGTTGAAGCAGTCCGTGAAGGTCCGCCAGAGCCGGATGTTGTACCTCCGCTTGCACTCGTCGTAGAACCCGTAGATGCGATTGATGGACGCGCACTCGTGGTTGCCCCGCAGGAGGAAGAAGTTCTCCGGGTACTTGATCTGCGCGCGTGGGGCCGGGAGCGGTGATGGCGGTGCTTATGGGCGCCTGGAGTGGTTGGCCCTCGCCTGCAGCGCGCTCGCCTGCAGGCGCGCGTGCTCTTCTTGCTGCTACCTGTGCTGCTGCCGCTGCTGCTGCTGCCCGTGCTACAGCTTGTGCTGCTCCTGCAGGGAGGCAGCATCGCTCGCTCGACATCTTCAGGTCCCCTCTTGAGCCTGCCCGAGGCCCCCACCTTGAAGGCTAGGAGCAGGCAGATGGTCTCCAGGCTGTGCTTGCCGCGGTCCACGTAGTCGCCCAGGAAGAGGTAGTTCGCCTCCGGCGGGAAGCCCCCGTACTCGAACAGGCGCAGCAAATCGCTGTATTGCCCGTGGATGTCGCCTGCGGAGCAGCGGCAGCACCATCGCCCGTTGCTGCCGCTGCGCCGCTGCGCCGATGGGCCTCTGCTCGCGGGGGTGCCGCCCTCGAGGCTCCCCTCCGAGGAACACCAGCAGGGAGCACAGCGCACCGCAAATCTTGATCGGCGCCTCGAGCTCCAGCAGGTTGGGCTGTGACATGAAGATCTCCTTGGCCGTCAAGCACAGCATTCTGATGTCCGTCTCGGCGAGCTGCACCTGCTTTCCACGGTTGGTGCCTCGCACCTCGAGCAGGCGCTCGATGAGCTCATCGACCTGCGCAGCGGCACGCACGTCACACAGCAACGACCACGCGTGTGCGTGTGGCGCCGAGCGGGCCGTCAACGCCGCGCGGGGAGGCGCAGGAGGACTGCTGGCGTGCACACACACTGTGCAGCGCGAGAGAGCCCTGTCCCCTTGCCAAGAGACCTCCGCGCGCGCGCGCGCACGCACACGGCATGAGGCCTCCTTCCACGCCGTGCGACGGCGCAAGCTGCGTGCGCACCTGTGCGATGTCCATGTCTGCGCGGACGAACGCTGCTGCACTCCCAGGCGCAGCCTTTCAGGACACGCGCTGCGGCAGCGACGACGACGACGACGACGACGACTAGCACCAATGCAGCTGCAGCTCCACCGCGGCGCACGACACAACAGCGTCCAGGTGCCGTGAACCGAGCCCGCGCAGCCCTGGCGCATGCACCAAGTGGGAAAGGGCAGAGCAGCGCAGGGGGTGCAGCTGGCCTCCACAGGATGCCCACAGCTGCTGGTCTGCAGCTTGGGGGCGCGGTGTGCCGGGCCGGGCGCGAGAGGGGTCGGGCGCAGCACGCCGACGCGTCTGCATCATGCAGCCTGCACGCCAGGCACCGAGCGCTCCTCAGCCACCATCTGCTGGCTTGCTGACTTGTGGCTCGACGTCGGGGCAGCGGACCCTGGGGGGGGCACGACCTTGCACACGCGGTGCGCCACGCGGTCAGATCAAGCTCCCGTCGTGCGCGTACGCCGGGGCCCCTGCCCGCTGCGGCGGCGCCGCGTGGTGCTGCTGGTGGTGCTGCTGCTGGTGCTGCTGCGGCGCCGCCGCCGCCGGCGGCCGCGCGCCGCCTCCCCCTCCCCCGCCGCCGTGCCACCCGGACGCCTGCGGATTCCCCATCTCGCTCTCAATCGCCGCGTCAATCACGTCGCTGAAGTCGCCGTCCTGCTCGGCGCCCGCGTTGAAGTTGTACTTGCCTGCGCGCACGCGTGGGCGCAGCCCCACCGCAGCAGACTCTTGCCACGCTGCCCGCTCCCCTCCCCTCCCCCTGGCCACCGCACGCACAGAGAAGGAGGCGAAAAAAGGGCGCGCCCTGCTCACCTGGCCCGGGCGTCTGCGCCTCGTGCAGGATGCGCCGGATCTCCTCCACGCCCTGCACCATGGAGTAGTCGGCGTTGTTGAGGAAGTTGTGGTTCATCGCCAGCGCGTCCTGCAGACAATTGCCGCGGCAACCAACCATTTGCACCGCGCGCAGGTTTGCACCACGGTCAGCCGCCAGCCACACGCTGCGCCGGCGGCGTGCTTCCGCTTCCCGTCATCATTCGCTCCCCGGGAGGCCCAGGACCACCCTTGCGCAGCAACCGCTCGTGCGCAGACGGAAGGGTGGCAGTAGCTGCAGCCCCCACCCCGCGCGCGAGAGGCGGGGCCGTCGTCTCACCGGCGGCAAGTTCTGCAGGAACCAGGGGTGCTGCGATATCTGCTCCATGGTGGCGCGGCGCGCCGGGTCGGCCTCCAGCAGCCGCACCAGCAGGTCGCGGCACTCTGGCGTGATGGGCACGTCGCCGGCCATGCTCCACTGCATGGCCAGGATGCGCCCCATCATGGCCTGCACGCGCTGCTGCTGCTGCATGTTGGCCTGCGGGGGTGGGAGGGCAGGTGAGGAAAGGACGAGTGGGCGAGTGGGCGTCTCTGGGGTGGAGGCAGGCCCTTAAAGAGCCCGCGCGGGCGCCCCTGGAGAGGTCCGGCGCCGCAGCGTCGCAGCTGAAGAGCACGCGCGGCGGGCGCGGCGACGCCCCTCGCGACCGGGCCTCCCTCACCGTGGCTTGTGGGCTCTCACCAAGGGCCTGCCCGCACCCACCCACAAGCACGCCCTCCCTCACCGTGGCGTGCGGGCTCTCAACAGCAGCGAGCACGCCCTCCCTCACCGTGGCGTGTGGGCTCTCAACAGCAGCGAGCACGCCCTCCCTCACCGTGGCGTGTGGGCTCTCGAAGGGGTACTGCCCAAAGAGCATGACGTACAGCATGACGCCGCACGACCAAATGTCCGCCATCTTGCCGTCGTACTGCCCCGTCGTGCGCAAGACCTCGGGGCTCATGTACGCCAGCGTGCCCACCTGCGTGGCCAATCACCCCACGCACGCCCTCGCATGCGGTTTAGGGCTTTGCGACCCCGGCGGCCGCTTTCAACCCAGGTGGTGCACGGCGCCACGTGCATTCCGGGTTTGATCCCGCACGTGCGAGGGGAACCCGGCCCCACCCCAGCTTTCAGGTCGAGTCAAGAGAGGGCAGGAAAAGGAAAACGCTGGGGCCTCGTCCGTCGCCGCACCTTGCTCTTTGGCGCTGACATAAAGTGCGCCTTGCTGTACCCAAAGTCGCAAATCTTGAGCAGAGGCAGCGGCAGCCCCTGCGCGGCGCCAATCGAGCGCAATTACGCAAGGCACGCGCTCCTCCTGGCGGCCGACACAGCTTGACGCGGCTCCCGACCTCGGCACCCGCCGTTGGGCGCCCTCCCCGGTGCTGCACCTCTCTCCCGAGGCAGAGCAGCAGGCTGCACGCCCGCCAAGCGAGGGCCCCCCGCGTGGCCCTGCCACAGGCCAGGCAGTGCGGGGCGCGAGGCGGGAGGCCGGGCGCGCCGCTCACCTGCACCATTTGCAGTAGCGTGTTCTCCAGCTTGATGTCCCGGTTGACCACGCCCTGCGCCGCAGCACCGCCGTGCACGCGTGCAAGCCACACACACCAGGCTGTGACCAGGCTGGACGCCTCTCAGCGGGGCCACAAGACGACGGCTGCGACCCAGCGTCCCACGCGGTGCCGTGCCGGGGCGCCGTCTCTGGACAGCGCATGCTGCGGCCCCCTGAGGCAGCAAACCAACGTGCACAGGTGGCGCGGCGCACCGCTGCTGCGCACCTTGCGGTGGCAGTAGTCGAGCCCGATCACCAGCTGCTGGAAGAACCACCTGGCTGCGGGCTCCTTGAGCCGCACGGCGCGCTGCACGTAGCTGAACAGGTTGCCGCCTGCAGCAGCACCAAGAGCACGCAGGCGCGCCGGACGTCCTTGCTGCTGGCTGCCGGGTGCAGGGGGCGGCTCGGCAGGGTCCGCCGCGTGCGCAGCGCGAAGCGGCGGCGGCGGCGGGTGGCAAAGGGGGGCGAGCGCACCCGAGGCGTACTCCATGGCGATGCAGAGGTACTCTGGCGTCAGCAGCACCTCCTTGAACTCGATGACGTGCGGGTGGCGCAGCATGCGGTGGTTGAGCACCTCGGCCTCGACGTACTTGTTCACGCGGTCGCCGCGCTCAATGAACTGCGGGCGATAGGAGGGGCGAGAGGGGGACGGGGGAGCCAGAAGCTTTAGACGTGGGCGCAGCGGCCCTGCGGCCGCCGCGAGGAGAGCTGCAGCCCCGCCGCCTCCGCCGCGTCCGATCTGACTCTTAAGCGCCGCCCGGCCTGAGCGTCCAGGCGCTCCCCATACGCCCCACCTGCGCCCCCTCCGACGTCCCCTCTTCGATCCCACGCGCTGGCTGCCCCGGCCGCCGCGACCAGCACCCGCGTGCTCCTACGTCCCGCGGGCTGCTGCTTCTGCGCCGCGAGGAAGACCCCTTGCGCCGGTGCCCGCGCGAGGTTGTGTGCCTGTGCAGAACGCGTGCGGGACACGTGTCGCCGCGTCGCCGCACCTTGATGGCCACGTGCTCGCCAGTCTGCTTGTTCTGGCAGAGCTGCACAAAGCCAAAGGCGCCCGCGTTGAGGTCCTGCGGCCGCGGCAAGGGGGGAAGGGAGATGGCTGTGGCACATCATATGCCGCGCACCACCGGCCGGCGCTTTTCACACTTGGTCGCAGGCTGCTGCCTGGAAGCTGTGCCCCTGCGCCCCTCGGGAACCCGGGTGCAGGCGTCGCGCGGCGGGCGCCGTGCCTGGATTTTCTGGTACTTGGGGTGCCCGGCCAGGGGGTCGACGTGCTGTCCTGGCTGGAGTGGCATCCTGAACGGGGGTGGCAGGGCCGCGCCTGCGCACGCGGCACACACCGCACCAATCCTTCCACCAGCATGATGGGAGCCGCCAAGGATCAGCCCCCCCGACGCGCTGCTGCGTGGAGCAGCGTGGTCGCTGCTCGCCGTGGGTGCTGCGCAAGGTTCCCGGCGCGTGTGCGCACACCTTGGCGTCGCGACCCCCTCTGGTGGGATGGCCGAGCTGGCGCGCTGGAGAGCTCAGGGAGACTGGGTCCACGCCTAGGCCCCGGATGCCGCCTTGGCGCTCTGCGCTCGCGCGCGAGAACGAGTTGACACACCTCGAGGGGGATCGTCTGGCGCGCGCTCGCAGATGATGTGGTGCTGTGCTGCAGATGGATGTGATGGCGATGTTGATGAGTTGCCGCGACTGACCTCCTTGCTGCTCTGCGCTGGGCCCGCCCCCTTGATGCTGCTGAAGGCCGGCTGCCCGCTCGCCCGCTGTGCTGCTCGTCACGCGCGCCAATCAATCCTCTGCACAGCAGCCTGACTCGCGATCGAGCGCTGCAGCATCGCCTTGCAGTTGGAAGACCTGGCTTGGGGTCTGCATGATTGTCCAGCAATTGGCGGCGGCGGACAACACCGCAATTCACATCAGCGGGCAGTTGATGAGGTCGCGCAGGTCCTCGGGGCCCCCCTCATCCTCCTCCCCCGCCTCGCCGCCTCCCTGCGCCACCTGGTCCTCGTCCTCGGGCGGCCGCCTCCCCCGCCACGGCTCCCCGAACACCGTCAGGTTCGGCACGCCGGCCGGCCTCGCCGCCCCCGTGCCGCCTCCGCCGCCCCCTCCTCCGCCTCTCCGCCCCCCCGCCTGCCGCAGCTGCTGCTGGGCGCCGCCAGCCCCGCCGCGCGCCCGCGACGCCCGCGCCTCCCCGCCGCCCATCGCCGGCCCCGCCGCCCCCCCGCCCTGCTGCTGCTGCGCCGGCGCCGCCGCGGCGCCGCCGCCCTCCCCCGCCGGCGTCAAGTTGCGCGGCGAACGGCGCAGCCGCTGCCCCCCCGCCGCCACCGCCGCAGCACCTCCACCGCCTCCGCCCCCGCCCCCCCACGCCGCCGACAGGCCCCGCTGCAGCGACTGCTGCACGGCCTGCCGCCGCCGGAGCAGCGCCGCCTCCGCAGCGGACGACGGCGCGGTGGGCGGCCGCGCGGCGCCCAGTGCAGCCCCCGCCCCCGCTCCGCCGCCTGCCCCCTGCAGCGCCCCTGCCGGCGCGGCGGAGGCTGCCGCGGGGCGAGGCAGGTCCAGGCCCGCACGCCGGCCTCCAAGCCCCGCCGACACCGCCCTGCCGCCACCTGCGCAGCACAATGGGGACGCCGCAGCGCACGTGCCCGAGTGAAGCTCGCGCCCAGGTTCAGCAAGAGGCACGAGCGCGAGCGAGCGGGCACAGGCACGCGGGCGGGCGGACGCACCTGGCACCGGGACATCGGCGTCGGAGTCGTCTCCGGCCGCGTCCGCCGCGCCGGGCTGCGCCTGCCCCCACGGGCGGCGCGGGCGCGGCGGCGGCGCGGCGGCAGCCGCCGGCGGCGAAGGCGGCGCTGCCGCCGCCGCCGGCGCGCCCCGCAGGCCCGCCAGCAGGCCCTGCGCGTCCACGCAGGCCCACGCGACGACAGCACACGCTAACCTTCTGGAACCACCGTGCTGCACACCAGGGCGTGCTCAAGAAATGAAGGAAGAAGCAGCGCAGAAGAGCGAGAAGGGCTCACCGCGAGGAGCACGTGGTTGGGCTGCGCCCAGGGCCGCAGCGCCGCGCCGCCCGCGCGCATGAAGCGCGCGCCGACCTCCTGCGAGGCCGCCTGGTGCGCCAGCGCGCGCGAGGCCTGCAGCGGCACCGCCTCCTGCGACGGGGCCCACAGGCGCACCACCTGCGAGGACGGCAGCGCGGCAGACACGCCACGCTGAGCGGAGGCGCGCGCGCGCTCTCGGCCGCCGCGCAAACGGCGTGCCCGGGCGCTGCTGCGTCCGCGGCGTGAGCCCCGCGGCAGGCATGCACTCGCAACGAGGGTTATGTCAACCTCCAGCCCGCAAGAGACGCGCGCGCGTGCAGCACGGGGGGCCTGTGCTGCTTGTTTTGCCTCTGCTGCTTGTTTTGCCTTCTTCGCAACCGCTCCGCCCCGTCCGCTCCACCCCACCTGCGATTTGTGCTCCGCCGCGGCCAGCCTGACCTCCCTCATACGCGCTCCCACAACGAACTTCAAAGGAAACCAGTCCCAACCTTCTTTCCCTGCTGCCCTTTCCGTTGCCATGCACCAAACCTCCGCAACGCACCCACCTGCGAGTCGGACGCCGCCGTGGCCAGCCGGACCTCGTACGGGTGCGCCGCAAGCGCGCTCGTCGGCCCCGCCTCTCCGCCGCCACCGCCGCCACCACCCCCGCCGCCGCCTCCGCCGCCCCCCGGGGCGGGCAGCAGCACCACCAGCTCGCCCGTCGCGCCGTCCCACACGTGCACGTTGCCCAGGTCGCTGCCGCTCACCACGTACTCTGAGCGCGGCCCCAGCCACGCCACGCCCTGCGTGCCCAGCTTGTTGCAGTGCCCCGTGATGCGCACGCTGTAGCCAGGGTCAGGGGCGGACGACGGGCCGCCGCCGCCACCACCACCTCCGCCGCCGCCGCCGCCGCCGCCGCCGCCGCCGCCGCCGCCGCCGCCGCCGCGGCCGCGGCGGCCGTACGTGGCGTACAGCTGGGAGAGCCCGCCCTCCTCCTCGCCCTCCTCCTCGTCATCATCATCCTCCTCGTGGATGGGGATGCGGTGCCGCGGCGGCTGCGGCTGCGGCTGCGGCTGCTCAAACAGGCTCCGGAGCGACGCGCCCGCCGGCGTGGCCGCCGTGTGCAGGCTGCTGTACGCGCCGCCGCTGCGCCGGCCCTCAGCGGCGCCGGACTGCGCCGCCGGCTGCGCGCCGCCCGCAGGCGCCGTCCGCGTGGAGGAGAGATGCGACGGGGCGGCGAGCGGCGACGTCGGGCGCGCCTGCCAGGGCGGCGCGGCCGCCGGCGGCAGCGGCGCGGGCGGCGGGGCGGCCGCAGGCGCCGCTGGCGGCGCCAGGGCTGCAGCACCCGGCAATGACACCGGCAGGGCGCTGCTGCCGCCCGGCGCCGGCGGGACCGCGGGTGCGGCTGCCGCCGCTGCGCCGCGACGCGCCCGCAGTGACGCCCGGGTGACGCGCGCCGCCTCCGCCGCCGGCGCGCCGCCCGCCTCCGGCGGCCCCCGGTCGGCGCCCTCGTCAAACCGCACCCGCTTCCTCCGCCCGGGCGCCGCCTCTCGCGGGGCGCCGGCAGCCGCCTGCCCCTCCACGGCGCCGCCACCGCCTCCTCGCTCCCTCCCTGCGGCTACCCCGTCCTCCCCCAGCTGTCGCTGCCGCCGCTGGCTCCGCGCCGCCGCCACTGCTGCCGCCATAGCCTCCCGCACCCTCTCCCGCGCCCCTAGCAACTCAGCAGCTGCCTGCGCATCGGCGCCGCCGCCGCCGCCGCCGCCAAGCGCGGGTGGCAGCCCCCGCCGCAGCCCCGCGACGCGTCGCCGCCCGTTGCCGCCGCCGTCCGACGATGCGCCGCCGCCCGCCTCCTCGTCAGACAGTTGAGAGGAGCTGCTGCTGGGCCGCGCGTCCCCACCTGGCGCCCTGAGCGCCCCGCGGCCCCTCCGCCCGCCCCGCCGACCCTCCTCGTCCGCCGCCGCGGAGTCGCCCGGCCCCGCCAACGGCCGCAGCCGCCGAAGCGGCGCCCTCCCTCGGTACGCACCCTGCTGCCCCACGCCCACCCCAGCACCGCCCGCGCCGCCCCCCGACGGCCCCGCGCCGCCGCGCCCGCCGCCCTCCAAATCGCTGCCCCGGTCCTCCGCCTCCGCCGCCCGCGCCGCCGCCGCAGGGGCAGCATGCGGTGCAGGCTGCTGCCCGCGAGCCTGCTGCTGCTGCTGCGCCGCCGCCGCCGCCGCGCTCACCGCCGCCGTGGACTGCACCAGCCCCTGCAGCACGTGCGACGCCTGCTGCATCGCCGCCTGTAGCTCCTGTAGCAGCATCACCGCCGGCAGCATCTGCCCGCCGGGGCCGCCGCCGCCGGCACGCGCCGCCGCCGAAGCCGCCCTCCCGGCAGCGGCGGGGGCGCTGCCGGCTGCTGCCGCCGCTCCGCCGCCGCTGTCACCGCCGCCAGGGGCAGCAGCGGCCGGCTGCGCGCCGCCGGGCTGCGCCGCCCGCGCCGGCGGCTCGCGCGTGCGCCGCTTGGGCGCCTTGCCGCCGCCGCCGGCGACGTCCTTGGCCTCGCGGCCGCCGGCCGCCGCCGGCGCGTCGGCGCCGCGCTTGCTGCGGCCCGCCCGCCGCCCTCCCACCTCATGCTGCTGCGGCGGCGGAGGCGCCGACGGCTGATGAGCTGGTTCGCCGGGGTCCGCTCGCGACGACGTGGCGGCGGGCGCCGCCGCGCCTGCCGCCGCCGGCGGCGGCGGCGGCGGCGGCGGCGCGGAAGGCAGCGGGGGCCTCGCGCCCGCATCGCCGCCGCCCGACGGCCGCCTGCCCGCCGCCGCTGCGCCCGCGGCGCCGCCGGCGGCGCCCGGCGACGGCAGCGACGCAGAGGGCGGCGCGTGCAGCAGCGATGCCGCCTGTGACACCCACCCCTGCACCACCTGCACGGCCTGCTCGGCGATGCTCCGCGCCGCCTGCAGCGCCGCCACCGGCCCGCCGCCCAGCGCGCCGCCGCCACTGCCGCCGCCTCCGCCCGCAGCGGGCAGCGCGCCGCTGCTCAGCGTGCGCCGCAGCCCCGAACCACCCGCCGCCGCCGCGGTGCTCGCGCCATCGCCGCCGCCTGACGGCGCCGGCGGCCGCGCCGGAAGCTGCCGGGAAGGCGCCGACCGGCCGCGTCGCCGGTGGCCCGGCGGCCGTGCTCCGGGCTCGCCGCCCTCCTCGTCACCCTCATGCTCCTCATCCTCCTCCGGGGCGCTCTCACGCCGCTCTGGCGCGCCGCCCGCCGGCTGCCGCCGTCGTTCCCCGTTAACGATGCGCAGCAGCGGCGGCGGCGGGGGTGGCGGCGGTGCCGCCGCCCTTCTCCCCCGCCACAGCCGCGCGGGCCGACCCTCCTCGCCGTCCCCGTCGCTGCCCCCGCCGTCGTCATCGTCGCCGCGCTCCTCCGCGTCCGCCGGCTGGATCTCCGACCCTCCGCCGCCCGCGCCCGCCCGCCCGCGTGCGCCCTCCACGCGCCGCCGCTTGCTCGCCCTCTCCTCCGCCGCCGCCGGACCCTCGCCCGCCGCCGCGCCGCCCGCGCCGCCGCCGCGCTGCTGCAGCAGGAACCCCTGCACCAAGCCCGACGCCCGCGGCCGCGCCGGCGCCGGCGCCGCCCCGCCCGCCGCGCCGCCCGCCGCAGACGCGCCGAGCCCCGCCGCGGACCCCAGCCTCGCGGGCATCGTTTCCTTGTCCGGCCCCACGATCC
>VFQP010005593.1_pt1 | contig 10856 bp, 10 predicted proteins | sample 3512351 | NCBI WGS metagenome assembly VFQP01 (sample SAMN10412372, study PRJNA504923) | tailings metagenome | isolation source: Relicate 1 Philex TSF1 revegetated site | place: Philippines: Tuba, Benguet | collected 2017-08-29
TTTGTGTATTTTTATTGGGGCTGCAGCGGCAGATCGGTCACCGCATCGCTGCGTACATATAGGCCCATCGTGCCCTGCACCGCGCGGAACATTTCGCCAAGGCCGCAGGCCGTTTCGGCGCCGCCCAGAAACAGGACGCTGCCCGCATGCATCGCCGTATGCAGGCCCTGCAGCACCCTGACGCGCGACGATGCATCCAGATACATCAGCACGTTGCGGCAGAACAAAATATCGACGCTGCCCGCGGGCACCGGCGGTGTTTGCAGTAAATTCGCCTGACGGAATGTCACCATCTGCCGGATATCGTCGTTCAATATCCAGTCATTGCCGTTTTGCGTGAAGTATTTGACCAGCAGGCGCGCGGGCATGCCGCGCTGCACTTCAAACTGGCTATAGGCACCGCGCTGGCCGCGCGCGATGACGTCATGCGACATATCGGTCGCAATAATATCGATCTGCCAGCTATCAAACGGCACGCCATATTCGCGCAGCATCATGGCGATCGAATACGCTTCCTGCCCGCTGGCACAGGCGGCGGACCAGATGCGCATGTGCCGCGCCGCGCCGTCCTGGCGGATCATCTGCGGCAAAACCGTATCGCGCAGACGGTCAAACGGCGTCAGGTCACGAAAAAAAGATGTTTCATGCGTGGCCATTGCCTCGACCACCGCCTGACGCACGGCGCGGTTATTTTCGTCGCGGCGCATTTGCGATGCCAGCGCCTCGATCCCCTCCAGCCCCTGTTGCTGCACGATATGGTGCAGCCGCGTCTCCAGCAGGTAATATTTTTCAGGCGTCATCTGAAGGCCGGATTCACGGCGCAGAAGATCGGAAAAATAATCAAACGCCGCCCGGTTCATGCCGCACCGCCGCAGGCCCAGCCGGCCACCGCTTGCCCAATGCTCTCGAGCGGTAAAACCCGCTGGCACAGGCCTGCCTGCGCGACCGCGCCGGGCATGCCCCAGACAACGCTGCTGTGGGCGTCTTGCGCCCATATCGTGCCGCCGGCTTCGGCGACGTGCTGACATCCGATCAATCCGTCTTTGCCCATACCTGTCAATATCACGGCCAGCAAATTTGCGCCATATGCCTTGGCAAGGCTCTCCAGCATCGGGTCGGCCGCGGGGCGGCAAAAATGCACGGGCGGCGTTTGCATAAGGCGAATGCGCAGCCCCTCCGCCGTACGCCACACGCCCAGATGGGCGCCATCGGGCGCGATATATACATGACCGCGGCAAACGGGTTCTCCCGCGGCGGCTTCATGGCAATCAAACCCGCAAGCATCCGCCATATGCGCCGCCAGCATTTCATTGAACGGCGCCGACATATGCTGCGTGATGAAAACGGGGGGCAGCGCGCGCGATGCTTGCGCCTGTCCGGTCATGACCTGCGAAAGATCGCATAACACCCGCTCCAGCGCCGCCGGACCGCCGGTAGAGGCCGCAATGGCAACAGCGCTGAGATCGGGATGACGCGCGGCGGGCATGGCCTAGATCAACCCGACTTGCCGGAACTTGCTTTGCAGGATGTCGCTGTCAAAAGGCTTCATAATATATTCATCGGCGCCAGCGGCCAGCGCGGCCTGAATGGCGGGCATGTTATTTTCAGTGGTGCAGAACACAACCTTGACCGCGCCGCCATCCGGCATGCGGCGCAGCGCGCTTAAGAACTCCATACCGTTCATGACCGGCATGTTCCAGTCCAGCAGCACCAGCGCGGGCATTTCGGCACGGCAGGCGTCCAAGGCCTGCGCGCCGTCGGCGGCTTCACGGCATTCAAAGCCGAAGCCCTCCACCATCATGCGGGCCAATTTTCGCACGACCGAGCTGTCATCGACGATCAGGCATTTTTTCATGATGTCATTCCCTGTGCGTGATCCCTTGCTCGACATAGGCCAGCAGCGCGGGCACCTCCAGCAGCGGCACGGCCAATCCGTTTTTGGCGCAAAGACCGGAGGCGATATTCTGCCAGATGCCGCTTTGGGGTGTCAGCGGCTCTATGTCACTATCCAAAACCGTTTCAACGTCGCCGCAGCGGTCGATCAGAAAACTATAAAGCGTCCCCGCATGCACGACAATCATATTCAGGCTGTCTTCGGCCCACGAGGTGGATACATCCGCCCCGCCCCAAATCCGCTGGGGCGAGATGGCCGTCAGGATATGTCCCCGCAGGTTAACCATGCCACAAACACCGCGCAGCCCGTCCGCGACAGGCGTAAAGGGCAGGCCGCGCACGACTTCGCGGACATGCATCAGCGGCAAGAAGGCCGCTTGGCCACCCGCCCGGAAACTGAAAAATTGATGCTCTGCCACATTCATGAACGCCCGCACAATCCGGCAATTTTCTGCAAAAGCCCGCTGCGGTCAAATTTGGTGATAAAATCGTCAAACCCCGCCACACGACCGCGGTGTTCGTCATGGCGGGTCGCGTGGGCGGATAACGCCATCAACGGCACATGCCGCCATGCGCTCCGCCCGCCTTTGACATCGCGCGCGAAATCAAGGCCATTCATGCCCGGCATTTCTATATCGCTGATGATCAGCGAAAAATCCTCGCCCTGCTCACGCAAGGCCAGCGCCTGCGCGGCGTCGGGCACGCTGGTGACGTCATATCCGGCCTCTTTTAAAAATGGCGTCAGCAGGCTGCAAAAAAAATCACTGTCATCCACCAACAAAATGCGCCCGCCGCGGGTTGCATGTACCGGCGCTTCTGCCTGCAGTATTTCTGCCGCGCGGCCTGCCAGCATTATCGGTTGCGCGGCGTCCGAGGGTTCACCTGTGTAAATTCCTTCGATCGCCTCGCACTGCGCAGCATCGCCCCGCGCCGTTTCGACGATATACATCTGCGGGGCACCTGTTTGATCAGATATATTTTTTAACGGCCGCAAGGCATCGCCCTGCGACCAGAACATATTCCCCTGTCTATCGCGGTGCAATGCACTGGCGGGCACACGTAAAATCTGGCGCACGGATTTGACGGGCAACGCCATGCGGCGGCCATTCATGCCGAAAACCAGGTAGTCTTCGCCCGCTTTGGCGGCTGGCAACACCGCCGCCGGCATCGGCACGCCATACTGCATCGCCCATTGGCGGGCATCCAGGATCAGGGCGGGCGCCCCGCCGGGCTGCAGCGTAACACCCAAATACCGCGCCGCCTGCGGCAACATGGGCGGCAAGGGTTTTACCAACACCTGCGTCATTGCCACAATTTCCGCCGCGCGGATGGCCGCATAACGGCCGCTGGCAAAAATGATCGCGGCCATCGGTTCATCGGCATGACTCCCCAGCGTCGTTAAGGGTATATGCCGTCCCCGCCATTCGAAAAATATCTGCCCGCCGATGGTGGGCAGATGCTGCGGCAGGCGCGCAAAACCGGCCACCGCCGCGCGCGGCAATACAAAAACGGTATCTTCCGTGCGCATCACCGCCGCCGGTATCATCGCGAGCGTCAGCGGGATAGACAGCGTAAAAACGGTACCGCCCCCCTCTTGTCCCGCCACCGCAACCGTGCCGCCGATCAGCGCCATTTGCGACGAAACGGCATCCAATCCCACGCCGCGTCCGGCCATGCCGCTGACCTGCGGCGCCGTTGAAAAGCCTGCGCGGAAAATCAGCGCAGCCAGCGCGGTTTCGTCCATGTCGGCCAATGCGGATGCCGGCGCTAGATCATTTTCAGCGGCGTGGCGGCGAATGGCGGCAAAATCCAGCCCGCGGCCATCGTCGCTGACGCTCAGCAGCATGCGCCCCTCGGCCGTGCGTGCGGCCAGTTTGATCACACCTTCTTCGTCCTTGCCCGCCGCACGGCGCGCGGCGGCGGGTTCAATGCCATGCGACAGGCAATTGCGCACCAGATGCGCAATGGGGTCGCGCACCATATCCAGCACGTGCCGGTCTAGCTGTGCATCGCCGCCCTGCGTTTCAAGTCGCGCCTGCACGCCGCACGCTGCCGCCATATCGCGCACAATGCGCGGCAGGTTGCGCCAGGCCTCCATCACGGGCTGCATACGGGCGCGTAAAATCTCGCCCTGCATATCGGCCAGCAGCTGCGCCATATGCCGCAGCGCGGGTATATCTGCCGCGGATGCTTGCGTCAAACGCGCCTGCGCGAGGGCCATTTCACCGCCCAGCGCCAGCAGGTTATCCAGCACATCCGCCCCCACGCGCACGGTGGGCAGCGTTGCGCTATCGACAGCATCTTCGGTCATGCGCGGCAATTCTGCGGCCGCGCCCCTGGCCATCTGCTTGAGCGCGATGATGAGGTCTTTTTCACCTGTCGATAATGCCGCAGGTTCTTTTCCGGCGGCGGCGATTTGCGCGGACACGCGCCGCATCACCTCCAGCGTCTGCAAAAGCGCATCCACATGAAAACCCTGTATGGCTATCCCTTCGGCGCGCAAGTACGACATTAAATCTTCGGCCGCATGCGCAAGATGACCAAGACGCGTGAAGCCCAAAAACCCGCAAGTACCTTTTAAACTATGCGCACCGCGAAACACAGCCGCCAGTGCGTCGGCATCATCCGGCCGGCGCTCCAGCACGATCAATTGCGTCTCCAGCAGGGAAAATCTTTCCTCTGCCTCGCTCAGGAAATCCTGCAATATATCGTCCTGCTGCATCCATCCCCCGCCGTGCCGCGATGCATCCATATATTATGATGCGGGGGAATGATTAAGTTTGGGTTATTGCATGCCCATGCATATTTTCATCGCATACAAACGAATGCGGCGGCGATGAAAAACACCGCCGCCGCGTATATCGCCGCATACCAAAATATTCAGGCGTTACGACGCCATGACATTAAATTCGATACGGCCAAGGTCTTTTTGCGCCTGCCACGACAGGCCGATTCCAAAGAAATCGGCAAAGCGGCCCGTGATGTAGGCATGGACGGAGCGCGGATCAAGATCATCCGCCGGTGTCTTGCCTTTCAGCGCGGCCTCTGCCCCTTCGCGGAAACCGGCGTGATTGCCGGTGACGAGGATGCGCAGGCCTTTGTTACCCTCCATCGCGCTCACGGCGATTTTGCCTTCGCCATGATTGCATTCTTCGGCCAGCACCAGCAGGTTCAGCAATACTTTGAAAAACCCGCGCGGCGGCATGGAGAATTTTACGCCCAGATCAGGTTCAAACTCTGCCTGAATGCGGCCGCTACCCAGAAGTTCGCTGAAAGCATCGCGGATGTCTTTGAAACCGACGTTCTTGTCCGTCCCCGCGGCGCCGTACGACAGGCGGAAAGCCTTAAGGCGGATCGACGCCTGCTGCGCGCTTGACGCGATCAGCTGCACGGCTTCGTCGCCGGCGTCTTCGCCCAGTTCCTGCATCAGCTCGACGCCGTTATTGACAGCGCCGACCGGGCTCACCAGATCGTGGCAAATGCGCGATGCGATCAGCTCCAGCACGCGCGGATGCAATGTCAGGTTTTCGTTCATCGTATGGTATCCCCTTTTCCCCTTGGTTGAATTCAGAACGGCGAGCCGATGCCGCTTTGCGCCAGCTGCGAAATCAGCTGCGCTTTCAAACGCTCCAGCCCATCGGTATCAAAACCTTCGGCGCGGATGGTCAGCACATCTTCGGTATTCGATGCGCGCATCAGCCACCAGCCATCCTTCGTGGTTACGCGCACGCCGTCGATATCGTTAATTGAAACACCGTCTGCATTCTCCGCACGCAGGCGCGCCAGGATTTCGGGCGCGATGCTGAATTTGCGGTCGGCCGGCACATGAAATCGCACTTCGGGCGTGTTTTCCATTTGGGGCAGATGCGCCGCAAGGTCGCCGAGTTTCTTGCCGCTGCGGCTGAGGATATCCAGCAGGCGCACCGCGCAATAGGGCGCATCGTCGAAGCCGTAATATTTATCGGCAAAGCAGATGTGGCCGGCAAGCTCCCCCGCCAGCGGCGATTTAAGTTCAAGCGCGCGCGCCTTGATCAGCGAATGCCCTGTGTTCCACATCACGGGCTTGCCGCCCAGACGTTCGATTTCATCAAACAGCACGCGGCTGCATTTGACGTCGGCGATGATATGCGCGCCCGGATGTTCTTTCAGAACTTCCGCCGCGTAAACCGCCATGATCAGATCCGCCCAGAGGATTTTACCATCGGCATCCACCGCGCCGATGCGGTCGCCGTCGCCGTCGAAACCGATGCCGATGTCACAACCGTTGTCCCGCACCGCTTTTTGCAGGTCGACCAGGTTTTTGGCCACCGTCGGATCGGGGTGGTGATTGGGGAAGGTGCCGTCGATATCGTCAAAAATCAGCACATGTTTGCCCGGCAGTTTCTTGACAAGGCGGCGAATGATTTCGCCCGTCGCGCCATTGCCGCAATCCCATGCCACGCTGAGGTCGCGCGTGCCTTGGTAATCCTGCAGCATGCGGTCAACGTATGCATCCTGCACGTCGACCGTTATAACCTCGCCTTTGCCGGATTCAAAATCGCCGCTGGCGGCCAGCTTGCCGATTTCCTGTACCATCGCGCCATAAAACGGCCCCGATTGATAAGCCATTTTAATGCCGTTATAACTGAGCGGGCTATGCGAGCCGGTCACCATCACCGCCGCATCCATGCCGCGCGTTTTCATGGCGTAATACGTCATGGGCGTGGGGCCAAGGCCGATGCTTTCGACATCCAGACCGCAATCGTTCAAACCACGGATGACATTGGCGGCAAAAACGGGCGAGCTTTCGCGGCCGTCAAATCCCACCACCACCTTGGCGCCACCGCGGCGTTTGACCATCGTGCCGAATGCGCGGCCGATGAAATAGCAGTCATTGTCGTTGAGCGTATCGCCCACCGTGCCGCGAATGTCATACTCGCGCAGGATGCTGGGGTGCAGGGTGTGGGTTTGCTTTTGCGCCGCCATGGCGGATTCTGCGGTCATGCGTCACCTTATTCATAAAAACGGTGGGTATTTATTATCCGCTTGTATTATCCCCGCCCGCGCCGAAAGCACAAGGCGTAAGGGCAGCGCAGCGCACCGCAATCGCTTGAAAATATGAATATTTTTCATATTGATTTTGTTTTCTGGCTTGCTAGGATAGCCGCATCACCAAGAACAGGGACACCCCCGCCCATGCGCCGCCTGACGCCGCAAAACATACGTGATGAATTCAATGCGCAAAAAGACGCGCACGAAACATCATGGGCGAAATCCGGCCTGAACGGCGCGCTTGAAAGCCTGAGCCTTGCCCTGCGCGACCTGAACCAGAGCGGCATAGATGTGACGCTGGAAATGATGGGCACCCCGTCCGAACAGGCCTTCGCCATGTTGCCGGAAAACGGCATGACTGTGCCTGTCAGCGGCCTTTTGCGCATCGGCCACATCCATTACCTGCTGTCGATTGCCATCAGGCACGGGGGCGAAGATTGCCTGAAGCTGTGCCTGTCCGAATTCGACATCCGTTTCCAGGGCGCACGCGGCAAGGTGAAAGAAAACGACTTCAAACAGTCCGTCCGCGCCAAAGTATACGACCTGAAACGCGATGCCGACGCCATGGCGAAATTCCAGAAAGAAATCATCCGTCACGCCGCGCGCAACAGCGTCATCGACGCCCACGACCACGGCGCCACGCTGGATACCGGCGCGCCGCGCAAGAAAACCGGCTTAAAATCTACTTTGAAAAAGCCGGCAAACGGTTAAACTGCGGCCATGACCGCAAATATATCAAATACATCCGAGTTTTCCGCCTATCTGGCCGCAGATGGCTTTACCGATGACCTGATCGCCGAACTGGGCGAAGATCGCGTGCGCGATGTGTATGACCGTCTGGTCATTGCCGACGGCCCCGCCACCCATGCCGTCTGGGCCGAAAACATCTGGCGCAACCCGCAGTTCATTGAAATTGAATCCATCGGCGATGCCGCAAAAAAATTGCGCGCCATCCAGCGCAGCTGGGCGAACTATGCGTTTGATTATCACCGCCGCAGCAAACTCATCACCGAAAAACTGCCGCATGTATCGGGCAAGCCGCTGACGTTTGGCAAACCGCTGCCCACATCGCCGCTCGGGTCGTGGTCGCTGATCGAAGACAATTTGATGATCGCGGCGTCGGATTGCTCAAGCCCCGTCCCGAACGGCGCCTATGTTTTCAACGAAGACAAAGAAGACCCGCCGAGCCGCGCCTACCTGAAACTCTGGGAAGCTTTGACGCGTATCCCGCGCATGCCGCAGCAGGGCGAGACGTGCCTTGATCTCGGCGCCTGCCCCGGCGGCTGGACGTGGGTATTGCAAGGCCTTGGCGCCAATGTGATCAGCGTCGACAAAGCCCCCCTCGCCCCCAGTGTCGCGGCACTGCCGAATGTGAAATATGTGCAGCAAAGCGCCTTTGCACTGAAGCCCGAAGAAATCGGCAAGGTGGACTGGCTGTTTTCTGACATCATCTGCTACCCCGAACGCCTGCTGCGTCTGGTGCAGGAATGGAAGGCTTCCGGCCTTGTCAGAAACATGGTTTGCACCATCAAATTCCAGGGCGAAACCGATTTCAAAACGACAGAATCTTTCCTTGAAATCGCTGGATCGACCGCAGTCCACCTTTATAATAACAAGCACGAAATCACCTGGATTTGTCTGGAGTAACCGGCATGACGTACAAAGGCGACGACCATCTGGCACAACTGCTGACGGCGGCGGGCGACACGCGCCCGATGGAAAAGATCAAAAGCATTCTGGCTGGCATCAATGCCGCGCCGGACGATCTGGGGGAGCCGCTGCGCTGGGCGAAGCTTTTCAAAACGAATGATGATGCCGAAACCATTGCACAGCTGGCCGCGCTGAAATCTTCGCTGAAACCGACGGAGGAGCCTGCTCAAAACCGCCTGGCCGCTTTGCGCGCCGAAATGAAAAAGCGCGGCGTGGATGGCTTTTTCATTCCCCGCGCCGATGAATTTCAGGGTGAATATGTTCCTGCACGCGCAGAAAGACTAGAATGGATTACCGGCTTCACCGGCTCTGCCGGATATGCCGTGGTGATGAATGACAAAGCGGGCTTCTTTACCGACGGCCGTTATACCATTCAGGCGCAAGCGCAGGTTGACCGAAAAGATTTCGACATTTGCAGCCTGTCCGAAAATCAATCCCCCGCCGTCACCATGACGCCGGTCGAATGGATCGAGAAAAACCTGCCCAAAGGCGCCCGCTTCGGCATCGACCCGTGGGTGCATACGCCCAGCGACGTGCGCAAAATCCGCGATGCGGTGGAGCGCGCGGGCGGTACGCTGGTGCTGCTGGATAGCAACCCGCTGGATGCCGCATGGACGGCGCAACCACCCGCGCCGCTGGCGCCCGTGGTGCCGCACCCGCTGCAATACGCGGGCAAGGCATCCGATGTAAAACGCACCGAGCTGGCCGCCGCGCTGAGCGCGAAGAACGCCGATGCGCTGGCCATCACCCTGCCCGAAGAGATTTGCTGGCTGCTCAATATCCGCGGCGGCGACGTGCCCTGCACGCCCTTTGCGCTCTCGTATGCGCTGGCGCACAAAGACGGCAGCGTGGATTGGTTTATTGACGAAGACAAAGTCACCGACGAAACCCGCGCCTGGGTAGGCGGCAACGTACGCCTGCACCCGCTCAAGGATTTCGCGGCCCATGCCGGGAAAATGGCCGCAGCGAAAAAGACCATCTGGATCGACCCGGCCGCCGCGCCGGCAAAGATTGACAGCATCATCAACGATGCCGGCGGCGAAACGCATGTGGAGCGCAGCCCCATTCAATTGATGAAAGCCAAGAAAAACGACGTGGAAATTCAGGGCGCGATCAATGCCCATATCCGCGACGGCGTGGCGATTGTCCGTTTCCTCGCGGCGCTGTCCGAACAGGGCGGCGCGGCCCGGCATGACGAACTGTCGGCCACGCAGCTGCTGCAGGATATTCGCGCGGAGGGGGAAAAATTCCGCGGCCTCAGCTTTGATACCATTTCCGGATCGGGCGGTAACGGCGCGATTGTGCATTACAGATCGTCCGAAGAAACCAACCAGCCCTTGCTGTCCGGCCCCGTGTATCTGGTCGACAGCGGCGCGCAATATCTGGACGGCACCACCGACATCACGCGCACCATCGCCGTCGATACGCCCACGCAGGAAATGAAGGAAAATTTCACCCGCGTGCTGAAAGGCCACATCGCCGTTTCCATGTCTGTCTTCCCCGAAGGCACGACAGGCGACAAGCTGGACGTCAAAGCGCGCGCCGCGCTGAAAGAAGTCGGCCTTGATTTCGCCCATGGCACCGGTCACGGCGTTGGCAGCTACCTGTCTGTGCACGAAGGCCCCTGCGGCATCTCGCCCCGCGCGACGTCCGTCCCGCTGGAGCCCGGCATGATTATCTCGAACGAGCCCGGTTATTACAAAGCGAACGAATACGGCATCCGTATCGAAACGCTGGTCACGGTGATTGATACGGGCAATGTGGATGAAAACGGCAAGAAACTGCTGGGCTTCAAAACCCTGACGCTCGCCCCTGTAGACCGCAACCTGATCGAACCGTCGCTGCTGAGCGATGACGAGCTCAAATGGCTGAACGATTACCACGCGCAGGTCGCCCGCACGCTGACCCCGCTGGTGGAGGCTGTGGACGCCAAAGCTGCCGATTTCCTCAAAAAAGCGACCGAGCCTATCGGAAAACCCGCATCGCCCGCGGCCAAGGCGCGCAAGATCAACGGATTTTTTCTCTAATCGCCGATCACGTTGACCTGGGGTTATGGGGATCTGGGGTTATTGGGGCAGGATCTTTTCGACCTGCGCGACGACGCCTGCGTCGGCAATGCGCGTCAGCGCGGGTAGCAACGGCGGGATATCGGCGGCGACAATGCCCTCTTCCTGTGCGGCGGCGGCGATCATCTCCAGCCATTCCGGCGGCAAGTTCTCGCT
>VFQP010005594.1_pt1 | contig 10855 bp, 11 predicted proteins | sample 3512351 | NCBI WGS metagenome assembly VFQP01 (sample SAMN10412372, study PRJNA504923) | tailings metagenome | isolation source: Relicate 1 Philex TSF1 revegetated site | place: Philippines: Tuba, Benguet | collected 2017-08-29
AAAAAAGGGCTGCCCTCGGGTGGCCAAAAAAAAGGGCCACCCGAGGGCAGCCCTTCAAATCCATACCTTGGAGGAGACAACACAACAGCCGGGCACGCCCGGCCGATGCTCAGTTGACGCTGGTGGCGGCGGGGGCCTGCACCACGGCGTTGCCTTGCACGGCGCGTTGGCCGGCCAGGCGGATCTGTTCGTTCTGCGCGGCGGTCGGCACCGGCAGGATTTCGCCTTGTGCCACCAGGCCCAGGCGGTAGGCTTCGGCGGCCTCGGCCTGCACTTGCGCGCGGCTCAGGCCGCTGGCCACCACGGTGGCTTGGGCTTGCGAGGGGCTGGCTTCGCCGCGGGCGATCACGTCGGCCTTGTAGGCGGGGGCCACCTGGGCCTGCACCTCGGCGCGGGTCAGTTGCGACTGGAAGTTGAAGACTTCGTTGCCTTGCAGCGGGCCTTCGGCGAAGGCGGCACCGGCGGTCAGGGCGAAGGCGATGGGCAGAAGAGCGGCTTTCATGGGAATTCCTTTGGAGACGACAGTTGGAGGGGAGGAGACACCAGATGCCGTTTGTTTCCCGGCATGGACAGAACTTTAAAAACCGGGTCTGTCATCTTCCGAACGCCAGAATTACGGATCGGTAACCCAGCGCCCGCGCACTTTCCGTGACAATTTCGCATGGCGCGAAGTGCGCGCCGCCCCACGCTGCTGCCACCCTGACATGCGCATCCTGGTCATCGAAGACGAAGCCAAACTGGCCGATTACGTCAAACGGGGTCTGACGGAAGACGGCTACACCGTCGACGTCGCGCGCGACGGCATCGAGGGCCGCTACCTGGCCACCGAGGGCGACTACCAGCTCATCGTGCTGGACATCATGCTGCCCGGCGTCGACGGCTTCGGCGTGCTCGCGGCACTGCGCGAGAAGCGCAACACCCCCGTGCTCATGCTCACCGCGCGCGACCTGGTGGAAGACCGCGTGCGCGGCCTGCAGGCCGGCGCCGACGACTACCTGGTCAAGCCCTTCGCGTTCTCCGAACTGCTGGCCCGCGTGGCCGCGCTGCTGCGCCGCGGCCCGGCCAGCAGCGAGGGCAGCAACACCAAGCTCACCATCAGCAACCTCGAGATGGACCTGATCGGCCGCAAAGCCTGGCGCGACGGCCAGCGGCTCGAGCTCACGGCCAAGGAGTTCTCGCTGCTGGCGCTGCTGGCGCGGCGCAAGGGCCAGATCCTCTCGCGCACCACGCTCGCCGAGCAGGTGTGGGACATGAACTTCGACTCCGACACCAACGTGGTCGAGGTGGCGATCCGCCGCCTGCGCGCCAAGATGGACGATCCCTTCCGGCCCAAGCTGCTGCACAACGTGCGCGGCATGGGCTACGTGCTGGAGGACCGCACGGCATGAACACCCAAACCCTGAACACGCCGCTGCCCGCGGCCGCGCCCGCGGCAGAAGGCAGCGGCGCCGCCGCCCCCACGGCCTGCGTCTACTCGATCGGCAAGCGGCTGTCGCTGCTGCTCGCGCTGCAGACCATCATCGGCCTGGGCGTGCTGCTGGCCAGCATCTACTTCGCCACCTTCATGCTCTTCAAGAGCAAGCAGGAAGAGCACCTGCGCGGCTACGCGGCGGTGCTGGTGGACGTGCTCAAGACCGCCGACGCCGAGGGCGGCGAGCGCGCCATGGCGAACAAGCTCGCCTGGCTCGGCGAGCGCCAGCCCGGCACTTTCGTGCAGATGCTGCGCGCCGACGGCACCGAGCTCTACCGCGACCCTTCGCCCACCTTCGACCCGCAGCGCGCGCCTTCGCGCGAGCTGCGCTTCGCGGTGCCGCGCGCAGGCGGCGGCGAGCCGCTGCAGGGCCGCGTGGTGCTCGATTGCACCAGCGACGCGCAACACGGCCGGCGCATGGCCCTGCTGCTGATCGGCGCCACGCTGGCCGGCGGCGCCTTCGTGGCCTGGGCCACCTTCTGGCGCGTGCGTTGCAGCCTGCGCCCGCTGGCCGACCTCGCCGCACAAACGCGCGCCATCGACGCGAGCCGCCCCAACCAGCGCCTGTCGCTGCCCGTGCCCATCGAAGAGCTGCAGCCGCTGATCGAGCAGTTCAACGGCCTCATGCAGCGCGTGGAGCGCACCTACGTGCAGCTCGAAGGCTTCAACGCAGACGTCGCGCACGAGCTGCGCACGCCGCTGGCCAACCTCATCGGCCACACCGAGGTGGCGCTGAGCCGCGAGCGCAGCGTGGCCGAGCTCGAAGAGGTGCTGCTGTCCAACCTCGAAGAGCTGCAGCGCATGGCGGGCATCGTCAACGACATGCTGTTCCTGGCCCAGGCCGACCGCGGCGTGAAGGCGCGGCGCGGTGCGCCCGTGAGCCTGGCCGAGCTGGTGCGCCAGGTGGTGGAGTTTCACGAGGCGCCCATGGAAGAGGCCGGGCTGGGCATCGACATCGAGGGCGATGCCATGCTCTCGGTGGACGAGCCCCTGCTCAAGCGCGCGCTGTCCAACCTGCTGGGCAACGCCATCCGCTACGCCGACCCGGGCTCGCGCCTGTGCGTGCGCATCCTGCGCGAGGGCGACCACGGCGCGCGGCTGTGGGTGGAAAACACCGGCCCCGAGATCGAGGCCGCGCACCTGCCGCGCCTGTTCGACCGCTTCTTCCGCAGCGACGCCTCGCGCTGCGAACTCGAAAAGCCGCACCACGGCCTGGGTCTGTCCATCGTGGCCGCCATCGCGCGCATGCACGACGGCGCGGCCGCGGCCGAATCGGGCGGCGGCCGCACGCGCGTGGGCTTCAGCGTCACCGCGCCGGCCTGAGGCCGCGCCCGGGCGCCCGGCGTGATCCTGTTCACGCCGCGGCGGCCCGCCCGTCGGACGGGCCTCAATGGCGCCGGCCGGCGGCCGATGCGCCAGACACAAGGACGTGTCGGCGCTTGTGCCGCCGACGCACAAGACCATGCCGACCGCCACCGCCGCTCCGCCAGGCCACCCGCTGCTGCTGCTGCTGGACCTGGTGGGCGCGCCTTTGCTGCTGTTCCACGCCGACGGCCAGGTGGCGTTCGCCAACCAGGCGGCCAAGGCCTTGTCGAGCCGGCCCGCGCTGGCGCTGCCCGGTGACCCGCAGGTGAAGGCGCTGGTGCGCGACATCGGCCAGGGCCAGGCGCGCAGCGACACCCGCCTCACGGTCGAGGTGCATGCCGACCAGGGCGCCCAGACCCTGGTCTGCGAATGCGCGCCGCGCCCCATCGCCGGCCTGGTGGCCATGCACATCGTGGCCCAGCCGCTGCCCGGGGCAGCGCCCGCCCCGGCCCCCACGGACCCCGCCCGAACCGACCTGCCGCGCGTGATGGCGCTGCTGCGCGACGAACTGCGGCCCGCCATGCAGGCGGTGCTGGACACGCCCGCTGGCGAACCGCGCGATGCCGCGGTGCGCGCGCTCGACGACAAGCTGCAGCGCCTGGGCGACCTGGTCGACGTGTTCGGCGACGAGGTGATGGTGGACGAGGAACGCGTGCTGATGCCGCAACTGCTCGACGAGGCCGCGCGCGAGATCGCGCCCGCGCTCGAGGCCGCGCACGTGGTGCTGCAGCCCGAAGGCGCGCGCGACGACCTGCCCCCGGTGTACGGCAGCCGCCGCCTGCTGCGGCGCGCGCTGACCGAATGCCTGCGCAACGCGGCCGACCACGCACGCGGCCAGGTGCCACTGAGCCAGCCGGTGGCGGTGCGCGTGAGCTTCCAGGCCAACGGCGCGCACCTGCAGGTGGCCTTGCGCAACGCCGGCGGCGTGGCCGCCCCGGCCCTGAAACAGCAGGCGCAGCGCCCGCTGCAGGCCGTGGCAGGCGTGCCCGATGCGCAGCGCATCGGATTGCCGCTGGTGCAGCGCATCGTGGAGCGCCACGGCGGACGGCTGCGCATCGACGAAGAAGGCGGCGAGCTGCTGGTGCGGGTCGACCTGCCCACGGGCGCGCCGCTGCGCAACCACCACCAGCTGGACCTGCTGCAGGCCCAGATCTACGCCGAAGACCTCTCGCGCCTGCTGGCGCGGCAACGCCCACGCCCCAAGGCCCCCGCATGACGCACCGCATCCTCATCGTCGACGACCAGCCCGACATCCGCAAACTGGTCAACCTGACGCTGCAGCACCTCGAAGACGCCGAGCTGCACGAGGCCGACAACGGCATGGACGGCTGGCAGATGGCGCGCCGCCTGCGGCCCGACCTGGTGCTGCTCGACGTGATGATGCCCGGCGAGCTCGACGGCTTCCAGGTGTGCGAGAAGATCAAGAAGGACCCGGAGCTCGGCCCGGGCACCCGCATCATCCTGCTCACGGCGCGCGCGCAGAAGGAAGACCTCGAGCTCGGCGAGCGCGTGGCCTGCGATGCCTACCTCACCAAGGCGTTCAGCCCGCTCAAGCTGCTCGACCTGGTGGACGACCTGCTGAGTCGCCATGGCTGAAGCGACGCAGGCCAGCCTGCGGGCCATTCTCGACACGGCGGCCGACGCCATCATCGGCGCGTCGGACGAGGCCCGCGTGGTCAGCGTCAATCCCGCGGCCGAGCGCATGTTCGGCCGGCCTTCGGCCGAGTTGCTGGGCCTGGCCCTGGGCGAGCTGCTGCCCGGCCTGGACACCGAGCGGCTGCGCGCCACCATGGCCGACAGCATGCTGATGCACAGCACGCAAAGCCGCGTCGGCCAGCTCGAACTGCAGGCCCTGCGCCACGGCGGCACCGCGTTCCCGGTGGAGCTGCTGCTGGGCGAGATCGCCAACGACGCGCACGTGCGCTACACCTGCATCGTGCGCGACCTCACCGAGGCCAAGTTCACCGAGGAGTACCTCGCGCTCTACAGCCGCGCGGTCGACTGCGCGTTGAACGGCATCTGCATCAGCGATGCGCGCAACTACCCGCAGCCGCTGGTGCACGTGAACCCCGCGTTCAGCCGCATCACCGGCTATGCGCCGCACGAGGTGCTGGGCCGCGACACCAGCCTGCTCAACGGCGCCCTCACCGATCCGGACGACCTCGCGCTGCTCGCGCGCACGCTGCAGTCGGGCGGTGAGCTGGGCATCACGCTGCTCAACTACCGCAAGGATGGCAGCCCCTTCCACAACAAGCTCTCGGTCTCGCCGGTGCGCGATTCGCAGGGCCGCATCACGCACTACATCCACGTGATCGAGGACGTGTCGGCGCAGATCGAGGTGAAGCAAAAGCTCATCGAGCGCACGGCACGCCTCAACGCCACCTTCGACCTCAGCCCCGACGGCTTCGTGGTGTTCGATGCCAGCGACACCCTGGTGTCGACCAACCCGGCCTTCCAGGCCATGGCCGGTCCGCTGCCGCCCGAGGTGCGCACGCTCGCGGCTTTCGAGCGCTGGTTCGGCGCGCTGTGCGGCGGGGAAACGCCCGCACTCACGGCCGCCGCCACGGGCGCGGCGGCGCCGCGCGTGTTCCAGCTGCAGCAGCCCGCGCTGCGCGTGCTCGAGTGCGAGGTGCGGCGCACCAAGGGGCTGGTGGCGGAGACCTTCCTGTACTTCCGCGACGTGACCCAGCAGCGCGAGGTCGACCGGCTCAAGAGCGAGTTCCTGGCCACCGCCGCGCACGAACTGCGCACGCCGCTGGCGAGCATCCTGGGCTTCACCGAGCTCATGATCCACCGCCGCTACAGCGACGAGAAGCGGCTCGACCTGCTGCAGACGGTGCACCGCCAGGGCAAGCTGCTGGCCAACCTGATCCAGGAGCTGCTCGACCTCTCGCGCATCGAAGCGCGCCAGGGCAAGGACTTCCACATCGTGCCCGCGCCGCTCACGGACATCGTGCAGGCCGCGATCCAGGACGCGGCGGGCACCGACCTCGCGCGCAGCGTCACCGTGGGCGAGATCCCTGAGGTGCAGGTGCTGGCCGACGCCGCCAAGATCCAGCAGGCGCTGACCAACCTGCTGAGCAACGCCTTCAAGTACTCGCCCGCGGGCGGGCCGGTGGCGCTCACGGCACGCGTGGAAGCCGGCGCCGACGGCGCGGGTGTCGTGGCCATCGCGGTGCGCGACGAAGGCCTGGGCATGACACCGGTGCAACTGCAGCGCGCCTTCGAGCGCTTCTACCGCGCCGACACCTCGGGCAACATCCCGGGCACCGGGCTGGGGCTGAACCTGGTGAAAGAGATCGTGGAGCTGCACGGCGGCACGGTGTCGCTGGACAGCACCTTCGGCCAGGGCACCACGGCCACGCTGCGCCTGCCGCTGGTGGCGCAGCCCGCAGCGGCTTCGCTGTCGGCGGCCTGAGGGCCTGGGCTCAGTCGGGCAAAAAGAGCGACTGCAGGTCGCTCAGGAAATCGAAGCCGCGCTCGCTCGGGCGCACCCAGCCGGCCTCGCGTTCGAGCCAGCCCTTGGCCTGGGCCTCGTCGAGCGCGCGCTGCACGCTCGACAGCGGCAGGCCGGTGTGGGCCATGAAGTCGGCCAGCGCGAAACCCTCGCGCAGGCGCAGCGCGTTGAGCATGTACTCGAAGGGCAGTTGGGCGCGCGGCACCTCGTCCATGGCCGCGAGCGCGTCGCCCGCGAGCGCGCGCTCCATGTACAGCCGCGGCTCGCGGATGCGCACCGTGCGCGCCACGCGGTGCGCGAAGCTGAGCTTGCCGTGCGCGCCCGCGCCGATGCCGATGTAATCGCCGAAGCGCCAGTAGTTGAGGTTGTGGCGGCAGGCGTGACCGGGCCTGGCATAGGCCGACACCTCGTAGCGCTGCAGGCCGCTCTCGCCGGTGAGCGCGGTGATGCGGTCGAGCATGTCGTAGGCGGTGTCCTCGTCGGGCAGCGCGGGCGGGAACTTGGCGAAGTAGGTGTTGGGTTCGAGCGTGAGGTGGTAGACGGACAGGTGCGGCGGCGCGTACGACAGCGCGGTGCGCAGGTCGGTCTCGAGCTGGGCGAGCGTCTGGCCCGGCAGCGCGTACATCAGGTCGAGGTTGAAGGTGTCGAACACCTGCGCGGCCTCGTCGAGCGCGGCGCGCGCCTGGCGGCCGTCGTGCACGCGGCCCAGGGCCTTGAGGTGTTCGTCGTTGAAGCTCTGCACGCCCACCGACAGGCGCGTGACGCCGGCCTGGCGGAAGGCGCGGAAGCGGTCCTTCTCGAAGGTGCCGGGGTTGGCTTCGAGCGTGATCTCGGCGTCGGCCTCGAGCGGCAGGCGCGCGCGCACCTCACCGAGCAGGCGGTCGATCGCCTCGGGCGAGAACAGGCTGGGCGTGCCGCCGCCGATGAACACGCTCACCACCGGCCGGCCCCACACCAGCGGCAGCGTGGCCTCGAGGTCGGCGCGCAGCGCGTCGAGGTAGCGCGCCTCGGGCATGGGCTCGCCAGGCGCGGCGGTGGCGCTCCACTCGTGCGAATTGAAGTCGCAGTAGGGGCACTTCTTCAGGCACCAGGGCAGGTGGATGTAGAGCGACAGCGGCGGCAGCGCGGTGAGCTGCAGCGTGCCCGGGCGCATCCAGTGGCGCGGGTCGTGCCGCGCGTGGACCTCGCTCATGCCGCGGGCGCGAACCAGCGCTCGCGCATCAGGGCCAGCATGGCGCGTGCGGCCTGGCCACGGTGGCTGTGGTGGTTCTTCACCGCGGGGTCGAGCTGTGCAAAGGTCTGACCCAGCGCGGGGATGAACATCACCGGGTCGAAGCCGAAGCCGTGCTCGCCGATGCGCTCGCGCGTGATCAGGCCGGGCGCTCGGCCCGTGGCCACGAGCGGCTCGGGGTCGTCGGCATGGCGCAGCGCCACCAGCGTGCTCACGAGTGCGGCGCGGCGGTCGTCCACGCCGCGCATCTGCTCGAGCAGCGCGGTCACGTTGTGGTCGTCGCCCTTGGGCAGGCCGTGCTGCGTGGCGTAGTAGGCGGTGTCCACGCCGGGCAGGCCGCCGAAGGCCTCCACGCACAGGCCGGCGTCGTCGGCCAGCGCGGGCAGGCCGCTCAGGCGCGACGCGTGGCGCGCCTTGGCGAGCGCGTTCTCGACGAAGGTGCGGTGCGGCTCGGGCGCTTCGGGAATGCCGAGTTCGGACTGCCGCACGAGCTGCACGCCCAGCGGCGCGAACAGGGCCTGCAGTTCGGCGAGCTTGCCCGCGTTGTTCGACGCCAGGACCAGCTTCATGCGGCCAGCGCGGCCTTCTGCAGGGCCACGAGTTCGGCGATGCCCTTGTCGGCCAGGGCGAGCAGCGCGTCCATCTCGCGGCGCGTGAAGGCCGCGCCTTCGGCCGTGCCCTGCACCTCCACGTAGTGGCCGGCGCCGGTCATCACCACGTTCATGTCGGTGTCGCAGGCCGAGTCTTCCACGTATTCCAGATCGAGCAGCGGCACGCCGCCCAGGATGCCCACGGAGATCGCGGCCACGTGGTCGCGGATGGGCGAGGCGCCGAGCTTGCTGTCGGCGATCAGGCGGTTCACCGCGTCCTGCGCGGCCACGAAGGCGCCCGTGATGGCCGCGGTGCGCGTGCCGCCGTCGGCCTGCAGCACGTCGCAGTCGAGCGAGATGGTGCGCTCGCCCAGCGCCTTGAGGTCGAACACGGCGCGCAGCGAGCGGCCGATCAGGCGCTGGATCTCCTGCGTGCGCCCGCTCTGCTTGCCCTTGGCGGCCTCGCGGTCGCTGCGGGTGTGGGTGGCGCGCGGCAGCATGCCGTATTCGGCCGTGACCCAGCCTTCGCCGCTGCCGCGCTTGTGCGGCGGCACCTTTTCTTCGACCGATGCGGTGCACAGCACCTTGGTGTTGCCGAACTCGATGAGCACCGAGCCTTCGGCGTGCATGGTGTAGCCGCGGGTGATGCGCACCGGGCGCAGGGCATCGGCGGCCCGTTGGCCGGGTCGGGAAGCAACCGTCATGGGAAAAACCTCGAAAGAGGAAGCCGAAGGCTCAGGAGTTGCGCGCCGCTGCGGTGCGCTGGATGGCCGCGTTGATCTCGGCGATCGAGCGCTCGATGGCGGCGTCGTCCAGGTCTTCGATGGTGGGGTCGGGCACGCCCGACTGGATGGTGGAGGCGAACACGCCGTCTTCGATGTCGTCGGTGGAGACGCGCGTGCTCTGGTATTCGTCGGCCGTTTCCCACTCCATGGCGAGCACGGTCACGTTGTCGCAGCGCGCGCCGCCGCGGCGCAGCGCGGTCTCGACGAGTTCGGGGATCGCCTGTTCGAGCGGGTGCGCGGCCAGCTCCTTGACGATCTCGTCGTCTTCGACCGTGCCCCACAGGCCATCGGAGCACAGCAGCACGCGGTCGCCCTGCATCAGTTGCACGGGGCCCGAGAGGTCGTACACGGGTTTGGCCGGCGAGCCCAGGCAGGTGAACAGGATGTTGCGGTTGATGTGCTCGGTGGCACGGCCCAGGTGCTGCTGCTGCTCCATGTAGGAATGGTCGCGCGTGCGCGTGAGCAGCTCGCCGTCGCGCACGATGTACAGGCGCGAGTCGCCGCAATGCACCCAGTGGATGTGGCCACGCTCCATCACCGCGGCCACGAGCGTGGTGCGTGGCGTGTCGAGCATGCCCTTCTCGGCGGCGTAGCGGATGATCTGGTGGTGCGCGGCCATGAGCGCGCTCGAGAGGAACTCGGGCACCTCGCGCACCGTGGGGTTGGCGGCCTTCTGGAAGTACGCCGACAGCGTCTGCAGCGCGAGCTGCGCGGCCATGGCGCCTTCGGGGTGGCCCCCCATGCCGTCGGCCAGCACGAACAGGCCGGACTCGCGCGTGTACGCGTAGCCCATGCGGTCTTCATTGCGTTCGCGGCCGCCCTGGCGGCTGATCTGGTAGACGGAAAACTTCATCGAAACTTGGTGCCCACGTCGGTGGATTTGCGCAGCAGCGACTTCTGCTTGTCCGAGACGATGTTGTCGAACTGCAGGCGCATTTTTTCGGCGACGGTGAGCTTGGTGTAGCTGCGCTCGGTTTCGCGGCTGAGCTCCTTCTGCAGCGCGAACACCGATTGCGGGCGCGACAGCGGATCGAGCGACATGCACCACTCGACGACCTCGATGAGGTTGTCGGAGTACACCCCGCGCAGGCGCGACAGCGCGAGCGAGAGACGGTCTTTTTCGAGGCGCTGCGGCGCGTCGTTGGGCGGGTAGCCCTGCATGCTCGCGTAGATGCAGGCGCCGATGGCGTAGATGTCGGTCCACGGGCCCATGGACGAATCGCGGCGGTACATCTCGGGCGCGGCGAAGCCGGGCGTGTACATCGGGCGGATGAAGTTGCCTTCCTTGCTCAGCACCTCGCGCGCGGCACCGAAGTCGATCAGCACGGCGCGGTTGTCGTCGGTGATGAAGATGTTGGCCGGCTTGATGTCCAGGTGCAGCATCTTGTGCTGGTGCACGATGCGCAGGCCGCGCAGCACCTCGTCGTAGAGCGAGCGGATGGTCGATTCGCGGAAGACCTTCTGCTTTTTGAGCTCGCGCGCGGTGATGATGAACTCCTGCAGGGACGAGCCCTCGAGGTAGTTCATGACCATGTAGACGGTTTCGTTCTCGCGGAAGAAGTTGAGCACGCTCACCACCGACTGGTGGGAGATCTGCGCGAGCGCGCGGCCCTCTTCGAAGAAGCTCTTGAGGCCCAGGCGGTAGAGCGAGAGCTTTTCGGGCTGCACCTGCGGCAGCAGCTCGCCGGGCGCGCGCGAGGCCAGCGACGACGGCAGGTATTCCTTGACCGCGACCTGCTGGCCTTCGGTGTCGACCGCGAGGTAGACCACGCCAAAACCGCCGGCGGCGAGTTTGCGAACGATGCGATAGCCGCCGATCACCGTGTCGGGCGGCAAGGGTGCGGGTTTGACCTTTGACATAATTCGATCGGTTTCCGAAACGCCCCGTTTTGGACCTCCAACACCGACCGGCCCAGAGCGATGGCAGTTTACAGCATGACCGGATACGCCACCGCC
>VFQP010005595.1_pt1 | contig 10855 bp, 14 predicted proteins | sample 3512351 | NCBI WGS metagenome assembly VFQP01 (sample SAMN10412372, study PRJNA504923) | tailings metagenome | isolation source: Relicate 1 Philex TSF1 revegetated site | place: Philippines: Tuba, Benguet | collected 2017-08-29
CAACCGCATCAAGGCCAAGGGCCTGCAGAAGCTGCGCTGGTACTGCCAGCTGTGCCAGAAGCAGTGCCGCGATGAGAACGGCTTCAAGTGCCACCAGATGTCCGAGGGGCACCGCCGGCAGATGGACGTCTTTGGCCAGAACCCGAACAAGGTGGTGGACGAGCTCTCCACCGAGTTCGAGACGACCTTCCTGGAGCACCTCAAGCGCGCGTGAGTGCACACGCGTGCCATGGCAGCAGCTGGGTGCTGTGCGTCACACAAGGGGGCGTGGCGCCCCACCGCGCGTGCGGTGCCGTGCCTGTGGGAGGATGGCGCAGGCACCCCTTCAGCCGCGTGCTGGCCAAGAACGTGTACAACGAGTTCATCGCCGACCGCCACCACATCCACATGAACAGCACGCAGTGGCTCACGCTGACGGACTTTGTCAAGCACCTGGGCCGCGAGGGTGAGCCGGCCAGGCTTGGGTTGCTTTCTGCTACGGCGGCAGCGCGCTAGCAGAGAAGGAGCCGAGCCTGGCGCCGGCCACAGCACGGCAGCAGTGTGTGCTGGGGTGGGGTGTCACCCAGACCCACGTGCGCCCCTCGCGCCATGCCGCTGCCGCTGCTGCTGCAGGCAAGTGCAAGGTGGAGGAGTCGGAAAAGGGCTGGTGGATCACGCTCATCATGAAGGACCCCATGCAGGTGGGCGCGCGTGGCGAGCCGAGCCGACAGCGCCTGGGGGCCCTGCGCACCGCCTGGCACCGCCTGGCGCTCTCTCTCTGCTGGCCTGCTTCCTGGGCTGCGCAAGCGCACTGTGCGGGCGCGCCTCATGCCTTGAATGCGGCAGCGTGCCTGCCCCGAGACGCGGCCTGCTCCCGCGGCTCCCGCCTGCGCACGCCGCCTGCTGCGCAGGAGATTGAGGACGAGAAGAAGCTCAAGCGCACCGTGGCGGAGAAGGAGGAGGAGGACCGCCACCTGGCAGAGGTCAACGCGCAGGTGCGCTCATGCTCTCCTCGCCCGCCGTCGCTCCCTCCGCACACCCTCACGTCCCTGTGGTTGAGCATGCTGAAAAGGGTTTGCGTACGCTGCGGAGCTGGCGTGCCGCCGTGCCCTGTGCTCTTCGGCGCGTTTGCTGCAGCGCTGCAGAGGCCTTGACCGCCGCACGTGCGTGCTGTGCGTGCGCTCACGTGTTGTGCCCAGGTGGAGCGGGCGCGCAAGATGGCGCGGCTGGCGCAGGGCGTCAGCGAGGAGGGCGACGACGCGCCGCCCGAGGGCACAGAGCTGCAAAAGACGGACGACTCGCCCATCGTGCTGGCGCTGGCGCCGGGCGCGGCGGCGGCGGCCACAGAGGGCGGCAGCGGCGCCGGCACGTCGGCGGGGGCCGGGGGTGCGGCGGGCGGCGCGGGGCTGCCGCCCCGCGCGCCGGGGCTGTCGAGGTTTGGGGCGGCGCGGGCGGGCGCCAAGGTGGCGGCGGCGGCGGGGCGCGGCGCGTTTGGCGACGACGACGAGGAGGAGGACGGCCAGCCGGGTGAGCGGCTGCTGTTCGGCAGTTGCTGAGCAGTATTTTGGGTGCGACGGGCGCCACAGGTCACGAGGTTGGGGCGGCGCGGTGTGGTGCGCAGGCCCTGGCCCGGGGAGCCAGAAGCAGCAGGCGGGCGGTGGCAAGGGCCTCAGCAAGCTGGACGAGCTTATGCGCAAGGTAAAGGACGGGGCAGGCTTCCTTCTTCTCTTTGCTGAGGGCGCCACGGCAAAGCAGCTCGCGTGGTCTTGCACCCATCATGGTGCGTGCCTGACTCACCCGTGCTGCCGCATGCACGCGCCCACAGGAGCTCGAGGCCAAGAAGGCGCGGCTGCAGGGCGACGCGCAGCTGGCCTCTGGCGGCGGCGGCGCCAAGGGCGGGCGGGAGCGCCCCTGGCTGGCGGCGGGGCTGGTGGTGAAGGTCATGAGCAAGGAGCTGGAGCGCTATGGGTACTACAAGAAGAAGGCGAGTGCGCCCTGCCCTTTGCGCCCACCCGCTTGCAGCGCGGCTGGACGCGCCTCGGATGATGCTTGCGCCCCCGTCACTGCGGCACTGCGCACGCGGCTGTGCAGCCTTGTACAGAGGCTTGGGCCACTCACGTCGCCCACACAATGTGGTGGGGGTGGTGGGGTTGCGCAGGGCGTGGTGGAGCGGTTGCTGGACCAGGGTTACGTGGGCGAGGTGGTGATGCTCGACTCGGAGGACGTGGTGCGGGTGGACCAGGCGCAGCTGGAGACCGTCATCCCACAGGTGCGTGGCAGAGGTGGGGTGGTGGCGAGGGTGGCTTCGCCTACTGCTGACCATCTGCAGAGGAGGACAAGGAGGAGGAAGGCTGTGGGGTCGCTTGACGCGTGCGTGTGCCGTGTTGCTTGCTGTTGTTGTGGCCGCAGCCGGGCGGCCAGGTGCTGGTGGTGCGGGGGGCGCACCAGGGCAGCCGGGCCACGCTGCTCGACATCAACACGGACAAGTACCAGGCGCGGGTGAGACGGGGAGGGGGACGGGGGGCGTCGAGAGAGGGGCAAGTGGGGGCGGTGCCTGTGCGGTCGTTTGTGTTGGCGCGGCGCAGGTGCTGTGACTGCCGGCGAAGGCCTGAGGCTGCAGGCCCACTTGTCACTTGTGTGCGCGCGCAGATCAAGCTGTTGGACGGCGCGGCCAAGGGCACCGAGCTGTGGGCCGAGTACGAGGACGTGTGCAAGCTCACGTCCGCCTGAGGCTTCCTTGACGCGATTCCAGTTGCAAAAACCTTGGATTCAAGGCAAGGAGCGGGATTTGGAGCCAAAGCGATCCACGATGATCAGCCGCCCCGGATGAAGTTGAACACGATGACGAAGAGCAGCGAGAGCGCCAGCGACCCCCACACGGCGCCCTGGAATGCGCCCACCGCCACCTGCGCCGCACGCGCGCGCCAGCAGCCACGGGCACACGTCAGAGGGCGCACCCCACACACAGTGACGCTGAGTTGGACCTCAGCGCGGGCGCGGGCGCCGCACCTGCTGCATGCCCTGGCTCATCTCCTTCTTGTCATCGTTTGAGATGTTGGGAAGGTTGTCCAGCAGCGACGAGGTGATGCGGTCAATGTCCTCGGGCTGGAAGTCCTGGATGTCCGCCAGGGCAAACTGCAAGCAAAGCGCAAGCACACGGTGCGCCCGCACAAGACGTCAGCCGTCCATCAACCCCAGGCAAGAGCAGCGCCGCAACCACCTCGGCTGCCCCCCCCCCCCGCCAGGGCCCCTGCCGCAGCAACGCACCTCGTGCGGCCGGCGCATGTCCTCGTCGCCCATGCCGCCCCCGCGCCGCCTCCAGCGCCACAGCTCGCTGAGCAGCGCCTGCGGAAAGCAGCCACACGACAGACGGCGCGCCAGCTTGACGCGCACCCTGGGGGCACACACCAGCCCCCCCCCCCCACACACACCCACACACACACAGCAGAGCCCAGGCGCCGCTCGCCGCGCGCGCGCACTTGGGTGAGGGCCAGACCTTCGGCGTCGGGGAAGCGGCTGGCCGGCAGCGGGTCGCCGTCCTCGTCCACCTGCATTGAGGTCAGATGCATTCGGCGTCAGCGTCACCCGGTGGCAGCACCGGGTGCGAATCCACACCCAGGCTTTGGCGTGAAGCCCCCCTGCGTGGCAGCACCTTGAGCAGCAGCTCGAACGCCGCCCTGGCCCGGTCCAGGTCCGTGACGCTGCCACGGAAGCCCTTGGGGACTTTGCGCGCCGCAGCCAGGTAGAGGCGCACTTCGGCCCGGGGGTAGTCCAGCCCTGCGGCGCGCCCACAGGGTGAGGGCCCCGAGCCGCGGCTGGCATGCGTGCACGAGGCTGCAGCGCGAGACTGGGCATGGGCTCGCCCCCCTCCCTTGATGGATGGACGCCGCACCTTGGAGCTCAGCCAGCACTGTCCTGCAGCCCCGGACGGCGTCGGCCACCTCCGCCGTTGGAGAGCTTGAGGCCGCCATCCTGACCGACCAACGCCCAGCTGAGGCAGTGCACTGCATGCTTGGCACCGCGCTGCCTCCGCACGGCCGCGTGCGAGCTACTGGAGCAGCCCCCGGGTGCGCCGGCGCGGTGAACGCGCTGCGCCGGGCGCTGCATCTCGCAGCCCTTGGGGCGGCCGGCGCCCAGGCCGCCTGGGAGGCGTGGAGGAAGCAGCTCTGCATGGCTGTGCTGACGCGTGGCGCAGCTTCTGCGCTGCTCGAGCGGATCCTCTCGATGAGGGCGCGCATGCTCGCCGATACTCCGGGCACGGCGCTCAGCAGCCCGCCTGAGGCCTGGATGTCGTGCCTGCACGGACGCGCAAGCAGCATCGGCCAGCGGGCTGCCGGTGGAGGAGTCTGCACGCCCGTGCGCTCGGCCGCGCGATCAGTCCATCCAGGCGCCCCCGGCCCAGCTGTAGCAGCAGCGGCGCACCACCAGCACCTGAGCAGGCCTTCATCAGCACCTCAGCACCTCCTCTGCAATCCCCATCCGAGGAGCCCTCTCGCTGCGCCCCTGCGCGCTGCCGCCGGTTCGCCCTCGTCGGCCAGCAGCTCCAACTCGTCCAACGGGTGCGTTATCGCGCGGGCGCTGGCACACAGCGAGCAGCAGAAACACACAATCCGCCAGCGTCTTCGTCGCCTGCTCGCCCCTCGCGCGCGCATCTCGGTGCTTTTCGCGGCCCCTTCGCCCCCCCGCGCAAGGATGCCCACCACCCTCTGAGCAGCAGCAGCGAGGGATGGTGGACAGCAGGCACGGGGCTGTCAAGCAGCACGCAGCGGCGGTGAACGCGGACCCAGAGGACGCGCACCCGCACTATCGCCAGCCCCTGCCCCAGCGCGCCTGGCGACTGCTCGAGCTTGCGGCGCTCCGCCTGCACGCGACGCTTGGCACCAGGGGCCTGTGGGCGGCGCTCGCCGGGTTCGCGCTCTTCTGCGTCGGCGTCTTCGCCGTGCTCTCCACTCCCCAAGGCATGAGCTTCAAGGCAAGCGGAGCGGGCGAGCTGTCCCAGCGCCGAGCCCAGAGCAGCAGCGGGCAGGCGGGCCTTCGCGGGCGCAACGCTGATGCTGATCAGCGCAGCAGGAGCTGCAGCAGCTGCTGCTGATCCTCAGGGGGCTGGCTGTGGGGGCGCGCCCCCGAGGCGACCATGCACGTGCTCGTTCGCTCGGCCTGCCCTGGCGTGCGCAGGACACGCTGGTCAATGGCCCGCTGGGCAAGAGCGGCTTCCTGGCCGCCTTCTCGCTCATCTTTGTCAGCGAGATTGGCGACAAGACGTTCTTCATCGCGGCGCTGCTGGCCATGAAGCTGGGCAAGTGGCTCTCGTTCGCCGGCTCACTGGCCTCCCTGGCCGTCATGACCATCATCAGCGTGGCCATTGGCGTCGTGATCGGCAAGGCGAGTGGCAGGCTCGGTGCCTGCCATCCGAGCCCGAGGGCCCGTCCGGCAGTTGATCTCTGATCTCTGGGCCTGCCACCCATGCGCAGGTGCCGGACGCGCTCAAGAGTAGCGTGCCCGTGGGCGAGATCCTGGGCATCGTCATGCTGCTCTTCTTTGGCCTCCGGTCGCTGCACGTGCGTCCTTCTCAGCCTCATGGCACACGGGCAGAAGAGCTCTGCAGGCCAGTGTCCCCCTCAGCGCCAGGCACCGACGCGCCTGGTGGAGTGCGTGTTGGTCGCTGGCTGCAGGAGGGCCTCAAGGCTGAGCCGGGGGCGGCCAGCAGCGCCGACGAGGAGATGGCCGAGGCGGATGAGGCGGTCAAGGCAGCCGAGCAGGGGGGCAAGGTGCGCTGGCGGGGCCGCCGACTTGAAAAGGGGGCAGTGGCTCGCCAGAGGGCGACTCCTGCCGCCAGTGCCTGGGAAGCAGCGCTGCTGGTTTGAGATGCGGCGGCGGCGGAGTGCGGCACGTCGCGTGGAACGCCCCGCGAATGCACTGCCGCAGGTGCGGAGGGACAGCCCCATCCAGGCCTTCTTGCAAGTGGCCTCGCTCATCTTCATCGCCGAGTGGGGCGACAGGTGCGTGCTCTTCTTGCCAAGGGGTCCGCTGCGCGTGCACGGGCAGTGTGCGCTCGGCCTGCTGCTCCCCCGCTCGAGCCCCTACTCTGGGTGTATTGTGTTGCGTGCGCAGGTCCATGCTTTCGACCATTGCTCTGGGCGCCGTGCAGAACCCAGTGGGCGTGGCGGCGGGCGCCATCCTGGGGCACGCCGTGGCCACGGGCATTGCCGTGGTGGGCGGCGCGCTGGCAGCGCAGCACGTGAGCGAGCGCCAGATCAACATCATCAGCGGCGTGCTCTTCCTGCTCTTCGCGGCAGCCACCGCCTGGTCCATGCTCTGATCGTCGAGCGTGGGGGCGGGCGGGCGGATGATTGGGGACGACGGTTGACGTGACGTGTTCACCAGGACCCTGGAGACCTCATTGACGGGGGAGAGACATATGCACAGTGCTGCAGGGAGCTTGTGTGCGGCACCGTGCTGCTGCTGCTTGTGCCACGCCCTTTGGCAAGCCCAACCCCACAGACCCGTCGCGGCGCGGCCCCCCGGGTGGCCAGTGCAAGCAAAGCAGCAACAGCACAATCGTGGCAGCCATGTTGCGTGAGCTGGCCGGCTAGGCTGCACCCCTGAACAGTGCCGGTCCTGCAGGCGCGGCGAGGTCGAAGGAGGGATGCTGCTCACGACGCGCCCAGATTGGACTCGGGCGACCAAGGGGGCGCCAATCGACACTGCTGTGCGCATCCATGGAGGCGGAGACGGTGAGGCGCGCGCTCGCCAGGCTGCGCGCACAGGGTGGTGCTCCTCCGCGGGGGCAGCAGGCATTCTCTGCTTTCACCTCTGTGCACGCAGGATCAAGGCGCGACATCACGTCTTCTCGCAACACCGTGTCGGTCATTCGCCCGGGCTCACTCCAGGCCAAGCCGTGAGAGCGGGACGTGGCCCCACGCGCCCGTCGTGTGTGTCGCGTGTGTGCGAGCGGCCTCTGCAGCAGTGCCCTGCCTCCTCCAGACGAGCCGAGCAGTTGCACCACACCAGCCTCACCACTAGCACAGCACGTGCACGCCGCCGGCAGGGTGGCCACGGCACCGCCTCAACCGCACTGCGCGCCAGGCGTGGAGCAGCGCCACACCAGCGCTGCCGGCCATTGCACCCCTGTGGCCCACAGGGAGGATGAGTTCGAGGTGGGCTACGTCTACGGCCCCGAGGCCAGCAACCAGGACCTGTGCAAGCGCTCGCTGGCTCCGCTCATCAAAAAGTTCGTCGAGGGGTACAACGTCGTCGTCATGTGCATGGGCGCCACAGGTGCGCGTGTAGCGGGCACGCAGCGGTGGCTTGTCCTCCTCAAGCCCAGGGCACCAGGGCACACGGCACACGTGTGGCGCGCCCCGCCTGGTGTGCAGGGTCGGGCAAGACGTTTACGCTCGAGGGCAACCGCTCGCGCGACCTCACGCGGGGCGGCGGGCAGGGCGACGGCGACGGGCTGGTGCACTTTTGCGCCGACGAGCTCTTCAAGCAGCTGCAGCAGCGCGCCGCCGTCGTCGGTGAGCGCTGGTGCTGCTGCAGGCTCGGCGGGCGAGGGATAGTGACTGCAAGGGCGGCGGGACGGGGAACGACGCACGGTGCGCGGCCTGCGGACTGGGGTGTCCGCAGGCGTTTGGGAGCCGACAGGCAGCTGCGCGGTGGAGGAGCATCGTGCACGCAACGCCGCAGCGCAGGTAGCCAGCTGGAGGTGGCCAGGCGGTGCCGTGCGCGCTTGCTCATCGCTCCGACCCTGTCCCTTCTTGTGCATGCAGGTGACCAGGTGGCGCAGCGCAGGCGCATGCCGGCGGCCAAGGCCTTTGAGTCGTTTGTGGAGGCATCCTTCATCGAGGTACGGCGGCCACCAAGGTGTGAGGAGCTCGCGTAAACACCTGCAGTTGCTGAGGGCGGCGCGCTGCACTGTGGTGGTGCTGCAGGTGTACAACGAGGGCGTGCGGGACCTACTGCAGCGGGGGGACGCCGGCAAGGCGCGCCTGCCCGTGTTTGAGGACGAGCTCGAGGGCTACATGGTGAGGGCATGCGGGCACCAGCCGCGTCATGCGACGCAGCTCTGCAGGCCTCCCTTTGGGACAAGCTGCACGAACGCGGCGTTGTGGAGTGCGCTCTGCCGAGGGAGGCACGTGGGTGGGTGGGGCGCACACGCGTGCGGTGCGCAGGTGTCTGGGCTGAGCTACCGTCAGATCAAGAGCGAGGCGGAGCTGCGCACGTGCTTCAACTCGGGGCGCCTGGCGCGCGACATGGGCAGCACCGACCTGGGCAGCGTGCACGAGCGCGCGGCGGGCCTCTTCACCGTGCACCTGGCGCAGTACGCGCCCGCTGCCGTGCCGGGCGAGGAGGACCGCATCATGGTGAGAGGAGCGCGCGTCTGGCGGCGCTTTGGAGGGGAGTTGCGCCGAACGCAACGCTCTGAGCTGGCTCTCAGGAGGGAGGACGCACCACAGCGTTGGGCCTGACGCCTGCTGGGTGCCTTTTTGCCAAAGCAGCAGGCAAAGCAAGGCAAGCGTGAAGCCCGCGCCGCGCTGCGTCCTTTCCTGAGCCCTTCGTCTTGAAGCAGCAGACGGAGCAAAGCGCCCCACGGCGCCTCAGGCCGGTCGCCTGAGGGCGCTGCGTCCTGCCGCGTCAACCACCGCAGGTGTCGCGCCTCTCCTTTGTGGATATGCCCGGCGCCGAGCGGCTGGCCATGGACCCCGAGCTTCTGCGCCTGCGCGAGGGCCCGCAGCTCAACCGGGGGCTGCTCGGCTTCAACACGTGCCTCAGGGAGCTGGCAGAGGCCGGCGCCGTGGGCGGCGTGCCGCTGGCGGGGGCCGCCAACGTCGAGTCCAGCGTGCTCACGCGCCTCCTGGCCGGTGCGTGGAGCCAGGCGCGGCGGTGGTTTGATTGCCGCCCGGCCGCGCCGGGCACGCAGTGAGCCGGTCTCGCCACCGCCTCTCTGTTGGGACCTGTGTCTGCGCGTGGGAGGCAGGGACAGCGCTGAGAGGCGCGTGGGTGCTGTGCTGTGCGCACGCGCAGAGGCCCTGGGCGGCAACGCGCTGGCGCTCATGATTGGGTGCTGCCGGCAGGGCGCCTGGGAGCTGTCGCGCACCTGCCTCGAGGTGCTCAGCCACGCGCGCGCTGCGCGCACCTTCCCCGTCGTCAACCACGGCAGGTGAGCCTCCACGCGGCCGTCACACTGCGCCACGCGGCTCACCAGGCGGCACGCGGGCCCGGGCGACTGAAGCACCGTGGCGCGTGGTGCGCGGCGGCGACGTTGCTGCCGCAGGGCGCGGGGGCTGCTGCTGCAGCTGCGCCGGCGGTTGCTGGCGGTGGTTGCTGAGCGGGACACGCTGACGGACCAGCTGGGGGAGCTGCCCGCCGACGGCGACCCCAACGCCGTGGCCATCAGCATCGCAAAGGTGAGGCGCCTGGTGTGGCGGGCGCTGGCCTCTTATGTGCTCCTTGCACTCCAAGGGAGCAGCAGCAACGGCGCCGCCGTTCGGGTCTTTGCCTTCTCCTTGCGCCGCGAGCCAGGGCAGCAAGGAAGCGGCCGAGGCCGCGTGCGCACCCATCGTTCACGTCATGTGCGCGTGCACGTGCTTGCGTTGCGCTCCCAGGTGCGCGACCTGGAGGCGCGGCTGCTGGCCGAGCGCGAGGAGAAGGCGTCGCTGCTGGAGGAGAAGCAGGCGCTGCAGGCGCGCCTCATGAAGCTGCGCGAGGCCGGCACGGTGCGCGCACGCCCACCCACTCACACACTTTCTGCACCTCCCTCGCCGTCCGCATGTCCGCGTCCCGCGATGACGAGTGGGCCTCCCGCGGCTGCGCTTGCGGGAGGCGGTGGCGGCAAGCGGTGGTGGTAGCGGTGGCTGTTGCTGGTGGTGGTGGCGGCTGCAGGGTGACTTGGCGGAAAAGGCCGAGCTTCAGGAGGCGCTCATCAAGAGCGAGGAGCTCAGGTTGGAGCTGGCCAAGACGCTCATCAACACGCAGGTGAGGCGGCGTGTGCGTGTGCTTGCTGGGTGCGGCATCCACGCACCTCACCTGCCCGGCTCTCAGACCATGTCCTAGGTAGGCTCGCCGCGCTCACCGGGCGTGGGCCTGTGGGAGGAGCATCGCGCTGGGCCTCACTGTGAGTGGTGGTGCTGCTGCGGCCTGCCACGCGTGTTGTGTGGCTGTGCGCCAGATGGAGTTCAATGACCTGCAAGTGGGGTGGTCCGAGGAGAAGCTGGACCTGGAGAAGCGCCTGGCCGACCTAGAGTCCAGGTGAGACCTGTCCTTGTCTGCATGGGGAGGCTGCGAGAGGACAGCATCATCAGGGCGCCGAAACCAGGGGCAGCCTTCGCGCTGCAGCCTGGATGCTTGTGCTTCCGCCAGCACTGCTGGAGGGGATGCTGTGACCTGTGCTGCACGCCTTGCGTCCTCATCGTCGCCGTGCCCTGTGCGCGTGCGTCCGCCACCGCAGCCACTTTGAGCGGTACGTGCGCGCCGAGGACCACGCCGCGCTGCAGCAGGAGCGCGACCAGCTCAACACGCGCCTTCTGGCAGTGCAGGTGCGCGCTGGCGGTGGAGCCCGCCCTGGTGCCTGCGGCTGCTGCTGGGGGCATTGCTGCGCGCAGCAGAGCACAGGCGGCTGCCTGCTGGGTGCGCGGCACCCCCCGCAGTCGCCAGTCACGTGGCGCGCGTGGCTCCGGCCCGCTGCACGTTCCCAAGGCTGGTGGCTGCGTGGCGCCTGGACGCGCATGCACAAGTGCGCACTGCGTGGCCCCCGCAGGACGAGTTGGCCCGGCGGGAGGAGCACATCACCGAGCTCAAGAACGAGGTGAGGACGGGCGACTGAGCACCTGCGCAGCCCGCCACGGCCTTGCACGCCCCGCCCCGAGCACACACTCGC
>VFQP010005596.1_pt1 | contig 10854 bp, 16 predicted proteins | sample 3512351 | NCBI WGS metagenome assembly VFQP01 (sample SAMN10412372, study PRJNA504923) | tailings metagenome | isolation source: Relicate 1 Philex TSF1 revegetated site | place: Philippines: Tuba, Benguet | collected 2017-08-29
TCCGTCGGCGCCTCACCCGCCACGCCAGGCATGAGCGGCGCGGCGGCAGCGGCGGCGGCGGCGGCGGGCAAGAATCGGCGGCCCGCGCCGGGCGGCGCGCCGCCCGCCCTGGCGCCGCTGCCTGCCATCGTGCCGGTGCGCGTGCCCGGCGTCAAGCGCGCCTCCCAGGTGGTGGTGGCGGAGAAGCACTCCATGGCCCTGTCCTGGTGGTCCGTCCCTCCCTTGCCCGACGCCGAGGGAAACCTGGCGCAGCACCCAGGCGGCACGCCCGCCACCACCGCCGCCGCCACCTCCGCTAGCCAACCCGCTGGGGCGGACGACGGCGGCGCGGCGCCCTGGCGCACGCATGCGCGCCACCGCCACCAGGACCGGCGCCGCGGCGACGACGACGTGGTGATGGACGACGAGGAGCTCATGCTGCTGCAGGGCGGCGGCGCATCGGCGTCGGACGCGAGCGTGTCGGAGTCGGACTCGAGCTCTGACGCCGAGTCGGAGCGCGCCGCGCCGCTGGCGGGCAGCCACCCGCACCGCCGGCAGCACCACCACCACCGGCAGCACGCGCAGCGCCGCCAGACAGGCTCCTCGGCGTCATCGGCGCGGCACCGCGAGCGGCAGGCGGCCGCCCGCGCGCCCACCGGCGCCACGCCGCCGTCGTCAGGGCCCAGCGGCGCCTGGGGCGCGGGCAGCAGCAGCGTGCCGGGCCCTGGCCAGGGCGGGATCGCCGCGGGCGGCAGCTGGCAGCCTGGCGACGGCGGCGGTGGGTCGTTTGACGGGGGGGCAGCGGCGGCCGGCGGCCGGCGCAAGGAGGGCGGCGCCGCCGCGCGTGGCGTGGACAGCCTGCAGGTGCTGTGCCAGCGCGCCGTGGCTCAGGGCCTGGCGGAGCCGCGCACGGCGCTGCCGCTGCTCGAGTGGGCCGACGCGGCGGGCGCGGCGCTGCTGCGCACCTACTGCCTAGCGGTGGCGCTGCGCAACCTGGACCTGGTGCTGCTGGAGTCCCTGCCCGCCCTGCTGGCCCTGCCCACGCACCTGGTGAGCTAGCCAAGGACGGCTCTCTCATTTGCGCAGGGGCATGCCGCTGTGCCTCTGGAGTAGCTGCTTCGCACGCGGTGCAAGCGGGACCTGGTGCGCCTGCCCGGCCGCTCGCTGCGTGCAGGTGATGGAGCTGGAGCAGCACTACCGCGCCTGGCTGCAGCCGCCCCGCACGCAGCCGCAGCAGCCGCAGCAGGCCGCGCGCTCTGGCAGCAAGCGGAGCAGCGGGCGCGGCGCCTCGGCCGCCGGCATCCCCTCGCACTCGCTGTCGGGCGCGCCGGACGTGCTGGCGGGCAGCACGCCGCCGCTGGGCTCCAGCCCCATCTCCGGCAGCCTGCTGGAGCGCGCCGCGCACCTGCACCTGCAGCAGCACCCGCCCGGGTCGTCCCCCGGGGGCTCGCAGCTGCTGTCGCACGCCGCCGACCTCGCCGCGCGCCGGCAGCAGCAGGCCTCGGCGCTGCAGGCGCCGCGCCGCCCCACCAGCGTCCCCGCCTGGCTCGACGGGAGCGCCGGCGAGCCGCTGCTGCCGCAGGTCAGCGGCCGCCTGCTGGCGCACGCCTCGCAGGCCGCGCTCGCCGCCATCGGGCACCTCGCCCCGCCAGGCGCCGGCGCCGCCGCCTCGGGCGCGGCGGGGCAGGGCGTCAGCGCCGCCGCCGCCGCCGCGTCGCGCCACCACAGCGCCGCGTTCCGTCCCAGCGGGCAGGAGGACGCCGCCGAGGCGCAGGCGGCCGTGGCCAAGCTGGCGCGCAACCTTGGCAAGAAGCTGCAGCAGGTCGAGGCGCTGGAGCAGCGCGCGGCGGCCGTGGCGGCGGGTGTGACGGGCGCCGTGCCGCTCGACGCGCAGCAGCAGGCCAAGCTCTGCTCCAAGGCCACGCTCACAGAGGCCCTGCACGTGAGCGCCAGCGTCTCTCAGCTGCCCCTCCTGGCGCTTCCTGATGAGTGCACCTTTGCCAGTGCGAGTGGCGGAGGTCTCCAATTTGAATGCTAGCGCAGAGCGCACCATGCCTGGGTCTCCGCACACCTCGCGCAGGCGCTCGAGTGCGGCGCGCCGCTGGAGGAGGTGCAGCAGCTACTGGCGCACGCCAACGACATGGCCGCCAAGCTGGCCGCCGCCATGGAGTCGTCGCCAGCGCCGGGCGGCTCCACCCGCGCCCAGCCCTCCTCCTCTTCATCCACCGCCACGCAGCAGCAGCAGCAGCCGGCGCCGGGGACCAAGCCCGCGCCCGCGCCCCAGCAGGACGACGGCGCGGCGGCGGCGGCGCTCCCCAAGCGCAAGTCCAAGGCCCTCACCTCTCCCTCCCCCTCGACGGCCGCGCCGGAACGGCCCGCCGCGCCGCCGCCGCCGCCGCCGTCACTGGGCCCCATCGCCGCCGCCGCCCTGGGCGGCGCCCAAGCCAGCCTGCCCGCCGCGCTGTCCAGCGCCGCCGTCGCGCCGAGGGACCCCGGCGTGCCGCTGCTGGCATCCGCCGTGCTCTTCCCCGCCACGCCTCCGCTGGCGGCCACCGCCGCGGCGCCTGCGGGCAGCGCGAAGGAGGGCGGCGGCAAGTCCGGCGGCAAGCCCCGCAAGGGCGGGCTGTCCCTCCTCAACATGCTGGGGGAGCTGGGCAGGGAACGGCCCGCCAGCGCGACCCCGCCGCCCTCGGCCCCCGCCGCGGCGCAGCCGGCCGCGCCCAAGGCGCCCGCGTGGGGCGGCGTGGCGCCGGCGCAGATGGCCGGGGCCGCCGTGCCGCTGCGCGACCTGCTCGAGCGGGAGGCGGCGGCCGGCACGACGCCACCGCCACCGCAGCCCTCGCAAGGCGCCGCGGGGCCGTCTGGCAGGAGCGCCAGCGCCGCGTCGCCCGCTCCAGCTTCCGCGCAGCAGGGCGCCACGCCCTCTACGCCTGGAGCCAGGTGCGGTGCGCTTTGCCCGCTGCCACGGCGCCGAGCTGAGTCACAGCATTGCGGCGACGTGCACGATGACGTGCCCTTGCCCTCTGCTGCACGGTGCCTGCAGGCGTGCGCCCGGCGGCGCGCCGTCCCCTTTGCTGGCCCTGGCGGCGCAGCCCTCGTCCTCCTCTGTGGTCGGTGCAGCAGGGGTTGCGAGCGGCGCGCCTGTCACCCCCGCGCCGCCAAGCAGCTCAGGCGTGCGGCTGAGCCTGGCGGACTTCATGGCGAGCAAGGGGACACCCAGCCCCGCCGTGGCCAAGTCCTCCCCCGTGGTGGTCAAGCCCCAGCCGCCTGGGGCCGCGCCGGGGCCCGCCTGGGGCGGGGCGCAGGCGCCGCCGTCCGGCGCCAGCCCCACGCTCGGCGCGTCCGTGCTGTCGGCGCCCGGCCCCTCGCTCAAGGACATCCAGGCCGAGCAGGAGAGGCAGCGGGCGCGCGCGGCGGTGCCGGCGGCACGGGCCGCCGCGGCGGGGACTGGCGGCGGGGGCGGCGGGGCGGCGTCTGCAGGCGCAAGCGTGCCCGTGATCCTTCCGCCCGGTGGAGGCGGCAGCGTGTTTGCGTCGATGAGCGCACTGGGCTCGTCGCCACCCGCCAGCAAGTGGTGAGCAGTTGTCTTGGCGGAGGCGCTGCTGCTGTGTGCTGCCGCTCGCGCGTCGCTGTTTGCCCACGGCTACGTTGTGTGTGGTCACGGCGTGCGCCCTCCTCCCCAGGTTTGTGCCCGAGCCGGCGGAGCGGCCTCAAGCCTTGCCGACGATCCAGGTCGAGGAGCAGGCAATCAAGCAGATCCTGGCGCTGTACAAGGGGCGCAACGTGACGGTCTCGCGCGTGCCCACGCACGCGGCGGCCGCCCCGACGGCGCGCACGGGCGGCGCGTCGTCAGCGTCGGCAGCCCCGCCCGGCGGCAACGCACCACCTTGAACAAGTTACGCATGCTATGCAAATCGCGCAGCTGCATGCCTTCCGTTGTTGGGCACACCGGACAACGAATCCTTGCCGCTTCAGTCATCATTTCGTTCCGGTCGCGCCAAATGCGCGGGGACGGGCACGGCTTGCGTGCGTGTGCTGCTCGCCACACCAAAGCTTGCGTATGCATGCAGTGTGTGCGCACGGAGCTGCATGAAAGAAGAGCCTGCTGAGCGAAGCCGCGCGAGAGCCAGAGAGAGGCGCCTCAGCTGGCCCAGCCGTTGCGCAGCAGCACGACGCGCGTGGCCATGGCCGCCATGGCCAGGAAGGCCACGGCTGCGTAGAAGCAGTTGAGCACGATGATGTGCTCGGTCAGCGAGTCCGGGTCCACGCCCAGGATCTGCACACACGTGAGACGGCGGCGGCGCGACATGCCCACGCTCTCTCAGGCATCAGGCGACGTCGCACTTGTGACACCGCGCGGTCTTCCAAGCTCCAGCGCACAGCCAGTGCGCGCACCGAAAGGAAGAGGCGTCCCTGGACGGGCGGAACGGGCGGGAGGCCTTCCGCGGTGAGCTGCAAAGTGAGCGGTTGAAGCTCGTTGATCACCAACGCTTGCCACGTGTAGCGCATCGGACTGCGACCACGCACACACCCAAAAACACACGCGGCAAGCACGAGGCGAGCGCAGGGTCAGCGGCAGGTTGGGGGCGACGCGGATCATCAGTGGCGTGACGCGGGGGAAAGTCAGGGGCGCACCTGACGTAGCAGAGCCAGCGCAGCGCCCAGGGGATGCTGCTGGTGCGCACGAGGAAGCCGGCGAAGAGAACACACACGATCAGGATGAGGTTGAGCAGGAGAAGCGCGCGGCCCATGGTGGGCACCAGCGCCGAGCACGCCAGCGCCAGCGCGCCCACCTACACGCACCGTCACGCCTCGCCGGTGAGCACACACTGGCTCAGCGCCACGCCAACCTCGGCGCCAGCTACGAGAGGCGAGGGAGAGAGCCTCTCTCCTCTCTCCAGCAGGCGTCAGTTCGCTCTCACCAGCGCCGTGTATGTCATGAAGACGAAGAGGTACGTGATGAAGGCGTCGGCCGAGGGGCGGAGGCCCATGAGCCAGTAGAGCAGCGTGGAGAAGGCGGCGGCGGGCAGGCCCCTCAGCAGCACCGAGTCAACCAGCACCTTGGCGCCCATGTACGTCCACGCGTCGTAGTGCCGACGCACCATCTCGCGCTCCACCACCTGCACAAAGGCACGTCGGTGGCATGCCACGTGGTGAGCACGGCGTAGAGGTGTTGGGGGCCCTTTGCCCAGGATGCCACACGGCTCAGCTCACCTGCCGCTCCAGCTGCAAGAGGTCCACCGCCGTGACGCTCATGAAGGCAAACAGGTTCTGCGTGGCGACGCATGGGACACCGGGCACAGCAGCAGCCTCGGCTCCATGCCCCACCGCTGCGCTGGAAAGGAGAAGTGCAGCTGCGCGGGCCTCACCATGGCGAAGAAGATAACGCCGACCCTGTTTTGCGCGCCTGCGTGCAGAGACACAAAGCGGCGTAAGGACCACCTCGCGTGTCACCACGACCGCCACCTCCCAACGCCTGCAGGACCCCAGACTGCCCAGGACACCGCCCCAAACGCCTCACCCGCCGTGTCGTTGCCCGTCTGGAAGACGGTGAAGCCCACCACAATGCCCAGGAGGATGGAGAAGACCATGTGCATCAGCACCAGCGCCGGGCTGCGCGCCGAGTCCACCAGCCCCCGCCACAGGATGATGCCCACCTGGCGCACCCACGGCGCCGACTGGGGCGCCGCGTGGCTGCCCCCTCCGCCAGCCACCGACGCCGACAGGGAGGACGGCTCCAGCACCGGGCCGTGCTCCTCGTCCCTGGCGGCGCCGCCGTTGCTGCTGTGGCTGCCCCCGGAGAGGCAGCCCGGCAGCAGCTTGCCCAGGCAGGAGCCGCCGCTCCCCAGGCCCGCGCTGAGCGCGCGCTGCACCGCCGGCACGTCGCTGGCGGGGTCGTCGTCGCCCTGGAGCGCCAGCTGCCGGACGTGCTCCACGAAGGAGGGCTGGCTGATCTTGTCCAGCAGCGGCGCCACCCGCCGGCGGTTGCCAACCACCTGCCAGGCGCGGTGTCAAGCACGAGACGCATTACATGACCGTCAGATGAGAGAACGGCGCCTGCAGCTTGCTTGCGGCTCGCAAGCTGATAGCAGCCACCTCAACCGTAGGGCGCCCTGCTGTGCCTGCATGCGAACTGCTAGTATGAACAAGGGCGTTGACGCAGGGCCTCACCTCGAGCATGTGCTCCGCGATGAAGGCCTGGTTGCTGCAGGGCAGGCCCAGCGCGGCAAAGGCCTCGGGCGCGTCGCCCGGCGCGCCAACGAACGCCAGGCGGCCCTGGGTGATGAGCAGCACCTGCACACCACGCGCACAGGCCGGAGAGCAAAGCGCGCTGACGCAGACGCCGTGCCCTTGCCCAGCTTGCTGCTGGCGCCTGCCCTGCTCTGCCCCAACACAGAGAAGGGCTGCGGCACCACCTGGAGAAGAGAGGAGATGGCACCTCCACACGTTCAAGCAAGAAGCGCTCACCTTGGAGAGCATGTTGAAGATGACGGGCGAGGGCTGGTGCAGCGACGTGACGACGATGCGCCCGCCCGCCGCTACCGCCTGCAGCGTGTGCAGCACCTGCAGCGCGTTGAAGCTGTCCAGCCCCGAGGTCGGCTCGTCCAGCAGCAGGAGCTGCGGGTTGGTCACCAGCTCCATGGCGATCGACACCCTGCGCACGTGCACGTGAAGACGCAACCGCACACGCCTCGGGTCACGCCACCAGTGCAAGGCGCTGTTGGTGTCCTGGTGAGCGCGTGGTGGACCAGCGCCGCACCTCTGCCTCTCTCCGCCGCTCAGCAGCGCCAGCGAGCCCTTGTACAGCATGCGCGAGCGCAGGTGCCACATGTTGAGCTCGTGCAGCGTCTGCGACACGCGCGCGTCCACGTCGGCGCCGCGTACGCCGGGGCCCAGCCGCAGCGCCGCCGAACACCTGCACGTGCGCCACCACGCGGCACGCGCACGGTGGCCCTCAGGCCTGCCACACCGCACCGCCTTGGTCAGATGTCTGAGGTGGTGGCGAGGGCCCTGCCTGCTACGCGCGGCTCACCGGAGCGCCTCCTCGACGGTGAGGAAGCGGAGCAGCAGGTCGTGCTGCGGCACGGCGGCGCAGCGCGTCACCAGGTCGCGGGCGCGCAGCGGCTGCTTGCCCAGCCGCACTTGGCCAGACAGGTGCCAGGCGCCGCCCGAGCAAATCTGGCCCGACAGCACGTTGAGGAGCGTCGACTGCGCACACACAGCACCACGGCAGAGTGAGTCCACGCGTCCACGCAGGCGTCCAAACCACGAGTGCCCACCGCAAAGAGGCTGCTCCTCCCGCGCACCTTGCCCGAGCCAGAGGGTCCCATGATGCCCACCACCTCGCCCACGGCGGCGCAGCCGCTCACGTCCTGCAGGATGACCTTGAGGTGCGCCAGCCCGCCGCCGCCGCGGCGGTTGCAGCCGCCCTGCTGCGCGACGGCGGCGGCGGCCGCCGCCTCCTCGGGCGTGGGCGGCTTGGCGAACAGCGCCGTGACCCACTGGCGGCGCACCGCCGACACGCTGATGTCCACAAACCTGCAGCGCAGTATAGCGCCGGCGGGCGCCGCCCTCAGCCTCTTCCCTCTTCCCCTGGGCTCCGCTTCGTGGTCAGAAAAGCGCGCGGTGCAGTAGCAGCTCACCTGAAGACGGGGCCGCAGAGGCCCAGGGGCCCCGCGTGCGCCTTGAGGACGCTGCCTGCCTTGAGCGCGTCCGGCAGCGTGGCCGACGGGCTGCTGGAACCCGGCTGCCCGTGCGCGTGCGCGCCGTTGGTGCGCGGCGGCGTGGCGGCGGCGCCGCCCTCGGGTGGCGGCGGCAGCCGCGGCCCGGCGCCGCTGCTCCCCGACACGCTGCCCACACCGCTCGACTCGTGCTGGTACGCGCTGGCGGGGCCAGAGTCCGCGCCGGCGGCAACAGCACCGTCCGCCTGGCCGGCAGGCAGCATGATGGGCAGCGTCTCGGCACCCTCGCCCACCGGCCGCGCGCCTCCCGCCTCCTCCGGCGCGTCGTCGATCTCCTCGTCCTGGTCGTCGTCGTCCCGCTGGCCGGCGGCGCGCCGTGCGCCGCGGAGGTAGGCGTGTGCGACGGCGACGCCGGCGGCGCCCAGCAGGCCGATGAGCGCCAGCACCATGAAGGGGATGGCGGCGATGACGGCGTCGCCGACCTTGGTGGGCTGCACGTCGCTGTCGTCCACCACTGCAGGTGGGTCAAGCAGCAGAAGCCAGCAGCGAAGTGCGTCACACGCAGCTGTCACGTGTCCGCATCAGCGCCATGGCAGCGGCAGCAGCATCAGCAGCAGTGCATGCATGGCACAAGGGGCAGGGTGGGCGTGCTCACGGAAGGTGAGGTCCTGCTGGCTGGTTGGGTCGTAGCACTCGGAGGTGGAGCAGGTGGCCGACACCGAGGCGATGGGCAGGCCCGTGAGGTCGATGCGGCAGTCCTGCTCGGTGGGCGAAGACGCCGTGGGGTTGGCACACGACAGCGTGATGGCGCCGTCCACGCCCTCAAACGTCGGCCTCAGGTTCTCGCCGCCGGTGGCTGCGCGGCGGCGACAACGACGACGGCGACGCGGAAAGTGAGCGACGACGCGCGGCGCTGGCGGCGTGCGTGCGCGTGCAGGAGGGCGTGTGGTTGCCACTCACTTGTGCAGCCGAGGGGGCACTGGCACTTGACGGTGCTGCAGGATACACGCGAGCTGTTGCGGCCAAAGGAGCAGCCCCAGCCGGTGCAGCGCACAAAGGCACCGGCCGTGAAGGTGGTGGCGCGGAACTCAAGGCTGCAAAAGGGCGTGGTGCCCACGGGGTTGACGGCCGCGCTGATGAACCCACCGCCGCGGTTGGACACCGACACGTCTGCGTGCAGGCGGCACAAGCAGTGCGTAAAGCTATGTCAGGTGGCGTGCTTGTTGATGGGGGGTGCACAGCGCCCTCAGCAGCCGCCCTGTGGCGGCTTGTGCACAGGAATATGACGAGAGTGATGCTGCCTTGCTCTCACCGGTGACGAGGCTGGCGTTGGCCGGTGGCAGCGTGCTGCAGGAGAAGCGGACCGTGTTGCCCAGCAGCGAGCGGGTGGACTCGTCCGTGATGGCGCACGTGTAGTTCTTGACCGTGCTCTGCACCACGCGCGCAGGCACCGCGCCAACACGTCGCGTCCCCACCAGGTGCTGCCGTCCGACGAGCGAGCAGCACCAGGGTGCTGCGGCCGGTCCCCGGGGCAAGCCAGAGGGACCAGAGGCGCTCACCTTTTGCTGGTAGATGGCGGTCTGCAGGCACTGCGCGGCGCTGGAGCTGTCGCCGCGCGCGCGGCAGGCCTGGTCGTTCTGGCACATGCTGCAGCCCCCGCCGGCCCACCCCTCGTCGCACAGGAAGCACGTCGTGCCCAGCACGTCCAGCCCGTAGCCCGTAGGGCACACGCCTGCAACAACAGGGGCGTGGCACTCACAGCACCTTTTGAGCTTCAGCGCACCCGCAAGGCGCGCAGGTGGTGCCCGACGCCTGCCTGCTGCGCTCGCGGCGGGGAGGCCGGGGTAGGCGTGGAAACACGACCGCACCTGTGGAGCTGAGCGGGATGGAGGCGGGGCTGGAGCCGTCGCGGCCTCCGCCCGACGCCGAGCAGTTGCACACGGCGGGCGGCGGCGCGGGCGGCGAGGGCGGCGCGGGGTAGTACCTGACCACCACGGTCTGGTTTCCCGACCCGTCTAGCCCCGAGGCGCCCGAGCCAAACTGGCTGCAGAAGCCCTGGGGCCGCGTGCAGCTGCCGTTGGTGTCGGCGGCCCAGCCGCACTCGCACACGCAGCCGTAGCGCCCGTCCGAGCCCAGCGCGCACAGCCCGTGGTCGCCGCAGTAGGCGGGGCAGCCGAGCGAGGCCTGCGCCAGCACCTTTCCGCGGATGATGACGGTGGAGATGGAGGTGTAAATGGTGTTGGGCTGCGAGGGGAAGCTGATGTTGGGGTTCATGGTGGTCAGGTTGATGAACAGGTCGGGGATCTCCAGCGTGATGGACGTCACGTTGGGCCGGTTGGGCACGGCCTGCGGAGGTGGTTGGGTGGGCGCCACATCTATCCTGTGCCACCCTGGGCGGCGACCGGTGCCTTCACGAATCTGTGCAGCCGGCGTCAGCGCCCACCTGCACGTTGATGAGCGCCTGCTGCGAGGAGGTGCTGCCGAGGCCCATCAGCGCGTCCCACCGCTCGCCGGTGACGGGCGTGTTGCTGTAGAGGAACCCCAGGGTCACGCCGGCGTTGAGCGTGACGGTGTAGGCGCTGGCGTCGCCGCTCGTCGCGTTGGGCTGCAGCAGCGTCGTGTTCATGTTGAGGTCGATGTTGCGCGGTTGGTACCTGAGGGCAGGAGGCAGCAGCACTGGTCGCTGGAGTCGCGCGGAAGCTTGGGCGCCAGTAAAGCCGTCCGGCCAGACAACTCCCTCCTGCCCCCCCCCCCCACGATGTCGCCGCACCTGAAGCCAATGGTGCTGGCCAGGAGGGTCGTGGGGTAAATCTTGATGGGCGTGTACTCGAAGGAGGAGGTCTGGCTGGTGAGGTTGAACGAGGTGAGCGCCGCCCTCCACGCCTCCACCGTGGTAGGGCACGCGGTGATGTCGGACATCATGTAGAGCGCCCCGTTCATGCCCTTGACTTGGGTGGGGTCCTCCGTCACTGCGCCTGGGATCCTGGAGCCCGTGGGCAGCACCAGCGTGTTGGCGCCGGTCATGGAGAAGGTGCTGTTGTTCGGCTGGAGCTGCAGGCGCACGACGCAGCCTCCACGAGCGCCGAGGGGCAGCAGCGCGCACGCCAGCAGAGCCACCACTGCCGCTGCTGCTGGCCAGGCCGCGCGCCCCCTCCTCGTCGCCATGGCCGTCCTGCCGAGGGGGAGCTCAACA
>VFQP010005597.1_pt1 | contig 10854 bp, 16 predicted proteins | sample 3512351 | NCBI WGS metagenome assembly VFQP01 (sample SAMN10412372, study PRJNA504923) | tailings metagenome | isolation source: Relicate 1 Philex TSF1 revegetated site | place: Philippines: Tuba, Benguet | collected 2017-08-29
TCTGCACACTCGCGCGTTCGCTCTCCTCCCGCCCTTTTCCCGCCACCACCGTCCACAATGCGGCTCGCTGCGCGCGCGGCCCTCCTGCTCCTGCTCGCCGCGAGCGCTAGCGCGCGGCGCAGGCTCCTGGACGGCTACGCGATAGGCACCTTGGGCGGCGTGGTGCCTCGGCCCAACACGGCGGCGTGGCTGCAGGCGCCGGGGAAGCTCGCCAGCACGATGGCCTCCTGCAGCATGTCGGAGTTCTCTGGGTGCAAGTCCACCATGGCTCCCGTCTTCGCTGCTAGCGCGCCCCTCATCAACCAGGCAAACTACCCCGCAATGTGAGCGGTGCCGCGCCATCTGCTTGCGCGTGCATCTCCGCCGCTGGTACGCGCGCCCACCCCGCACCCCTCATCATTCGCTCACGGTGTTGAACACGATGTGCGCAGCGCCAAGGCCTACATCGCCGCCACCAGCTGGTTCTGTTCCCAGTTTTCCAACGTGAGTGGCGCCCAAATCAGGGGTGGGAAAAGCGCGGCGAGATTCTCCTCCCGCGGGTCAAGATGTCGCCGCGTGACGATGAAATCCCGCCCAGACACGATGCACCCCTCCACCGTGACAAGCGCATTGCCACTCTGCCTGCGGAGCTCGAGCCTCGCTTGCATATTTTCCTGTCGCCCTCGCGCGGACACACACTCCGCAGGACACGTGCGCTTGGCCGTGCCAGTTCAACCTCGGCGTGGGCTGCACCATCGCGGGGCACCTGTACTACCAGCCCTGGACGTGCCCCTCCTCCCTGGTGCGTGCATCAGTGGGGTGCCCAACCCACACAGTGCGTGCCACCGTGGCGCCCTCCTTCTCCTATTGAGCAGCACGCGCTCACGCCGTCCGCCCCGTCGCATGCCGTGCTGCGCGCTCGCATCCCGTGCTCCTGCGTTGCGCGCAGGGCTTTGGCTGGAACCACTGCTCGCAGCCACCCCAGCAGGCCAGCAAGCCGCAGTGCCTGGCCAACCCCATGTGCTCGTGGAACGACGCGGCCGTGTCGGGGCCCAACACCAAGTGCTCCAGCACCTTTGCCTCCACGCTCACCGACCAGCAAAAGTGAGCCTGCGCCCGCCCTCCCACGGTGCCTCAGGCTTGGGTCACGCCAGCCGGCTATCTTTGCTCGGCCCGGCACACCCTGCCAGCGTGCTCCGTCGCGAGGCGTGCTCTTTCAGGCTGCCCCCGAGCAAACGAGGCCGCTGCTCTCTTGACCTGTGTGCCTCCTGGGCTGTTGGTGCGTCGCAGACTGTTTGTCTTTGGGTCGCTCTACTTCTCCACCATGCCGCGCGAGCTCCACGGCTGCTGCAAGGGCTCCACCTACACCTACCAGCTGGACAACTTCTGCAACGCCGCCTTCTCCAACCCCGACGGCACCGGCTCCACCTCCCCAGAGGCCTGCGCCAAGGTGCCGGGTGAGCAAACGCGGGAGCATGCTCCCTCCTCGCCGCAGCTCCTGGCACGCGAAACAGGGCGCAGGAGCCCTCTCCTGCATGCCGCTGCTCGCCGTCGGTGAATGACGTCCTGGCTGTGAGCGGGTGCGTTCACGCTGGTGCCGCTGGTGCTGCTCGTGTCCCTGTGTGTCCTCCCTCGCCCGCAGGGTGCGCGTACGACGCGTGGAACGTGGAGGGCTGCTACCCCACGGTGCAGGCGCAGGTGGGCCTGCAGTTTGCCTACAAGCCCAGCGACCCCCTGGCCGCGCCGCTCAAGAAGCTGGCCGGGTGAGCTGTGCACCTGACTGCCCGTGGTGGGGGGAGGACCCGGCGCACGCCACAGCAGCCCCAAGAGCCAGCAGCCAATGCCAGAGGGCGCGCATCTCATCCGGGGCCGAACGGCAGGCCCTAGGGAGCAGTGTACCCCAGGGCTATGGGGGCGCGTGCCCAGGAGGCAGCGGGCCGCTTGCAACAAGAGCAGGGCGCGCGGGAGGAAAGCCGGCGGCGCCGATGCTGCTGCTGCTGCCGGCGTGTACGTGCAGGGAGTGCGCCGCCATCAAGGACGCCGCCGCGTGCAACAGCTACAAGCCCGTTGCGGTGGACCCGGCCAAGATCTCGCACTACCTGGACAGGCACATGGTGCTGTCGCTGAACCAGCCCGTCACGGACCAAATCTGCCCCTTGCCGTCCCGGCCGCCCCCCTGGGTGTGAGGCGGCCCCATGCTCCCTCCCTTGCGCGCGGCGCGGCGCGGCGTCACGGGCGCCCTGGTGTGCAGCGGCCCTGGTGGACGTGCGTGCCGCTTCGACCTGTGCATAGCCTCGGGCCCCCTGCCCACGGCGCGGGCGCCCAGGTTGTCCTTCCCTTACCTCGCCTGTACATAAGATGAAGCGTTAGGCAGTCAGGCACTGCGGTTGGGGCTTGGTGCAGCGATTGAACCATTCTCTCTGCGTGCGGTTTGCCGTCTCAGGGGTGGTGGGAGCAGCCTGCGATGGGGCGGGAGGGGCGAGAGCGTGTTGGTTGCGCGGGCACGCGCGTTGTTCTTTGCTCCCACTCGCGTGTTGCGTGCTGTGTTGCGTGGGCTTGGTGGGTGGTGCGTTCATCGTTGATCTCTCGGTCCATTATCGGTTCCCCTCCTCTGGGACTTTGCTCGTGCTCTGTTCTCCTTTTTTGCCGGGACGTCACGCTGCGCCTTTTGCGGCCATTCATGCTGGAGCCGTGGGCCAGGCTGCGATGCTGGGGCTCTGGCCGGCGCCGCTGACACACGCGGTTACGCCTCTCTGCGCTTCTCTCCCCGCACTAGGGTGCTGGGTAGAGGTGGCAGCACGAGGCGGGGGTCAGGCCTGCATATGGGGGCGCGCGAGCCCAGAATGAAGACCACTGAAGCGTGGCGCGTGCACCTGCCGCCTGCCGGTGCTCAAGAAGAAGCCGCGCTCAAGAAGAAGCCCAGCACGTCACGCGTGCATCCTGACCTCAGCGTGGTCAGTGAACGTTGCCCCAGTCCGATTGCACGCGGCGACAGTGCAACAGGCTCAAGCCCCTGCCCCTCTCTCCCTTCCTCGTCGCCCACGATGCAAATGCATGTCGAAAAGCCAGTCCCCGCGCACATCCTGCAGTGCCAAAGCCAGCGTCCGAAGGAAGCAGCACCCCTCAGCCTGCCCAAGCAGGCAGCCCGCCCCGCCCCCCTTTCCTGCCATCACCAAAAGTTGTACCACCCCTTGCTGCTCTCGTACAGCGCCTCCACCTCGGCCAGCGAGGGCTGCCCCTCAATGGCGCCCTTGCGCGTGCACGTCAGCGCGCCGGCCGCGCTGGCGTACACCACGGCCTCCTTGAGTCGCCGCGGGTCGGCCGCCAGCGCCTCCAGCGACCCCGCCTGCAGCGGCAGCAGCAGCAGCACAAGGCCAGCTGACGTCTCCTTCCTCACCGCCCATGCTTCGGTGCATCTATCGCATGTGCCGGCGGCCCCGCCGTGCCGCTCAACGAGAGAAGCAAAGCCCGCGTCGCGCCGCGCCGCAGCAAGCAGCGCGAGGAGGCGCGAGGGGCCGGCATGTGAGTGCTCTCACCTGCAGCGCCCTGAGGAGGAAGCCGGCGGTGAAGGCGTCGCCGGCACCCGTCGTGTCCACCGTCTCCACCTGCGGACAGCAGTGTGTGTGTGTGGGATTTTTGCATCTGTTTGGACACCTCGGCGGGGCCGGAGCCCAGCTACCGGGTGTATCAGATGTCTCGCAGCACCAAGGCAAGCGAGCCAAAGGCAGTGTGCACGGCAACTCCTGGTGACACTTGGCCCAGACACTTTTGCCACTGTGTTGTTTTGGCCAGCAAAGAGTAGCGGCAGCAGCGATGATCACACGCGGTTCGGTGCGAGCCACACAGGACTGGCGGCAGCAATCAGGCGGGTCGTGCTGCGTGGGTTGGAGGGGAGAAGCCCGTGGGGCTCTCACCTTGAAGACGGGCACAAAGCCCGAGTGCTCCTGCTTGGTGGTGGTGCTGCGGAAGCAGTAGGCGGCGCCCTGGTCGCCCGCCGTCACCAGCACGCCCGCCGCCTGAGGGAACCGCTCGGCCACCTGCAGCGACGTGCGGCGACGTGCGGCACGCGCAGGTGTCACTCGCGCGCCGGCGGCGCGGGGCGCAGGGCCGCCTGGTGCGACGTGGAGCGCGCCTTTGCCAACCGCAACGCAACGGTGCGGTGCGTCTCAAGAGGCGGTGCATGCCGTGGCGACGTGGGCGTGGACGAGGTTGCCGCCGCCGCCCCCTTCCCCCAAAGCAGAAAGAGAGAGCTCTGTGCGCAGATGTCAGCTGGTCCCCAAGGGCAGAGGTGAGGAGTGGCCAGCGCTCACCGCGCAGGGGTTGATGAGGGCGGTGGAGAGCGGCATGCCCAGCAGCCACACCAGGTCGGCGTCGCTGATCTTGATCAGGTCCGCCTGCGCGCACCACCAGCAACCAGCACCAGCACCAGCACCAGCAGCGCGCGTGCACATGTGCAAGTGCTGGCCACACGGTGTATCTGTGCGCGCTGCCGCAACACACCGGGCCGCACACCGCACAAGCACGCAGGTGCAAAACGGCCTGCTCGAGGCGCTGGGCGGAGCGCGTGTTCCCTGGCCAGAGGCCCCTCAAGGTCTCCCGCGAGGGCCAGCTAGCGCACCTGTTGGAGGTACTGCAGGATGTCCTGCCGCGCACGCTGCTCCTGCCCCTCGGGCCAAAAGACGCTCCGCCAGTTGACGTCCACCAGCACCTGCCGCACGCACACCCCCCCCCCATGCGCACGCATACCGCGCTCAGCGGCGCGGGGGCTCTGACGCCGTGGAGGTGGGGCACAGCGCGCCCACCGCTGCACCTGACAAGTGCGCGCTGCAGATCCCCTTGCTTCCTACCCGCAGCACCTCAGCATCTCAGCGCAACGACAAGTGGAACACTTGGTGAGGGGAGGGCAGCGCGCCGCTGCTGCCACCGCCGCACCTTGGCGCCCGCTTGCTTGGCCAGCTCCACCGCCCGCAGCATGGCCGCCCGCGACCCAGGGTACGCAAGCCCTAGCGTGCCCGTCACCACCCACGACGCGCCCTGCAAGCACCACCGGCTCCAGTTGCGCCATTGCCACCTCCCGCAGCGTGCGAACAGTGCGCGCCAGGACGGTGCCCGCTCGCTCGCTTGCGCAGGAGAGAGCGGCAGGGCACGTGACGCGTGGCGTGGCGCGTGGTGCCTGGTGGTGTGTATCACCTGGATTGCCAGGACAGGCAAGGCGCCGGCGTCCAGCAAGGCGTCGCTGTACGCCTCGGTGGGGCCGCCAAACCCTGCAAACTCCCGGTCCCTGCAGCAGGGGGCACGAGCACGAGCGACGACCACGCCGCGACATCGCGTAAGCGTGCGCTTCGGGCTGTGAGCAAGCATGCGGCCAGCGGCTGAAGGCAGAGGTGGTGCGTGCCGCGTGCACGGACGCACCCCTTGGAGTCGCGCACGACAAACACCTCGCGGGTGGGCGCGTCGATGCGCTGCACGCCCTCCACGCTCACGCCGCTCTCTGCGGCCGGCACACGCACACGCAGCACGCAGCGCATCGCCCAGGGGCAAGGCGCAGGCGCTCTCAAGGTGGCCACGCCCTCGGTGTGACAGGCCGCCAGAGCGGTGCCGCGCCGCGCTGCGCCACGTCCCGCTTCCCCAGCCCCACAGCCACCCCGGCACGCGCCCTCCAGCGCGCCGTCGTCCTCACCCTGCACTGCGCTGTCCCATCAACGCCCTGCCTCGTCCCCATATGAGCGCGCCACCACGCCCCACCTTTGAGCAGAGCGTACAGCTTGTCCCCCGGCGCGTCCCGCCCCAGCGCCGTGAGCATGATGACGGGGATGCCCAGCTTGCCCAGCGACGTCGCCACGTCTGTTGCACCCGCACAAACAGGCATCCAACAGGGGCGCTGCTGGGCTGGGCGTCTCTGGCGTGCAGGCGGAAAGGCGCGCGGCGTTGAGGCCCCCCGGGGACGGAGAGCTCACTGGCTGGGGCGCCGCCGGCGTATGGTGTCCACGACTTGACCTTGGCCCTCGGCACGCCCTTCTGGTCCGCGATCAAGTCTGCGGAGCATAAGGGAGGAGGGTGGTGCTTGCGTGCCCGGCGGCGAGCCCGGTGCCTGCGACTCGCGCTGCAGGTGGGCGTGGAGGGCAGCTCACCAAACAGCGCCTCGCCCACAGCGACGACGGGCCCGCTGCGCGCCGCTGCTGCTTGCGCCGCTGGCTCGGCGTGGGCCGTGGTGAGGAGGTGGCGCTGGGAGCGCCGCAGTGGCGCGGCGATCTGCCTGGCCGGCCATCTCAATTGAGAGCTTGTGTTGCACTGCTCATGGACCCGCTGTCGCCTCAGCGCCTGGTGCTGGGGTGGTGCGGGCAGCATCGGCCGGACGGGACGAGCGTGCGTGCTGCTTTGGTGTGGCGCGTGTGTGCTTAGAAGGCGCTCAAGGCGATCGAGTGATCCACGTCCGCGTGGGCTCTGGCACGAGTTCGGAAGCATGTGATCTGCCCCCCGGGTTTGCCCCCCCAACCACGGCCTGGAAGCGCCTGGTGCGTCCAACGCAGCGATGGCGTCCTCTGGGGACCCACTGGCATCACGCCGTGTGATCAGGGGGCAGCCACAGGTCAGGAAGCGCACGCACTCGCCACCGACAGCTGGCGCGGTGGCGCCGTCCGTGGAGCTCCTCCTGGAGCCGCAGCGGCCCAGCGGAGCGCTGGGGCGTCAGGATAGGAGCGCTGCCGCCGATGAGGCGCTGCCATCAGGCGCCACCAGGCGTCGGCAACAGGGCGCAGCTGCCGCTCTCGCCGTGCGGCCGACGCAGCGCAGCAGGAGCAGCACCAGCAGGCGCGTGCGGCAGCGCGTGCCTGTAGCACTGTCCAGTGACGACGGTGACGAGCAGGAGGAGGACGGGCAGGAAAAAGAACGGCGTGAGGGCGCCGTCCGCAGCAGCAGCAGGCTGGCACGGAGACGCAGCAGCCCGCAGCGGGAGCACGAGCAACAGCAGCCCGAGGAGGGCGTGGAGGACGACGAGGAGGAGGAGGAGCGGCGGCCTGCGCGCCCCTCCCGGGCGCGGGCAGCGGCGCTGGGTTGGGCCGGCGCCCGCGCCCCGTCGCCAGCCCGCAGCGAACGGCGGGTTGCCCGCAAGGGCAAGCGTGCCGGTGGCAGCAAGGAGAGCAGAGCAGCGGCTGACGACGACAAGGAGGAGGAGAACGACCAGCAGCAGCAGCAGCAGCAGCAGCAGGAGGAGGGCGCCGAGGAGGCGCCGGCGTCCCCCAAGCCGCGGCGCAAGGCGGGCGCCTCCGCCGGCGCGCCCGTGGCCACGCGGGAGATGGAGCGCAGCCTCTGGGCCAAGGTGCGCCGGCTGTTCCTGGGGCGTGCCAGTCGCAGTGGCGCGGGAGGGGTGTGCCCGCCGCCCGGACCGGGTCGCGTGCGACGTGGAGAGGAGACCCCTGGGAGCAGTGATGACATCAGGCGGCAGAACAGAGGCAGGCGTGCTCCGTTGCACGTGGCGTGCTCACCCGTTGCCCTTCCTCCTCCCCCCATGCATGCAGGGCTTCACGTACGTGGTGGGCGTGGACGAGGCGGGCCGGGGGCCGCTGGCCGGGCCCGTGGTGGCGGCGGCCTGCGTGCTGCCCCCGGGAGCCGAGGAGAAGCTGCGCGAGGTGGCCGACAGCAAGCAGCTGGACGAGGCCAGCCGCGAGCGCCTCTACGCCGCAATCACCTCGCTGCCCGGCGTCGCCTGGGCCGCGTGAGTGCTTCACACATTGCGCAGCCATCCCGAGCGAGCAAGCAGATGAAGCGCTCGGAGGGAGGCAGAAACAGAGGCCTGCTTGAGGGCTGCCCAGGCGCGGCGGGGGGAAGCTGCACTCCGTTTGTGATTCGCTGCCACCACTCACAGCGCGTGTCCTACCGCGTGGTGGGTGTGTGCCGCTCGCAGGCAGGTGGTGGACCACGCGCACATTGACCGGGTCAACATCCTGGCGGCCACCATGCAGGCCATGCGGGAGGCCACGCTGCGACTGCCCGGCGACCGGCGCGACTTTGTGCTGGTGGACGGCAACCGCGTGCCGCAGGTGAAGTGCTGCTGCGCTCACGCGCACACACGAGGCGCGCTCACCCACACTCCGCGCGACAGGCAGGTGGCTCTCACCTCCCGCAGGAGGGACGCACGCGGCTCTTTGCATGCCTTGAGCACGCGGCTCTTTGGGCGCGTGGCATCGAGTCGCCCAGGCGTGACGCGTGCTGTTGGGTGGTGCGTGTGTGGAGGACTGCCGCAGGACCTGCCGGCGCCGGCCAAGGCGGTGGTGCGGGGCGACGCGCTCGTATATTGCATCGCAGCCGCCTCCATCCTGGCAAAGGTGCGCGCCTTTCCCACTGTGGGCAGTCGCTCGCATCGTTTGGCAGGTCCGCAGCCGCTGGTCAGGGGAAGGCGCCCCTAGCGTACTTATGGTGGCACGTGTGCGTGGAGTGAGTGCTCGCTGCGTCTGCTGCGCTGGCACAGGTGACGCGTGACCGCATCATGGTGCAGCTGGACGCGCAGTTCCCACTCTACGGCTTTGCCAAGCACAAGGTGCGCCGGCAGGAACGAAAGGAGGGCGCACCGCAGAAACGGGCGCACCGGACAAGCACTGCGGGAGTTGGCGGCGGTGACGCGAGCGGATGCGCTGCCCTCATCCCGCAGGGCTCCGGCGTGCCTGAGCACCGCGCCGCCATTGCGCTGCACGGCCCCTGCGCCATCCACCGGCGCAGCTTCCAGCCCGTGCGCGGCATGACGGGGTGGACGCGCGAGGCGCAGCTGGAGGAGGAGCAGCGCCAGCAGGAGCAACAGGAGAAGGAGGAGAAGGAGAAGGAGGAGGAGAAAGAGAGGCCGGCGCCGGCCACCGCCAAGGCGCTGCAGCTGCTCTGCACGTGATTGCGGTGCTTGCTTTGCATTTCAAGCGCCGACGGCGTGCGCAACGTGTCGTTCAACATGGTATGTGGGGCAGCGCATCTTGAACGAGGCCGTGAACAGCGTCGTTGCAGTGTGGCACCGCAGCAAGCAAGCGTCAAGGCTCACGCCACAGTGCAGCGGAAGCTGATCAGGCGCAAACAGAAGCGAACATCAAACTCCAAATGGCGAAATGCAGAATGACAACAGCGCGATGCGCGCACAGCACCAAAGGCAGGGCACAAACCCGAACACACAAAGCAGGCGCCCCCCTCCTTTACGCAACTCAGCACTCTGATCTAGAGGATGCTCGTCTCCAAAGTCACCAAGCCTGCGCGTGCCAGGTTGCTGCGGATGCACGCCAGCTGTTTTCTGCTTCAGGCCGCCCACCACCACCGTGATTGGCCGGACCGCCCCTCCACACACGGCCAGCAGCTGGTGCTCTGCGAGGTCCAAGTCCAAGAGGCGGACGCTGGATGGCAGGTTGGGCAGCAGGGCTCTGCAGGAGTACGTACCCAACCTGCCAAGCGTGAGGCGCAGCGAGGCGACGCCAGCCGGCAGCTGCTGGCCCAGCCGCTCAAGCTCCTGCGGACTGACGTCCGTCATGCCGTGAATGGTGACGTGCCGCTGCTGCTGTGCCGTCAGCGCCGCCAGCAGGGGCCCCAACGTGGTCAGCAGCGCATCCAGGTGGATGCCGCAGATTGCCCAGTCGCTCGTCTCGGCGCCTCCGCCGCCCCACCTCCTGACGGCCTGCGCCACCCTCGCCACGGCATCTTTGTCGTCGCTGGGCCACAACGTTGACCACCCGCCGCAGGACGGGATGCGGTCCAGCGGCAGGCGGGCGAATGAGCGCACGTCCAGCTCGTCCACGGTGACCTCCCGCCAGGGCCACGCCACGTGCGCGTGGCTGCGCTTCAGGCCAAAGATGCGAAGGCTGAGGCGCTGCAGGTGCGGCAGGCCCTGGAGCAGCGCCTCCAGGCCGTCGTCGTGGACGAGTGTGATGCCCATGGCCAGCACCCTCAGGCACGGAAACTGTGTGGGCAGGCGCTGCAGCACTCTGCGCTCAAGCCGGAGGTCATGGAGCGCCAGTCGCGTCACGCTGCTGCTGACGAGGCGTCCGGCTTGCTGCTGCTGCTCGTCCTCGCCCTCCCCCTCTCCTGCCCAGGCCATGTCAGCAAGGCCGAGGGAGGTGAGGGTGGGCAGGGTCGCCAGCTCCTGCCGCACGTGCTCCGCCGGGGCGGGTCTTGGTCCGCGTACCACTGGCGACGCCACTCCAGCTGCTGCAGGTGCCCGTGCGGGCTGATGCAGCTCCTGAGGTGCAATGGTGCTGCCGCACAGGTCCACCTTGGTGGCGTTGGGGCACAGCACCTTGACCCACGCCGGCACCAGCGACGTCTGCTCCAGGTCCTGCGAGCGCGGCACCGAGCAGACCGCTCGTCACTCGGGAGGAGAGCGGCGTGTCGCGACGTGCCTTTCTCCTACTCACTTCCAGCACAATCTCCTTGACGCATGCCAGCGGGCTGCCCCCCAGCTCCGCCATGGCGCACACCAGCAGGTGCGTGATGCACGGCTCGGTCCACTCCCAGGAGCGCAGATTGTCCCGGCCCCAGAACCGCAGGCGGACCCTGTCGCTGCGCCTGGCCAGCGTGCTCAGCCGCTCCACCTCCGCTGGCAAGTCCTCAGGGGCCATGGGCACGCTGAAGCTGGCCATGGCGGTGCGGTGGCGCAGCACGGCGTCGCGGAAGAAGGTGCAGGTGCGGAACAGCGCCACCAGCGCGTCGCGTTGCCTGTCCAGCGCCTTGCACTGGGCCAGCTTGAGAAGCCACGGCTGAGGCAGGTCCAGCAGCGAGGTGGGCGTGGGCGGTGGGCCGGGCAGCGATGAGAGGCGCAACGCAGCAGAGGAGGAGGAGGTCGCCATGGGGACAAACTGCACGCGGGAAGGTGTGCAGGAAGGAAATCCGTGTGGAGCCAGCTCTCCACGC
>VFQP010005598.1_pt1 | contig 10853 bp, 13 predicted proteins | sample 3512351 | NCBI WGS metagenome assembly VFQP01 (sample SAMN10412372, study PRJNA504923) | tailings metagenome | isolation source: Relicate 1 Philex TSF1 revegetated site | place: Philippines: Tuba, Benguet | collected 2017-08-29
ACAAACAAACTCCGCGCATTCGGCAATTCAGTTAAGAAATCTGTAGTAGCCGAACTCTCCGCCAACGACAAGCGAATCAAATGATCCACCGTCATACCCACCTTGCTTGCGATCGCCAGCATCACCCGCAGGTTGTCGCGCGAATAAGCGTCTTTGTCGGCGTGATACAGCGCCAACACCCCCACCACGCCCTCTTTGCCTTCCAGCGGCACGGCCAGCGCGCTCCGTAACGTGCTGAACACCGTGGGATCGTTCAAATACCCCGGTTCCACGCTCGGATTTCCATTCACAATCGGCTTCAGGTTCTCCGCCACCCAGCCGCTCAGACCTTGTCCCATCGGAATCTCCAGCGCCGAGAACAAACGGAAGTTCTCACCGGAGACATAGGCCGCCCGCAGTTTATCCCCGCTCTTGATATAGACCGCCATCGAGTCGTACGAAACCATCTTCTTGATGCGAATCGACAGTACGCTCAGCATCTCGTCCAAGCTCAACGTCCTGCCCACTTCTTGCGTGATCTCGAACAATTGCTGCACTTCGTCCCGCGCCGCGGCAATCGAGTTGATAAAGTCCCCCGGATCGCCAGACACCACAGGCTGTACGGCCTTTTTCGTCTGCTCAAAGCCCGCCGCCGGGGCTAGACCCGCCTCGATTTTCACATCCTTTGACAACTTCCGCGGCGGCATCGCCATGCGAATCGCCGCCCGCGCCATTTCTTCCAATTCCTGATAGCGCTTCTTCAGCGCTTCCACCACTTTCGGATCGAAGCTCTTCCCGCTCTCCCGCTCCACCACCGCCATCGCCTCATTCAAGGGCAGCGCACGCCGGTACTGCCGGTCGCTCGCCAACGCATCCAAACAATCCACTGCACTCAAAATGCGCGCCCCCAAGGGAATCTGATCCGTCTTCTTGCCGAACGGGTAACCGCTGCCATCCCACTTCTCATGGTGCGCAATCACAATCGGCGCCACGTCATAAGGGAACTGCACCCGCTCCAGGATTTCCGCACCTACAATCGGATGGATCTTCATCTTCTCGAATTCTTCTGGCGTCAATCGGCCCGGCTTCGAGATAATGTGCTCCGGCACGGCCAGTTTGCCGATATCGTGCAAAATCGCCGCCGCGCGCAAGGCTTCCAACTCTTCCTCGCTCATTCCCAGATCGCGCCCAATCTCAATTGCATACACCTGCACCCGCTGCAGATGCTCGTGCGTAGTTTCGTCCTTGCTCTCAATCGCCAGTGCTAGCGCCTCGATCGTCCTTAAGTGCAGCGCCGCCATCTGTTCGGCGTGGTGCATTTCCTTATCGATGCGCGCCAAATGCATCGAATACACCTTGTAAACCAGATAGAAAAAGAACAGCGCCAGCATCGAGTAGCCCCACTCGAGATACCGGCTCACGAAAGTGAACAAGCCCGCCGCAGCGGTCCCCACCACGTAGAAATTCAAGCTCCATACGTAGCGTTCCTTCCAAATCCGCCGTAGACTCTTCCCCTCGGTCAGCGACATCACTGCCGCCACCGGGAACGTATTGAACACGTAAAAAAAGATCGCGGCCATTACCAGGCGCAAAGGCGTATCGACGAAACTATTCTCCAGCCAGGGATGCTGATAGACGAAATACGAAATCCAGGTCGCTGTTGCAATGTTGCCCACATTGAAGCAGGTGAGAATGGTCCTGCTCGGCCCCCGCAACACCTGCAAACATTGCAGAGCGGTCGTGGCGCATCCAATCACGAGTGTCTCCGGCTGACTCAGTTCCAGAATCCCTATCAACACGAAGAGGATATTGACGGGCATCGCCCCGCCGTTTGCGTTGTTGGCCCCCACCCGCAATCCCGCCGCCAGCAGCGCCACCAGGAAAAAGCAAGCAAAGCGCATCGGGTCCGCCGATTCCCATTCGGTCAACCGCGTTACCAGCACGACCGACCCTATGATGCTGATGAGCGTCACGTAGGTGCGGGCTATTAGACTCAAGGATTTCATGCGCATTCAGCCGGGACGGCGACTGTACTTAGATGTCATCGGCGTTCCACCCTTAGAGCTTTAGTTCCTTCGAGTTCGCTGCCCAAGTATTTGGTTTTTCGGATCTTCCGGTCAGATTCTCCCGTCCCCGCCCAGAGGGTTCTAAGGTCTTTCTTGGTACGGGCTGAGGTCTCTTCCGCATCCTAGTTTTCCTGGAACATCCGTAACATCAGATAGCGGCAAAACAAGCGGATCATGAACGTTGAAAAGCTCCAATTCCTCGGTACGGAAGCCATTCTGGCCTCTCCGCGAATGCGCGAGCTCTTCGCCCAAGTCCGCAAATCCGCCCAAAACGACGCCACCGTGCTTCTGCTTGGCGAATCTGGTAGCGGCAAGGAATTCGTCGCCCGCGCGATCCACCACTACTCCCCTCGCCGCGAGCACCCCTTCGTCGACCTCTCCTGCGGCGGCCTCCCCGAAGACCTGATCGAAGCGGAACTCTTCGGCCACGAACGCGGCGCCTTCTCCGGAGCCAGCGCCGCTCGCCCGGGCCTCTTCGAAACTGCCCACCACGGCACGCTCTTCCTCGACGAGATCGCGCAGATCTCGCCACGCCTCCAAGCCAAGCTCCTCCGGGTCCTCGAGACCAAGACCTTCTACCGCATCGGCGCGGTGAAGCAAAGCAAAGCCGACGTACGCATCATCGCCTCCACCAATCTCGCCCTCGAAGCCGCCGTCTCATCGGGTGCCTTCCGCCAGGACCTCTACCAGCGTCTCGCTGCGCACACGCTTCGTATTCCGCCCTTGCGCGAACGCCCCGAAGAAATTGAGGCTCTCGCCTCGCATTTCCTCGCCCAACACAACCCCGAACTCCTTTTCGCCTCCGACGCCCTCATGGCCCTCTACACATACCGCTGGCCCGGCAACGTACGCGAACTGCGCAACACGGTACTTCGGTCGGCACTCCTGGCCAAAGGCCCCCTCGTTCACGCCGACGACTTAATCTTTACCCCCAAAACCAAGTCATCTGCCCCCGCCGGGAATCTCCCCCACGCGCAACTTCGCGAAGGCGTCGAGGGTCACGAACCCGCCCTCATTCGACGCGCCCTCAAAGACGCCGGAGGCATTCGCCAACGGGCCGCCACCGCTCTTGGGATCAGCCGCGCCACACTCAACCGCAAGATGCGCCATTACGGCCTGGGTCTCGAAGAGACGCCCAAACTCGAACAACTTCGCAGCAAGAGGGGACTATGAACGCCACGCGCACGGAAGGGATCACCGAGGGCATCGTAGAGAACGAAGCCAATTGGAAGGACCGCCGCAACGCCGTCCGTCACAAAGCCAACGGCAGCGTCACCTTTCGCATGAGTGAAGGCTCAACCACCAACTTCGAAGGCCGCCTTCTGGATATCTCCTCCACCGGTTTCCGCGTCCGCCACGCCCACTCGCAACTGCGCTCCGGCCAGGAGTGCGACTTCACCCTCCCCGGCAGCAGCGGCAAAGCCCGCGTCGTCTGGAATCGCATCACGCCGGAACACATCGAGACCGGCTTCTTGATCCTGAACTGCGACGCCAGCTAACTGGCGCCCAAACCTACTGCAGTTTCCCCCGCCCCTTCACTTCCCAGCTCTTCTCCACCACCCCGCCGCGATGCCCGTGCACACGCTCGGCCAAATTCATCGCCACGCACACATGGTTCATCAGCACGCGTAGCTTCTCGCCCACCCGGAACGTGCGCCCGGTCTGGGACACATCGACAAAGCCATGCTCTTCGTTCATTTTGTGAAAATGCGCTTCCGGCGCATCCAGAAACAGGCCATGACTCACGCCGGTATCGCCATTCAATCGGTCGCTAGAGAACGTCTTCGATCCGCCATCGATCAAGATCTGCCCGGGCCGCGCCGTCGAAACTACCGTCACTACCATGACTGCGGCGCAATCTTCCACGCCGCAAATCCCGCTCATAATCGTGTTCCGGTCGTTGAACACATAAGTCCCCGGCCGGATCTCGTTCATCCCCCGCACCAGGTGCGACTGCGGCCAACTCGGCGTCGAGCCGCCACTCACCACTCGCGGCGGCAAACCCACCCGCGTCACCAAATGCACTGCCTCTTCCACCAACGAGCTCAAAGCGGCAATCTTCTCCTCCGCCTCCTTGCCGCCCGCTTTAATGTGCCCCGGATAAAACGCCAACCCATCGAACTCGATATGCGGCAAGCGCGCAATCTTCTCCACTAAGCTGGGCAATTGCGCCACATCCACTCCCACGCGCCCCAGCCCCGCGTCGAACTCCACCAACACCTTTGCCTTCACCCCCGCCCCACTCAGCGCCTCCGCTGCCTCTAGCGAATCGAGCGACACACTCAACACCGTACGCTCCGCCACCCGCTTTAGCCGCGCCATCTTCTCCGCCCCCAAGGTCGGATACGCCACCAGCATGTCCGCCGGTTCGGCCTCCAACATCACCTCCGCCTCGGTCGGCTTCGCCACCGTCAACCCCACCGCCCCCAGACGCAACTGCTCCTTCGCAATCCAAGGCGCTTTATGCGTCTTCGTGTGGGGCCGCAAACGCAAATCGTGCGCGCGCGCATAATCCGCCATGCCCTTCAAGTTGCGATCCAACACGTCCAGGTCCACCGTCAGGGCCGGTGTATCGAGTTCCAATATGTGCACGAATGTCCTTACTTTTTCAATTCGCGAAATTCAATGTCGATGCGCCCACCCACGCCCTTGTACTGCAGCATCACATTCTTCGCTTTATGCTTCCCGTCCACCGGGAAATAAAGATAACCTTTCAGCGGCTCGCTACCCAATTCCGCCTGCGGCAATTCCTTGGCCTCCAAAACCTTCTTCATCGGGTTCTCTTTGGCGCCCTCTTCGTCCAACACTTCCGCATGTGCCGAATCCGTATTCGCGGTACCGCTGCCAATCTGTGTTCCCTGCCCCGGCAGCATCACCGGTGGCCCGCCTACGCCGCCCCACACCGGGCCGTTGTTCTGCCCCATCGCCCCCGACGTCGGGCCCGGACGCGACTTGATCACCAAAGCCCCCTTGCCGGTCAACTGCGCCGGCGAAAAGGGCTTGGACCGCTGCCCGTCATCCGTGAGGAGAATCTGAAAATCGTCGCGATCGATTCGAATCGTTTCCTCGGTGCGAGGCTTCAGCGTCACTTCCATCACATAGATGAAGCCGCCCATATCGTCGCCCAGCAAACCCTTGACGAGATCTTTCGACGGATACACCGTCGCCAGAATCTCCATCTTGTCGTTGGCGCCACGCGCCGAGGCGGGCTTCACTTCCGCCGCTGGCAAAACAACAGCCAGCATCGAGACCAATGCGAGAATTCTCATGGTTCTCTCCTCATCCACATTTTCACCGATTTCGAGACCTTCGCGGCGGCATCCTGCTGCACAAAGTGCCCCGCCTCCGGAATCGTCACCAGCGTCAGGTCCTCTACCCAGTCCCAAGTCCCATTCAAAGCGGGCGACAGCAACGCCGTATCGCCCAATCCGTGGATCATCAACGTAGGCACTTGCAACACCGTCACCGGCCCGTTCGGCGCCTGGTACGGCGGCTTCGGATAATTACGCTGATAAAACGCCATCATCCCCGCGAAGCTCGACCGCCCAAACGCCTCGACATACTTCTTCCGCGCATCTTCGTCTTTTACCCAACGCGCCAGCCCCTCGGCCGTCAGCTTCTTCTCCGACCCTTCTTCCTGAAAGCTCCGCGCATAAGCGCTATTCTTCTGCTGCTCCGGGTTCGTCGCCAGTTCCCGGCCCAGTCCACGAGGATGCGGCAAATTCAAGATGATCAAACGCTCCAGCATCTGCGGCGCATTAAAAGCCACCTGCCAGGAAATCGCCCCGCCCCAATCGTGCCCCAGCAACGTAACCTTGGGCCGCCCCTGCGCCCGAATCACGCTGATCACGTCGCCCACCAACAAACGCATGTCCTAGTTCTCCGCGCCCACAGGCTGCCCGCTCAGGTTATACCCGCGCAAGTCCAGCGCCACCGTCCGGAACCCTGCATCCCCCAATGCCTCCATCTGCGCCCGCCACGTATACCAGAAATCCGGAAACCCATGCACCATCACGATCACCGGCCCATCCTTCGGCCCATAGCTCGCGTAGTGAATCTTCACGCCATTCGAATCGGCGTAAGCATGCTCCACTTTGGCTTCAAAGTCCGAAGCCCCCCAAATCGAGCCCAAAGACAGAAGGCATCCCAACAAAACCCGCAGCATTGGCCGATGTATCATTGGCCGCTATTGTAGCGCCCCAACCAACCGCCCAACTCACTCTTCTGGGACATACCCGCCCGCAGGGCACCGCTTCCCCATCACAACAGTTCTTTACTTCACATCCAACCACCAAACTCCCATTCGGGGACATACCTGCCCGCAAAGCCGTGCCTCTCCGGCAGAACCAGTCTCCACCCGCACCAACCACCAAACTCCCATTCGGGGACATACCCGCCCGCAGGGCACCGCTTCCCCATCACAACAGTTCTTTACTTCACATCCAACCACCAAACTCCCATTCGGGGACATACCTGCCCGTAGGGCGGTGTGTCCCCAGCCCCCTACCCGCCCCTACTGCAATTCCTGATCCAACAAACTCAACAAGTCCGAAATCTTCTTCTCTTTCGCCGGCTTGCTCTTCACCTTAGCCTGTTCGGCCTTGGCCAGCTCTTCCTCGAGCTCCGCCACCCGCGCCTCCAGCGTCCCCACCTGATCCGCCAAATGCATTGAAGTCAAAATCGCCGCCCGGTTCGAATCCGGCACACCCTTTGCCGAGATCAAACGCATCAGGCTGTCGACTTTGCCCGCCACAGCCTCCACCCGATCAGGCGCCTCCGCGGTTACCACCGTGAATTGCTGCCCGTAGATCGTTACGGATACTGATTTGGCCATTGTCGACAGCCTGAATTATAACGCGTTACTAACTAAGCCCTACAGCGTGCCCTATTCCGAGGGCAATTCCATCTGCTCCAGCAACTTGGAAATCCGGCTCGCAGCCTGCTTGCTCTTCGAACGGTTCGCGTTCAATTCGCCTTCCAGCCGCTCCACGTCTTTCTTCAGCGCCAGGTTTTCTTTCTTCAAGGCCGCCACGGCCTCCAAAGCTTTCACCACGCGCTCTTCCAGTTGCGCCAGCAGTTCCGATTCCTGATCTTGAAACAGTTCTTCGGCCATGAGGAGGGGTTGTCCTTTCGCCACGTACTACTAGGTGGCCGGAACCGGCTTGGGCGCCGCTGCAGGAAGCGCAGCCTTCGCCTTCTCCACCAGCGCGGTGAACGCCGATGCGTCCGCCACGGCGATATCGGCCAGAACCTTACGGTTCAGATCGATCCCCGCCTTCACCAATCCATTCATAAACTTCGAGTAGCTCAAACCGTTCGCCTTCGCCGCCGCGCTGATGCGGACGATCCAAAGGCTGCGGAAGTCGCGCTTCTTGAGGCGGCGGCCTTTGTATCCGTAGACACCGGCCTTTTCCACCGCTTCCTGCGCGGAACGGTTCAGCTTCGATTTAGTAAGAAAATAGCCCTCTGCAAGTTTGAGGGTTTTGTGCCGGAAGTCTCTTCTCCCGGTACCACGTTTTACTCTGGGCACGTTTTATCTCCTTAAAGATTTTGAATTTCAGTTGATGGGCTTGCGGGCACGTGCGTGAGCGCCGCTCGCTCCGGGAATAATTCGCTAGTTAGGCGTACGGCAGCATGTCCGCGACGGCGTCATGATTGGCGCTCGAAACGGAAGCATCCTGGCCCAAGCGGCGCTTGTTGGCGTTGGACTTGCCTGCGAACAGGTGGCGTCCATTCGCCATCCGGCGGGTGAATTTGCCCGAACCGGTCTTCTTGAAGCGCTTCGCCGCGCCCTTATGGGTTTTCAGCTTTGGCATGAAAATAACCTCTGGGGAAGCCCCATGGGGAATAAAGCAAACGCTGTTACTGGACGCAACTGAGGCCGCACACATCGGTGCGGCCTCGCGTTCACCTCTTAAAAGCTTAGCACGCCTCAACGGATCGCCGGACGAACATCCGTATGGACAAAATCTTCTCCCTTAAACAGAAGCTCGTCATCCAATTCCCGGGCCAGCGCATAAGCGAAGCAGTCGCCAAAATTCAAGCGCGCCTTATGTCCCGTCCCTCTCCCAAAGTTCGAGTACGCCTCGCGGCCTCGAAATGCCTGCATCGTCGAGACGGGCATCACTTCCACCTGAAAGCTGCGCAACAACTCATCGAATCGGGTCGCCACCACCGGATTGCGCGTCGATCCCAACACCGCCGCGCATTCGATATAGGTCCCCGCCGAAATCCGGTTCACCTTGGATTCCGCCAATGCCTGCCAATACTTCTCCGCATCATCTTCCTTCCAAAGAATCGCCATGATTGCGGAGGAATCGATAATCACCGTGGCAACCCATTCTCGTCATACAGATCCTCGAAAGGATTGCGTTCGCCGTAGTGGGACTTCAGGATCGGAGAGATCTCGTCGACAATCTCGCGCGCCCGCTGCAATCGCAACGCCCGGCTTTGTTCCGCCCGCACTGCTTCAATTTTGGCTTCCAACGCCGATCCCACTGCGTCCGTGATCGATTGCCCTGTCAGCGCCGCCAACTGCGCCGCCAACTCCGTCACCCGTTCATTCTTAATATTCAAGGGCATGGCTAGAATCTCCCTGAGGAGATCCTAGCACAGCCTTGAGAAAATAAAGAAAGGAAGAAAATACGTCTTCCTTTCTTCCTCAGTCCTCTTCCGCCGCATGCACCCGGTTCGCCGCGGCAGCCTGAATGATCTTCTCCGCCTGCGGCCCGGGCACATAATCATAGTGGTCGAATTCCATATGGAAGTTCGCCCTACCCTGCGTCATCGCGGTCAGATCGTTCTGATAGCTCAACATCTCCGCCATCGGAACCATCGCCTTAATCATCTGGACGCCCCCGTTCACTTCCATCCCGGCCACCCGGCCGCGACGGCTGTTCAAGTCGCCCATCAAATCGCCCGCATACTCCACCGGCGCCTGCACTTCCACCTTCATCACCGGCTCGAGCAGCGCCGGCCGCGCCTGCTCCATGGCGAGCTTAAATGCCTTCCGCCCCGCCATCTTGAAGCTCATTTCATTCGAGTCGACATCGTGGTAACTCCCGTCATAGAGAGTTACTTTGAAGTCCACCATCGGATATCCCGCGAGGTACCCATTCTCAGCCGCCTCCAGGATTCCCTTCTCCACCGCCGGCACAAACTGCCGCGGGATCGACCCACCAAAGATTGAGTTCACAAACTGGAACTTCTCTCCGCGCGGCAACGGCTCGATCTTCACCTTGCAATCGCCAAACTGCCCATGCCCGCCGGTCTGCTTCTTGTGCCTGCCCTGCACGTCGGCCATCCCGCGAATCGTCTCGCGATACGGAATCTTCGGCGCGCGCAGTTCGATATCGACGTTGTAACGCCGCCGCAGCCGGTTCACCATTACCTCCACATGCTGCTGTCCATTGCCCGCCAGCAGGAACTCCTTCGTCTGCGGGTCGCGATAGAAACGCAAACTCGGATCTTCTTCCAACACCTTATGAATCGCATTCCCCAAGCGGTCTTCGTCGCTCCGCGTCTTCGGCACGATCGCATAAGCGATGGCGGGCTCGGCCACCTGCACCGGATCCCACGTCTTCTGCGCATTCTTATCCGAAAGCGAATCGCCCGTCAGCGTGTCCTTCAACTTGTTCACCACACCGATGTCGCCCGCCGCCAGTTCCGGCACTTCGTGCGCCTGCTTGCCAAAAGGCACACTCAAGTGCGCCATGCGCTCGTCGCCCCCGCTACGCCCGTTCAGCAAATGCGCATCGTTCCGCAGCGTTCCCGCCATCACGCGGAAGTAACTCTGCCGCCCGGAGAATGCATCCGCCACCGTCTTGAACACAAAGATCGACGGCGCGCCCGCGTCCATCTTGCGCCGCTCGGCCGGGGAAGGCAGATACTCCGCGATAAAGTTCAACACTTCCCGCACGCCCTCGCCCGTCTGCGCTGAAACGCCCAGTATCGGAAATATCTTTCTCTCGATCAGTTCCTTGTGAATCCCATCTTTCAGGTGTTCCGGCGTCAGCGTCCCCTGCTCGAAGAACTCCTGCATCAAATCGTCGTCTTCTTCCGCCACCATCTCGGCGAGTTCTTCGCCCGATTCCAAACTCAGGCAACGCCGCCCAAAGCGCTCCCGTATCTCCGCCACCACGTTCATGTAGTTCGCCCGTTCCTGATCGAGCTTCGTCACCACGAAGACCACCGGCAATCGGAACTCTTCCGCGAAGTTCCATACCTTCTCCGTCTCCACCTGCACCCCAGCCACTCCATCCACCACCAGCAACATTGCATCCACCGCCGGCAGCACCAACCGCGCGTCGTGGATAAACGTATTCAAGCCCGGCGTATCGAGAATGTTTATCTTGCGCTTACCGAATTCCAACGCGGCGATCCCGGTCGAGATCGAATGCTTCCGTTGCACCTCTTCTTCGTCGAAGTCGGTCACGGTCGGGCCTTCTTCCGTGCGAAGCAGGCGGTTTGTTGCTCCGCCGGCATGAAGCATGGCGCTTGTGAGTAAGGTCTTACCCGCATGTGCATGCCCTGCCAGCGCTACATTCCTCAAATCCGAAGTGTTGTAGACACGCATGGTCATGGTCCCCTCCTTTAGGGACTGCGCATTTTCCTATCACACCGAAACGCCGGGGGGAAGCCTCAAATGATTCACCGGAAACGAAAATTTTTCTATCTGGCACATATGCAAACACTTATCGCTACAAGGCAATCTCTTCAACCCACGATTTTTCAACCCCCGCCAGTACAATCCAGGCATGAAAACCATTCAAGATCAGATCAACGAAGTCGTCGCCGACATCATGAAGC
>VFQP010005600.1_pt1 | contig 10849 bp, 9 predicted proteins | sample 3512351 | NCBI WGS metagenome assembly VFQP01 (sample SAMN10412372, study PRJNA504923) | tailings metagenome | isolation source: Relicate 1 Philex TSF1 revegetated site | place: Philippines: Tuba, Benguet | collected 2017-08-29
CCCCAGGTGTTCGTGCACCGCGACTTCATGCCGCGCAACCTCATGCTGCCCTGGCCCGGCCAGTCTGGCCTGGGCGTGCTGGATTTCCAGGATGCGGTCCATGGCCCCGTCACCTACGACATCGCCAGCCTGATGCGCGACGCCTTCCTGAGCTGGGACGAAGACATGGTGATCGACGTCACCGTGCGTTACTGGGAGCGCGCCCGCAAGGCGGGGTTGCTGGACTTTGACGGCTGGAGCGGCGATTTCGGCGCCTTCTACCGGGCTGTCGAATGGATGGGCCTGCAGCGCCACCTCAAGGTCGCGGGCATCTTCGCGCGCCTCACGCTGCGCGACGGCAAGCCCAAGTACCTGGCCGACGCGCCGCGCTTCATCGGCTACATCCGCCACGCCGCCGTGCGCTACCGCGAACTGGCGCCGTTGCTGCGTCTGATCGACCGGGTCGAGGGCCTGGAAGCGGCCAGCGGGTTCGCCTTCGGGCGCGTCAGCTGAAAGGCCTGCGGTGCCGCGTTTCCACTGTGACGCCGACCTCGCCACCGGCCAGGCGCTGACCTTGCCGCCCGTGGCCGCGCGCCACGTTCAGGTGCTGCGCCTGCAGCCGGGGGGCGTGATCACCCTGTTCAACGGTCGCGGCGGCGAGTTCTCGGCCACGGTGACCCGCATGGGACGCAGCGACGTGGACGTGCTCGTGGGTGAACACCACGCCATCGAGCGCGAGGCGGCACGCGCCGTGACGCTGGTGGTGGGCATGCCGGCCAACGAGCGCATGGACTGGCTGGTGGAGAAGGCCACCGAACTCGGCGTCGCCGCGATCCAGCCGCTGATGACCGAGCGCAGCGTGCTGCGGCTCAAGGGTGAGCGGGCGGACCGCAAACGCGAGCACTGGGAGGCCGTAGCCATTGCGGCCTGCGAGCAATGTGGCCGCAACCGCCTGCCCCGGGTGGCACCCGTGCGGACCTTGGACGACTGGCTGGCTGCGCGGCCCGGGCCTGGCCATGTGCTGTCGCTGCGGGCCGGCAGCCGACCCTGGTGCGAGGCCTTGCCACCGGCCGGAACGCCGTGCACCCTCGTGATGGGGCCTGAGGGAGGCCTCAGCCCCGCCGAGGAAGACCGCCTGCTGGCGGCGGGCCTGCAGCCCGTCGGCCTGGGCGACGCGGTGCTGCGCAGCGAGACCGCGGCCCTGGCGGCCCTGGTGATCGCTGTCGCCGTCTAGTCCAGCAGCAGCGCGCGCTCCCGCAGATCGGCCTTCTGTATCTTGCCGTTGGCGTTGCGTGGCAAAGGCTGCTGGCCGATGACGACCCGACCCGGCACCTTGTAATCGGCCATGCGGGCCGCGCACCAGGCGCGCACCGATTCCTCGGTGAGTGCCGTCGAGGCGCTGTTGACGAAGGCGATCACGCTCTCGCCCAGCATGATGTCGGGCCGACCGACCACGGCCACCTCGACGACCCCTTCCAGTGCCGTGAGCGTGCTCTCGACCTCCGCCGGGTAGATCTTGAAGCCGCCCCGGTTGATCATGTCCTTCTTGCGGTCGGCGATCCGCACATAGCCCTGAGCGTCGACGGAGCCGATGTCGCCCGAGCGCCAGTACCCGTCGGCGAACGACGCCTGGTTGGCCTGGGCGTTTTCCCAATAGCCCGGCACCACCATGGGCCCGCCGATCCACAGCTCGCCGGTCTCGCCCGGTGGCAGTTCGCGGCCGTCTTCGTCCACCACCACGATGTCGCCGCAGGGCACGACCCGCCCGATGCTGTCGGCATGGGCCACGCCCTCGCCCGGCGGCATCACGGTCGCGGGCGAGGTGGTTTCGGTGGCACCGTAGCAGTTGCACATCTGCAGGCGCGGGAAGGCGCTGGCAAAACGTTCGATGGTCGGCTCGGGCATGGGCGCGCTGCCGTAGGCAGCGATGCGCCAGGCCGACAGGTCGAACCCGGCCAGATCGGGTTCCAGCAGGCACAGGCCGTACATGGCCGGCACCATGAGCGCGTGCGTGATGCGTTCGCGCTGGGCCAGTTCCAGGACATCGCGGCGCTTGAACTCGGCCAGGGTCACCAGCGTCGCGCTCACGTGCAGAAAGGGCAGCACCACGCCGCACAGGCCGGCCACGTGGGACCACGGCACGCAGACGAGGGTGCACTCGTCGTGCGTCAGCGCGTGCGCATCCTCCCAGTGCAGGCAGGAATGCACCACGTTGAAATGCGTCAGCATCGCGCCCTTGGGACGGCCGGTGGTGCCCGAGGTGTAGAGCACCCCGAACAGGTCTTGCTCGGCCACGGTGGCCGGTGCGAAATCCGCCGGCACGGCTGCGGCGACGGCTTTGTCCCAGTCCGGTGTTCCGGTCTGCAGGCGGTGGCGGGGTTCCACGCCGTCGCGGGTTGCTGGCATGTCCGCCGCGAAGGCCGTGTCGAGGATCACGGCGACGGGCCGGGCATCGGCGAAGATGTAGGCGATCTCGGGCTCGCGCAGGCGTGTGCCCAGCGGCACGATGACCGCGCCCAAGTATGCGATGGCCACGACACTGGTCACGGCGTCCAGGCCGTTGGGCAGCATGACCGCCACGCGGTCTCCCGGTACCACACCGAGGCTACGCAGGTGCTGCGCCAGGGCCTGCGCCCGACGGAGCAGGCCCGCGTAGCTCAGACGGGTGCTACCGTCCACCACGGCGGTGCGGTCGGGGCGCCGCGCGAAGCTGCGGGCCAGCATGTCGATGACGCTGGCCGGGCGTTCGGCGTAGCAGCGGACGAGCCGGCCGGCGTGCAATTCCCGGCGGATGCGCGGGTGGGTGTCTGGATGGGCCACGTGCCGGCTCCTCAGGGCGACCCGGTGGCGTCGATCACCACGCCGTCCACCGCCACGCAGCCCTGCCCTTCGTCGAGCAGCAGCACCGGGTTGAAATCGACGCCCAGCACACGCCGGTCCGGATCGCACATGGCGCGGCCCAGCGCATGCGCCGCGTCGCAGAAGGCCTGCACGTCGGCGGGCGGTTCGCCGCGCACGCCACGCAGGGCCGGTGCCACCCGCAGGCTGCCGATGGCATCGAGGATCTCCTGCCGGGAGGCGCTGGCCATGAGCACCCGTGTGTCGGGCATGGCCTCGACATACTTGCCGCCCTGGCCGATGGTGAGCACCGGGCCGAACGTCGGATCGACGTGCGCGCCCAGCAGCATCTCGAAGCGGCCTTTGACCATCTGCTGAACCACCACGCCATCCAGCGGGACGCCATGCCGGGTCGCGCTGGCCTGTATGCCGGAGACCGCCCGGCGCACGGCTTCGGGCCCCGACACGTCGAGTTCGACCAGGCCCAGGTCGGACTTGTGCGTCACGGCGGACGTGCAGCCCTTGACCACCACCCGCCCACCGATGTCCGCCGCCGCAGCGACGGCCTCGTCGGCGGTGCGGCAGAGCCGGTGCGCCACCACGGGCACGCCGATGGAGGCCGCCCAGGCCAGGCTTTGCACCTCGTCGCGCGCGCGGCCCGGCCCGGCCATCTGCAGCCAACGGTCTTCCCAGTCATCGGTCTCGCCACGAAAGTGGCGGGCGCGTTCCAGCGTCTCGTGGGCCGCCGCGAACTGGGCCAGCGCGGCCACGGCATCGCTTTCCTGGACGAAGACGGGGATGCCCGCCTCGCGGAACCTGGCCGCCACCTTGGGCTGCGGCGCGGCGACCACGGTGGGTTTTCCGGTGCTGGCGGCGAAGGCCGCAGCATCGCGTGCGAAGGCGTCGACGTCGTAGCCCTGCCCCGCCACCGGCACCGAGATGACGAACAGGTCGGCGCCCGGGTCGCGCGCGATGATGGGCAGGATGTCGCCGAACAGGCGGCTGTTGGACAGCAGCGCGGCGGTGATGTCCACCGGGTTGACCTTGGTGGCGAAGGCCGGCAGCACCTGCGACAGGGCGACCTGGGTCTCGGGCGCGAACTCCTCGATGCGCAGGCCGTGGGCCACGCCCGCGTCGGCCGTCATGACGCAGGCGGTGCCGGAGTTGCTGATGACGGCGAGGCGGCGGCCAGTCGGTTGCCAGCCCTTGAGGTAGAGGTCGACGGCAGCGACGAGCTGGCCGGCGTCGGCGACGCGGTGCAGCCCGTGGTGGGCCAGGAAGGCATCTACCACCCGGTCCTCGGTGGCGAGGGAGCCGGTGTGCGACAGCGAGGCCTTCTGGCCCTCGGTCGTGCGGCCGGACTTGACCACGAGCACCGGTAGTTTGCGCGCGCGGGCCGCGCGGCCGAGTTCGGCCACGTCGTGGGCGTTCGGTATGCCTTCGAGGTAGAGCAGCAGCAGGCGCAGGTCGGGATCCGGCACCAGACTCAGGGCCAGTTCGCTGACGCTGACGTCGCACTGGTTGCCGATGGAGTGGCAATAGCGCACGCCGATGCCACGCTCGCGCAGCAGGCCGAAGGGCACGGACGCGCCACCACCGCTCTGCGAGACGATGCCGACGGGGCCATCGGCCGGCGTGGTCTCGATGAACATGGTGGAGAAGTTGGCGATGGCGCCTGTGGCGAAGTTGGACAGCCCCTGGGTGTTGGGGCCCACCAGGCGCATGCCGTGCGCCCGGGCCATGTCCAGCATGATCTTTTCACGGGCCTTGCCCTGCGCGTCGGTCTCGCCGAAACCGGCCGTGAGGATGACGGCCAGGCGCGTGCCGTGCTCGGCGCAGGCGCGTACCGCTTCGATGGCCTGGTCGCCGGGCACGGCGATGACGGCCATCTCGGCCAGGCCCGGCAGGCTGGCCACGTCGGGGTAGCACTGGAGGCCGTTCAGTTCCTGGCGGCTCGGGTTGACGGGGTAGATATCGCCCTTGAAGCCGAAGCGCTGCAGGTAGGCGAGGCAGCGTCCACCGATCTTGTCGGCCTTGTCCGAGGCGCCGATGACGGCGATCGAGCGGGGGGCATTGGCGAAGGAGAGGTCGGAGGTCATGGTGCGCGGGAGTCAGGCAGGGGTGGCCGGTACGGCCTTGGGGATGAGCCGTTCGCCGATGGTCAGGTAGGTCAGGGTGACGGCGTCGCCGATGCGCAGGCCCTGCTGGGCATGGGCCATGACGCGCACGCCTTCGGGCAGGTCGATCAGCGCGATGTCGTAGGGTGCGAGGGATTTCCATTCCGGCGACGGCGCCCGCCCCACGGTGGTGAGCGCGTACACCACGCCGTGCCCGCTGGCCGGTGCCCGCTCGACCTGGCGGGAACCGCAGGCCGGGCAGAAGCCGCGGGTGAAATACCAGCGCTGCGCGCAGGCGCCGCAGCGCTCCGTGCAGATGGCCGGTTGGCCGTGGGTCCAGTCCCGGGTCTCGGTGGTGCTCATCGGGTCTTCTCCAGGATCAGGCTCACGTGCGAGGACAGGATGCCGCCGTCGCCGTGCAGCATGGCGATGGCCGGATCGCGGGCGATCTGGCGCGCGCCGGCGCGCCGCGTCATCTGTCGGTGTGTTTCCACCAGGTGGGCCAGCGCGCCGCCCACGCCGCAGTGGCCGTAGGACAGCAACCCGCCGTGGGTGTTGAGGGGCAGTTCGCCGTCGCGCGCGAAGCGCCCCGAGCGCGCCGCCTGCCCCGATTCGCCGCGGCCACACAGGCCCAGCTCCTCGATCAGCACCGCCAGCGTGATGGTGAAGCTGTCGTAGATGGCCGCGTAGCCCACGTCGCCCAGCGTGATGCCGGCGGACTTCATCGCCCGCTCCATGGAGGCCTTGGCGCCGAAACGTGTGAGGTCCTGCGCGGTGGACACGTGCTGGTGGGTGTGTGCCTGCGAGCACCCGCGTATGCGCAGCGAGACGTCCGAGACCGGCTCGCGGCTGACGATGAAGGCCGCGCCGCCATCCGATATCGGGCAGCAGTCCAGCAGCTTGAGCGGCCGCGCCACGGGCGCCGAGCCCAGCACGTCCTCGACGGTGATGGGTTCGCGGTGCTGGGCGCCTTCGGTGTCGATGGCGTGGCGGCGCATCAGCACGGCGAGGTGGGCCATGTCCGCCTCGCTCAATCCCGTCTCATGCATGTAGCGCGAGGCGACCAGGCCGTAGTAGGACGGCACGGTGGGACCGAGCGGCACCTCGTAGTCGCGGTGGCCTGCCTGCGCCAGCGTCTGGATGGTGGCGTCGCGCGTCTGCCCGGTCATGCGGTTCTCGCCCGCGACCACCAGCACGTTGGAGGCCATGCCGCTGTCCACCACCAGGTGGGCCAGCATGATCATCGCGAACCCGGTCGCGCCGCCCACCTGCACCGCGTGCGCGTAGCGCGGCTGCACGCCGAACTCCTCGGCGAACAGGGTGGAAAGCATGATGTGGGGCATGGTCGTCGAATAGCCGCAGACCAGGCCGTCGATGTCCTTGCGCGTCAGCCGGGCGTCGGCCAGCGCCTGCTCGGCCGCCTCGCCCATCAGCCCGAGCGTGCTGGAGCCTTCCAGGCGGCCGAAGGCCGTGAGGCCCACTCCGGTGATCCAGCTCATGGCCTGCCCTTTCCGGTCGGCGCGTCGGGTGCCGGTATCCACCGAAGGTCCTGGTAGCGCCGTATCCACTTGCGCAGCATGGCCTCGGTGTCCACGCAGTCGGCAAAGCCGGCCTGTCGGATCTTGATGGTGCTGACGATGGAAGCGGGCATGGGCCCCGTCTTGCCGAAGTTGAACTGGAAGTCCGCGTAGGTGAAGCCCTGGCCCACGAAGGCGGCCAGGCTGCGCGGCGATTGCAGGCCATGCCTGTCCACCAGCGCGGCCCATTCGGCCTCGCGCGGTGGCAGGGTCTGCGCGAGCGAGGCCGGCTCCGGTTCGCCGATCTCCATGCCGAAGGCCTCGGCGATCACGGGCCAGACGTTGTGCCAGACGAACTCGTCGCCATTGGCCAGGTTGAAGATCTCGTCGTGGCTGCGGTCGCTGCCGGCGGCCCAGGCACAGGCGCGGCCGATCAGGTCGGAATCCGTGGCCTGGTAGATGCGCGGCGGCCCGCCCGGAAAGGCCAGTGGCAGGCCGGCTTCCTTGCGCAGGGTGGCATAGACGGCGAGCGCCGGCACGGGGTTCATGTTGCTGCCCAGCGCATCGCCGAAGACCAGGCGCGGGCGGAACACCGTCCAGTGCCAGTTCGAGCGGGGCTGGCGCTCGCGCAGGTAGTCTTCCTGCAGCCAGTAGAAGTTCTCGTGCGGGTGACGCGGCCAGGATTCCTTGGCCGGCACCGCGATGTGGGGGTCTATGTGTATGCCATAGGCCTTGCCACCCTGGAACACCGTGACGTGCCGCAGCGCGTGGCCATCGCCTTCCAGCGGCTCGACCACGTTCTGCAGCATCTCGAGGTTGATGCGCATCTGCTCGCGGTCGGTCCAGCCCTGGATCAGGCCCGGCTTCTCGTACACCGCGGCGAACACCAGATGGGTGATGCCGCTCAGGCCGCCGAGCGTGCGGGCGCAGGCCTCCCGGTCGGTGAGGTCCAGGGCGATGTGCTCGGTCCCACCGGTGTCGAAGGGCGGTCGCCGGCTGGCGCCAATGGCGCGCCAGCCCTCCAGGCTGGCGAAGTGCCGCAGCACCGCCTGGCCCACCACGCCGGAGGCGCCCACCACCAGTACCGTGTCACGCTGCGGCATGGCTGCTCCAGTGGGGCACGAGGCGGGAGGCAAAGCTGGCGCCGGGCATGGACGTGGCTTCGGCGCAGAGGGCCCGGGTGGCGCCGGCCACGCGGCTGGCCAGGTCGGCCCGGGTGTCGGCCTCCAGTTCCGCCGATCCGCCCGGGGGCGCGTGGTTGTCAATCGCTTCGCGCAGACGACCGGTTTCCTCGATCAACAGGCGCCCCAGCATTTCGCGCCGTTTGACGATGCGTGAAGCCATCGCGGTGACACTCAGCGCGGCATAAGGCATGCCACCTGGCTCTGGCACTGCCGCGGAGATGCCGCCTGTGCCTTCCCAGATCACGTTGGTAGATGAGGCGTACCCGCGCTTGCGAGCCAGATCCAGCGACAGTTTGACGTCGTCCAGGGTGACGCGGTTGTAGCGCTCCAGTTCAGGGCCGCTGTCGGCCAGGAACGCGTCGATCTGGTCGCGGCTTCTCGCGGCCAGCAGCGCCAGCCCTGAGCTGCCGACGCACATTGGCAGCCGGCGGCCCACCTGCACGAAATGGGCCGCCATGGGGAAGCTGCCCTCGCGGCGCGCGACGCAAACCCACTCCCGACCCGAGGCCACGATCAGGCAAGCGGCGTCGCCGGTGGCCTCGGACAGGCGCGCGAGGCTGGCCTTGGACAGCTCGACCAGGCGGCTCGCGCTGGTCGTGACGGCGCTCATGACCATGGCTTCGGTACCGAGTTCGTAGCGCTTGGATTCGCCGTCCCGGTAGACGAAACCCTGTTGGGCCAGGGTCTCCAGCACGCGGATGACCGTGGTCTTGTTGATGCCGGTGTTGGCCACGATGGTGGACAGGCGGTGGCTGCCCGGGGTGGACAGCTCGCGCAGGACCAGGCAGGCTTTTTCGATGGCGCTCAGGCCTGAATCGGAGTGGGCCATGATGTGATCTCCTCGTTGGGGTCTTTCAGACCGTGGCCACGGGCGTGACCGGCGAGCCCACGGCGCCGGGCAGGCGCAGCGGTGGTGCGGTGAGCAGGAAGCGGGAGCGGCCGTGCTCGCGCAGCCAGTTCGCCAGCGGGGTGAGGTGCCAGAGCTCACCCAGGTGTATGCCCAGCTTGAACAGGCAGAGTTCGTGCAGCGGCGCCATCGCGCAGCAGCCCATGCCCTCGCGTGCGGGCAGGCCTTCCACGGCGTAGTTGTCCGCCGCGATCACGGCCAGGCCGCTGTCGGTGATCCAGCGGTGCAGCTCGGGGTCGCGTCCGTCGAGCGCACAGCAGGTGTGCTCCAGCGTGTGCGCGTCGGGCTGGCGGTTCATGGCCAGCACGCGCTCGGCGTAACCGGTGTGGAGGCACACCATGTCGCCCGGCTCGACCACCACCCGATCCTTGGCCATCACCGCCATGAGGTCGGCATGGCCGATCAGCCGGGGTTCGTCTCCGAAGTGCGCGCGCAGGTCGATCATCACGGCCCGGCCCTGCACGCAGGTCTGTGCCATGTTCTCTATGCCCAGGGCGCGCGCGTACGAGGTGGCGCGTGCGGGCACCTGGCCCACCGCACCGGCGTCGGCGCTGTCGGACGGGCCCACCACGTCAAAACCCGGGCGGAAGCCGTTGTAGTAGCGCGGCTCGGGCACGCCATCGCCGTCGGCGTCGAACAGCTGGCCCACGTGGCACAGCGCATCCCACTGCGTGGAGTACTGCGTGTGCAGGATCACGGCATCGTCGTTCATCACGTCGGTCAGCCGGGCGTCGTCCTGATCCATGCGGTAGTTGAGGTTGGGCAGCCCGTTGCGCAGCGTGGGCCGCAGCACCGGCGGATGCCGCCGGGGGTTGAGCAGGTTGCCGCCGGGGTAGTCCAGTGGCAGGCTGAGGCAGAAGCGCAGCCCTTCGCTCACCTCGGCGATGCCACGCCTGACCTGCTCGGCGCCGATCAGGTTGAGTCGGCCGAGCTGGTCGTCGGGGCCGAAGTCACCCCAGTTGGAGCCTTCGGGCCGGTGCGTCCAGCGTGGCTGGCTCGCGGTCGTCGTTCCGTTGCGATCAGTGCGCACCATGACCTCCCTTGTCTTCGCTGCGGCCCAGGTAGACCTGTCGCAGCGCGTCGCTGCCGCGAATCACGCCAGCCGCTCCGGATTCGACGATGCGGCCCGTGTCGATGAGGAAGGCGTGGTCGGCGAAACGCAGTGCCGTCTCCACCATCTGCTCCACCAGCAGGATGGAAACGCCTTCCTGGCACAGTCGGGAAACGGCCGCGAGGATGCGTTCGATCACCAGCGGCGCCAGGCCGGCCGACGGTTCGTCGAGCATGAGCACACGGGGCCGGGCGATCACGCCCGCGCCCACGGCCAGAATCTGCTGCTGCCCGCCGCTCAGGCGCGCGGCCATCTGGTGGCGCCGTTCGGCCAGTTCGGGGAACAGGTCGTAGACGCGATCGAGCTCGTCCTTGTTCGTGCGGCGGTCGCGCCCCCAGGCGCCGATCAGCAGGTTCTCCTCGATGCTGAGCTCCTGGAACACGCGGTGCCCTTCCAGCACCTGGATCAGGCCGGAGCGGACGATGTCGACGGCCGAGAGCTGCGAGATGTCCTGCCCGAACAGCTGCACGGTGCCCGCGCGCTTGGGGATGAGCCCGGAGATGGCGTTGAGCGTGGTGCTCTTGCCCGCGCCGTTGCGCCCCAGGATCACGGCGAACTCGCCCTTGCGCAGATCGAAGGACAGGCCATGGACGACCTGCGCCTTGCCGTAGGCCACGGTGAGCCCCTGCACGCTGAGCACGGTCTCGCCGCTGCGGCGTCCCGGCGGGGTGTATTCACTTGGTTTCACGTCGGTCTCCACAGCTTCAGGTTCCCAGGTAGACACGGACCACCTCTTCGTGGTTGCGGACCTCGTCGGGTGTTCCCTTCGCGATCACCTTGCCGAAATCGATCGCGGTGACGCGGTCGCAGATGCCGAATACGAAGTCGGTGTGGTGCTCCACGAGCAGCACGCCCACACCACAGGCACGCACGGTCGAGAGCACCTGGCCCAGGCTGTCGATCTCGCGGCCGGTCAGACCACCGGCGGGCTCGTCCAGCAGCAGGTATTCAGGCCGTCCGGTCAGCGCGCGGGCGATTTCCATGAAGCGCTGCTCGCCGTGGTCCAGCACGTCGGCGCGCTGGTCGATGGCATGTCCCAGGCCGACGCCCGCCAGCATCTGCCGTGCCCGCTCGCGCAGGCGCTTCTCCTCGGCGCGCGCACGACCCAGGCGCAGCATGCTGGCCACCATGCCCGAGCGCGTGTCGCGCCAGCCGCCCAGCATCACGTTCTCGAGCACGCTCAGGCTGGGCATGAG
>VFQP010005601.1_pt1 | contig 10849 bp, 12 predicted proteins | sample 3512351 | NCBI WGS metagenome assembly VFQP01 (sample SAMN10412372, study PRJNA504923) | tailings metagenome | isolation source: Relicate 1 Philex TSF1 revegetated site | place: Philippines: Tuba, Benguet | collected 2017-08-29
CACACACACACACACACACACACACACACACACACACACAGACACACACACACAGACACACACACACACACACACACACTGCCCCCCACATGCCAACTCCAGGTCGTGGATGATGCCCCGCTTCCATGTACGCACATTCGTCAACTGTGTGTGCGCGTGGGTGTGGGTGTGGGTAAAACTGCATCACTGGCAGCAGTGATAATGGTGAACTCATCCAGTAGCATCAACCCCTCACTTTCCTCGAGCAGTCTGGTGAATGTGGGTGGGGTCGTATCCACACGGGAGGTGCGCATGGTGTGGGTATACAATGTCAAATGTATGCTCACACAACAGCAATACGTTTTCCCCTTGTGCTCTGCAGGCAGCAGCTTGTGTACCAGACATGCAGCACTCCTTCTACCACACATAATGCCACCCGCAACCGTGCTTATTAATTTATTACGATGCATTGTCTTCACAACGCAGGTGGAATCTGCTGTTCCTGCCAAGATGCGCGTACTCCTGAATGCCCCGCAAATATTGCTTCAGGGTGCATGCTGCCAAGTGCGTGGCAGCCCTGCCTCAACAAATGTGTTGCACTGTGCACACGGTGGGCCCGTTGCACAGTACACTGGTACAAGTGCAAGGCCGCTGCTTTGCAGCGCGGATCAACCACCACTTGCTGGCTTGACTTTCAGCAAGAGGGGTTGTGTATATGTTGGTTGTGTTAAGACCTACGACCCAAAACCCCGCCCACAACAAAACGTGAGCAAGGGTCGAATATTTTCCGACACTCTTTTTTATCTAGAGCCAACAACAATTGGTTGTCATGTCCACCATGTCTCTCCAATTCCTAGCCGTCGTCCTGCTTGCAACAACTGCAGCAGCAGCAGCACCCAAGCCGCTCTGCGCTGATCTGACAAACGCCAAGGATTGTGCACACTATGCACACTGCCTGCGATGTGTCGACACCAAAACAAACTCGTCTGTTTGTGTAGATGCTGCTGAAACCACTTCCGGTACGTCGGTGTGTTTTTTCAGACTGTCCAGATCAGTGTCAAGTACTGCAAATCCATATCCTACACAGTACTACTCTGTGAGGACCCCCAGCCCTCACAGCCGTCATGCGCAGATGCCAAAACCAAAAAGGCGTGCGCCCGCCCCTGCTACTGGTGCAAAAACCAGTATGCTGACGCTGGCTCGTGTGTGGACGAAACTGCCTCCAAATACATGCCCGCCGCTGTCTTTACCTGTGCCAAGGGGGTATGTGTGGGTTGGATATGCTCACCACTCACCCATCCACCCACCGCATCGTCTCCAAACACAGAAAAAGGATTCCAAACCCAAAAAGGATGCCCTCTCAAAAAGTGCACCGTACCCTGGTCCTCCCGGTCCTCCTGGTCCCACCCCCGGCCCCTCCCCTTGCATGGCCACGGAAAAGAAGGAATGCAAAAAGGGCTGCTACTGGTGTGAAAGCGCATTCAGCCCCATGGGACAGTGCACAGACAAGGCTGGAGCAAAATACCTGCCACCCACTGCCTACACCTGCAAAAAGGTCAAAAAGGCCACGGATGATGTCGTCGTCATGGATGATCAAGTGGCCAATGCAGATGTCGATCAAGCACAATGTTCCATGGCCCATGTTGGCAAGGATTGTGTTGCCAAGGCCGGATGCCAGTGGTGCACCTCGGGAAGCATGGGGCAATGCATGAGCGACACACAAGCTGCCTACATGCCCTCAAGCGGTATTGTGTTTGTAAAATGTGTTTTATCTGGCAATATTTTCAAAACGTGATACGATTGTATACACACACACAGTGTACAATTGCTCTTCAAAGCTCCCCGAGGCACTGCTCAACCAAACAGACAGCGCCAATGGACCTGGTAGCGGTGGCTCCTATGGACCTGGTGGGGGTGGCACACCAGGTGTGTTGTGGTGTGTGATGTATATCCTTTTGTATCCTCTACATTAACCCCAAAATGGAATCTAATATACACCCCCCACAATACCCACAGGTACTTCCTGCACTGCAACGGACAAGAAGGAATGCCTCCGACCCTGCATGTGGTGCAAACCCTCTTTTGGAGGCACCCCCATGTGCTCAGATGAAATGGAGGCCCGCTACTTGCCTGCTGCTGTATATGAGTGTGAAAAGGGCACAAAGGAGAAAAAGAAGCATGATGACAAGAAGCACCATGATAAAAAGCACCATGACAAGAAGCACCATGATAAGAAGAACAATGTACGTGGGTGTGGTGTGAGAATCCATATACATTGTCCCTACACCCCCACTCCACTTCGAACACACCAAAAACAGCCACTGACCACCATGTTGGATGCTGTCAAGCACCTGTTTGGTCTGGATGCCAACAAGGGTTTGCCATTTACCTGTGGCACTGCATTTACAGAGGCAGACTGCGAAAAGGGCTGCTACTGGTATGGTTGTTGTGTGCTCCATGTTGTTGCTCCCGTGCACCCCCGCTCCCAACACAGGGGCACTCCTCTCAACACACATGCCCCCTCTCAACACAGGTGCACCATGCCATATGGCCCCATGGGTCAGTGTGTGGGCAAGGATCAAAAGTCACTCCTGCCTGGTGCAGAATGTGTCAAGGCCAAGAAACACGCTGTGGAAGCCTGAGATGTGCTGGACAACATATAGAGAACAACAAGACACGCACTGTAGAGTTTTTGGTAGTTGGGGGCATTGCTCCTGGTTTTCTATGGGATGTGTTGAAACAATAGCATGTGAGTGTGTCTCGCCATGATTCCACCTTTTCGAAACTCACACCGATGTTTTTTTCTTTCACTCCCTTGCTCGTTTGTCTCTCATCCACCCGTGATCACCTGTTTACCATGTCATCTCAGCTAGATGTTTGTAATATGATGGCGTTTACCATCGGTTGAACTTAATTTTATGATGAACAAAACACACCAAGTTGGGCAGCAAAATTGAGAAACGCCACCTGCATGCATGTGTGCACAGCATTGTTGCACAGCAATGCATGACTTCTTGCACTTATGACAGCAGCAACATGTGCGCTTATGACAACAGCAAGAGACACAGCAATATAATAGATGACATCACAATACCATGCAAGCATGCCAACTCCAGCATGACAGCAAAAACCAAGAGCAGCACCCTCCAAAAAAACCATAATACTTGTCTCCTCACCTCCCCATTGCATAGAGCAGCACTGGATACTCTCCAGGCTCACTCATCATCCAAAACGCCTTGACAGACCTCCAAAATGCCACAGCACTGATACCCGTCATCCCCACTGCAACACACACTGGTACCACCACATGTTGGAATACACCATTGCCTCTTCCCATTGCCAATACCCTTTCATGGGTGCACCCATCATCCCCTCCATCTTCCACTCCAGTATCCTCTCCCACCCCCCCACCATCACGACTGTGCTCCAACAACCCCTCACCAGCACCCTCACTCCGTCTCCGCACACCCCGCCAATACAACACAACATGCAACCACACGGGAATCACATAACATATCAAACACACCGGCAGTGCACCAGTAGCAGCAAAAATCTTTTCTGCATAACTCGGATAGCTCGCTGCAATAGCAACACTCCCCACCATCGGGACACATGTACACACCACATGGCGTGGCATGCTAAACATGTTGGGTGGGTCTTGCGTCCCCGCTACCATGTCTTCTAGGGTGTATCGAAGGGATATTTGCACTGGTACCGCTGATATAGCCAGGTAGGCTGCCATAGCAAGGCTTAATGCCCCACCCCAGCGACCAGGCAGCCATTCGTTCAGCAGGCAATCCCCTTGGGTGTCGCTGCCATAGCGAGCGGCACCCAGGATGCCGACGGTGGTGTACACAGACAGCGCAATGCCCAGGACGCTATTAAAGAGGTGGGGGTGTTTAATGGTTGAAAGCGGATGACATTTTTTTTTGTAGGTGGTGTGGTGTTGTATATGGGTATGACAATGTGTGTGGAAATGTGTGTGATTTTGTTGTTGTTTTTGGTGCATGCACTGATGATGATCCATGCAACCCTCATCGATACCACCACTCTGTATACACACCTCATACGCACACTCTTGACAAGCACACGTGCCCCCACTCCTCCCTCATGTGGTAGGTCGTGCAGCAGTGGCAGGAGCATGGGTTGCATGTAAAATGCATACCCCAGTATAGCAGCTGCCTCTGTGAGGTCACTTGATATTCGTATGAGGGGGAGTTGACCTAATGTATGGTTTGGGGGGGGGTGATGTGTGAGGGGGAATGATGTGTGGGTGTGTGTTGAAAGGGAGATGATGTGGGTGGGGGATGTGGGGGGTTGTGTTTTGTATAAACATGTGGTGTGCATTTTTGCACAGGCAAAATCATCCTCCACACGCCTCCCTCACATACACACATAAAATAGATTAACACATACAAAACACACCTGATCGTACAGCAGGGAACCCAGTGCGTATGGTATCCACCCCCATAGTGATCACTAGGACTGCCAGTGGGATCAACCCCAGTGCTGCTGCTCTATCCAACTGTGATACACGTGGGTGAAGACGGTGGATGGGTTGTGTGGTGTTTGTATGCGTAGGTGTAGGTGTAGGTGTGGGTGCGTGTGTGTACAAAGATATGTGTGCGTGTACACACAAAGATATGTATGCGTGTGTACATAAAACCAATCACACAAGCAACCATGCGCACACATAATAACACATGTGTGCATCCCAAAACCAATCACACAAGCAACCATGCGCACACATAATAACACGTGTGTGCATCCCAAAACCATGCACACAAGCAACCATGCGCACACATAATAACACATGTGTGCATCCCAAAACCAATCACACAAGCAACCATGCGCACACATAATAACACATGTGTGCATCCCAAAACCAATCACACAAGCAACCATGCGCACACATAATAACACGTGTGTGCATCCCAAAACCATGCACACAAGCAACCATGCGCACACATAATAACACATGTGTGTATACAAACAAAACCACCCCACAAAAACAACCCTGCCCACACACCAACAATATCATCCCTCCCCAAACAATCCAACCCACCCCCATAAAACCACCCCCCCATACCATTCTCATATGCTGCAGTAGACTCAACGGCAAGCAAATGCCCACAACAAGGACCATCATAATCCCCCGCCCCCCATGTGCCGTCAGCGCCCTCGCCCATGGATCATCCACCAACAGCCGCTCCAACGCCATGCTGCCCACATCTGCCAACAGCGTACACGCCCCCGTAAACGACCCAAACAACAGCAACACCAAGCTACACTGTGCCACGACGCGCCCTGTTGGCCCCGCAATCGCGGCTGCCAATGCATCGTAGCTGTCGTGCTGCAGCTGGTGTGCTGCATGGATGAGGAGGCGGGCAGTGAGGGCATTAGCGAGGGCGACAAGCAGGGCAAGCACGATGCCGGGGATCACCCCTGCTCTTGAAAAGCAATACGGCAATGGCAAAATAGAACTGTGTTGTGTGGGGGGTATGGTGTGGTGTGGGTTGATTGAGGGTGTTGGCAACAACAACAACAACTCAAGCTTGCCTGCCGAGGATTGACAGTGTCAATGTCAGGGTGGTGGATGCCACAAGCATGCGCTCTCTTGGCAGATTTCTTGTGGTGGACATCATGCTTACATGCCATCCGTTATGTTGTTGGTGGTGTTGTTTGGTGGTGGTTTTTTGCGGTATGTGGTGGTGTCGGAAATGCTATTGACTATATACATGAACAACACACCATCAAATCAAACGTGGTGAGTTGCAATCATCATGGTGAGTTGCAGCAACGTGGTGGATGGCGAAACAACAACCACATCATATCACACCCAACACCACCATCACAGACATCTCGTGCTGCCAAGCTGTTTGAGCAACGCCTGCAGAAACAACGCCAGCAGCACGATGCGACGATGCAGCTGCACAAGGCGTTGCAGGTGTGTTTGGTATGTGTTTCCCACCAACAAACCCCCAACATCCATCGCCCCACCTCAAAGGAGGACACACGCATTGCCATGTTTCACAAATGGGAGACAGCAACGCCCACAATTACAAAGCCATCATCCACCCCCCCACAACCCACCAGCCCCCCACCCCCACAATCCCCACAACCCCATCAAATCCGCCATCATCAACCCCCCGCTGAGCGCCGTGCACTGCTCACCGAAAAAGCGCTCGTGCTCGCCCACGCCACGGAGCGTGCACGCCAGCAGCGTGCCCATGCCCTCCACCAGCAGCGGTTGCGCAATGAGTGTGATGCATTGCGCAGCCACCTCTCCCGCCAACATCATCAGGCCCTTGCTGTCGAGTGGCGCCACCGGAGCACCACTGCATCACAACGCAAGGCACAAGCACAGCAAGAGCTTCAACAACAACAACGTGAATCCTTGGAAATAGCAACCAAACAGCTTGATGCCCGCCATGCCGCTGATGTTGCCCGGGCCAATGCCATGCGCACCGCCACCCTCGAGGCGCTGCAACAACAGCTCCAGGCCCTCGAGCAGCGCCGTGCTGCAGAGCAAGCTGCTGCAGACGCAGAATCCGCCGCGTTGCGTGCCATGTGGCAGCGTGAGGAGGCTGCCATGGTTGCAGATCAGCAACGGCATGTGATGGAAAAACGAGCCCAGGCCATACAGCTCGCAGAAGCATGCAGGCAGCAACAAGCAGCACGTGCCGCACGTGCCCGTGAGGAAGCGTGGTGCGACGATGCGTTGGTGCGAGCAGCACAGGAGCAAGAGTCGTTGATGGAGGTGATTGACCAACGCATCAAGCGACTACGTGCTGACGAGATGAAAGAATACAGGTACCGTTTGTTTGGGGGGGATGTTGTGGTGTGACATCATGCAATCCACTTACTGAGGACATTGTGTACACACATCGTACACACACATCTCCCCCAGGCGCCATATGGAGGCATGTGCCCAATCACTCATCAACGACCTTGCCGCTCGCGACAAGGCACTTGCACAAGCAGCTACTGATGCTGCACGTGTCCAGGAGGCACGAGAGGCTGCCTATCACGAGGCAAGACAGCGGTTGCTGCAGGAGGTGATGGCTGTACGAGCGGGGCAGGTGGTGGACAAGCAACGTGCACGGTATGATGATGGTGTGGGTGGTGGACGTACAGCAACACACAACATTACCATGTGTATCGTTCGATACCCCAACCCCCAGGCACCAAACAAAAGAGGAAAACCGGGCATGGCAGCTGCAGCTGGAGGCAGACGCAGCAGCGTTTGCTGCAGAGCAACACGCGGCCCAGGAACGTGAAACACAGGCACAGGCTGAGCAGCGTGCGTTTTTGGATGCGCAGATACAAGAGCGCAGGGAATTGGAGGAGAAGCAAGAGGAGGAGGAGCGGGCGGTGCTGGCAGCACAGCAAGCAGTGCAGGTCGAGTTTGACCGTCAAGTGGCAGAATTATTGGCTGGTTGTTGATTTTGTTGTTGTTCATATATTATAATGACGCATACTATGCTTTTATAACACACAACAGCAGCCCATTCACCCAACACACTTGTTGAACAAGCAATCCATCAACAATGGATCCCCACCGCCAAGACGAACCCCATCACCCAGCAAAGCGCCGCCGTATATATGGCGGCAGCAATACCACAGTGCAGCCCCAAGCGTCTGCAAGCACTGCGCCAGCATCCACCAATCAAGACACAACAACTCTCTTTGCCGCCACAGACATTACTAGCACCCCACGCAGACGATACACCACTGAAAACACCACTAGCAGAAGCCAACGTATGGATTACTCACGCATGGCGTTGCTGTTGCATGCAGCAATCCAGCCCCCTCCCATCGCCACACCCACCGCTCCTGTCTACCCCTATGGCAACTACCACGCATACTATGGATACCGCCTTGCATCTGCATTTGAAGAAGATGCCAGGCTCAAGGTTGTAGAACAACAACAACACGGTGGTACAACACGCTTGTTGATGATGATACTATAACGATAGTACAACACACCAACAGGTATTGCACCGCAGCTGGTTTGAAAACAAAGAAGTGCTCGATGTTGGTTGCAATGAGGGCCTCGTCACCATTGCATTGGCTGCCAAGTTTGCATGCAGGAGCACCCTTGGCATTGACATTGACCACCACCTGGTGAAAAAGGCAACACGGTATGTTCATCTCCCTAGTGGGGGGGTGTGGGGGGGTGTATGCATGTAGTGGGGGTGTATGTGGGGGTGTATGCATGTAGTGGGGGTGTATGCCTCCCTAGTGGGGGTGTGTAGTGGGGGTGTATGCATGTAGTGGGGTAGCACAAGGCTGTTGTATATGCATCACGCCATCATGCCAACAATCCCACACATGATCCCTCCCCCCCACACACAAACAACCAGGAATGTCATCAATGAGCGTGCAGCAGTCAACGCCGTCATCCACGACACCACACGCCCACGATCCACTCGCACCGCTGCTCGCCGACACATGACGGGCCTCCTCTACACCTCTTTTAAACATGCTGATTTTGTTCACATGCTCGACCCCCCCATACACGCCTATGACTGTGTGCTTGCACTGAGCATCACCAAGTGGGTGCATGTCAACTGGGGTGATGCAGGGCTGATGCAATTTTTCCACCGGTTGGTCAACGCCCTGCGCCCTGGTGGTCTCCTGGTATTGGAACCGCAACCGTGGCGCTCGTATAAACAGATACGACACAAGTCCAACACCAAACACTGGCCGCATGTGGCGCTGCATGCGTTGACATTGCGACCAGAGGGGTTTGCTGCGCTGTTGACTGGGGAGGAATTTGGGTTGACAATGGTCAAAGCTGTGGAGAAGACACATTCCAAGGTGGAGGGGTTTCAGCGGCCGTTGCTGGTGCTGCAGAAGAATAGGGGGTGATGGTGTGTTAGGTTTTGTGTGTGTGATATGATGATCACAAACACTTTTTCATTTTTTTTACACGTTGAGAGAGAATGATAACTCTCTCAATTTTACTCTCTATAATGATAATGATCATACACAAGAATGCAATTATACAACACTGAATGGTACGCAATTCACAACATCAACATGTGTGCCACCACAAAATGTGCCTGGCTCATCACAAAATACGCTCATTGCTCATCACCTCCCCCCCCCCTCATGGTGTGGGATTGGGAAAACGTGCATGTATATCCTGTATTCTCTCCATGATGTCCTCTTCAAGGGGCCCCTTGCTTGCTGCTGACACCAACACAGGCAGTTGGTCAACGTGGGTGATGCCGGTCAACGCACTGGTGACCAATGGATTGCTTAAGACAAACCTGGGCGCCATGATGTCGTGGCTGTGTGCTCATGTGTGAATACACTCATTGCAGTGTATGCTCATCATGGCAATGATGCGCAATGTACAACATCCACAACAATCGTCCACACATCGCACACAAGTAGTTCCCCAACAACCTCCGTCCAGGTGGAAAAAACATCCAAAACACAATTTTGTTCGTCCACCACCCACAACCAAGATATCGTACCGAATAGCAAGCTCTGTGGGTGACATCCCGCATTCCCCTGCCAGTCCCACATAGGCCTCCACTGCTTCATACACGTTGGGTTTGGGGCCATACCGTGATTCTGCTTCCGCATACCTCCCCTTGTATTTCACAAGGCGGGCATCGGGAGGGGGGCCACCTGGCTGGGAGTACTTGCCCTGTTGGGGGGTGCGCCCTTGTTGTGTGGGTGTGGGAGAGGCATGTGGGTGTACATATTCTATACAAGGGGTTGTGTAATACGATGTGTGGTGGTGTACATGTTCAAGTATACTCATTGTCGCATGCAAGGGATTATCAACGTTGTGTTTCACTCTCAGTATACTCTCAACACCATGCACACCCATACAATTCATATACACATTCATATACACATTCACATACACATTCATATACACATTACACACACACGACCACACATCATTACCGGTTATCACCCATCCCCACCCTCATACACACACCGTGAGAAGTCCCATTGCCAGAGGGCTGTATGCCACCAACCCCACCCCCTCTCTATGACAGCACTCTGCCAACCCCATCTCAAAGGTGCGGCATGTGAGGCTGTATGCGTTTTGCAAGGATGTGATGGGGAGGAGGGGCTCGGTGGAGGAGCGCGCTGTGTGATGTGAATAAAGGGCAAGTGTGTGGAGAGGGGTGCATAATGGGACATGTACGCATGCATGCAAGGGACATGTACGCATGCATGCAAGGGACATGTACGCATGCATGCAAGGGACATGTACGCATGCATGCAAGGGACATGTACACAGTGGGAATGCTTCAACAATCCACACAAGTACATGCCTTGTTACGTATCCGATGAGTACATCCATCATCATACACAACAACACCATCAGCCATAATACAATCAACAGCAACACCTACCTAGTCTAGTGAACTCCATCAGCCCCCATGGTGTTTCATTGCTCAACCCAAATGCATGTATCTTGCCTGTATAGAGTGTATATATGGTGTACAGGATATGGTGTACAGGGCTTCACATGGTGTATAGGTGTGTATGTGGTGTACAAGGTCTCACATGGTGTATAGGTGTGTATATGCAGTGTACATCTGCATATCAGTGCCCTCCATGTGCGTCCCTTCACATCACACCACCAACCTTGACGCTTGGCATTACATAATGCTTCGTACTGCTCCTCCAGTGTTACAGACTGGTAGCTATAGGTAGGGTTGTACAGTGCATCACCAAACATAGGAACATACCTGTGGTGGTGGGGTGTGGGTGGGTGGGTGAGGGGGTATATGGGTGGGTGGGTGGGTGGGTACATGGGTGTGGGGGGTGGTATTTGGGTGGGTGGGTGGATGGTTATACGGGTGGGTGGGTGGGTATATGGGTGGGTGGTATA
>VFQP010005602.1_pt1 | contig 10842 bp, 6 predicted proteins | sample 3512351 | NCBI WGS metagenome assembly VFQP01 (sample SAMN10412372, study PRJNA504923) | tailings metagenome | isolation source: Relicate 1 Philex TSF1 revegetated site | place: Philippines: Tuba, Benguet | collected 2017-08-29
CTGCGGCTGAGATCAGGGCAGAACGGCGTGCTTGAAGTAGACCAATGCCGTTTACCGCTTCCTTTGTCAAAGTGTCGATTTTGGCGAGTTGGTTGTCGAGAAAAGAAATGATTGCGCCTTGTTCAGCCAGTGTTGGAATGGGCATGAACCAAGCACCTAGCTGCCCGCAAGTGATCGCGCCCTTTGTGCTGCCAACACCTGAGCTTTCCGTTCTCAAGTACTCGTAGGCAGCTTCGAGGGCACGCAGGAGAAAATCAACGCCCACCCGCTCTTGATCTGGCTTGATGTAGGCCAAGTGCTGGTTGATAGTGGCAGTAAACGTAAGCGGAGCGGCCATCCCTCGCGTCTTTCCCTGACCGGTAATTCCTACCAGCACCGCAGGGGGCTCAATAATCGGTAAGTGACATTCCTTGAGCGCGGTAGGCGTGACGAACCGCTCTGCCTCAGACACTTCGTCTTGGTTGACGACTGAGCTATTCAGCCAGGGGAATCCTTCATCCGCCCAGTAGCTCAGGTTATCGCGATTGGGCGTAGAACCATTTCCGATGCGGGCAAAAAATTTGAGTGGAGACACATCCCAATGCGCCGGTACCTCGCCCAGCCACTCCACGCCCGAGGCCTTCATCGGCACCGACGGGTCCAGGCCCTTGGTGACGGCGAGGGAGATGACTGCCTGGCGCTTTTCCTTGAGCAGTTCGATGAGCCGTTCCTGCTCGGCCACCAGCGCGTCGATCTTGGCAGTTTCGAAGCCGATGAACTCCTTGATTGCTACCTGCTCTTCGATCGGGGGTACCGGAAGGGTGACAACGGAAGCATCTGCCCATCGAAATTCTGTGGATCGCTCTCGGATCCCTTTGGCAAGCGAGTTAACAAAGCCGCTGAGGGCCATGTGTCTCAAGGTCAGGCCGTAGTACCAACTGTCGACCTGGTCTCCCTTGGGTGTGCAGACCGAATAGACGGGTGTCGACTTTCCATCGGAATCAGACACTCCGATCGCGCCCGCAAAGGCGTCCATCGCATGAATCACCAGGTCTCCATAACGGATTCCCTGGTAGCCGATTTCCTGGACCGCATTCGTGAATCCATCGATGCGCCGATTTGCCCGCAGTGTGACTTCACCATCTCTGAACGCAGTAACGATTCCGTCCTCCTCTCGGGGCTCGCGCCTCATTAGTGTGAACAACGACTTCAACCGATGAACATCCCAATGCTCAGGGATACTGCCAAGCCACGGAACCCCACTGTCCCTGTACGCCGGATACCTCGGAAAGCTCATGCCGACAGCCCCTGGATCATGGCGAGGATGCGGTCGGTGGTCTGCTTGAGGTCGGCGTCAATTTCCGCCAGCGGGCGCGGTGGCTTAAAAATGTAGAAGTGGCGGTTGAAGGGGATTTCGTAACCCACCTTGGTCTTGTCGTGGTCTATCCAGGCGTCGGGCGCGTGGGGCAGAACCTCACGCTCAAAGTAGGCCTGAACGTCTTCGCTAAGCGGCACGTTCTCGGTGTCGCGCAGGGCGCTGTCGGGCTGGGGTTTGCCTTTTTGCTTGCCCTTGCTGCCCAGCACGGGCTGCCCGTTGTCGTCGCGCAGCGGGCGCTCCACGGTGATGGTGGTGTAGCCAAACGCTTCGTTGGGGAAGATGCGGCTGATGGGTTTTCCGTCTTCTTCGGCTTCCACACACTGGCCCAGCAGCTGGGTGATGCGGTCGATGTGGGCGTCGCTCAGCTCCTTGCGTTTGGAGCCCAGGCTTTTGCGCATCTTCTGCCAGTAGCCGCTGGCGTCAATGAGCTGCACCTTGCCCTTGCGCGGGGCGGGTTTGTGGTTGCTGATGATCCAGATGTAGGTGCTGATGCCGGTGTTGTAAAACATGTCGGTGGGCAGGCCGACGATGGCTTCGAGCAGGTCGTTTTCCAGCAAGTAGCGGCGGATTTCGCTTTCTCCACTGCCGGCGCCACCGGTGAACAGGGGTGAGCCATTGAGGACGATGCCAAAGCGGCTGCCCCCTTCGTTTGCAGGGCGCATCTTGCTGAGCAGGTGCAGCAGGAACAGCATGGAGCCGTCGGACACACGCGGCAGGCCGGGGCCAAAGCGGCCGTTGTAGCCCTGCTGCTCGTGCTCCTTGCGCACCTGCGGTTCCACCTTTTTCCATTCCACGCCAAAGGGCGGGTTGGCCAGCATGTAGTCAAACTTCTTGTGGGCGTGGCCGTCGTCGCTGAGGGTGTTGCCAAAGGCGATGTTGGCCACGTCTTCGCCCTTGATGAGCATGTCGGCCTTGCATATGGCGTAGGACTCGGGGTTGAGTTCCTGGCCAAACACGGTGAGCCGGGCCTGGGGGTTGTGCTCGGCCAGGTATTCGCCGGCCACGCTCAGCATGCCGCCTGTGCCTGCCGTCGGGTCGTAGATGGTGCGTACCACGCCGGGTTTGCTCAGCACCTCGTCGTCTTCAATGAAGATGAGGTTGACCATGAGGCGGATGACTTCTCGCGGGGTGAAATGTTCGCCAGCGGTTTCCTTGCTGATTTCGGCGAACTTGCGGATCAGTTCCTCAAACACCAGGCCCATCTGGGCGTTGTCCACCGCGTCGGGGTGCAGGTCGATCTGCGCGAATTTTTCGGCCACCTGGTACAGCAAACCAGCCTTGGCCAGCCGCTCGATCTGGACCTGGAATTCGAAGCGCTCAAAGATGTCACGCACCTCGGGGCTGAAGCCCTGGATGTAGGTGGTGAGATTCAGCGCCACATAGTCAGGGTCGCCCAGCAGCTTCTTCAGGTCCATGGGGCTCTGGTTAAAGAACTTGACCTTGGCCTTGCGGCGCAGAAAGGGTTCGGGGTTGACGCCTTGCTGGGTCTGCTTGGCCAGCTCCGCCAGCACGGCGGCCTTGGTGGGCTCCAGCACGCAGTCCAGGCGGCGGAGCACGGTGAACGGCAGGATGACTTTGCCGTAGTCGGACTGCTTGTAGTCGCCGCGCAGCAAATCAGCGACGGACCAGATGAAGGCGGAGAGGGCTTGTTGGTTCATTGTTCTGACAGTACGGGAGGGCACTTTCGATGCCGCTGGCAGTATGCCATTAGGGTCTGCGAGGTCTGATACCTGGGGCGCCTTCAGCCCATAAACTGTTTGCATGAAACCCGAGAATCACACTACAGCGCCATTCAATGACCCCCAATCCGTAGCTTCCTACGCCGAAGGCCCCGCCCGCAACGTGCCCGGCTGGGCCGACATGCTGCGCATGACGGACCTGTTGCTGACCGAGCACGCGCCCGATGACGCAAACGTGCTGGTGGTGGGCGCGGGTGGCGGGCTGGAGCTGAAGCGCCTGGCCGAGGCGCATGCAGGCTGGCGGTTTGTGGGGGTGGACCCGTCGCGCGAGATGCTGGAGCTGGCCCGTGCCACGCTGGGGCCGTTGGCGGGCAGGGCGCAACTGCACGAGGGCTATGTGGATGCGACGCCCGAGGGGCCGTTTGACGCGGCCACCTGCCTGCTGGTGCTGCACTTCGTGCCGCTGGACGAGCGGCGGCGCCTGCTGGCCGAGGTGCGGCGGCGTTTGCGCCCGGGCGCGCCGTTCGTGGTGGTGCACCTGAGTTTTCCGCAGGCGGCGGATGAGCGCCCGGTGTGGCTGGGGCGTTATGCGGCGTTCATCGCTTCGTCGGGCGTGGACCCGGTCAAGGCGCGAGCGGGGGCCGATGCGGTGGGTTCCCGTCTGCCCATCCTCTCGCCGCAGGACGACGAGGCCATGCTGCGCGACGCGGGGTTTGCCGGCGTGCAGCTGTTCTACGCGGGGCTGGCGTTCAGGGGTTGGGTGGGTTACGCCTGAGGGCTTGGCCCGGCTTCAGCCAATCGCCTCCACCCGGTTGCGGCCCTTCTGTTTGGCGGCGTACAGCCGCTGGTCCACGGCCTGCAAAAAGGCACTGGCCGTGCTGCCTTCGCCGGGCACGGTGGTGCCCACGCCCAGGCTCAGGGTCACGCTTTCGCCGTGGGGCGACTGTTTGTGCGGTATGGCCAGTTTGTCGATGAGCCGCTGGCAGCGTTCGGCCACGCGCCGGCCGCCCTGGGCGTCGGTTTCAGGCAGCAGGATGACGAATTCCTCGCCGCCGAAGCGGGCCACCACGTCGCGCGGGCCCACGGCGGCCAGGCCCAGGGTCTGGGCGATGTCGGTCAGGCAGCGGTCGCCCTGCAGGTGGCCGTAGAGGTCGTTGTACTGTTTGAACAGGTCCACGTCGAGCAGGATGAGCGAGAGCGGCTGCTGGCTGTCGCGCGCGGTGTCCCATTCACGTTCCAGGCTGGCGTCAAACAGGCGGCGGTTGGCAATGCCGGTGAGACCGTCCTTGAACGACAGGGCTTCCAGTTCCTTTTGCAGGGCGTGGAGTTTTTCCTCGGTCTTCTTGCGTTCGCTGATGTCGAACATGAAGCCCACCAGCGACTCGACCTCGCCCTGCGCGTTGCGCACCACGTGCACCACGTCGCGTATCCACACGTAGCCGTTGTCCTTGGTGAGGGCGCGGTAGTCGGCCTCGTGGTCCACGCCGCACTGCGACTGCGAGATGCAGTAGTTCACCACGTGTTCCCGGTCCTCCGGGTGCATGCGTTCGGCCCAGTCGTTGGCGGTGCGCCAGCTGTCCTGCGTCCAGCCCAGCAGCGGCTCGATCTGCGGGCCGATGTAGGCAAAGGTCATGGTTGCCCAGTCGATCTTCCAGGGGATGGCTCGGGTGGATTCGAGCAGGGTCTTGTAGACGGCGTTGTCGCTGCTGAGATCGGGCGTGTCGGACATGAGGCGCAGGGTGCTGGCGGGGCCGGTGAGGGCGGTTCAGCCAATCATCACACAAATGCACAAATGACCAGTGGCATCAGGCCACCGCCGCGGCTACCGCGCCAGCGTGTGCAGCGGTATGTCCCGCGCCACGGCCAGTTTGTCGAGCTGGGCGCGGGTCTGGGTTGCCAGAAAGGCGGCTATGGCCTGGTGGGTGGCGGGGGCGAGCATGGCCTTGATGTCGGCGGCTTTCACGCCGGCGGCGGCGCACAGCGCGGCGGCAAAGTGGGGTTCCAGCGCGGCCACGGCCACGCGGCCGTCTTTGCAGGGGTAGACCTTGTAGCCGGCGTGGGCGCCGCCCACGGCGCCCTGGGGCAGCGTCATGCCCCAGCTGCGCGGCAGCGCCAGCCAGGCGGCGGCGTCGCTCAGTGCCACTTCAAAGTTCACGCCTTTGCCCTTGCTGGCGCGCAGCAGGGCGGCCTGCAGCACGGCTTCGCTGGTCATCAGGGCGCCGCCCATGTCGGCAAACAGGGTGGGGGGCAGGTCCAGCCCGGTCACCAGGCCGTTGTCGGCCAGGTAGGTGAGGTCGTGGCCAGGCTCTTCGGCGCGTGCGCCGGGGGCGCCCACGATGGCGACCAGGCTGAGCTTTGGGTACTGCTTGTGCAGGCTTTTCCAGCCCAGGCCCAGCTTGTTCAGGGCCGAGGGGCGAAAGGAGGTGAGCAGCACGTCGGTGCGGGCCAGCTGCTGGTGCAGCTTGCGCTGGCCGGCTTCGGTCTTGAGGTCGGCGGTGACCACTTTCACGCCGTCGTGCAGCGTGGCGTAGGCCTGCGGGTTGTAGTGGCCCATGGGGTCGCCGGCGGGGCCTTGCAGCTTGGTGCAGGTGGCGCCCATGCGGCGCAGCCGCATCAGCGCGGCGGGGCCGGGCAGGTTGAGGGCGAGGCTGAGGACGCGCTGGCCGCGCAGGGGTTTGGGCGGGGTGGTCATGCGGCGCAATCTACCGCATGTGGCCCCGGCCGGGGTTTCCCGTGCGCGACAGCGACGCCGCTCACTCCCCGAAGTTCAGTGGCAGACCCACGTAGTTTTCGGCCAGCGAGCGCGACAGCGCCTCGGAATGCACCAGGTAGTCCAGCTCGGCCTCCTGCACCTTCTGGCCGAAGCCGGCGGTGTCGGGGAAGCGGTGCATCAGCGTCGTCAGCCACCACGAGAAACGCTCGGCGCGCCAGATGCGACGCAGCGCGCGTTCCGAATAGCTGTCGATGCCGGCGCTGGATTTTTCCTGGTAATACTCGATCAGGCCGCCCGAGAGGTATTTCACGTCGCTGGCAGCCAGGTTGAGACCCTTGGCGCCCGTGGGCGGCACGATGTGGGCGGCGTCACCGGCCAGGAACAGGCGGCCAAAACGCAGCGGCTCGGCCACGAAGCTGCGCAGCGGCGCGATGCTTTTCTCGATGCTGGGGCCGGTGACGATGCGCGAGGCCATGTCGGGGTCCAGGCGGCGCTTGAGTTCGTCCCAGAAGCGCTCGTCGCTCCAGTCTTCCACCTTGTCGTCCAGCGGGCACTGCACGTAGTAGCGGCTGCGCGTCATGGAGCGCATGGAGCACAGGGCAAAGCCGCGTTCGCTGTTGGCATACACCACCGCGTGCGGCGAGACCGGCGGCACGTCGGCCAGCACGCCCAGCCAGCCGAAGGGGTAGACCTTCTCGTATTCGGTGATGGCGTTGCGCGGCACGCTGGCACGGCACACGCCGTGAAAGCCGTCGCAGCCGGCGATGAAGTCGCACGCGATCTCGTGCGTCTGGCCGTCTTTTTCGTAGCGCACGCGCGGGTGGTCGGTGTCAAAGTCGTGGATGCTGACGTTGGCGGCCTCGTACACCGTGGTCTGGCCCGAGTCGCGGCGGGCGTCCATCAGGTCGTGCGTCACTTCGGTCTGGCCGTAGGCGGTAACCACCTTGCCGCCGGTCAGGCCGGTCACGTCGATGGGGTGGCGGGTGCCGTCAAACACCAGCTCGATGCTGTGGTGTTCAATGCCCTCGCGGGCGATGCGCTGGCCCACACCGGCCTCGTGCAGCAGGTCCACCATCACCTGTTCCAGGATGCCGGCGCGGATGCGGCCGAGCACGTAGTCGGGGCTCTGGCGTTCGATGACGATGTTGTCAATGCCGGCCTTGTGCAGCAGCTGGCCGAGCAGCAGGCCCGAGGGGCCGGCGCCGATGATGGCGACTTGGGTGCGCATGGGTGTCTCCGAATGAATGAGCAGCAACCGGCGCAGCTTAGGAGCGCCACCCGCTGGCGCCCAGCCCGTGGTTGCAGATTTGCGCGGCAGATGGAACGGTTGTGCGATGATCGCGCAATGGATATCGCCAAGGCAGACTTCATAGAGGGCATGGCCAAGGGCATGGCGGTGCTGGAGAGCTTCGACACCGAACGCCAGCGCCTCAATGCCACGCTGGCCGCGCAGCGCGCGGGCATCACCCGCGCGGCCGCCCGCCGCCACCTGCTCACCCTGGCCCACCTGGGGTACCTGGAAACCGATGGCAGCTACTTCTGGCTGGCACCCAAGGTGCTGCGCTTTTCGGGCAGCTACCTGGCGTCGGCCCGGCTGCCGCGCGTGCTGCAGCCCACGCTCAACCGGCTGGCGGCGCAGGCGCACGGCTCGTTCTCGGCGGTGGTGCTGGACGGATCGGAGGGCGTGATCGTGGCGCGCAGCGTGGCGCTGCAGGAGGCCGACGACGCCGCTTCGCTGGGCACGCCGTGGCGGGCCACGCAGGCGCCGCGTGTCATGGCTTATGGCCTGCACCTGGGGGCGCGGCTGCCGGCGCATGCCACATCCACCGGCCGGGTGCTGCTGGCCGCGCTGGACAGCAAGGCCTTTGCCGCCTGGATGAAGTCGCACCCGCTGTACCGGGTGACGCCGCTGACGCTGACCGACCCCAAGGCGTTTCGCGCCCTGATGGCGCAGGTACGCACCCAGGACCACTGCGTGGCCAACGAGGAACACGAGCTGGGCGTGCATGCGTTGGCGGTGCCGCTGCGCGACCTGAAAGGCCGCACCGTGGCCGCCATCAACGTGGTGACCACCCGCCAGCGCCTGCAGCCGGATGCGGTGACGCAGTACTGGCTGCCGCTGCTGCACGAGGCGGTGCGCGAACTGCGGCCGCTGCTGTAGCGAAATTCACACTTTCCCGGCTTTGGCTGCGTTACGCTCTTGCCTCTGAATGTGGAGGTTTGCATGCGCAGGCGAGTGATGGGGTGGATGGGGCCGCTGGCCCTGGTGTGGGGTGTGGCGCTGGCTGCGCCGGTGTGGGCGCTGCAGGTGGGCAGCGTGACGCCGCAGGGCGAGGTGGCGCAGGTGCGCCAGGTGGTGGTGCGATTCCAGGGGGCGGCCGCCGCGCTGGGTGATTCGCAGGCCCCCGCGCCGCTGGCGCTGAGCTGCAGCGACCCGACCGCCAGCCAGGGCAACGGCCGCTGGCTCAACGAGCGCGAGTGGGTGTACGACTTTGCCCGCGACTTGCCGCCGGGCGTGCGCTGCGAGCTTCGGCCGCAGGCGGGGTTCAAGTCGCCGCAGGGCGAGGCGCTGGACGCCAACGCGCGCTGGCGCTTTTCCACCGGTGGGCCTTTCGTGCGCGGCACCCGGCCGTACCAGGGCTCCACGGTGGAGGAAGAGCAGGCTTTTGTCCTGATGCTCAACGGCCCGGCCACGGCAGACAGCGTGCGCGACAAGGTCTGGTGTGCGGTGGACGGCCTGGGCGAGCGCGTGCCGGTGCGGCTGATCGAGGGCGCCGAGCGCGACGCGCTGCTGAAGGCGGCGCACGTGCAGCGCCAGGCCAACCAGGCCGCGCAATCGGTGCTGACGCTGGCCTGCAACCGGCGGCTGCCGCCGGGCGGGCGGGTGTCGGTGGTGTTCGGGGCCGGCGTGTCCACGCCCTCGGGCATTCCCAACCGGGTGGAAAAGCGCTTCACCTTCGACGTGCGCGAGCCTTTCACCGCCAGTTTCAGCTGCGAACGCGAGAACGCCCAGGCCGCTTGCCTGCCCATACGGCCCATGACGCTGCAGTTCAGCGCGCCGGTGCCGCGCGCGCTGGCCGAAAAGGTGCGGCTCAAGGCACCCGCCGGCACGGTGGCACCGGTGATCGACCCCGACGTGGCCAAGGACGGCCTGGTGGACAGCGTGCAGTTCAAGCCGGTGGGCGTGGAGCAGGCCGCGCTGAGCATCGAGGTGCCGTCGGACCTGAAGGACGCCTCGGGCCGGCCGCTGGACAACGCCGACCAGTTCCCGCTGGCGGTGCGCACCGGCGTGCTGCCGCCGCTGGCCAAGTTCGCCGCTTCGCCGTTTGGTGTGGTGGAGCGGTTTGCCGAGCCCGACGGGCAGGCGCTGGTGCCGGTCACGCTGCGCCGGGTGGAGGGTGCTGCCAACAGCCAGCTGCGCACGCTGAAGCTGGACAACGACGCCGACATCATCGCCTGGCAGCGCAAGCTGGAGCGCTACGACCGCTTCATGGTGGAGCGCAAGCAGGCCACGGCCGACGGCCTGGGGCCGCTGCCGCGCGTGCTGGACACGCAGGACAAGGCCTGGGTGCAGCCGCGCCAGCTCTCGCTGCTGAACGGCCAGGCGCAGGCGCGCCGCATGGAACTGCCCCAGGCCGGCAAGGACGACCCGCGCCCGTTCGAGGTGGTGGGCATTCCGCTGCCGCCGGGTTTTCATGTGATGGAGCTGTCGTCCACGCTGCTGGGCCAGGCCCTGCTGGACGAGCGCCTGGGCAACAGCCGCACCATGTACGTGCGCAGCTCGGCGCTGGTGACCAACCTGGGCGTGCACTTCAAGCTGGGCCGCGAGAATGCCGTGGCCTGGGTCACCACGCTGGACAAAGGCCAGCCCGTGGCGGGCGCGGCGGTGCGGGTGTCGGACTGCCGGGGTCGTGAACTGGCCAGCGGTAACACCGATGCCAAAGGGCTGGTGAGCTTCACCGGGCTGTCCAGCAACCCGCCGCATTGCAACGACGGGGGTGATGGCTACTTTGTCAGCGCACGGGCCCAGGTGGCGGGCCAAAACGACATGGCCTTTGCCTGGAGCGGCTGGACGCGGGGCATCGAAGCGTGGCGTTTCAACCTGCCCACCAGCTCCGACCCGCGCCCCGACCAGCGCGCCCACACCGTGTTCGACCGCACGCTGCTGCGTGCGGGCGAGACGGTGTCCATGAAACACCTGCTGCGTGCCGAGACCGGCCAGGGGCTGGAGCTGCCCGCCAAGACACCCGACACCCTGGTGGTGACCCACGTGGGCAGCGGCCAGCGTTACACCCAGCCGCTGGTGTGGCGGCGCACCGCCACCGGCGGGCTGAGTGCCGAGAACGAATTCAAGCCCCCCACCGGTGCCCGCCTGGGAGCCTACGACGTGGCCTTGGCCTATGGCGCTGAAGGCCAGCAGTTGCCCAGCGGCCAGTTCCGTGTGGAAGCCTTCCGGCTGCCGGTGCTGCAGGGCCGCATCGCGCCGGTGGACCGCCAACCGGCCGTGCAGGCCGAAGCCTTGCCGGTGGACGTGTCGGTGAGCTACGTGGCCGGTGGCGGCGCGGCGCGCCTGCCGGTGCGCGTGTCGGCCCTGGTGCAGAACCGCTGGTTGTCGTTCCCGGGTTTTGACGGCTTCAGCTTCGAGCCGCCGCGCGCCGCGCAGGACACCCCCAGCGGCGGTGAAGACGAAGAGGAAAACACCGCCACCACCGACAGCCGCGTGGTGGCCGACAAGCTGCCGCTGACCCTGGATGCGCAGGGCGCGGGGCGCCTGACCATTCCCAACCTGCCCAAGGCCGACCGCCCGCAGGACCTGCAGCTGGAAGCCAGCTACGCCGACCCCAACGGCGAGATACAGACGCTGCGCTCCACCGTGCCGCTGTGGCCGGCGGGGGTGCTGGCCGGCATCAAGACCGAGGGCTGGGTGTCGGTGCGGGGACGCATGAAACTGCAGGCCCTGGCACTGGACCTGGCCGGCAAGCCCAAGGCCGGTGTGCCTCTGGAAGTGCGCGCCGTGGCCCGCACCACCACCACGAGTCGCAAGCGCCTGGTGGGCGGCTTCTACGCCTACGACAGCCAGACCCAGGTGAAAG
>VFQP010005603.1_pt1 | contig 10837 bp, 14 predicted proteins | sample 3512351 | NCBI WGS metagenome assembly VFQP01 (sample SAMN10412372, study PRJNA504923) | tailings metagenome | isolation source: Relicate 1 Philex TSF1 revegetated site | place: Philippines: Tuba, Benguet | collected 2017-08-29
CGGTAGTTGGGCTCCGGCCCCGCCGAGGTGCCCAAACAGATGCAAAATCCCACACACACGCAGCACGCTCTGCCCGCTGTGGTGGGCCAGACACTCATCAAGCGTCCAAGGAAGCGCGTGCTGGTGGCGACGGCGCAGGCGAGCGCAACAAGAGAGAGAGAGGGCGCTGAGAGCCTCACCAGTGCCGAGGAGCCGCGGCCCAGCAGGCCGTTGCGCAGCAGCCGGATCTGCTGCACCACGTCCGAGCGGCTCAGCCGCACCACGCGGCCGCCGCCGGCGGCGGCGGCGCCGCCGTCGGTGGGCGGTGTGGCGGCGCCCGTGGCCAGGCGGTCCAACTGAAGGTCGTTGAGGCCCACCTCCACACCTGCGCCGTGGCACACGACGCGCACACGCCCGGCTGTAGCTGGGCTCCGGTAAACTTTACGGTGCATGTGTGTCTTGCTCGCGTGGCTTTGCGCCGCGAGACATCTGATACGCCCGGTAGGTGGGCTCCGGCCCCGCCGGGGTGCCCAAACAGATGCAAAACTCCCGCACGCGCGCGCGCCATGACGTGCACGGGAGCGCCCTCTGCATGCTGGTGCTGGGACCCCCAGCGCGAGGGAGGGCAGGGGCATTGCAAGGCGAAGAAGGACGTGCCTGGAAGCGTGCCGTCGTTGGGCACGTCGGTCCAGGCGTACTGAGGCGCCGTCGAGCGCAGGAACGGGTCCTGCAGCAGAAAGCAGAGCGACGCCCCGGGGCGACCAGCCGCACAATGATTTGGGCTCGAACCATTGAGGTAGAGCCACCGCATTCACGCCGCCGGTGCTGCGGCGTGAGCATGTGTGCACAAGAGCACAAGGAAGGGCGTCCCGTACTCACCCCGTAGATGAAGCCGTGGACCTGCACCGGCGCCTTTTGCGCGCCGCCGCCTGCCGCGTCCACCACGGCCACGGCGCCCACGCCCGCCCCGCCGGCGCCGCCGGGGCCCGAGCTGTCGTGCTGCGTGCCAATGTTGGCCGCGCCCTGGGCATCGCCGCCCGCGCCTGAACAGGACGAGGGAAGCAGCGCCGTAAGTAGTCGTGCAAAATCTGGCCGACGCGAGCGTGAAACTGCGGCGGGGAAAGTACGAAGCGCAAGGCCCACGAACTGCCGCTCACCGGAAGAGCCGGACTTGCCCCCCTTGCTGCCGGCCGGAGGCTTGGCCCTGGCCGCCGCTGCCTCGCTCCTGGCCGCCCGTCGGCGCCGCACCACCACCAGCGCCGCCAGGCCCGCCAGCAGCGCCACGCCGCCCGCCGCGCCCACCGCAATGCCCACGATGGCACCCGCTGCAGCCAGGTAAGCAAGCGCACACCCACGTGCATGAAGCACTCGTTTCCTCTTCCTCGCCGGTGTGACACTCGGCACTCCGTTGAGGAATGCAGAAGAGCACACGACTGGCTGGTCCACTGCAGCGTTGAGCGCAGCGTGCACATGAGCGGGGAGGGTGTGGCGGCATGTGTGCACGCACTCGACAGGGAGCTGGACGACGAGGGCGAGGGCGAGGGCGAGGGCGACGCTCCAGACGGCGCAGAGGCGTTGGGGTCCAGCTCAATCGGCACGATGGGGTTGAGTGGGGAGGCGCCGCCGCCGCGCGGAGGCGGGGCGGCCGGAGGTTGCGCTGCGGGCAGCGGGCACGCGCGGCGTCATCGCCTTGGCTGCGCCGCTGCAGCCCGCCCAGGCGCACTGGAGCCCCTGCTTGCTTTGGCCCGGCGCGCTGCAGAGCGTCTGTCTGCAGAGGTGGCGTTCGTGCGCTGGGAGGTAGGTGGGCGGTCGGAGGAGCGGCGGAGCACACCTTCGGCGCCTGGGCTCGAGGGCGTGGGTCCACTGCCCGAGGGGCCCTCTGGCAGGCTGGCCAGCAGGATCACGTCATTGATGATGTGCATGACGGACTGCGCGCGCGCGCGCGGGAAGGAAGGCGGCGGTGGCACGCACGCAACGCATCGCAGCGGCTCGGGGCCGCCTGGGCCCCTGGCGCCGTCCAAACCGGTGCAAGGAGCATCAACAGACGGTGAGGCCGCTGCATGGGCTGCTCTTGCGGTGGCAGCCCAAGCCAAGGGGCCAGGCCGACGGCTTGCTTTCCGTGGCACCAACGCCTGGTGAACGCCTGAGAGAGGGAGCGTTGGTGGGCAGGGCCTCACCTTGCCGGCGAGGATATCGGGGCGCAGGATGGTCAGCGGCACCACGTTGCCGGCGCTGCCCAACGTGATGACGGGCCTGCGCGCCGCGCCGCACCAAACGCTGCCGTTGAGTGCATGTGGAAAGGCAGGCATGCTGCCGGCGCAGGACGGCGCCGCATCACGATGGACAGCCAGCACAAGCGGCGGCTGCGGAGGCACAGGTCTCTCCCCGCGCTAGCAACCAGGAGCGCACACAGGGCCGCCCGGCACGCACTCCCAGCCAGCCCACCGCCCTCGCTAGTGACCCCACTGCAGGTGCCTGACTGAGCACGCACTGTGGGCGTCCCACGTCGGCGGCGGTGAAGCTGATGAAGGCGCCGTTGCCCGCCAGCGAGGGGATGGGCGTGCTGCCCAGCGGCAGCAGCCGCGTGTGCCAGGGCCGGTCGGGCAGCACGTGCGCCTGCACAAACTGCTGCGCCAGCGGGGAGCCCTTGAAGTCGGCCAAGGAGAGGTTGAGCCGCCGCAGCATGTTCCTGCAGGCCACCACCAGCGCAGGCGTGCAGTCCGTCGTGGTCCATCATCGCATGGGCGCGCAGCTGGCGTCGCCGGAACAGATGGTCGTCCGCGTCAATGCGGCGGGGCAATCCAGGCGCCAGGTCAGGTCTGTGGAGCCCCAGGCTTGGTAGTGCGAGTGCGCAGGGCTCAACACGGCAGGTGGACCACACAGAGGGCTGCATGACTCACGAGATGGCCTGGTTGGACGCTGCAGCCGGGCACCGGGGCGGGGCGGGGAGGCCGGGCGCATGCGTGGCAGGGCGAGCGAGGGACAAAGGCGCACGAGTGAGCAGAGTGGCAGACGGGCAGAGAGTGCAGCACGGGCGATGAGGCCCGCAGCAGCAGCGGCGTGGGCACAGCCGGGCTGCGGCTAGCGCTCACGGACGAAGAGCGTGGCGGCGCGGTCCACTTCGCTGGCGTAGCGCTTGAGGAAGGGATCCGCCTCAATCAGCTCCAGCATGGTGCCCGCCGTCTGCGTGCACGCGGCAGCACAGCGCCGCGCAGCTGCAAAGCGTCGCGCACGGGTGCGGCGACTGGACGCCTGCGGCGCCGAGCAGCCGGCATCCAGGTGCAGAAACGTCGATGCTCGCGTGCGCCACCGCACCTGGTTGTCCATGTTTGCGAGCGCGCTGGCAATGGTGAGCCCGGGCAGCGCCACGCGGCTCATGATGTTGGCGTCGGGGGCCATCATCATGTTGTCCACCAGGAAGACGCGCGCCTGCGGCCACCCAAGGGCGCGCGCACACATCTGATTAAACCGGTAGTTGGGCTCCGGCCCTGCCGAGGTGTCCGAACAGGTGCAAGTCCAGCACACACGGCCAAGTGCGCGCTTGGGCGTCGACGCCGCGCCTCGCATCAGCAGCAGGTCGCTCGAGCGCTGACGCTGCGGCCGAGCCAGGCTCGTTTGCTGCACGTGCCACGGTCTGGAGCAGCTCACCTGGCCCGCCGTCCAGGACCGCTGGGGGTTGATGTAGGCGCCCGGGGGGATGCCACCGACGTACACCCTGCGCGGCGCGATGCGACGTGGGCGAATGCATGAGACGCGGTCCCGCCGCCGCGCGACGTGTGGCCAGCCCACGCAGTGCACACGTGCCCAGTGCGGCACCAGGGCGCGAGACAAACTCACAGGTCGGTGAGCACCCGGAAGGTGAGGGTGGTGATGACGAGGTTGGGGTTGGGCGGCAGGCGCGGCGGCGCGCCCGGCGGCGGGATGGGCGGGTTCTTGGGCGGCGGCGGCATCAGGGACTGCACCGTCATGCCGTCGCGGAATGCCAGCCGAGGCCCAGCAATGGCAAAGGCTGCGCGCGAGAGCACCACAGCGTGGACGTAAGGCTCACTTGGGGTTGGGCCCTGGCAGACCATCTGGAACAACACTGACCACCCTGGGACTGACGAAGAAAGAGAGGCTCTGAGGCTGCTCACTGTGGTATCCCAGTTGCCTTCCCAGCGACTCGCGGCTGAAGGGCCCGCCTGGCGGCGGGCCTATGCCAGCGCTCATGTTCATGAGCTTGGGCTCTGGCGGGTACATGCCGTTGCTGAAGGCCGTGTTGGTGGGCATGAGGAACACCACCTGCGTGTGAGCAAAGACGAAATCAAGCGCCACGCTGGCGGCGGCTGCAGGACCGCGATCACGCCGGCGGCCCCGGTCGCACAGCCATTCAGTCCAGGGCAGCATGCAGTCCCCAAGAGGCCTCTGCCCTGGTGCTGCGGGGCGCCCTGCTTGAGGAAGCAGGTCGAAAAGTGATGCGCGTCGCAACTGCAGGCGGCCCGCACCTGCTCCTCTGAGGTCTTGTAATCGGCTGCTCCACCGTTCTGGTCAAGGAATGACTTGAGCACCGTGGCGTTCAGGCCTTCCATTGCGTCGTAGATGCTTGGGAAGTCTTGAGCGCACGCTGCGCCCAAACGCGTCGCGCCACCAGGCGTGCAGGCACAATGGACTCCATTGCCGGCCCAGGCAACATACCGCTGCAGGCTGCTGCTGCGTTTCCCCCCTGTTGCCACGTCGAAATGCGCCGTCGGGTTCCTGGCGTCCTCGCCGGGTGAGGCTGCAGCACATCCCGCCAAGCTTGCAGCCATTGCGCGCGCGAGTCACCTGGTGGAGTGAGGATTAAGGCCAGCGCCAGCAGCGCGATCCAGCGCTGGCTTCCCGCTCCCTTCACCTCTGGCGCCACCATCCTGCCGCTGGCCCGGCAAAGGCAGCTGCCCGCGCCCACGCACGGGAGACCCGCGCGACGCTGCGACGCGTGCTGCACGACACTGCCTCTGTGCCCACTGCCTGTGCGTGGCTGTGCGTCGCGTTTGCGCAGCGGCGGCCCGCCTTTGGCAGTTCCGCGCCACCGCAGCCCATGCACGATCGTCAAGGGGCGCTGGCCGCCAAACCAGCAGCACGGCAGGAGACCTGCACATGCTCCTGCATTTGGCTCATGGTGCCAGTGGACGCCGTGCGGCGAGTGGGGCATGTGCAAGCGCTCTCACGCGTGCGGCAAAGGCCCACGAGCGCCTGCATTGCGTGGTCAGGCCTGCCTGTCACCGCTTGCTGCTGCTGTGGCCACGCTCAAAATGTTCACGGGAAAGCTGCGCCGCGCCCGCGCCCTGGGGCGCCCGTTTAGGACGCGTGCACCCCGTGCGCCGCAGAGCTCCGGGCTGCAATGCATTCTGTCTGCTAGCATGACAGCAGTGGACAGACGGAACCAGTGATGGCGGTAGTACTCCTCCAGCTGCTGGCGTTGGCTCCATCGGCCGCGCTGCTCGCTGCCTTCCTCCCGCCCCTGCACGCGCGCATCCGGCCATGGCGCGAGGCGACCAACCGCGTCGTGTTCCAGCAGCTGCGGCTCGTCGTCGGCCTGCAGCTGGCGGTGGCGCGCTGGCTCCCCGAGCAGCTCGCGTTCTTCGCGTCCAGCCTCACGGCCTTCTCCGTGTCCATCCCCTTCTACCTCTCAGGTAGAGCCGCAGCAGCTCTCATCATGAGCAGCGCAGGATCGTCGTTCTGCGCTCGATAGCCCACGCAATGGGGGCCAATGGGGCGGGCGGCGATCCTTGATGTACTCGGCGGCCCGCGCGCTCTACCTCCCCGACGCAGGGCTCCCCTTGCTCTACATGCTGGGCCACCGGCGGCCCGTCATGCTGCTGGTCTCCTGCTGCGCCTTTGGCACCGCCATCTGCTCGGCGCTCAAGGACGCCCTCTGCGCGCTCCGGCCGCAGCACGCCGCCCGCGTGCTCTCGCGCGTCCAGGACGCGCTGCAGAAGAGCGACGCGCCCGACCACGCCGCTAGCAGCCAGCACGCCAACGGGAACCACTCCCCGGCCGCCCATCACGACCTGGCGGGCGCTCCTGAGAAGCAGACGCGCCCCGCCACCGCAGGAAGGAGAGAAGCAGGCGGGGCCTGGTGGCGGCGACTGCAGGTCGACCTCTCGCCGGACGGCGACCACGAGCAGCAGTTTGGCGCGCCCAGCCTCCACGCGCTAAACTCGGTGCTCATGGCCGGCACCACCGCCTGGCTCTGGCTGGCGCAGGGCGGCGACACTACGCCGCCGCCGCCGCCGCCCGCCGCCGCAGCGGTGACGCCCACCGCGCACCAGCAGCGCGTGATGGAGTGGTGCGGCGCGCAGGGCGGCGGCGCAGCGTGCACAGCGGGGCCCGGCGAGTGGGCGCGGCGCGACGTGCCGCTCGCCGTGCTGTACCCGGCCTGCGGCGCCATCGGCGGCGGCGGCGAGGGGGGTGAAGGGGCGGCATTGGGGTCGGCGGGGTGGGCGGCGGTGCTGGCGCTGGGGTTGCTGTGGTCGGTGTGGGTGGCGCTGACGCGCGTGCACCTGGGCGTGCACTCGCCGGTGGACACGGTGCTGGGCGCGGGCATGGGGTGGGCGCTGCTTGCGGCTTGGCTGCGGCTGGGCGACGCGTGGCTGGCGTGGCTGGCGCGGGGCAGGTGGGCGGCGGTGGGGTGGCAGCTGCTGGCGGACGTGGTGGCGCTCTCGCTGTTCCCTCGGCCGCTGCTCTTCAGCAACAGGTGCGCGTTGAGCTGGGCATGTTTGGCGGGGCATCTGGTGTTTGAGGCGGCGCGCGAGCAGGGCAGGAACACAAGGCAGGGATTGGGGGGTGGCAGGGACGGGAAGACGGCAGCGTGCACACGCAGCGGCGCTCACGATGACGCGCCGCTCACCCGCTGCTTGCTCCCTGGGCCGTCACGTGCGCAGCTACCAGGACGCGTGCACCTTCCTCGGCGCGCACATGGGCGCCTGCCTCTCGGTGGCGTGGGGCCCCAGCCCCACGCTGCTGTGGCTGGTGCGGCGCGGCGTGCTGGCGCCCGCGCGCGCGGCGGCGCTGGCGGCGCGCGCCTACGTCCCCGCCGCCACCTACGCAAAGGTGAGGCCACGAGCGCACACATAGCTGCGCCCTGCGGGCCACCGCCGCGCCTGCATTCCTCGCTGACGAGCGCTGTGGGCCCGCCCCCCGCATCGCCGCCCCCCTCGTCTCTCCCGCAGGCGTCGGACCTCACCGCTGCGCTGCTGTCCACGCGCCAGGGCCGCCTGGCCGTGGCCATCCCCAGCCTCCTGCTGCTGGTGGGCCTCTCCCTGGCGGTCAGCAAGGCCGTCCTCAAGGCGCTGCTCCCGCCGCTGCTCGCCGCGCTGCTGCCGGGGCGCCTGCGGCGTGCTGTACAGCCGCCCGCGTCGCCGCACCACCGGCCGCTGGAGGCCGTCCCCCTCGCCGTACTGGTGGGGCCCGAGGCAGCCGGCCAGGTGGTGCGTCAAGTCCGGGGCGCGCTGGAGGGTGCAGCGGCGTCCGCAGGCCCAGGCGGGCCGGCGTTTGGCGGTGGGGAAGCGAGCCCTGAGCGGCAGGTGCACCCGGGGGACCCACCGCCGTTGCCGGCGGGTGCAAAGGGCGACGAGGGCAAGGGCGACGGGGTGCTGCGGCGCAAGGGCTACCCGCTGGACGCCGACGCGTGCCGCCGCTTTGTGTGCTACGGCGTGCCGGTGTGGTTGCTGCTCGTCATGTGGAACACCATCGAGGGGCCACTGGTGTGCTGATCGGCGCGTGACCTAACGCGTGTGCGTGCATGCTGAGCCCTACGTCCGCACGCGTCGTACCCGAGGTGATAGAGCAGTGTGAAGGAAGCGGGACCAAGGAAGCGGCTTGACAAGCAGGAGAAGGAAGCAGCACAGGAGGAGCAAGGTTGGAGCAGTGCTCTCGCGCAGCGCCTCACAGGCAGCCGGGCGCGCAGGATGGGGTTATGGCTGAGCCGGCTGGTGGGCCTCTTTGGAGACAGAGAGGTGCGTGCGTGCGCGGTGCGGCAGCTTTGCTGCGTCCCTGAAGGAGAGGCGAGCGCGTCGAGGGGCACAGCTGCACGTGGGTGCGCGCGGGTGCGCGCAGGCTCGCGTGCTGGTCCTGGGGCTCGACAACGCTGGCAAGACCACCATTCTCTGTGAGTGCGCGGCGAGCGACGCCGTGGGCGCTGCGGGCGCTGGGGCGATGGTGCAGATCTTGCCGAGCTCTCGTGGGTGCGACCACCTGCGACACGTTGCGCGCCCCTGGCGCGTGCTCCACTCGCAGACCGCCTGCAAGTCGGCGAGGTCGTCTCAACAATCCCAAGTGCGCATCGGTCGCCCTCGGGCGCGGGGGGGGCTACACAGGAGCAGCTCGGCAGACATGCAGCTCCTGACAGCAAGCGTGCCTGCGCACGGCTGACCTTCAGAGCGTTGGGGGGGCAAGCTGGCAGCGCACGTATGCTGATTGAGGGGGTTGCAGGCAGTGGGCGCTGCGCTGCGCTCAGGGCGGGAGCTGTAGCGGGCGAGCGCTCGCTGCCTGCAGCAACGAAGCACAGGGAGCAGCGCAGCACAGGGAGCCAGACACCTGTGGGCAGGCTGACGAGGGAGCCACGATGCACACGCTTGTGCTCAAGCAGCCGGCGTGCGACGGTAACCCCTCGCGTTCCTTCACCTCGCCGCAGCCATTGGCTTCAACGTCGAGACGGTGCAGTACAAGAACGTCAAGTTCCAAGTGCGGGCACGCGCTGCAGGGGGTTGGGCTCCTGCCACGGAGGGGGGCACGCGCGGGCGCCGGCCAACCGCTCCCCCGCCTGCGCCCCGCACTCCTCGCAGGTCTGGGACCTGGGAGGGCAGACGAGCATCCGGCCCTACTGGCGGTGCTACTACCCCAACACGCAGGTGAGCGAGCACACCCTAGCCCCTGTTCCAGTCACGCCCTGGGGGCGGGCAGGGCGGGCACAGGCAGCGTGCGGCTCGTTGCCTCCAGACGGGCGCCGTTCGCGTGCGTGCGCAGGCCATCATTTACGTGGTGGACAGCACCGACACGGAGCGCATCTCCATCTCGCGCGAGGAGTTCCACGCCATCCTCGAGGAGGAGGAGCTCAAGGACTCGCTCATCCTCGTCTACGCCAACAAGCAGGTGCGCCGGGGCTGGGATTGGCCCTGCGAGAGGGCGGCTTGCATGGCGGCGACGTGCGAGGCGCCGAGCACGTGCGTGGTTGGCTGCTTGCTTCCCTGCAGGACTTGCCAGGCGCGCTGAGCGACGCGCAGATAGCAGAGGGGCTAGGCCTGCACGACATCAAGAACCGCGACTGGGCCATCTTCAAGACATCGGCCGTCAAGGGGGAAGGCATCTTTGAGGGGCTCGACTGGCTCTCAAACACGCTCAAGAGCAAGGGGCGGTGACGGCGAGGGCTTTGGCTGACAGTGTCGGACGCGCTGACGAGTTGTGGGACGACGACCCTTTCGTGTTCTCCCGCTTTTTCTGCAACGCCGAGCATGGAAGCTGGTGGGCCACTGCCTTGAAGCGCTTGCGACCTCAATATTCGCTCACACCGTGCGTCGCTACCGCAGAGGCCGTTGCACCCGCGGGTCGCTCCACGCGCGCACACCACAGCACCAGCACCGCGGGCAGGGGCAGAGCGGCAGCCGCCCACAACGCCGTGCCGCCGTGCGCACGCAGAGAGCTCCTCGCGAAACACGCCGCGGCCCCCTCGTGTACGCCGTCGGTCCAGAGAGCAGCTGCTGCAGCCGGGGCTCACGCCTTCTCGGGCTTGACGACGCTCGTGCCGCGGAGGCGACCGGTGCGGCGGGCGGCAATGAGACCGACCTTCTGGCCGGGCGGCGCGTAGCGCGACACGGTCGAGGCGTGGCCAATGTGCTGGTGGTTACCACCACCGTGGGGATGCTCCACAGGGTTCATGGCCACACCACGGACCTGCGCGGGGGCGGGGGGCGCGCACGCAGGGCACGAAGCGTCACGTCAGCGCACCCCGCTCCTGGATGCACATTTGCCGCACGTGCTGCCTCAGGTGCCTCCTCATTGCCGCTCTGCATGATCCTGTTGCCGCCGCGCTAGCCCTTCCTGCCCAGTCACGTCCCCCAACCCGCGTCAGCACCATCCCCAACAGCTGCCCCCCTCCGCCACTCGCCTTGGGCCACTCGTTGCGCTTGGCCTTGTACTTGTAGAAGGAGCGGCCACCCTTGAGCATGGGCTTCTCGGTACGGCCACCGCCCGCCACCTGGCCCACCGTGGCGCGGCACTCGCTCGAGATGACCTGCGCCCCCCAAGGTGGCGGTACGGGCCATTAAGCGTGAGCGCTTGTGGCAGCGCCGGCGCTGCGGGCGCATACTCTGCTGCTGCCTCCGTGCAACTGTTGGCGACGGCTGCGGGCCGCTGTGGCTGGCTACCTGCTCCGCCGGACCTGCTGCACGGCGCCAGCAATCCCCGGATCGATTCCTCCATGCAATCGATGCACCCTGCTGCTGCCGCTGCCGCGCACCTTCTTGGTGCCCGAGGGCAGCTTGATGCGCGTGATGCCGGCGTCGGGGTTGTGCGCCACGACGATGGCGTAGTCGCCGGAGGCGCGCGCCAGGGTGCCGCGGTCGCCCGTCTTCTGCAGAGAGCCAACCAGCAGCAGCACCACCACCACCACTGGTGAGCTCGCTGTTGCTGCAGACACACTGTGCCGCTGCGCCCCGCTGCTGCTGCTGCGCCGCAGGCTGCGGCCGGCGCACCTCCTCGACGTTGCAGATGACGGTACCCTCGGGCATGTCGCCGACGGGCTTGATGTTGCCGATCGTCAGCGCGGCCTTCTTGCCCGCGTACAGGAACTGCGGCGCGCCCAGGGAGGCCAAAGCACGAGATTCAGCTTGCGAACTGACTT
>VFQP010005604.1_pt1 | contig 10834 bp, 10 predicted proteins | sample 3512351 | NCBI WGS metagenome assembly VFQP01 (sample SAMN10412372, study PRJNA504923) | tailings metagenome | isolation source: Relicate 1 Philex TSF1 revegetated site | place: Philippines: Tuba, Benguet | collected 2017-08-29
AAGGTATCGGGCCCTTCGGCATGCTCCAGGTGCAGGCAGAAACGCTGCACGCCACAGTCACGCCCGGCGAGGAACGCGGCAAGGTCGTTGAGCATGCGCCGCAGCGGAAACAGCAGGGCCTGGTGCGATTCGACGTCGAAGTTCAGCTCCAGCCGGGTCTCGAAACGGTCCGGGGGCTGGTAGAAGCCCAGCCCCAGGTTGCGCAGGCCGAGCAGCTGATCAAGGTGCAGCTGCACCTGGGCCGGAAAGCGCCTGGCCAGGCTGTCGCGGGGCAAGGCCAGCACCTGGCTCAACTGGCGCAGGCCCATGCGGGCAAAGGCCTCGGCAGCCTGCGCAGGCAGGCCGATACGCTCGATGGGCATGCCCAGCAGCGCCGCACGGGTGGCATCGGCATCCATCACGGCCAGGCCATCGTGAGCATTGGCGAGCATGCGCGCCGCCACCGGGTTGCTGGCCAGGACGATGCGTTGGCGCAAGCCCAGTTCCGCCAGCTCCTGGCGCAGGCGGGCCTCGAACAGCGGCCAGGGGCCGAACAGCTGCAGGCTGGAGCCCACCTCCAGCAACAGCGCCCGTGGGTAGTGCAGGCTGACCTGGGCACTGAAGCGGTAGGCCCAGGCTGCCAGCAACTGCTGCACCTGGTCGATGCGCTTGGGGTCGGCCTCGACGCAGCTGAAGCCATCGGCCAGCGCACGCGCCGCCGTCAGGGTTTGCCCGGCCCGCAGGCCGAGCGCCGCCGCCGCCGGGTTGACCGCCTGCAGCACACGTCGCTGGGTCGGCCCGCCAAGCAGCACCAGGGGGGTATCGGGGTCGTCACGCTCACGCAGGACCGTGTCCAGCGCCAGCTGCGGAAGCAGGATGCAGGCCCAGAGCATGTTGCATCAGCCCCGCCCCGGGCAGGCGATGGGCAGCGCCGGGGGCATGCCGCCACGGCTTTTCAGCACGCGCCATTGTGCCGGGCGGGTGTCGACGGCAATGCGCAGCGCTGCGGGCGAAGGGTTGTGCGCCGCCTGTTGCGGCCGGCAGGCGAAGGCCAGCGCCTGGCCGGTTTCGGCAGCCACCTGCAAGCGCCGCAGGGCGCGGTCATCGGCACGTTCCGGCCAGCACAGCACCGCCGCGCAACTGCCGGAGCGCAGGCACTGCTCGGCGGCCCACAGGGCATCGGCAGGTTCGGCGTCCACCTGTACCAGCCAGCGCAGGTCCACCCCCGCAGCCTGCCAGGCCGGGCCGTAAGGAATGAATGGCAGTGCCACCACCACGATTCGGCTGGCTTCAGCGCTCAAGCGGGCCAGGGTCGGCCACAGCAGTTGCAATTCGCCGCAGCCGGGGCTGGCCAGCAACAGTTCGCTGAGCGCAGCCGCCGGCCAGCCACCTTCCGGCAGGCATTGGTCAAGGGCGACATGGCCCGTGGGCTGCAGGCCGAGCGGCCGCGCCTGGGCCTGCCGGCCGCGCCATACCCGGCGCTGGTCGAGCAACCTGTCGAGGTCGACCACCGCGCCCATCAGTCACGCCTCAGCAAGCCGCAGAACACGCCTTCGATGAAGAACTCCTGTTCAGGCCGCACATCGATGGGCGCATAGGCCGGGTTGCGTGGCAACAGCCGGTAATTGCCACCCTGGCGCTGCAGGCGCTTGATGGTCACCTCGCCGTCCAGGCGGGCGACCACGATCTGGCCATCGCGGGCGTCGGCCTGCTGGAGGATGCCGACCAGGTCGCCGTCGAAAATGCCGTCGTCGATCATCGAATCGCCACGCACCTTCAGAAGGTAGTCGGGGGTACGGCGGAACAGGCTGGGGTCGAGCAGCAGTTGCTCGTGAATGTCGAGGTCCGGGCCGATGGGGGCGCCTGCCGCCACCTGGCCCAGCACCGGCACTTCGAGGATTTCCGGGCGGCGCAGCCGTTCGGCCAGGCGTATGCCCCGCGCCTGGTTCGGCGTGACGTCGATGTAGCCGGCCTGGCACAGGGCGGTGATGTGCTTGCGCGCCACGCTGCGCGAGGCAAAACCGAAGCGCGTGGCGATATCGGCCAGGCTCGGCGGCTGGCCGTGGTCGGCGATGCGCTCACGGATGAACTCGAAGATGGCGCGGCGTTTTGGGGTAAGATTGTCCATGGAGCACATTTGTACTCTTTTCGGAGCACGCTGAACAGCCCCCTTCGTCGACGGCTTGGCGGCTGCGATCCGCGAAACTACCGCAATGATGCTGAAGGCTATATGGCTGGTCCCAAACCTGACTGCACATGGCGAATTGAATCAGCAGGGACACTGTGGGAGCCGCGCTTGCCGGCGATGGGGCGCGAAGCGGCCCCGGTTACAGATGCCCGCTGTGGGTCGGTAACAGCCAGTCGGAGCAGACCGTTCACGCCCCATCGCTGCGTCGTTACATAGACCAACGACCAAAATGCTGCTCCAGAAACTCAGTCACCAGCGAGGCGATCTGCAACTGGATCGCCCCCCGAGACCGGGCGTTATCGCCGTCCCGGCAAATGACACCATCCCCTGGAGCATCGTCTTCGAGCAACGCCATCGCGCCTGGTTTGCACGTCGACAAGAAGCTGAAATGGCTGGCGTCCTCGATCTCGACATAACGACTCGTCGCCGAAGGCAGACGCTTGGCAAGGTCAGCAGATTCCAGCTGCGCGGGAAGGTCTTCAGAAGGCGCGCCGGCCGCAATCACCAACGTCGGCACTGGCAAAGCCGCAAGGCTTTCATCGGTCAGGCCACGTGACAGGCCAAGATCCAGGGTAACGATGGCGGTAACACGACTGTCGCGCAAATCGCCACCCAGTCGAGCTTTCGATGCCGGGGCGCTGTCGGCATTGATCTGCTTGTAGACGCTGCAACTCGACAGCTGCGGATGGATGGAACAGTCCTGGGCAAAACGCTTGGGATCAAAGCGGGCGCCGGCAATTTCCAGCGCGGTCCAGCCGCCCAGTGAGTGGCCGACCACTGCAACTTGGCCCTTCGCCACCCGCCCGAACTGATCCGCCTGGGCCATGACCGCATTGATGGCCCGCTGCAAGTCAATGGGACGCCGCCACAACTGTGCCGCGGCTTCAGGGTTGCGATCGCGGGTAGTAGTGCCGGGGTGGTTGACCGCCGCCACGATGTAGCCTTGGTGAGCCAGTGCACTGGCCAGCCACGACTGGTTTCCCCAATTGCCGCGAAAGCCGTGGGAAAACACCACCAATGGATACGTGCCTGCAGTTGGAGGTGCATCGCGCACAGCGAGGTCACCGCTGAAAACCGGGGTATCAGCGATCAACTGTGGTGGCGCAGTGGTCGTACTCGGGTACCAGACGACCAGCTCCAGCGGACGGTCAGTTTGCCTGTCCGATAATGTCGAGGTCTTGAAGCCAATGGTCTTGTAGCCAGCGAATACAGGTATGTCCAGACAGATAAAAAGCAACAAGCCGAGCACTGTTTTCATTGTTTTTCTTCCTTGATAGGTCAGCGTCGATCAGATGCAAACCGGTACGCGGGAAACATATCAGCCCTCGCCGCGACCCACACAATCTTTCCGGCGATGCAGCGCTCCAATAGACCAGATAGTGGAAATATATTTTGCGCACTAAATATTATCGCGCAATATTCAGCCCAGACAGCAAGCAGTCGCTGATCCCACTACCCAAGCTAACGGAGCATGATCATGACCTTCATCAAAGCAATCGCCATCACCACCCTGACCTTCGGCAGCAGCGTCGGCGCCTTCGCCCAGACCGCCTCCCCGTACCAGTACGGCATGAACCTGGACATCGCCCAAGTGATCGCGGTGGAGGCCTCGGGCCACGCCACCGACCACGCCGACACCGCCACCCTCACCTACCGTGACAGCGACGGCAAGGTGCAGAAGATCAGCTACCTGCGCCCAGCCACCTCCGCCAACCAGAACTGATGACAAAGCTTCGAAAGCCGGAGCGTGCCAACGGCCGGTTTCTCGGGTTGGCTTTCCAGCCTTGGCAGTTGCTGACTCGACGCGCAGGCGTCAACCTCGCGTTCGAGCACAGCTCTGCCAAGGCTGCCGTACTCCAGTACACTCAGGAAGTCGCGTAGTTGACGTGACTCCAAAGGCAAAGAATCTCCCTTCTGGCCCGCCCATGATTTTGCACCTGGATACCCAATGCTGACTGCCCTGCTGTTCGACCTCGACGGAACCCTCACCGACACTGACACCTTGCATCTGCAGGCCTTTCGCCAACTGTTGCGCGAGCATGACGGCCGCGAGCTGAGCCAGGCGCAGTTCGATGCCCAGGTCAGCGGCCGCGCCAACGGCGAGCTGTTCGCCGAGCTGTTTGCCGGCGCCAGTGCCGAGCAGTGCCAGGTGCTGGCCGACCGCAAGGAGGCGCTGTTCCGCGACATGTCGCCGGCTCTTGAGCCGATGCCGGGCCTAGTGCGCCTGCTGGAACATGCCCAGGCTCGTGACATCGGCATGTGCGTGGTGACCAATGCACCGCGGCTGAACGCCGAACACATGTTGAACGCCATGGGCCTGGGCCAGCGCTTCGCGCACGTGCTGGTGGCCGAGGAACTGGCACGGCCCAAGCCGGACCCGCTGCCTTACCTGACCGGGTTGCAGCGGCTGGGTGCCGAGGCCGGGCAGGCACTGGCCTTCGAGGATTCGCTGCCGGGGGTGGCGGCCGCGAGTGGCGCGGGGCTCTTTACCGTGGGCGTGGCCACTACGCAGACGCCGGAGCGGTTGCTGGCGGCGGGGGCGAAGCTGGTTGTCCGTGACTTCAACGACCCAGCGTTGTGGACCTTGATCGGATCCATGCAATGAGCATACGGGGCCGCTTCGCGCCCCATCGCCGGCAAGCCAGCTCCCACCTCGACCGCATCGGCCTCAAGCCATGCGCTGTCCCTGTGGGAGCTGGCTTGCCGGCGATGGGCTGCGAAGCGGCCCCAAAATTTCAAGGCAATATGCATGCCCCAGCCATTGTGCACACCCAGGTCAACCCATGCTGATCGACGAAGAACTGACCCTCAAGAAGCTGGAAACCTTCCTCGCCTTCATGCGCACCGGCAACCTCGGCCGCGCCGCCGCCGAGTTGGCCACCAGCGCCGTCAGCGTGCACCGCGCCATCCACTCGCTGGAAAGCGCACTGCGCTGCCCGCTGTTCAAGCACGAAGGCCGCCAGCTGATCCCGCTGGAAAGCGCCTACGTGCTGGAAAAGAAAGCCCGCCAGCTGATCCAGGACGCCGAGCAGATGGTCCGCCTTACCCGCGAGGCCGCCGGCTTCTACGCCGAGCGCTTCCGCCTGGGCGCGCTCTACTCGCTGACGGTGAAAACCGTGCCCAAGCTGGTCATGGGCCTGAAGCTGCGCCGCAGCGAACTCAACATCGACCTGACCCTGGGCTCCAACGTCGACCTGCTGCAGCGCCTGAAGAACCACGAGCTGGAGGCCATCCTCGTGTCGCTCGACGAAAGCGTCAGCGACCCGGCCTGCGAGCAGTTGCCGCTGTTCTCCGACGACATCTTCCTTGCCGTGCCCATCGATTCACCCTTCGCCGAGCAGGCCGAGGTGGACCTGGCCGACCTGGCCGACTCCACCTTCATCACCCTGACCCAGGGCTTTGCCACCCACCGCGATGGTGCCCGGGTGTTCCAGCAGGCTGGCTTCGAACCCAAGGTGGCCATGCAGGTGAACGATATCTTCACCCTGCTGAGCATGGTCAGCTCGGGCGTGGGCTTTGCCTTGCTGCCTGGGCGGATCGCAGCGGTGTACGAAAACCGGGTCAGGCTGATTGCCCTGAAGCCGCAATATCGCTTGCAGCAGCATATTGGCGTGGTGTTCCTCAAGGCGCGGGAGCGGGAGCCGAACCTGCTGGCGTTGCTGGCGGAGTGCCGGATGTACAGCCTGGAACGTTGAAGGGCTGCGGACACAGCTTCTTTTGTTGTTTGCTGCACTGGCCTCTTCGCGGGCTCGCCCGCTCCCACAGGGATGGTGCATTGCCTGAGACCTGCTCGGTACCTGTGGGAGCGGGCAAGCCCGCGAAGAGGCCAGTACAGGTCCCCGCTAAACCACCAAGGCCCGCTGCACCTCCCCCACCGTTGTAGCCAGGCTGTTCAGGTGCAGGTTCAACACCCGCTCCACCGGCGCCTGGTCCAGCGGCCAGTGCAAGGCAATGCTCCCGGCCAGGCGCCCTTCGGCATGCACCGGCAGGGCAATGGCGCGGATCAGGAACGGCAAGCGCACCGGGTACTCCCAGTGCCCTTCGGTGCGCTGGCCGAACCCCTTGTTCGCTTCCTCCTCGATGTCGCGCAGCACCGTCTCGTCGCCCACCCGCTCATGGGCCGCCAGGCGCTGCACTTCATCGACCGCCAACTCACCCAGGCATGCCCGCCCCATCGCCGAGTGGAACAGGCTGGCATGATGGCCGACGATCTGGCAGGTGTGCGGGTAACGCTTGCGCAATACCTGGGGCACAGCGCTTTCCATCACCTCCAGCCGCTCGCCGTCGAAACACGACAGGTCGGCCACCAGCCCGGTGCGCTCGCTCAATTCCAGCAGCATGGGCGCGGCGTGTTCCACCAGGCGCCGCTTGAAACGCAGCTGGCGGTCACCGAACAGGCGCCGCGCGCACAGCCGGTAACGCCTGTCGCTGAGGCCGCGGTAAACCCAGCCTTGCTCCTGCAAGGTGGCGAGCATGCGCGATACCGTGGCCTTGGGCAGCGCCGTCAGGTAATGCAGTTCTTCCAGGCCCAGCGCCTGGTGTTCGCCAAGCAGGTCGACGATGGCCAGCGCCCGTTCCACCGAACGCACGCCGCCACTGTCTGCCGTGATGCCCATGAGTGTGACCTCCCTGTAACTGGATGGTCAGGATAGCCAGCAAGATCCGCGCCTGCCCAGCGGTTTCATGGCGCTTGCAGGCTCCGGGGTGGGCGCCGCGCTACCCAACGGGTGAGCTGTTCATGGGCATGGGCCAGCTGCAACACCGCATGGTCGGCCTGGGCCGGGCCGATGATCTGCAGGCCCATGGGCAACCCAGCAGCGTTGAAACCGACCGGTACGCTGATGCTCGGCAAGCCGGCCAGGGTCGGCCCAATCACCACTTCCATCCAGCGGTGATAGGTGTCCATCGCCCGCCCTCCGACCACCGTTGGCCACGGTTGCCGTGCATCGAATGGGAACACCTGGGCCGATGGCAACAGCAGGTAATCGTAACGCTCGAACAGCTTGCCCAGCACGCGGTACCAGTCGCTGCGGGCCACCGAAGCCTGGTACACCGCCGCCGCGCTCAGTTGCAGGCCACCCTCCACCTCCCACTGCGCCTCGGGCTTGAGCAGCGCGCGCTTGCCCGGGTCGGCATAGGCCGCAGCGAGGTTGCCGTGCACCAGGAAGTGGCGATGGGTCAGCCAGCACTGCCACAAACGCGCCATGTCGAACGCCGGCTGGCAGGCCTCGACCCGGCAGCCCAGTTCGGCGAAGTCTGCCAGGGCCGCTTCGCACAGGCTCAGCACCCCGTCATCCATCGCCAGGTAGCCGTCGTAGTCGCCCAGCCAGCCAACCCGCACGCCGCGGAAATCGCGCTGCAACCCGGCGGCAAAATCGCGCCGGCCATCGCCCAGCGACAACGGCGCCCGCACATCGAAGCCCGCCTGGGTCGACAACAACCGCGCCACATCCACCACGCTGCGGCCCATCGGCCCCTCGGTGGCCAGCTGCTGCACGAACAGTTCCGGCGCCGGCCCGTGGGGTACGCGGCCCTGCGACGGGCGCAGGCCATACACGTTGTTGAACGCCGCCGGGTTGCGCAGCGAGCCCATCATGTCGCTGCCGTCGGCGACCGGCAGCAGGCGCATGGCCAGCGCCGCCGCCGCCCCACCGCTGCTGCCCCCGGCCACCTTGCCCGGGTCGTAGGCGTTGGTGGTGGTGCCGAACAGGGTGTTGTAGGTCTGCGAACCAAGGCCGAATTCCGGCACATTGCTCTTGCCCACGATCAGCGCACCACTGGCCCGCACCCGCGCCACACTGATCGCGTCCTGCTCGGGCACCTGCTCGGCGAACAGCGGCGAGCCCAACGTGGTGCGCAGCCCGGCTGTGGCGGCCAGGTCCTTGATCGCCTGGGGCATGCCATGCATCCAGCCGCGCGAATGGCCACGGCCCAGCTCGCGGTCACGCTCATCGGCCTCGGCCAGCAGTGCCTCGGCCGGGCGCAGCGACACCAGCGCGTTGACCTGCGGGTTGAAGCGTTCGATGTGCGCCAGATAAGCCTGCATCACCTCCCGGCACGATATCTGGCGGGCATGGATGGCCCGGGACAATGCCTCGGCATCGAGGGCAACGATGGGGTCGATGGCTAGCGGCATCACGGTTTCACTCCAAGGTTGAAAGCGGCAGGCTTGCCCGCGCGTGGGGCTTCTTTCAGGCAATAGGTGCCCAGCAGTGTCAGCAGGCAGGCGAACAGCACGTAGAACGACGGCGCCACCGGGGTACCGAGCACCTTGCTCAGCCAGGTGACGATCAACGGGGCGAAGCCGCCGAACACCATCACCGCCACGTTATAGGCCACCGACACACCGGTAGAACGCACCTCGACCGGGAACTGCTCGGCCAGGGCCGTGGGCGCCGGCCCGAAGAAGCCACCGATGGCGGTGCACAGCAGCAGTTGCATCACCAGCAGGCGCTCCAGCGACGGCGCGGCAGCCACCCACACATACAACGGGTAGACCATGACGAAGAACGCCAGGGTGAAGGCCATCAGCACCGGGCGCCGCCCCAGCCGGTCAGACAACGCCCCGGACAGCGGGATCACCACGGTCATCAGCCCAACCGCAAGCATCTGCACCAGCAGCACCTGGTCCAGCGGCAGGCCGAGGTTCTTGTGGGCGAAGGTCGGCATGTTCACCAGCACCACGTAGAACGACACCGTCGCGCCACAGGCCAGGCCCATCGATACCAACAGGCTGCGCCGATGCTCACGCAGCACCTGCCACAGGCTGGGCGACTGGCCCTTGGCCTGGCGGCGCGCCTCGATGAATTCCTCGGGCTCCTCCATGTGCTTGCGAATCCACAGCCCCACCGGGCCGATCAGCAGGCCAAGCACGAACGGGATACGCCAGCCCCAGCTGTCCAGCGCCGCAGGCGTGCACAAGTGGGTGACCAGGGCCACCATCGCCGCCCCGGAGAACACTGCCAGGCACTGCCCCACCAGCTGCCACGAGCCATACAGGCCCTTGCGGTGGGCCGGCGCGCTCTCCACCAGAAAGGCCGTGGCGCTGGCGTACTCGCCGCCGGTAGCAAAACCCTGCAGCATGCGCGCCACCACGATCAGCATCGGCGCGGCCATGCCGATGGCCAGGTAGTCGGGGGCAAAGGCGATCATGGCAATGGACACGGTCATCAGCCGGATGATCATCTGCATCGCCGCCTTGCGGCCCTTGCGGTCGGAATACATGCCCAGCAGCACACCGCCCACCGGGCGCATGAAAAAGCCGACGCCGAAGGTGGCCAGGGCCATCAGCAGCGAGGCGTATTCGTCGTCGGAGGGGAAGAACTGCCGGGCGATGATGCTGGCCAGAAAGCCGTACACGATAAAGTCATACCACTCCAGGGCGTTGCCGATGACGGCGGCGACCACTTGCCGGGTACGCGACACGCCGGTGCTCGAAGTCTGCATAGGAAACACTCCACACAATGATTGGGTGATCGCCCAGGCGCGGTCGCGCCCGGGTTCCAGCGGCAGTCGTCAAAAGGACAGGTCAGGCGGGCGCGAGCCAGCGCTCTGCCAGCGCGCCCCAGTAGGCGGCACCGGTCAGCAGGATCTCGTCGTTGAAGTCGTAGGCCGGGTTGTGCACCATCGGCCGCGATACGCCATTGCCGATGAACAGGTAGGCGCCCGGGCAGCGTTGCAGCATCCAGGCGAAGTCTTCGCTGCCCATCAGCTTGCGGGTGTTGCCATCCACAGCCTCGGCACCGAGCAGTTCTACCCCCACCTGCCGGGCGAAGGCGTTTTCCGCGGCGTGGTTGACCAACACCGGGTAGGCCGGGCGGTGTTCGATGGTGGCGCGGCAGCCGAAGCTCTCGGCCTGGCTGACAATTATCGCCCGCACCCGCTCCAGGGTCTGCGCCCGCACCTCGGCGTTCAGCGCGCGCAGGCTCAGGCGCAGCAGTGCCTGCTGCGGGATCACGTTGGCCGCTTCGCCGGCCTGCAAGGCGCCGACGGTAACCACCGCCGCCTCCTGTGCATCGATATTGCGCGCCACCACGGTTTGCAGGGCCATCACCACACTGGCCGCCGCCACCAGCGGGTCGACGGTCAGGTGCGGCATCGAGCCATGGCCGCCAACCCCGTCGAGGGTCACCGTGAGCAGGTCTTGCGAGGCCATCATCGGCCCCTCGCGAAAGCCCAGGTGCCCGGCCGGCAGCCCGGGCATGTTGTGCATGCCGAACAGTGCATCGCAAGGGAAGCGCTCCAGCAGGCCGTCGGCAAGCATCGCCTCGGCGCCACCCTGGCCCTCCTCGGCCGGCTGGAAGATCAGCGTCAGCGTCCCGTCGAACTGCCGGGTCGCCGCCAGGTAGCGTGCGGCGCCAAGCAGCATGGTGGTATGCCCGTCATGGCCGCAGGCGTGCATGCAGCCCTGGTGCTGGCTGCTGTACGCGGCGCCGGTGGCCTCGTGGATGGGCAACGCGTCCATGTCGGCGCGCAGGCCCAGGCGGCGTGGGCTGCTGCCATTGCGCAGTACGCCGACCACGCCGGTCTTGCCGATACCGGTGTGCACTTCATAGCCCCATTCTTCGAGCAGACGGGCGACCAGCGCCGAAGTGCGGCTTTCTTCGAAACCCAGTTCCGGGTGAGCGTGGATATCGTGACGGATTGCGTGCAGGTCGCTGGCCACAT
>VFQP010005605.1_pt1 | contig 10832 bp, 9 predicted proteins | sample 3512351 | NCBI WGS metagenome assembly VFQP01 (sample SAMN10412372, study PRJNA504923) | tailings metagenome | isolation source: Relicate 1 Philex TSF1 revegetated site | place: Philippines: Tuba, Benguet | collected 2017-08-29
CGTTTCCCTTCCCTTCTCCAGAGTGAGTGACGGGGTGTGGTGTGGGAATCAATCAAACAACAGAAATCCAAAAAAACTAACTAAATAAATCAATCATCAATCATCATATCATAAACCGTCATGTCTGCTCCATCATTAGTGGATGGTGTGACCGGTGCAACCGCGACCGGTGGGTTACCCGATCGTGCTTTCTTATGGCTCCACAACAAATCCGAACACTGGCAGCCTGATTCCAAAGCCTTTTCAACCACTAACCGACGACATCACTGTCGTGCTTGTGGGCTGGTGTATTGTGATAAATGTTGTCATTATATTCATGATAAAGAATATCGAGTGTGTGTTGAATGTCGACACTCGTTGTTTGATAAGACGACGAGTCATTTACTGTTGAAAGCGGCGAGAGGTGCGGATGCTGCACAGTTGGCGATACTGTTGGATCGAGGTTTTATGGATTATGGTGAGGCATTGACGGCGCTGATGACTGCATATCGATCGATTGTCGTTCCATCATCCGCATCCGCTACCGGTTCAACCACCGCAACAGCAGCAGCATCAGCATCACAAGCACGTCGCGGATCAGGTGGTGCTTCAGACGTCGTCACCAAAAACACACTGGCTAGTGTACAGGTACTATTAAAATACGGATCAGTGGTCAAAGATCGGGCCGGATTACATCAATTCCTATGCGAGGCATCACCGGTTACGATGAATATTACTCCGACTGCATCGACGGGATTGGTGTCGGTACCTAATTATTACGATTCTGTCGCTGATGCGGCTGTCAAACAGTTGTGGATGTACGCTGATAAAGGCGGCAATCTGGAATGGACACCCGAAACGAAAGACGGTATCTTGAAAGGTGGGATTAAATCAGTAGATACACGATTGGAAGCTAATCCGCTGAATGATCCGAAATCAAATGTTGAAAAGGAACCGCTGGAAGTGATTCGTTCGAAAATCAGACTGCCGGCAGCACCGGCCGTTGTATTGGCGTATCTGATGAATGAAAAACGAAGAGCCGAGTATGATGATCAGTTGGATTGTTTAGAAGTTGTTCATACGGTCGATGCAAATCGGTACGTACCGGCGTAGAGAGTGGTCGTCGTTTTTTGTCTTTGCCCGCCTGTCTCTAATCTCTTACCTTCTCGTGTCGGGCCGCAATAAACAGTCGTGTGATTCTGCATAAAATGAAAGCTGCGTGGCCCGTCGCACCACGTACCTTCGTCTATCTATCGACACTGCGTCAACTCAATAAACCAAACGAGGCCGAACGATACGTGATCGCCAATAAATCCATCACCATCGAATCATGTCCACAGGTGAAAGGCACGATGCGTGCTCTGATGCCAGTATCAGGATTTGTGATTCGTGCCACGTCGTCGAGTTCGTCGAAAGAACCGGGCGGTGATAAGACTGAGATTCAATACATATCACAGATGGATATGTGTGGTGCTCTGCCCAGCTCCGTCGCGAAAAAAATTCGATTGAATGAGATGCAGCTGTTAGCGGGTGTGGAAACAGCACTGGCAAAACAGTTTAGAACGGTCGAAGATTTGAATGCAGCCAACGCAGCGGCAGCGAATGCACCGCCTCCACCGCCGTCGTCTGCCACCGCTGTACCTGCCGTCGGTTCGATCTCGACACCAGCCGGTAGCGGTAGCGGTGGAGCGAGCGGATTATCACCGCGACCGACCGGCGGCGGTGCGACGGATGTGAAATCATCCGCACCAGGCGCGGGAACAGCGGCTGCGGCGGGCAGTCCACTCTCATCACCACGCGGTGGTGTCGCGGGCGGTGTATCAGAACCACAGGGTTTAGCGATCGATTCTGCTCCCGTATTTCGTGCATCGAAACCGCTTCCGAAAGATGAAATGAAACAATTTTTTACGATTGCACACGGTCCGTACTCTGCCGCGATGGCAAAAGAATTCCCCAAACGACAGGAATCACTGGCAGCTGCGCTTACTGCGTCTGCATCGTACGTGGTACCAACTCGTGCCAGCCGTCCGCCGATTCCAACCCCAGCCTCACCTGCACCAGCACCAGCACCAAAACCAGCCGACGCCGATCCGTCTGCGTCACTCCCACTGCCCACCGATCCTGCTCTCACTGCATTCTCACAGCGGCCAGCCGTCGCCGGTCGTAAAGCCGGCACCGGCTCTCTGGTCATACAACGACCGTCGTTACATGCACCGACTCCATTGGCGCTGGTCGATGAACCGACCACACCGATCCCCGGACCGCCACCAGAATCACCGGCCGGTGCTACAGTGATGACTGGTACTGGTGCTGTCAAGGCATTGGGCGCTGTGCCGGAATTGGACCTCGCTCCACCGCCACCACCACCGTCGCACGGCGGAGGCGTTTCCGTGGATTTCACTTATGCAGATGGTGCGATTCGATCGGCCGCTCCGTCGGCGGCTGGTCCTTCGGGTGGTGTCGCCGGACTGCGAGCACCGGCTTCATCCGTTGTCGCCGGCGGTGGTGGTGGAGGAGGAAGTGGTGGTGTACCACCTCCGCCACCGCCGGCTGGTGATCATCCGATGGTTGGAAGTGGTGTAATGTTACTGGTTCAGGACAAACACGCTGCCTCTGCATCGGGTGGTGGTGGTGGTGGTGGTGGTGGTGGACACGCTCATCACCACGCACGAGCTCCGTCGTTACCACCCCCACCACCTCCGTCGGAAGACGACGACATTAAATCTCATTTCAGTGCGAGCGGTGCCGCCGCGTCACGTCCATCCTCGGTGTCTACCTCAATCTCACTCATGATTCATTCTGCTCCCAACGTACCAGTGGTCCAGTGGTCAACACCGATGGTGCTGGCCTGGTTGAAACAAAACAGTCTGGCACCGGCGTTGGTGGTGTGGATTGAATCGAGTGCTGCCAATGCAGTGGATGGTTCGTTGTTGATCGAGCTCGATGATGATATGTTGGTTGATGCTGGTGTCACTAATAAAATACATCGGACAAAAGTATGTGGCGGGGCGGGTGATGGGTGATTGGTTTTCTTGTTGTGCTGTGCTGTGTGCTGTGTGTTGTGTTGTGTTGCTGATTCGTTCCTTTCTTGGTCTGTTTGTGTGTGTACGATTTTAGTTATTAAACGCAATCGAAGCGTTGGCCGCTGCCCGACCCGTTCCACCCAAACCGTCAACCAATTAATTAATCACTTTCTTTCGTCATACCTGCATGCATGCATCGCGATTTCGCGGTTCGCCGTTCGCGGTCTCTGCAACTGCCCACCACCACCACCACCACCACCACCACCACCACCACCACCACCTCGGTTCATGAAACACACCCACCGCACCCGCCAGTTTTTTTCGGTTCTGGTTTGTTTGTCTGTCTGTCGTTTCTGTCTGTCTGTCAGTCGTTTTGTTGGTCTCTCTCTCTCTCTACTCACCGCCCATTTATGAGTTTCGTTGGGATTGGAAAAAGAATTTATGCGTGGTTGATGTCTTGTTGTACGTATCTGTCTGTATGCCCTGTTTGTTTGTTCGCTGGTCTGCTTCTTCTTCTAGCAGTTGTTTGTCATACGCGTGATTCTCTGCCTGATCTGTCTGCTGTCTTCGTTTCATTTTTGTTTTCTGTTCTCGATTTAACCTGCCCGTAAAACAGTCCTTCTGTAATCTGTAATCTGCTGTGCTGTGTTAGCCGCGAGTGGCATCACGAAGGTCGAAAAAGCGTAAAGAAATTTTGCACGGCCACAAGCAAACAGCACAACACAAGATATAGAAAATGCAAGGAATGGAACGAGTGAGAGAACAGACAAAAAACAACAGGATAAAATTGATTGCTTCATGAGTTAGAGATGTCCAAGGGATGCCAAAGAAGAGAGTGTTTGTGTGTGTGTGAGAGAGTTCGGTGATTGTTGCATGCATATGAACTGTTGCCGGTCACGTCGGTGCGTTGGTTTTACTTACGGTCGTTTGCGATACAGATAGATACCGGCTGCAGCCAACGTAGCGACCGCCACCAGTCCAAACCACATCCAATTGCTACTGCCACCACTACCAGAACCTGAACCACCACTGCTACCACCACCACCAGCAGCAGCTGACGACGAAGAACTGTCATCCGCCAGCAGCGGAGTGGTATCACTGACCGGGATCGAACTGATTGCAGTGGCCACAGCATCGGATCGAGCTGCTGCTGCTGCAGTCGACGATCCAGGAGGAGGTGGGGTCGAGGTACGACCCACTTTGTTGGAACCGGTCGTCGTCGCTGTGGTGTTGGTGTTGGTGTTGGTGGTGGTGTTATCACTACCGCCAACCACAACAAATGATCCGTCCATCGGTGTCGGACCACGTCCATTTGCAGAAGCATCCGAAGCATCCGTCGCAGTGTTGGTACCGTCATCATCCTCGATGTCGTCATTAATATTGAGCACGTGATCAGCGCCCGGACCGGCGCCGTCCACAATCTGTGAATCATCACTCGCATCACCACCATCTTCTTCCGGAGTGGGTTGTGCGACCGTCGTGATACTCACACTCTTTGTTGTCGCTGCACCACCACCGCCGCCGCCGCCGCCGCCGCCGCCGCGTGTAGTGCTGGTACCCGGAGCAACTGACGTCGAACGTGGTGTGATGCCTTTCGTTGTACCGGCAGCCGACGCCGGACTCGACGAAGCATTCAACACTTGTGTTTTACTCGCTGAATTGGTACCAGCACTGGCTGCTCCCCCTTTACCACTACCTCTTCCACTACTGCCTCCTCCTCCTGCCTTGCCCGAACCCGAACCAGAAGCACTGCCCGGTTTGGTTGTACCACTGCCACCGGCTGCTGCTGCGGCTGCATTCACCTCCGATGAATTCGTCAGACTATCAAACAAAAACAACCCGGAACAACACAACACAACACAACGCAGCGAAATGGGATCAGATACAACCAACACCACATAACTAACATAATCCAGCAGTCAGTCAGTGAATACTCTTTCTCATCGGGTTGTATGGTGCCGCCCATCAATTCTCGTTTCTTCTTCGCTTCACGTTCTGCGGCCTGATTCGCGAAAAACTGATCCAATACAGGTTTCAATACCGCTTTAGTTTTACGAGTCTTGGTACGATTCAAGAACGGATCATCTAATAGTTCGGCCGCGTTGGGTCGTTTCGTTGGATCTTTGACCAAGCATCGAGCGATGAAATTGTGAAAATCCTGAGACCAACCGCCGTCCGGATTCAGTGTCGGTGGTGGATTGGTAGAGACGGCTCGGATAATACGGAACGGATTGGTCCAATCATCATACGGTAATTTTTTGTCGGCGATTTCGATGGCGGTCATTCCGAGTGACCAAATGTCACAATTGTAAGAGGACGGCTGATGATCGCACACTTCAGGTGCCATCCTGCAACACACAACACGATAACAAAAAAAGCGAGTATGGGTGAGTTAGGGAGGAGCGGGGTGGAGTGGTGTGAAGGAAAATAAGTGAATGGGTTCTAGCACACTCGTGTTGGTGCACGTTTGCGGAGGTAAGCAAACCACACGAAGCATAGTGTGCACCGGAACCAAACCACACGGTTGATCCCAAGAGAAGAGAAAGCAAGCGGCGGCGGCGGCGGCGGCGGAGCAGCGTACGCGACGTTACCATAACGGTGAACCAGCAAATTCCGTCTCTGATTCTTCCAGTGCTTTCGAATCAGCCTGTGCCTGCCCGGCAGCAGCTGCTGCAACATTCATGGTCGCTGCACCACGCGGTGTTCGTGATTTCATCGTCATCAGACCGCCGCCTGATTTGGGTGTAGCTCCTTTGGGTTTCGGTTTCAGGACGGAACTGACACCAAAATCCGCCAATTTCACATCACCATCACTTGTTAATAGGATGTTGCGTGCTTTCACATCGCGATGAATAATCTTTTGTGAATGCAAATACACCAACGCCGTCAGCGTGGAAGTGATAATGTACGCGATTTGTGGTTCAGTCAACGCGATTGTATGCGACTGATCAATCAGTGTCATGACTGATCCGACACCACAATAATCCATCATAATCCAAAGTCGCTGTTCTCGATCGGGTCCGTACATTCCATAATAACTGACAATGGACGAGTGACGACATCGCTTCAGCACATCAATCTCTTTTTTGATGTCGGCCACTGCCTCGCTATTGGTCGCTGGTATCAATTTCAGTGCCATTTCCAGTCCACTCATTGTACGATGTTTAGCACGCCACACCTGGCCATACGCACCTTCACCCAATTTCTCACACAGTTCAAACACTGATTCGAGGTCGGTACCGGACCACTCGAAATCCTGATTGACGTGCAATCCGCGTTTCACACCGACCGGCATCCCTTCACTCATTCGACGCATGTAATCGTGTAACCACATAAATGCACGTACCAGCTCGTCACGTGTCAGCTGCGCGGCCGCCGCCGCACCACCTCCACTACCACTACCACTCGCGACCGGTGCCGCCGCTGCCAACACCGCAGAATTGACCTGTTTCTTGTCTCCCGAGGCTGCTGCTGCAGCTGTGACGGATTGTTGCCATTTCTCATAATGTGGTGAATTACGCCATACATAATAAAAATTCACGACATCTGCAATCGATTTCTTGCAGCCGCCTCCGGGTACTACACCCGGGGTAGTAATGTATTTCTGTATCGCATTGAATTGTTTGCCGTGTTCTGACATACCCGTCTCAAACGCAACAATCTCAGCCGGTGACCACTGACCCATAATTTTCGTAGCGTTGGATGCAGCCGCGTCCGATGCAATCACAGCTCCTGCGGGCGTCACATGACCGTAACAGGCCGGATCGAGTTCGAGATCCAGAGAGCGATCATCAAAGATCAGACTGAAACAACGATCTTCGATCAGTTGGGCTGAACTGCCTGCTGCCACTGCATTCGCAATTGCGGTTTTGCCCTCGGCTGATCCAAAATACGTGGTGAACACTTTGGTCGTCCATCCGGTCTTGATATCTTTCAGTGACAGCACAGAACCGGATTTGGATTTGGCACCCCAACCGATTGTCAATTGATCGGCTGATAGTTTGACCAGTGTCGATGACGGTTTACCATTACGTGCGTATTTGCGAAGTGTGATACCTTCTTTTAATAAGGTAAAGTAACGATCACTCTCCTCGGAGGTGACTGAATTGGCGGGTAAAAATAAACGAATACCGGATTTGGTCGTATGGGGAGTGGCTGTACCTCCGGCTGTGGTGCTGGGTGCGGGTGATGCGACGGATTTGTTACCGGAACCAAAGAATCCACTGCCACTACCAGAACTGCCGCTGCTGCCACTACTACCACTGCCACCGCTGTTGTGATGCGGACTCAATGGATTATTGCTCGCCATTTATTTTGTATAAAAAAAACCCTTTGTTTCTATCACCCAATACAGTTCACAGCACAGCAGGTGATTGGTGGTGGCAGGTCAGAGATAATACAGACGAATCATACGATGCGCGTAATACAAACAAAAACGGGGCTGAATAACGATCAACACACACAAATAATGGCTGAGGAGAAGGGAAAAACAAACAAGACACACCACGAGACAAATTGTTACTCGAGGAAAGAGAGAGATTGAAAAACGATTGTTGGTTTTTTATTTTTTCTGTGCTTTATCGGCCGCTGCTGCAGCGGCAGCACTCGCTTTATTTTTGGCATCGACGGCTGCCGATTTCGCCTTTTCACCCGCACCAAACACTGAATCAACCAGAGATTGTCGCTGTTGTTCCAGCGATTGATTGGCACGTGCTAACAACTCGGCTGATTTCTGATCGACCTCTTTTCCTAATTTCGCTACCGATTCTGCACCCGATTTCTTCAATTCTGCCGTCTTCTCAACTGCTAATTTCTGAGCCCGATCGAGTTGCTGTGTCGCTTCTTGCTTGGCTTGTTTGAATTCCGGGTGAGTGGCTTCAATTTGTTTGGTGATTTCTTTGAGCGCGTCGAGTTCAGGTTTGATGTGTTGTGAGTGGAGTTCGGCGCGACCGTCCGCGGTCTGGAGTTTGGCGGCAGTTTCTTTGGTTTTTTCAACCTGTGTGGTGTGGTGTGGTGTGGTGTGGTGTGGTGTGGTGTGGTGTGGTGTGGTGTGGTGCGTGTGGTGGTGAGTCCCCACAACACAACAACAATAACATGAGCGTCAGTTTCAGCTCGCAGACGGCAATGGGCAACGCTAACAAACAAAACAACGACCGTACCGCGGCATCTTTTTTATCGATTATTTTCTGTTTGGTCTGCCCTAATCTGCTTTCAAGATACGGTCCGCCGTACACATACGCTCCCACACCGATCGCACCCAAAGCAGCCAATTTAGCAACCAATCGAGCCATCTTTATTTTGTGCTATTTGTTTTGATAACAAATGAAATAACCTACCCAGGTAAAACAAATAAAAGCATCAGAAAACGATTGGTTCGTGAGTTAGTCCGTGGTAGTGGTGGTGGCAGTGTCGTGTGCAGGTTTGCCAACAAAAATAACGATCGCTGCCAACAAAAACGAAAAGAGCAATTCACGAAGATCGAATGAAAGACAGGGAGAGAGAGAGAGAGAGAGAGAGTGGTGGGGCTAAACAATAAAAGATAGGGTCAAAAAACAGAAAGTGAAGCAAACAAGGAATGGAGGAATGAATGATTTTTGGTGGTTTCAAGAGAAGAAATCTCGAAAACCGGACCAATCCAACGACGAAACACATAGAGAGACAGCAGAGCGGAGAGAGCAGAGAGCAGCAGACAGCAGACGGACAGGACAGGAAAGGAAAGGAAAGAACGAGACAGCAAGAACGTAAAGACAGAGAAGAATGCAAGAGGAGGAGGAGGAGACCTCAAACAGCAGCAAAGAAAAAGACAGAGGACACACACACGACAACAGCAACAGTGAAAGTGAAACAAGTCAGAAACACGCACGAAAAACCGGCATGCAATACAATACAACACCATACCATCCCATACATACATACATAGGGGACTAGACTGGGAGGTGGAGTGGGGTGGGCGGGATTGGACAGTGAATTGTGTGACAGCAAGACTGACTGATGAAGCGGTGTGGATTGAGATCATCACAAAAGAAGGCAGATGAATGGATGATGGGTGGATGATGGGTGAATGGACGACCTAATAATGGTATGAATTGATTGGATCATCACTGAGTGTTGGTACGAGCGGTAACTGATTCTGGTGATCCAATTCAGAATGTGCCGACAAGTAATGATGCAGTGCAAACATGTGATAATCGGGACCGTCGGGATTCGGTGGATGATGATGCGAGTGATAGGTTTGATGAGGCTGGTGATAAGGCAGGGTGAGACGCTGATGCAAACGATCCTCGTGTGCTGCTGCTGGTGACGACGACGCAGCCGAGGCTGATGAGCCAGTGGTGGAATACGGTGAAGAGGAGGAGGAGGGAGTGGAGGGGTCGGGATTACGATTGTGAGTGTGTAAATGGTGGTGATGCGGGTGATGCGGGTGATGACTCGCTCCACTCATACCACCACTACCACTGCCACCTCCTCCACCTCCACCGCTACTGCTACCATCACTGCTATGACGACCACTGCCACTGCTGCCGGCCTGTGACCGAATCACCCAATCTCCATCCGCATCAACTGCAAACGCCGACACATCCAATTCCCGACCCGACAAGGAAGACAGTGCATATCCGGGTCCGGTGTAATCATCAGCATCCGTCGATCCACCCAGTAGCGACCACGAGAAAAAGAAATACGATAATGAATCCGTTGGCTCTTCGTTCAGATAAACAGTCAGTGATTCAGTCAGTGATGCTTCATTGCTGAGTGCGGTGGTGGTGGTGGTGGTGGTCGCGGTCAGTGGATCAGGAGGTGGTGGTGGGGGTGGTGCCGATTGCTGCTGTTGCTGCTGCTGTGGTTGTGCGTTGGTTTCTGCCACTTCAGGTAATCCACCGGGCGGTATCGCATAGAATGCATTCGACAGCTGTTCGCGTGGTTGTGGTTTGGGATGTGCGGGTGGTGGTGAGAGCGTGATCGACGGAGCCGGTGGTAGAATCACATCGCAAGGCGACGGTGGTAGTAATGAACCGGCCGCACTTGTTTGCACACCCGTCGAGGTCGTACTACTACTGGTACTGGTACTGGTACTGCCGTTTGTTCGCATCCAATCGAGTGGTGAGAGGAGTGGTTTATATTGTAAATGGTTCAGCTGTTCATAATGGAGCGGTGCCACATAAAACGTTCCGATCCATACACCGGTCACCAGACTGATTGCCGCCACCAATAACGAACCAAACATCAAAACAAGTATTTATTGGAGTTTTTTGTTTTTTATGATTGTTTGCACACACCCTCTCTGTCTGTTGCCCTCCACAACCGACAGCCACCTGAACACATGCGAGAATGAATCAGCGTTGTGAGAGCGCGTGAGAGAGCAACGAATTTCGGTGCGACGCATAGTCCGGTTTTGTCTCTTCACTGAGGAACAAACAAAACAAACAACCCGAGAGGGAGAGAAAACACATCGCAGTACAAAAAGATGAAACTAAAAATTGGCGCGGTGATACCAAATTAGCAAACAGAAGAAAGAGATACGGAGTGTCGCGCTGTCAGCGCGACGAAAGAGAACTAAAATGGAATCTAAAAGAGGAATCGTTTAGATGACGAGTTAATTGATTTGGGCTGAGCCGGGCGCGGGCGCGAGGTCGATGACGATGATAATGAGATGAGGCGATGACGGCGATGGATGCTGGTGGCTTTGGTTGCGATAGGATTTAGATCGCTGATAGATTGACTGATTTGGGTGTTGATTTGATGTCGTAAGATTAGAACTGTTTCATCCAATGCGATAATTTTTCAAAGCACGTCATCGTCAATGCATGATTCGGTGCCAAAAACAGGATACGC
>VFQP010005606.1_pt1 | contig 10829 bp, 11 predicted proteins | sample 3512351 | NCBI WGS metagenome assembly VFQP01 (sample SAMN10412372, study PRJNA504923) | tailings metagenome | isolation source: Relicate 1 Philex TSF1 revegetated site | place: Philippines: Tuba, Benguet | collected 2017-08-29
AGGAGACGGGGTCGAAGAAGTTCGACTCGACCGTCGAGGTCGCGCTCAAGCTCGGCGTCGACCCCCGCAAGGCGGACCAGATGGTCCGCGGCACCGTCATCCTGCCCCACGGCACCGGCAAGACCGCGCGCGTTCTCGTGTTCGCGACCGGTGCTGCCGCTGAGGCCGCCCTGGCGGCTGGCGCCGACGAGGTCGGTGGCGCCGAACTCATCGACAAGGTTGCGGGCGGGTACACCGACTTCGATGCCGCCGTCTCGACCCCGGAGCTCATGGGTCAGGTCGGTCGTCTCGGTAAGGTGCTTGGTCCTCGTGGCCTCATGCCGAACCCCAAGACGGGCACCGTGACGCAGGACACGGGCAAGGCCGTGTCTGACATCAAGGGCGGAAAGATCGAGTTCCGCGTCGACAAGCACGCCAACGTCCACTTCGTGGTCGGCAAGGCGGGCTTCACGGCGGAGCAGCTCGGCGACAACATCAAGGCGGCTATCGACGAGATCGTGCGCGCGAAGCCGTCGTCGTCGAAGGGCCGCTACATCACGAAGGGCACCGTGTCGACGACGTTCGGCCCGGGCATCCCGCTCGACGTGAACAGCCTGGTCTAACCAACCACGTGAGGAGGGGGTCGACTTCGGTCGGCCCCCTTTTTGTCTCTGTCGCCACCCAAATACTCTGTCGCCACCCAAATACAGGAGATGTGATGACTGACCAGTCCACTTCCGCGGAGAGCGGGCCGTCGCAGGGGCAATCTCCTGTATTTGGGAGGGGCGTGCGGATTCGGGCGGCGGGCCCGGATGACGCGGCTCGCCTCCACGAGATCGCCCGCGTGACCTTCCCCCTCGCCTGCCCACCCGACGCACTGCCCGAGTCGATCGCCGAGTTCATCGCGACGAACCTCTCCTACGACTCGTTTGTGGGGTACCTGGCCGACCCTCAACGCGAGTTGTTCGTCGCCGAGAGTGAGGGCACAACCGTGGGCTACACGATGCTCGTCTACGGCGACCCGACCGATCCGGATGTTGCCGCCGTCGTGACATCGCGGCCGACGGTCGAGCTGAGCAAGGTGTACGTGCATCCCGACTACCACGGCGGTGGCCTCGCCGCTGCCCTCGTTGCGACCTCCGTCGAGGCGTCCCGCGCTCGTGGAGCGGTGAGTGTGTGGTTGGGGGTCAATCAGCTCAACGCGCGCGCAAATCGGTTCTACGAGAAGCAGGGTTTTGCGCTCGTGGGCACCAAGCGGTTTAAGGTCGGCGCTCGCTACGAGGACGACTTCGTGCGGCTGCTGGGGTTGTAGGGGTTTCGATACGCCCGCTTCGCGGGCTACTCAACCGGCGGGGGTCTGCTTCGCGGGCTACTCAACCAGCGGGGGTCTGCTTCGTGGGCTACTCAACCGGCGGGGGTCCGCGGGGCCGCGTTGCCCGTTGGTCGAGTAGCGGCGCAGCCGCGTATCGAGACGCCTATCCGTCGGAGACCTTGAGCACAACCTTGCCGCGGGTGTGCCCGGTCTCGAGCGCCCTATGGGCCTCGGCGACCTCGTCGAGCTCAAACACCTGGTCCACGAACACGCGCACGTCCCCCGATTCGAGCAGGCGCGAGATCACGGCGAGAGTCGCGCCATCGGGGGAGACACGGAAGCCGGTGGCGCGCATCCCCGCCGCGGAGGCCTCCTCGGCCATCGTGGGCCAGCTGCCCGTGGGGATGTTCACCACGAGTCCGCCGGGCTTGAGCACGGCGAGGGAGCGGCTGCCCGTGTCATCCGCGGTGTTGCCAATCAGGTCAACCACCACGTCGACGTGCGACACGGCATCCTCGAAGCGGGTGGAGCCGTAGTCGATGAACTCGCGTGCACCGAGCTCGCGCAGCCACCCCTCGTTGCGCGCCGAGCCCGTGGCGATGACGTGCGCGCCAAAAAACGACGCGAACTGGATGGCGAAGTGGCCCACCCCGCCGGCGCCGGCGTGGATGAGCATCCGCTGGCCCTCGTGCGCCTTCGCGACATCGATGACCGCGCCCCACGCGGTGAGCGCCGCGAGCGGAACCCCCGCCGCCTCGACGTGTGACAGTGACTTGGGCTTGCGGGCGATACACATGCCCGGAACGCTGATGTACTCCGCGTACGCGCCACCCAGCCGCGGCACCATGGTCATGCCGTACACCTCGTCGCCCGGCTTGATCGGATGGGCCTCAAAGGAGGACTCCATCACGAGCCCACTGAAGTCGTTGCCGAGGATCGCGGGCCACGAGGTGATCGCGCCCGACGCGCCCTTGCCGGCGCGGGTCTTGACGTCGATGGGGTTCACTCCTGCCGCGACAACCTTCACGATGAACTCCGCGTTCACCCGCGTCGGGCGATTGACTTCGGCCAGGTGCAGCACGTCGGCCGCACCGGTCGAGTCCATGATGATGGCCCGCATCGTGCTCATGTCTGTGGCCTCCCCGCCGAACTTCTCCCCACAGTAAAGGCGACCAATGATTCGGCGTTGTTACGACAAGGTCACGGTGCTGCTAACTTGTGACGCGATGTCTGCTGATTCTCCTCCCGACCACAATCCGCGCGTACGGGTGACGGATGTTCGGCTGCTCAGCGACAACTGGTACCGCCTCCACACCACCACGTTCGACTACCTCGGCGACGACGGCCAGTGGTCGACGCAGCACCGCGAGACCTATGACCGCGGCAACGGCGCCACGATCCTGCTCTACGACGTCGCCCGTCGCACGGTGTTGTTGACCGCGCAGTTTCGGTATCCCGTGTTTGTCAACGGCCACCCGGACGGCATCATGCTTGAGACCGCCGCAGGCCTCCTCGATGATGACGACCCGGAGACCGCGATTCGCCGCGAGGCCATCGAGGAGACCGGGCACCACGTGGGCGAGGTCACACACGTCTTCGACGTGTACATGAGCCCGGGTTCGGTCACCGAGCGCCTGCACTTCTTCGCCGCACCCTACGATGGCGACACTCGTCGGCACGCCGGGGGTGGCCTGGCCGAAGAGGGCGAGCACATCACGGTCGTTGAGCTCGACATCGACGAGGCCCTCGGGATGATCGATGACGGTCACATCGTGGACGCGAAGACGATCATGCTGCTCCAGTGGGCGGTGCTGCGAGGTCCCTTTGCGCAGGGCTGAGTTCACCGCCGCGGTTGTGGGCAGCGCGCTGGTGATCGTGGCGCTGGCCCTGATCTGGGGCGCGCGCGTGACGATCCCGCGGGAGCTCTACGTGAGCGAGCTGGGCGCGGAGGGGATGCCCACGGCCGTCGTCTTCGAGATCGCCCTGCTGCTGATCGTCTTCGGCGGGAGCTCGGTGGCGTGGGCGGGCCGGCGCGTGCGGTCGTCGACCCGCGTGTTGGGCGCGTGGACCCCGGCGGTCTCGCTGTGGGTGGGATGCGCGTTTTTCCTGTTCGCCTCACAGGTCACCTGCACGAGTGGCTGCCCCCTGCCGTATGGCCCGAGCTTCACGTGGCAGGACTTCTCGCACACCCTCGCCGCGGTGATCGCGTTCGCCGCGGCCTGCTGGGCGATGCTCCAGACCTCTTTTGCGCGGGAGCACCGTGTGCTCGCCGGGGTGTCCTTGGCCACGGGCATCCGCGTGGCGGTCATCGCCGCTACCGGCGGGCTGTTCTCATTGTTCCGGTTCCAGGTGGAGCTGGGGAGCCGCCTCGAGTTCATCGCGACAACCATCGCGATCGGCTGGCTGGTGATCTTTGGGGTGATCCTTGCCGCACGCGCGGCGCGGCCACATGCGCCGACGCTAGCGCCGCATCAGGCTCAGGAGTTGGCCGGCTAGCCCCACGAGCATGTGGATCTCGTTGTCGTCGCGGTCCACCCACTGCCAGCGCGGCTCGGAATGCACCGGCACAAAGTCCTCGTGTTGCTCCCACACCACCAGGGTCCGCTCGGCGCCCAGCACGTACTGCTGCCACCACACCTGCCGCAGGTAGGAGCGGGGGATGCTGCGCCACGCGTGACCCGTGGTTTTGATCTCGGCCAGCACAACGGCGCCGTCCTTGACGACAACTCCGTCCGGGGTTGCGAGGTGCAGGGGCTCACCGTCGGCGTGAAACAGGGTCGAGCTGGGAAGGATGCCGTGGTTGGCTCGCACCCAGCGGGCGATCTCCGGCTCGCGGGCGCGCCCGTGGTCGGTGTAGGCGTTGCCGCCGAACCCCGTGCCGAGCAGTTTGTCCTGTGCGACCGCCCGCACGGCCTTGGTGCTCGACAGCCGTGCGGCATCCGTGGCGGTGACCCCACGACTCCGGGCGCGGATCCACGCGACCCGATCCTCCACCCGCGCCACCACACGATCCAGGTGGGTCGTCGCCGGGCGCTCCCACAGGTCGAGTTCGGGCTGGAAGGTCACGCCTCATTGTCTCCCGTCGCACCGACGGTGCGGACCTAACGCGCCAGAAGCTCGTCAACCCCTTCCGGGGAGAGCACGTGCTCGCACGCGAGCACACTCGCGCCGATCACTCCCGCGCGCTCGCCAGCGACGGAGCACACCAGCTCGAGGTCGCTGGTGGCGTTGGGCAGCGCGACGTCAAAAAGCACTTCGCGCACCCCGTCGAGAACCTCGGGCAGGGCCAGCGTCGAGCCCAGAACAACGGTCGAGGGGTTCATGAGGCTCACGCACGTGGCGACAACCTCGCCGAGGTCCCGGCCGGCCTGACGCGCGGCGGCCGTCGCGGCAGGGTCGCCGGAACGGACGAGTGCGGCGACGTCTTCCGCGGTCGAGACTCCCAGGCCACGAGCGAGGGCACCACCCGAGGCGAGGGCCTCGAGGCACCCATCCTTGCCACAGTCGCAGCGGACCCCCGAGCCGCGGGCCACACGCACGTGCCCGATGTCGCCGGCCGTCCCGCGGGCACCGCGCTGCAGCATCCCGCCGGAGACCACGCCGGCCCCGATGCCGGTGGCGACCTTGACGAAGAGGAGGTCGTCGACTCCGGGCAGCGCGACGGTTCGCTCGCCGATCGCCATGATGTTGACGTCGTTGTCGACAAGCGCGGGGATGCCCAGGCGCTCGTCGATCCAGGCCGGCACGTCGAAGCCGTCCCAACCGGGCATGATCGGGGGCTGCACGGGCTTGCCGGTGTTGTGCTCCACCGGTCCCGGGAGGCCGATGCCCACCGCAACGACCTCGCTCCAGTCGCGGCCGAGCTGGGCGAGAAGGGTTGTGGCCGTCTCGAGCACGTGCTCGAGAACCGCCCGGGGGTCGTCGGCGATGGGCCGCCGTTGTTGGTCACTGGCGAGCACCGTCGAGGCGAGGTCGGTGATCGCGACCGACTGGTGACGGGCACCACAGTCGACCGCAAGCACAAGCCGCGCGTTGGGGTCCAGCGCGAAGCGATAGGCGGGGCGCCCCCCACTCGACACAGCGTCGCCGACGATGCGCACGAGCCCCAGGCCGAGCAGCTCGTCAACGCGCAGGCCCACGGTGGAGCGGGCGAGACCGGCGAGCACGGCGAGCTCGGCGCGGGTGCGCGGAACACCGTCGCGGAGGAGCTGGAACAGCTCGCTCGCGCCGGACGGGCTCGTCGCTAGGCTCACACGCGCAAGTAAACCATGACTTTGTTTGGCAGTCGACCTAAGTCGTGCCTAGAGTAAGCACGGCCCTGTTTCAACCACGAGGAGTCACCGTGACTGCCAAGCCCCTGTCCGTCCAGCTCTACACCGTTCGGGATGCGTTCGCCGCCGACCCGGCCGGCACGCTCGAGCGTCTCGCTGCGATCGGATTCCGGACGGTCGAGCTCTTCGGTTTTGTTGACCGCGCCGACGAGTTTGCCGAGCTTTTGCCGGCCGCGGGTCTCGCGCCGTCCTCGGCTCACGCCAACGTTGTTGACCAGGACATCGTGCCCGTCTTCGAGGCCGCGCGGAAGGTGGGCATCACCACGATCATCGACCCGTTTATTCCGGCGGAACGGTGGCAGACCTCGGATGACGTGGTCGCCATTGCCAAGGAACTCAACCGCGTCTCCGCGATTGCGGCCGACATCGGCATCACGATCGGATACCACAACCACGCGTGGGAGCTGTCGACGCGCGTTGACGGAACGACCGCGCTCGAGGCGCTCGCCGACAACCTTGACCCCGCAGTCATCCTCGAGGTGGACACCTACTGGAGCTTCGTGGGCGGAGTCGACCCGGTCGCGCTCCTGGCTCGACTCGGCGATCGTGTGCAGTTCATCCACGTGAAGGATGGCGAGGCAACCGGCGACACACTCCAGCAGCAGCCCGCGGGCGCTGGCGCTGTTCCTGTGCTCGACGTGCTCGCTGCGGCGCCGCAGGCCGTGCGGGTGGTCGAGTTCGACGACTACGCCGGCGACATTTTTGAGGGCCTCACGGCATCCGTGGCCTTCCTCACCCAGAACGGAGAGACCCTGTGACCGGCGGACCTGTCGGCGTCGGCGTGATCGGCGCCGGAGTCATCAGCACCCAGTACCTTGACAACCTCACGACCTTCCCCGACGTTCGGGTGCTGTTTGTCGCGGACATCGACGTGGCCCGCGCCCAGGCGCAGGCGGAGAAGTACGGAGTCCCCGGCTTCGGCACCACGGAGGAGCTTCTCGCGCAGCCCGACATCGAGATTGTGGTGAACCTGACGATCCCGGCGGCTCACGTCGAGGTCGCCCTCCAGGCGCTCGCGGCGGGCAAAAACGTGTGGACCGAGAAGCCCATCGCGCTCGACCGCGAGTCCGGTACCGCCCTGCTCGCCGAGGCGCACCGGCTCGGACTGCGGGTCGCGACCGCGCCGGACACCTTCCTCGGTGCCGGCCTCCAGGGCGGAAAGCGTCTCATCGAGGACGGCCGCATCGGCACGCCCCTAACCGCGCTCACGCTGTTCCAGGCGGCGGGACCCGAGTCGTGGCATCCGAACCCCGACTTCCTTTACGCCAAGGGCGCTGGCCCCCTCTTCGACATGGGTCCGTACTACATCACGGCTCTCGTGCAGAACCTCGGACCCGTCCGTCGTGTCGCTGCCACCGCGTCGACCGCACGCACGACTCGCGTGATCGGCTCCGGGCCCCGCGCGGGCGAGACGTTCCCCGTGGAGGTGCCCACACACGTGAGCGCCCTCATCGAGTTCGAGAGCGGTGCATCCGCCCAGTCGGTGTTTAGTTTCCAGTCGCAGCTGTCGCGCGCGGGCTTTGTGGAGATCGCGGGCACCGAGGGCACCCTGGTCTTCCCGGACCCGAACAACTTCGAGGGTGACCTCGTGTTGTGGGGCGAGGGTGCGGCCGAGGCCGAGACGATCCCCACCCAGAAGATTGCCGAGCGGGGCACGGGCGTGGTCGAGCTTGCGCGGGCGATTCGTGCGGGGGTTCCCGAGCGGGCGTCCGGCGAGCAGGCGTACCACGTGCTCGACATCCTCGTCTCGATCACCGAGGCGGCCGAGACCGGCCAGTTTGTCGAGGTGGCGAGCACGGTCGAGCTTGCGACATCCCTGCCACTCGACTGGGACCCGCGCGCCGCCACTCTCTAACTACCACTTTCGTTTCTCCGGAGCTGAAACGTCTCAGTCACACCAGCACCACGTGGCTGGTGTGACTGAGGGGCGAGGACTCCGGAAAAACGAAAGCGGGGCTACTGCTTCTCGGTGACCTTTCCGTGCTTGATGTGGAGGCGCCGCTGGGCCCGTCGCGCGACCGCCGAGTCGTGCGTGACGATGATGAGCGTGAGCCCACGGTCGCGCCAGACGCTCTCCAGCAGCTCCATGATTTCGTCGCGGGTCTCCTCGTCGAGGCTGCCCGTCGGCTCATCGGCCAGCAGCACGTCGGGCTCCTTGACGAGAGCCCGGGCGATCGCGACGCGCTGTTGCTGGCCCCCCGAGAGCTCGCCCGGCCGGTGATGACCGCGGTCACCCAGCCCAACGGATGCCAGGGCCGCCGCCGCGCGTTCTTTCCTCTCGTTCGCCGGCACCTTCATGGGCGCGAGGGCCGTCTCGACGTTCTCCTGGGCGGTCAACGTGGGAATCAGGTTGAAGCCCTGGAAGACGAAGCCAATTTCCCGCGCCCGGATGCCCGCGAGCCGGGCATCCGGCATACTCGACAGCTCCGACTCGCCGAGCAGCACCGAGCCCTTCGTGGGGCGTTCCAGTGCTCCGAGCATCTGCAGGAGGGTGGACTTGCCCCCGCCGGTGGGGCCCTGGATGGCCACCATCTGGCCCGTGGGAATCTCGAGTGTCACGTCCGCCAACGCGGTGACCTTCCGGTTCGACTGGTCGTAGGACTTGGTGACGTTTTTGAGTAGGTACATGCTGTTCTCCTTCGTGGATGGGGTCGGCTAGGCGATGCTGCGCAGTGCCTCGGCGGGGCGCAGGCGGGCGGCACGCCAGCCTCCGATGGCCCCCGCGAGCAGGCCACCCAGCACGGCAAGCCCTACGGCGATGAGGATGATGGAGCCGGTGATCGGCGCCTGGAGAACCACGTCCGTGGTGGCGGATGCCGCTTGGTCCATGACCTCCCCGAACCCGCCGGGAGGGCCACTCATCCCGCCCGGTCCCGTCTGGCTGACGGCGGCTCCCGCGCTGAGGGTCGGGCCAACGAGGTTGATCACGAGGATGCCCAGGAGACCCACGGCCACGCCGATGGCTCCACCGATAAGACCCTGAACCAGGGACTCCCCGGCGACCTGGCCGACGATGCGGCCGTTGCTCCAGCCGATCGCCTTGAGCGTTCCGAACTCCCGCGTGCGGCGGGTGACTCCGGAGATCGTGAACAGGATGGCGATGAGGAACGCCGCCGCGAGCACAATGACCGACAGCCACGTGCCGAGGCTGGAGATGAGGCTCGATGCGGTGGAGAGCGAGCCGGACACACTCGAGGCGAGGTCGGCCTGAGTGCTGACGGTGGCGTCGGGCAGGGCATCCTCGAGGTCGGTCTGCACCTGGGTGATGGCGTCGGACGAGGTGGCCTGCACGTAGACGGACGAGACCTGGTCGTCGAGTCCCGACAGCGACTGGGCGACGTCCAGCGGGATGTACGTGTTGGATGCGGTCGAGGCATCCGACGAGGTCGACGCCACAATTCCGATCACCTCGAACTCTTCGCCCGCGATGTCGATGGTGTCGCCGACGGCGAGGGCCTCGGTGGTCGCGTAGGTGCCGTCGAGGATGACGACGTTGGTGCCCGCGTCATCGGCGGCAAAGGTGCGCCCGTCGGTGAGGCTCACCGACGTGAGTGGGCCCACCGCAGCACCCTCGACCGGGATTCCCTCGACGGTGAACGAGCTGATGTCAAACGAGCTCCCGCCCGCGCCATCCGCGCCGCCCATGGGGGGAGCCGTGAGCTCGCCGTCGCCGGACTGCATCTGGCTGAAGTCGGGCAGCTCGCCGTTGAACGTGGAGTTCGTGAGCGACAGTGTCGCCGTCGCCGCCTCCACGTTGTCGATGGCAAGCACCGTGTCGAGAGTCGAGGCCTCGATCGTGGGGGTGCCGAAGCCGGCGGTGAGGCGCGACTGGCTGAGGGAGGTGGTGCCGTCGGTCGTCGTGCCGTCGTCCGCCCCGAAGTCGAACTGCGGGCCACCCATTCCGCCGAGTTCACCCTCCTCGGGTGGGGTGGCGGTTCCGGTCACGGTGATGTCGGTGCCCACTCCGTAGATGGACTCGAGCACACTCGCTTGGGCGTCTTTGACTCCCGCCGAGACGGCGTTGACGACAATAACGAGGGCGATGGCCAGGGCCATGCCGATGGCGATGATGATGGTCTGCTTGCGACGGTTCGTGAGTTCTCTCACGAGGTAGGTGCGAAACATGCTTCTCCTTGGGTGGGTGACACCGCGACGGTAGGGGTGGCACATATGGCCCCTCTATGGCGTAGCTGGGAGTTACATAAGGACGGATCCGTTCACAGACGGCTCATAGAAAACTCCCAATACTGGAGACATGACCGAATCTCGCCACGCACCGGCGGCCGTCGCCCAGCCGAAGATCACTCGCGCCGACGGCAGCCCCATCCGCGCCGTCGTTGTCGACGACGAGGACTCGCTGACCGACCTGCTCTCGATGGCGCTGCGCTATGAGGGCTGGGATGTCCGGCTCGCCTCCGACGGCCAGCACGCGCTCAGCACCATTCGCGAGTTCCGTCCCGACGTTGTGGTGCTCGACATCATGCTTCCCGACATCGACGGCCTAAGTGTGCTGTCGCGGCTGCGCGCCGACGGCATCCAGGTGCCGATCCTGTTCCTTACGGCCAAGGACTCCGTGGATGATCGGGTCGCCGGTCTCACCGTCGGCGGCGACGACTACGTGACCAAGCCGTTCAGCCTCGAGGAGCTCGTGGCGCGCCTGCGCGCGCTCATCCGCCGCTCCACCCTGGCCATTGCGGCCTCGGAGGACTCGCTGCTCGAGGTGGGTGACCTCACCCTCGACGAGGACAGCTACGAGGTGCACCGCGGGGGCGTGCCGGTGGAGCTCACGGCGACCGAGTTCGAACTGTTGCGGTTCCTCATGCGTAACCCGCGCCGTGTGCTCAGCAAGGCGCAGATCCTCGACCGGGTCTGGAGCTACGACTTTGGTGGCAAGTCGAGTGTGGTGGAGATCTACATCTCCTACCTCCGCAAGAAGATCGATTCCCTGGGCGACCCCATGATCCACACGGTGCGTGGGTTTGGGTACGTGCTGAAGCCGTCGCGATGACTCGTCGCCTGACTCTTCGGCGCACGCTGGTTATTGGCATCGTGGGCCTTCTTGCCGCGGTCACCCTGTTGATTGGGGTGTTCAGTGTGCTCGCTCTGCGCGGGTTTCTTGTCGGCAGGCTCGATGACCAACTGACCGCGGCCACGGGGCGCTCGCAGGGTGCGATCGATGACTCTCCGGGGGATGACCGGCCACCGGC
>VFQP010005607.1_pt1 | contig 10828 bp, 10 predicted proteins | sample 3512351 | NCBI WGS metagenome assembly VFQP01 (sample SAMN10412372, study PRJNA504923) | tailings metagenome | isolation source: Relicate 1 Philex TSF1 revegetated site | place: Philippines: Tuba, Benguet | collected 2017-08-29
CCCTAGCCTCAACCCTAACGCATGGCGGGGCCGGCCCGCATGCACCTCGGCGTCGCCGGGACCCTAGCTGACTTCATCAGCGCTTCTTCGGCGGAGTGGCGCGCCGCACGAGCCTTGAAGCGGGTTGGCGCAGCGTGGCGGGGCCTGCAGGACAGACATGCTGAGAATGCGTTTGTGCGCAGGCGGTCATCTGGTGAATGCACTTCGCTGACCGTGCGATGCCCTGTCGTGCGCCGCCCTGTCGCGTGACTGTGCAGGCGGCCGTATGGTCCGTTTGCGCAACGTCGTGTCGCTTCATGCACCGCCCTGTTGGTCCGGTGCACGTTTCAGTGCGCCGTGCAGCGCCGTGTCGTGGCGTGGCGTGTCGCGTCGCCGTGCAGGCGGCCATCTGGTACATGCACATGACGCGTGCGGCCACGCTGGACGACTTCCCCCTGGTGCTGTCGCTGCAGCACATCCTGCTGTGGAGCAAGCTGCACTTCTGGGCCAGGTGAGAGGCGCCCTTCCAAAGAGGACGCTATGCTTTTCCACTTCCAACGTTGGGGCGCTGTCCGCCACTGAGCGCCTGCTGGTGGGCTCACCACCATTGCTTTTCCGGTTGCGTGGTGCATATCCCATGGCGCTGTCTCCCACTTCAGCGCCAGCTTTGCACCTCTTGCCCCCGCCCCCCTTGACCCGCGCAGGGCGCTGTCCCCCACAAAAAGCCTCCTCGTGGACACCATGAGAATTGTGGTGAACGACCTCAAGTTTTTCCTGGCCTTCATGGCCCTCACCATGCTCGGCTCTGCCTTCGCCTTTTACGCGTGAGTAGTGCCGGGCCTCGACGGCCCCTCGCTCGCTTGCCTTCGGCCGGCATACCACCGTGCTGTGTGCAAGCGCTGCCCCGTTGGACGGGACTGGGCAGCAACCCTAACGGCCGTTTCCTTGCGCCCGCAGGCTGTACCGGCAGGACCGCGAGGAGTCGGCCGACTTCACCAACTTCTGGCACGCCATCGCCAGCATGGTGAGGGTGTTGCGTGAGCCGTGCCTCCGACGCCCGCCCGTACGAGCGCCTCGTCTTTGCCACGCTGTGACCGCCCGTCTGACGCCAGTGGGGGCCAGCGGGACGCAGAGAGGAGGGCGTTTCATCACGTGATGACGTGACGCAGGTGTCGTACATCCTGGCCATGTTTGACTTCAACCTGCTGTACGCGCCGTCGACCGCCCCCGCCGTCATGGCGCTCTTTGTCGCGTACGAGGTGTGTGCTGCCCGTGTGCGCTGTGCGCGCTCTCCTCCAGCTCTCACCCCCCTTGAACGCGAATCAACCGCTTGGCGTGCGCAGTGCCACAGGCCCGCTCTGTTGCCGCACGCGCCGTCGTCAGCGCCTCGCTCCCGACAGCATCCGCACATGTGGCGGCGCGAGTGCGTGGTTTAAGGGGTGCTGTGGCGTCCTGTGGCGTGCTGCGCGTGCTGTGGCCGCAGGTGGTGTGCTACATTTGCCTGCTCAACGTGATGGTGGCCATCATGTCCACCACCTTCACCAAGCAGACGCAGGTGCGTTGCCTTCACCAAGCAGACGCAGGTGTGGTGGACAAACACCCCGCGCCCTGTTGCACCCTGTGCGCCGCCACAGCCTCACACTCCCGTCTTGCCAGCTGCGCTCTGCAGCCTCGCCCCTCTGGCGCGCCTCGTGCACCGCCGCCGCAGCAGCAGCCACCAGTCACCCTCCTTTCTTGAGAGCTGCACTTTGCAGCCTGGCCCTCCCGTGCACCACCCAGCACGACACGGCCCCCGCTTGCTGCGTGAGGAACGGGCACGCCTCGCCCCTGGCGCACGCCCTCGCCATGCGTGCGCAGGACGAGGGCTTGCGGTGGCTGTACTCCAAGGCGCAGATCATCGACGAGCTGGAAGCCACGCTGCCGAGCTGGATCAAGCGCAAGTGGTGGTTCCCGCCGTTCGTGCACGTGCTCAAGGTGTGTGCCTTGGTGACGGGACAGCTGTCGGCTGCGGCAGGGTCCCTAGGGAGGGGTGCTTCCCTGTCGTTTGTAAAGTGCTCAAGGTGTGAGGGGTGTGTTCCTCAATGACGGGACGGCCGACGGTAGTGGCAAGGTGCCTGCGCAACAGGAGGTTCCCTGTCCTTTGCAAGCACGCGTGCTCAGGACCGTGGCTAGCACCGCGTCGCCGCGGAAACGCTTCGGGCAACGCTTCCAGAGGGAGTGTCTATGGTGCGATTGAGGTGGGCGCGGGCGTGGCCCCCGGTGGACCCTGTGCGCCGCCCTTGCGCAGATGCACCCGGCGTCCACGTTTGAGCAAGTCAACCTGAACAGCGTGCTGACGGGCATCGGGACGCTGGAGAGCAACCTCCTGGACGCGTGAGTGTGGTTTGGGGTGTGGGGGCCGGGGCAGCGTTCAGGGCTGGAGGGCGTGTCGGTCGGTGTGCGGGTCACGCCTCCTGCCCGAATGCGCTCCAGCGTGCGTGGCCTGGCGGCACCGCGACGTGCCGCTGCGTGTGGAGGCGGCCACGCAAGGAACGCCACGCCCTCTTGCGCGCGTGGCCTGGCGGCATCGCGGCGTGCGCCTGCAATTGGAGGCGGCAGATTGGGCGTCACGCAGGGAGCGCCACGCCTGCGCGTGCGCGTGTGCCCGCAGGCACCGCGACATGCGCCTGCGCGTGGAGGAGGCCGAGGCGCGCGTGGCTCAGGCGCAGGCGCGGCTGGACGCCTCGTCCCGCCTCATGCACAGCCTGCTCCGCGCCGCCGCCGCCCGCCAACAGCAGGAGCAAGCGCAGCAGGAGCAGCAAGAGGAGGAGGAGCAGGGGCGGCAGGGGCTGCGGGGTGGGCTGGGGCGCTCGAGCGGAAGCGTGGGCAGCCGCCGGCAGCAGCGGCAGCAGCAGCAGGAAGAGGAGGAGGAGGAGGAGGGGGTCGGGTTGGGGGCGCAGCAGGCGGGGCGGCGCGGAAGCTTTGCCGCGGGTGGGGAGCGGCGCGAAGGCGGCGGCTCGCCCGAGGAGGGGCAGGGCAGCAGCTGATTCGAGACTCTGGATTCTGAGGAGGAGGGGCCGTAAGGCACGGAGCTTGGGGGCTTGTTTCCTTTGGACCTTTCTTGCTGGCATCGGAACGTGCTGGGGCCACGAACGGACCCATGTAACGCAGGGCTTGCCGCTGCCGATGTGGGCATGTCAACACCCCACCGACTTGCTGCGCTGCTGCAAGTCGCGTCTCCTTGCTGCCATGAGCCCAACCATGTCGCCCAAAACATCGCGCCGCTCCCCGCCCGGTGCACTACTTGCACGCTCGCGCGCACCTCAAGGCGCCAGGCCACAGCAGCGTATGCAAGCAGCCAGCCAGAACCTTCAGCGCGGCCCCGCCGCCCTCATGATGGCGGCGCTGCAAACGGCCAGCCACAGCAGCAGCGCGCCGCGCCCCACCCACCGCCACACCGCCAGCCGCCGCGCCGCCTCCTCACGGCAGCCGCAGTCACTCGACCCCTGCTGCTGTCCAGCGCCCTCGTCCCGCCGCTCCGCATCATCGCCCTCGTCGTGCTGCTGCTGCTGCTCCGCGGAGTCCCCAGCGGCGCCCGGCGCAGCGTGCTCCGTGGAGGGCGGGGGCACGTCCTCGTCTGGTGCCTGCCAGGTGATGAGCACCTCGTCCTCCAGGCTGCACACCTCGCCTGCCCAGTGGCAAGACAGCGGCAGCTCCAGCACGGATGGCTGCGCCTGGCAGCGCGGCTCGCCCGCGCACGCGACGTGCAGAGCGTCCAGGCCAGCAGGAGGCGTGCTGGCTGCGTCCGTCAGCAGCGCCAGCACGTTCAGGCCGTCTACCAGGCCGCCGTTCGGCTGCTGCGGCGGTGCGGCTGTGGATGCGTGCGCAAGATGGCACCGGCCGGCGCAGCGCGCGTCCATCACGCGCGTGGAGAGCAGCGCGTGCGCCGAGGATGCGCTGGCGCTGCGCGCTTCCTCCGCGACCAGCAGCAAGAGCGGGAAGAGGATGGCGAGCTTGGTCGCAGGCTGCGCGGCCATCGTCGTCGAGGGAGGCTGCTGCACCGAGGGAGGAGCGGGCTCTGATCACAACGCCACCTGGGCAAGCAGTGGTGTGCGCAGGCCACCAGCCAATCAGCGTGGGAGGATCTCGTTGGAAAGGAGCGTGCCCTCACCATGCGTCCAAGGGCGCGCTCTGATGAACGGGCGAGACAGGACACTGCAGCAGCAGCACAGGCCGTCCGGCACACGCAGCAGCTCCTACGGCATCAATTCGTCCCGCAGGCGCTCCGCAGCCACCAGCACTCGTCCTGCCTGGCAGCGGCGCACAAGCGAACGGCGAGGATGGCGCGCTGGCAGCTGCTGATGGAGGTGGCGATCGTCATAGCGTTCCTCATGAGCGTGGCATCGGCCGCGGACGGGTGCGTGGTGGTCCTGCACCTGGGGCGCTGCAGCTGGGGGCTGTAGCAACTCGAAAGCACGGCGGGCCCGGCCCACGGCCGAGGACAGCAGCAGCGCGAGGTGCTAGAGCGAGGTACTCTTCGCCCAGAGGCCAATCCGCCCAGAGGCTGGCTCGTTCGTTCTCGCGTGCTCCAGCAGCTGCGGCCCACCACTTGCGGCGCCCGCACTTTGGGAGTGGGGCGCCTGGGCAGCAGCAACGCGAGAGCAGCTGCACGCACCGGCCAGCGGCGCGAGCAGCTCACGTCGTGCGTCCCCCAATGCGGGGGCCAGCCTGCCTCGGAAGCCCAACACACAGCCAGGCGGCAGATCTCTTGCCGCCGCCCACACGCGGGCCCCAACAGCTGCCCACAGACAGCTGTGGTGCTTGCGCCGCACCACCGCACGCAAGGCACTCGTGTGAATGAATGCAATGGCGTGCGCAGGGAGGCGGTGGAGAGCTTCCCCTGGTGCCGCTGCGACCGCACGTCCTTTGACACGCCGTACCGCATCATCGGCGTCCAGGAGAACGAGACGGCCACCACCCGCGACTACACCTTCACCTTTTCCACGTCGGGCTGCTACATCAAGTCGCCGTGCTGCGGAATGGACCTCAACAAGCTGGCGCTGCACGCCAGTGAGTGTGCCCGCCGCGCGTGCTGGCAGCGTTGGTGGTGGCCAGCCACAGGGCCACAGCACGTAGGCAGGTCGAGCATTCTGCAAGGGCAGGGCACGCGCTGCGTCCATGCTGATAGTGTGGCAGCACACACCCCCGGCAGAGGGCGGGCGCGACGGCAAGGACGCTGCGCTTCTCGCTCCTCAGTGCCCGGCGCCCGCCCTCGTCATGCAAGGCACACACGTGCCGCAGTCACCAGTCGCCAGAGCTGCGCTCGGTGCTGCGCTGGCCCTCCCTGTGCGCGCAGAGGAGAACTGCGACGCCTCCTCCATCGCCAAGGTGGCTGTCAACACAATCCTGGTCGACTACAGGCTCGTGTCGTCGGAGCGCGTCGGCCAGTTCAGGTCTTACGGCGAGAACAGGCTCATGTTCAAGGTGCGGGGGGTGAGGGGGCGCGTCCGGCGCAGCGCTTGCTGCAGGGAGCCTGGGCTCCCTGCCGCGCCGCTGGACTTGTCTGGTGGAGCACGCAGCGGCGATGCACGCTGCGTGGCGGCAGCAGCAGCAGGGTCGGGGGAGGAAATGGAGACATGGGCCACCACGCATGGGCCGTGCGCAAGGGCGCATGCAGCATCCACCGCGCCTTTGCCACAGCCCTGCGCCCGCCCAGCAGGGTTGCCACGTGGAGCAGAGACGCGGCTGGTTGGCCTCCGCGGAGGCGCCTTCACTCTTCTGGTGTCGCGTTGCGTCCTGGCGTCCTGGCGTTGCGTCCTGGCGTCCTGGCAGGTGGCCAACCTGAGGTGGATCTACGAGGACACTGAGGACTCGACCATCACGCTCAGCCTGAAGAAGGGCGCGCCGTGCGACACGCTGGGCAAGTTCCTGCAGACCAACACCCTTGCCCTCATTGACAAGGTGGGCCGTGCGCTGTCTGTGTGTGTGCGTCTTGCATCGACGGACGGGCTGCCACGCCGACGGCACGCAGCAAGGATCAGCAGCGAGGAAGACGGGCAACAGCTCAGGCCGGGTGCGAGCGCATGGCGCGTGCCCAGCACGCGTCCAAGGGGCGGAGCGCAGCATGGTGGGGCCATCCGCTGCAAGTGCTTGGGGGCAGCGCCGCAGCTCAGCACTACGCCGCGCTTCGTGCGGGCCAGCGGCGCTTGCGGGGCAGCAAAGGTGGCACCGAGGCGGAGGCGGGCAATGGCGTGGCGCAGTGACTGTGGGTGTGTTCCCTGCAATGTCAAAACGCCGCAGGCCACCCGCTGTTGCCCCACCATGGCGCTGCCGCCCATCGCCGAGTCCCAGTGAAGCGGACGAGGTCTCCATCCACGGGTCTCGGGCGCATGAGCTCGCGTTGACTGGGCCGGCCCGCCTGGCTCGGGGGAACCTGGCCCCACCTGGTCGGTTATGGAGGCCATCCTCCACTTCCCCTCGCCGTGGTGGTGCGGGGCTTCAGCACACATAGCAGGGCAGCCCCACACAGGTTCTTAGAGGTCCGGCGGACTCCCATGTTTCGCCCCCACCATGTTCTCAGACATTAGCGCAGGCGTGTGTGCTTGGTTTCGATGCAGGCGTGCGTGTCTGTGCCGGATCTCGGGATGCAGGTTTGAGCTCGTGGGCGCGGGCGGTGTGTGCCCGCGCCTGCGCCCATCATTTTGTTTCGTCGTCGCAGGCTGGGCGGAGACCTCTTTCCGGGACTGTTGCAGGCTGTTGGCGCGCGCGATGAGACTCTGCTCGTGACTGGGGCGTGACTGCTCGTGACTGGAGCTGTTGAGCCTCCCGAAGACCCGTTCAAGTTTTCGTGGGGCAGGCCTGCCGAGCACGCTGCGGCAGCTTCGCGGCGCCGCGCTTTTGCGCACAGCAGAGACGCTAAAGCTCCAGCACTGCACTCGAGTTTGCACTGCTCCGGCAGCCGCAAGCACGCTGTGCTTTTCGTAGTAGCAAGGTCAACATGGCGTGCCGCCCCCCGCGAGCACAGCGCGCGCGAGGCCTCCAGAGCAGAGCGCGCAGTGCACTGGCTTGCGTCCTCGCTCTCGTGCTCCCAGCTACAGTCCTCGCGGTGTACTCGCAGGAGGTGCGGGGCACCGTTGCATTGGGGTCACGACAGCAGGAACACGGCACTCGGAGTCTTGACGCCACGCGCGCTGGTCAATTACGCACTGTGCAGGTGTGCCCTCTCATAGCGCCGGCCAGGTGAGCCCGGCCTGGCGACGGGTGCGGGCGGAGATGCGGGTGGGGATGCGCGCCGCCGCCCCCGGGTGGGCGCGGTCGCACTGCAATCGCCGCTCTCTCCACGCTGCGCTGCTGCCACTGGCACGCCTGGCCGTGCAGGTGCCTTGCGCCCGTCGAGTCGCTCCAGTGGTGGCAGTTCAGCGAGGAGACCAACCGCTCGCAAATCGCCAGCAGCTGCACGTACGTCACCAGCACGCTGCAGGCCACCGTCTGCACCGCCACCAGGTGAGCGGCGGGCGCCGCGCAGCCAGGACACGCACAGAAACCATGCAGTGGCAGCCCACCGCCACGGCCTTCCATCCAGGGGGTCGTCGCGCGCGAGCCAAAGACGGAATCCAGTGTGCGGCTGCTCCGCACCGCTAACCGCTCCACGAGCACGCGCCATCGCCCGCGCCCGTGACCTCATGTAATGCCTCTGCGCAGGTTTGGCACGGCGTACGCGCCGTCGCTGGCTGTGTGGGAGTCGCCCGTGGCCAACCACCAGGAGTGCGCGGCCAAGTGCCTGGCCGACACGCGCGTGTGCGAGGCCTGGACGTGGACGCCCACGCTGGTGGCGGTGCTGCCGGGAAAAGCGCCGGGCAACTGCACGCTCTTCCGGTACACCGGCGTGGGGCGGCGGCGCCTGCAGAGCGACCGGCAGGTGCGGGGACGCCGCAGGGCGAAAGCGATTGACACACATTCGACGATCGAGGGCGGCAGGCAACGTCGCCACTGCTCATGGTCCCTTGACCTTGCTTGCCTTCTTGCCCAGGAGGAGCAGCAGCTGCCCGCTGACGTGGCGGCAGGGCAGCTGGTGGGGGCGGCGTGGCCGCGGCAGCTGCTCCATGGCGCAGCAGGCGGGATGGCAGCGGAGGCGGTGCCGGCACTTAAGCGGGAGGGAGAGCCGGCGGCGGCGGCGGCGGCGGAGAAGCGGCAGGCCATTGAAGACAACGGCTTCTACCCGTTTTCATGCCGTGCGCAGGGGCCGCTCGCCATCCCCATCAGCACGTCCGGCGTGGTGAGATGGCATCGCTGCCTTGGTCGCCGCTGAACGCACAGCTCCCATTGTGCAGCCTCTGCCTGGCCTGAATGACTTGCGTCTGGCGTGCGGGCTGGAAGCCCATCAGCAAAGATGCGGGATGACGTGGGCACAGCATGAGCATGGGCTCGACACCTTCGCACAGCCATGCCGAGCCTTGCCCTGTGCGTCACGTGTGCGGGCGCGCAGATCATGGGCTCTGCGCTGCTGGGCGCCGTGGTCCCCAACAAGGGGCTGGACGCGCTGGCGCACACGCCGTTCAACAACGCGCTGCGTTCGGCACCCTGCGTCGCCGACGCACTGGACTGCCTGCAGGTGCGCACCCCTCATGCACGCCTGTGCGTGCACACCGAGCTTGAGCGCCCAGGATCAGCCGTCTCTGGCCAGCTGGCGCGCTCGTGCCTGCACGGGCTGCGGGGTGGTGGGACGCGGTGCGCCTGCATGTCCAGCAGCGAGCGCGGGAGGGCGGGCGCGCTCGTAGAAGTGCGGACGCCTCCCCTCGCTCCTGCGCAGCTGTGCAAGCGCACACAGCTGGGCGCGACGCCGTGCTACGCCTGGACCTGGAACGCCGCCACGGGCAAGTGCTTCATGTACACGTCGGCCGCGCCGGTGGGCAGCATCCAGCTGGTGGACTACCCCGCCACCGCGTCGTGCCGCGTGTCCAGCGGCCTCATCTTTGCGTGCTGAGAGGCCCAGGCGGCTGTCGACGCAGCACTCCGCTCCGTCTTGCTTCCTCCAGCTTTTGCGCTTGGGCTGCTCGAACGCTTGCACGGGATCTCTGCACCTCACCTCACCGTTGCATGACGAACTGCCTCCTCGTCGCTGCACACTGGGCACCCGCTGCACCGCCTGCGCTGCTCTCGCTCACGCACGTCCTTTCCACCACGGCCGGTCAACGCGTTGCAAGGTTCTTCAAGTTAGCAAACAGCCTGCCTGCGTCACGGCAGCCCTCGCTCGGCGCTGCCTCAACCTCGTCGCCCTACACCTCTCGACGACTCCTACGGCAGCAGGGAGGTGGCGAGGGCCCTCCTCCTCACGCCGCGATGGCCTCGGGCTGCACTGGCGTGGTGTCGTCCGCGTACGACTCCTCCACCGCCGCGGCCGGTGGGGGCAGCGCAGCGGCGGCCGGTGGCGGGCCCTGGTCGACGCCGCTGGCGGCGACGTCATCGGGCTGCACCGCCGCCACCACGGCGGCCGGCTCGCCATACGTGCCCGGGTGCGTGGACGCCAGGTTGTGCTGCCCTGCTGCTTGCTGCTGCCCCGCGGCGTGATGGTGCGCCTTGATGAGCGAACCGCCGAGCGGCGCGAGCGGCTTAAACTTGCGCACGTTGTGCGAGTAGGCCGTCTGCGTGGCGAAGTGCTTTTGCAGCTTGTCGCGGTTGACCTCGGGCGAGGGCTTGATGGCCTGCAGGCGCTTGAAGATGGCGAGGTTCTCCTGCGCGATGCGGTCCTCGCGCCGCCGCCGGTTGACGGTCGAGGCGCTCTCGTTGAGGTGCAGCGGCGGCCCGCCCGCGAGCACGCCGCCGCGCGCGCCGGTCGGCGCGCTGCTGATCTCCAGCAGCTTCCTGCGAGAGCGCGCGCGGGGGGGGGGAGGGCGAGCGGGGTTCGACGATGGTGCTGACGAGCGGGTCATCTCGGCGCACACACCCGGAGCACAGCAGCCGGAGGACGCGCGCACAGCAAAGGCGCACCTGCAGAGCTTGTTGTTGTCCTCGGTGATCTTGAGGATCTCGAACTTGGAGTGCGAGTATGACTCGCGCTGCATTGGCTTGGCGATGTTGTTGTGCGGCGGCCCGCTGAACGTGAAGCGCGAGCGCGTGGGCGAGCCGCCGGGCGGCGCGCTGTGCCGCGGCGGCAGCCCCGCCCGGCGCTGCTGCTGCTGCTGCTGCTCAGCGTCCTCGCCGCCTTGCTGCTGGTCGCGCTGCTGCGCGCCAGGCGAGTCGGGCGACGCGCGGCCCGGCTTGCTGTGCACAGCCGGCAGCTTGACTGGGGACGCCACAGCCGGCTTGGGCGGCACCTGCGGCACGCAGACAATGCGCAACTCGTCAGCTCGAGTCGAGCTGATGCCCATGTTGCTGCCGTCGTTGTGGCCCAAGTGAGGGAGAAGGCTGCCTCACCTGGCGCGCTGCGCCGGGCTGCCCGGCCGCTGCCTTGGGGCCAATGGGCGACTTGCTGTTGATGGGCGGCATGGAGACTGAGGGCTTAGGGGGCACCGAGCCCGCCGACGCCTCCTTGGCCGGCGCTGGCGCCGCCTTGGGCACAGCGGGCTTGGGCGCGGCCGGGACGGCGGGCTTGGGCGCGGGCGGCACCGCGGCCTTGGGAGCCGGCGGGACGGAGGGCTTGGGGGCGGGTGGGACCGAGGGCTTGGCCGCGGGCTTGGCGGGGGCCTCCTTGGCCGCGGCGGCGGGCGCGGCCTTGGGCGCGGCGGCGGCGGGCTTGGCGGGTGGGGCAGCAGGCTTGGCGGCGGCGGGCGCCGCGGGCTTGGCGGCGGCGGGGGAGGCCTTGGGCGCGGCGGCAGGCTTGGCGGCCGGCGCCGGCGTGGCGGGCGCCGGCGCAGCGGGCTTGGCGGCCGGG
>VFQP010005608.1_pt1 | contig 10824 bp, 12 predicted proteins | sample 3512351 | NCBI WGS metagenome assembly VFQP01 (sample SAMN10412372, study PRJNA504923) | tailings metagenome | isolation source: Relicate 1 Philex TSF1 revegetated site | place: Philippines: Tuba, Benguet | collected 2017-08-29
GAGCGTGCATGGGGCACCACGCTTCATGCACGATGCGGGAACGCCGTGTGCTTGAACGAGGTGGCGCCCGCGCTGTGTTCTGCTGCTCCCCTGGCAGCGTCAAACCTCTCGAATTGCTCGCCCGCCTGCGATCTGCGATGGCGCCTCTACCACCTCCACCGCGCGCTCAGATCGACTGGCAGGGGGTGCTGGGGCGCGCTGTTGTTGCTTTTGCTGGGCCGGGCGGCGAGTCCCGCCACAAAGGGGGCAGCCCAAGCTCCCGCGAGCAGCGCAGGCCACCTGGGCTCACCTGCGGCGCGCTCTTGGCGGCGTCTTCGACTTCCATCGTCGAGCAGAAGCTGCTGCACTCGCGCGCGTGCTGGCGACAAATCATCGGGGCTTGGCGCGCGAACATGCACACGCGAACAGCGAACAGGGAACAGTGATTGATTGTGCGCCCGATCGGCTGATCAGCGCTCCTCCCTCCTCCTCCTCCCCCAGCTTGGGGGCGCACCGATGGCTGAAGCAGAGGCCGAGCTCGAGGACCTCTTCGGCGGCTCGGACTCTGACGACAGCGGTGGCGACAACGCCAAGGCCAAGCCCGGCAGCGCCCAGGAGCAGCTGGAGGACGAGGACGCCGCTGGGCTCGAGGACGACGTGCCAGAGCCCAAGCAGGGAGGCAGCAGCGGCAAGGCAGCCGGCGCGTCTCTGTTCGGCTCGGACTCTGACGACGACGACGACGACGACGATGCGCCCAAGCAGGAGAAGCCTTCGGGCGCCAAAGGCGGGCTCGCCATCTCTGCGGCGCAGCGCCAGCAGCAGCAGCAGCGCGCCACGCCAGGGAGCGACGACGGCGAGGACGAGGAGCGCGGCGCGCGCGGCAGGAGGCAGCCCGTCGCCGTGGGCCCTCCGCTGGACGTGGCGTGCACGCTCGTGCCCGTGCCCGCGCCCGGCAGCCTGCTGCTCCTGCGCACGACCAACATCATGAGCATCCAGCCGCGCGCGTTCGACCCCGCCAACTTTGAGCTGGAGCAGGAGGAGTACGAGGACAGCAGCGGCAAGGTCCGCGTGCGCCTCGCCAGCAGCGCCGTGGTGCGGTGGCGCTCGCGGCGCCTGCCTGACGGGCGCGAGGTGCGCGAGAGCAACGCGCGGCTCGTGCGGTGGGAGGACGGCAGCGTCCAGCTGCTGCTGGGAGAGGAGGTGCTGGACGTGGCGCAGCAGGACATGCGCGCCAACGCGCAGTACCTCTTCAAGCAGACCGACGGCCTCCTCCAGGTGCGCCGCACCCACCGCGCCGTGCCGCCTGCTGGTGGGGAGGCGACCGAGGGGGCAGATGCTCAGCAGCGAGCGCTGCACGCACTGTGTACGTGCGCGCGCGCAGGGCCAAGGCGCGCTGACCACCAAGGTGGCGCTGCGCCCGGCGTCGCTGGACAGCGGGCTGCACAAGCGCCTCCGGGAGGTGGTGGACAAGAAGCACGGCGTCAAGAAGGACAAGGCGGGTGCCTCCTCTGGCCTTTGTGCTAAGCCACGCGTCACACAGTGCGCGTGCGGGCGCGGCCGCTGAGCAGGGGCACGCGCCACCGCCGCGGTGGTGATCATCGCAGGTGGTGATTGCCAAGGGGCTGGCCAACCCCGAGCTGGAGAACAAGCGGAAAGAGGCGGCCGTTGAGGAGAAGATCCGCGGCAGGTGCGGGCAGGCTGTTCACCGCGCGTGGCGGGCGCCCACCGCCTGCGGGCACCAGTGGGAGTGATGCAGGCCTGGGTCTGGCACGTGTGCATGCATGCTCACGTGCAGGACTCAGCTGGCGCGGCGTCAGGACAAGTCGCTGCGTGCGTACGGGGGCAGCGCGCGGGGCTCGCGTCCCTCGCGGCTCAGCAACCAGTACCTGGAGGAGGAGCAGGTGCGCGCGTGTGGGGCGGAGTGGGGCGCGGGCGGGCGGGCGGCTCGCTCAGCCACCTGTTTGGTGACGCGGTGGCCTGCACAGGTGTGGTGGACGACGCTGCTGCTGCGGCGCCACATATGTGCGTGCGTGCGTGCGTGCGTGCGTGCGTGGTTGCGTGGCAGGAGTGGGAGGGTGGCGGCGGCGGCGGCGGCGCGTACGACATTTACGACGACGAGCTGACGGCGGACCAGCGCGCGCGCCTGTCCCTGCAGCAGCGCAACCGCACGCTGGGGGACGACCGCGCCGAGGTGAGGGGAGGCGTGTGTGGCGTGTGTGGCGTGTGTGGCGTGTGTGGCGTGTGTGGCGTGTGTGGCGTGTGCCGGCGTGGGTAGGGATGCTGCGCCAATGGCACCAGTTCAAGCCCCGCGCGCGTGCCTGCTGCGGCGCACGCAGGCGGACATGGGGCGGAGGCTGCAGGCCGCCAAGCGGGGCGGCCCCACCACGCGCAGCGACGAGCGGTACGGGGGCCGGCGGGCGCGGCGGCAGGGCAGCGACGACGAGGAGGAGGAGGAGGAGGAGGAAGAGGAGGTTGGCGACGAGGAGGACGACGAGGAGGACGAGCCCGAGTACGAGTCCTCTGGTGAGCGCCTGAAGTTATTTGCGCGCTGACTGTGGGCGCAAGCGCACGTGCAGGGCACGCCTGCCACCACGCTTGTTGGTGCTTGTGCTCGGTGGCTCGCAGGAGAGGAGGAGGACGAGGAGGAGGAGCGCGGTGGCGGGGGCGAGCCCGCGCCCAAGAAGGCCAGGACGGTGCCCGAGCCCAAGGCCCCCGAGCCCAAGGTCGCCGCCAAGCCGCGCCGGAGAGGCGTGGTGCTGTCGGACGACGAGGACGACTGAAGGCTCCTCAGGATTCTCAGCGTCGCATGCTCATTCATTCCATTCTTTGTATCGTGCAATCCGTGGTTGGGGACCGGTGCCCTTGATAGGGTGGCACGCCAGAGGGGCAATTGCCTGCCCGACCCTGTCGACGATCCCAGACATCGAGAATGCCTCCACGCGCGGGCGGCAGCCGAGGAGGCGGCCGGACGGCCCTGCTCGTGCAGAACGCCAACGCCAAGCAGCTCCAGGAGCTCGTGGCCGCCGCGCCGCCCGAGCTCGTGCGCTTCTCGCTGCAGCGCGCCGATCGGGCGGCGGAGGTGCGCAGCTACACGGCCGCCAGCCTGCCGCAGCAGCAGCATGAGTGGGCGTTCCAGCTGGTGCGCGACACGCTCAAGGAGCTCTACGAGCCCGTGTGGGGCTGGAAGGACGAGAGCAAGCGCGAACAGCTGCGCGCGGTGAGGCCCGCGGTTGGGGTTGGATCGCAGAGCAAGCGCCATGCGCCTCTAGATTCAGTGCATGCCAGCTGTGTGCTGCTTGTTGGTGTTGACGTGCGCTGCAGCCGAGCTCCAGGTTCCTGGTGGCGTGGGCCGATGCGGGCGCCGACGGCACGAGCGCTGCCCACCTGGAGGTGGAGCAGCAGCGCGCAGACGACACCCAGCAGACCAGAGACACGGTCGCCGCAGCGCACGTGCCTCCAGAAGTGGGCCCCGCCCCAGCTGCGCCCCCGTCCGCAGCACCCGCCGCGACCCCAGCAGATCCTGCGGGCCAGGGCGCGCACGAGGGAGCTGGCAGTCCGCAGGGAGAGCCACTGGGCCCGCACCTCGCCAGCGCACCCGCCCCACCCGGCACGCAGCACGGCCCGCAAGCAAGCGTGTCTTCACCGCCTCCAGCCCGCCCACCATCCCCACCAGGACCAGCACCTGCTGCCGCCTCAGCGAGCAGCGCACAGCCCACCACTGCAGCGCACGACGCCACGGCCTCCACCCCTCCGCTCACAGGGGCGGCTCCCGTGGCGTACGTCAACTTCCGCTTTGAGGAGGGCTACGCCAAGGACCCCGTGCTGTGAGTCCCGCTGTGCTGAGCGCTCCACAACGCGCCTGGCCCCTTAGCCCGGTCCTGCCAGGCGTGTGCGCCCCTCTGCTCGATGCGCGCGTTGCCCTTGAAGGTACATATACGAGGTGATGGTGGCGGACGGGTGGCAGCGCCTGGGCCTGGCCTCGCGCCTCATACGCCTGGCCGAGCACCTGGTGGGTGGCGCAAGGCGCCCCGTGCGTTGGTGTGCCAGGGCCGCGCACCTGTGGTGCCAGGCGCTTGCTTCCTGCCCGGCAGCGAGCGCTGGGCTGCTGCCCACAGTTGCGCGCACCCGCGAGGCCACGTGCGCTACACATGTGCAGGCGTGGGAGGCGGCCATGGACCGCGTGGTGCTGACGGTGCTGTCGGCCAACCAGGCGGCCCAGGCGCTGTACAAGCGGCAGGGCTTCAGGCTGGACAAGGTGGGGAGCGGTGCGGGCACGCGGGGGCGCCGGCCCTCGCTCTTGCCGCTGCGCTAGTCGGAGGCCAGCTGTTGTGCGCTCACTCAACGGCTGTGAGGGGGCACGTTGCACGCGCCCCGTGGTGGTGTGTGCAGCACACGCCCGACGCGAGCAAGGGCTACGTCATCCTGAGCAAGGAGCGGCCGGCGAGCGCAGCAGCAGGCAGCGGCAGCAAGGCCAAGAAGAAACGGCCATGATGAGCATGCAGAGGAGGGATTTGAGAGGGAGAGAGCGTGTGTGTGCCTTCCAGAGACGAGTGCAAGTTCTCCGCCCTGCGCCGGCGCTGCTGTGCGTCACTGTGTGGAGCGTGCCAAATCATCAGGACAGCAGCGAAGAGCAGGGGTTTGATGTTCGTGGGAGTCACGGGCTCAGTGGGCTCTACCCGAGCCCCCAGAGACTTTCAGAGCGCTGCGGGCTCTGCCGACGCTAATCCATCAGTGCAGGTCCGGTGGTTCAGCGCTGCTGTGCGTACGTGGACGCTCCTAGCTTGTCAAGTGCACGTTGAAGAGCTCCATGAGCGTGAGCTCGTCCATGACGGCCCCGTAGTCGCTGTCCAGCTCCTCGGGCTTGATGTGCGTGGGCACGGTCCCGCTAAAGGTGAAGAACTTGGCAATGGTGCTGGTGGTGCCGCCCTGCACGCCTCGGGAGCACGACAAGGGTGCGCGCCGCACGTGAGCCGTGCGGTCCCAGGCACAGGCGGAGCGTTCCCCGTCTGGCGCGGGTGCACTGAGGGTGCCGGGCTCACCACGTTGACGATGGGCTCCCAGGGCGGTGGAGGCACCGCCCACGTGCCGTCCGACATCATCATGTGCGCGCGGTCGCTGGCAAAGTGCTTCAGGTACTGCTTGGCCTTGACCACCCGGTAGTGCCTGCGGCGCCCGGCAACGCAGCAGCCATCCAGTGAGTGTCCTGGGGTGCGGCACGTGAGTGCACAGGCGCAGAAGTTGCACACGCCCGTGAGCGTCAGCGGCCGCTCACTTGACCAGCCGGTCGCCCAGCTGCACGCCCGCCTGCACTCGCAAGACGTGCGAGGCGTAGATGCCCAGGCGGCAGGGGAACGGCAGCTTGGCGTCCAGGTCCCACACGTAGGACGCAGACGGCTCGCCGTCGTCCGCTGAGGGCGGGGACTGCATGTCGTGCGCAGGTGTGCAGGGGGCGGGCGCACGCGCTGAGCGAGTGAGCAGCCCATGCGCATCGTGGCGTGTGCGGCCACTTCTGGCAAGCTCGCCTGCACGAGGAAGGTGTGGAACTCCCTGGTCGTCTGCCCGTCGTTGAGCACCTCTAGGCCGCCGTGCGCGTCCTTGAGGCTCCACAGGTGCACCTGCACACGCCCCAGCCGAGCCCATCATGTCACGCCACCAGCTAGGCACTGCGATCCCACTGCACGTGGCCAGCGCCTTGCCACACTGGCCCACACCTTGCGTGTCCGGTTGCCAACAAACACCACGGAGAGCTCGTCGATGCTGCGGGCCTGCTCAAAGTCAAGAAGCGTGTCGATGAGGTGGTACACGTTTTCCTCGCTGAAGCCTGGCGTGTACTCCACTTGCCCCTTGTCCAGCCCTGCCACCTGCGTGTGCACGGCCCGGTGTGTGCCGACGTGTGCACGGTCACCCGCCCCGACCCGGTACGCGCGTTCCCGTCAGCAAAGGGCCACCCAGGCGCAGACAGCCCTTTGCTCCTGACCCTTCTTCACCTTCTTGGCGGCGGCTACGAGCTCGCTCATCGCGAAGCCCTGCGATGGGGAGGGGAAGAAGACGACGGAACCCTTTTGACGCGACGAGATTCTTGTGCGGCGGTAGAGCTGAGGTGCTGTGCTGCCTCGCTGCTGCACTCGCGCTCTGCGCCTTGCTGTTGCGCTCCGTCCCATCACGGCACTTTGACCACGGCATCATCAGAGGTCATGCAGCGAACGCCCAGGGCAGCAACTCACGCTGCGGCCGTGCTTCGCGTAGAAAGACGGCGCGCTCGCCGAGATGGAGTGGACCTCCAGGTCGGCCATCGCGCTCTGACTCTACTTGCGGCCAGGCAGGAGTGATCACTGGGAAAGCTTGCGCGATGAGGTGCAGGAGATAGTGACTGTCGCGTGCTTCCGTGCTCCCAGGGACGCTACACGCGCACACGCACTCTCGAGGGCGTAATGGACAGGGCTCTGATGGCCAGGAAGAACGAGAGGGTGGCACGCGAGGTCGGAGAGGTGGGAGCCGGCTGCTCATCCTCCTTCTGCTGGTGGCCTGCTCGGAGCGCCTGCCTCGAGCCTCGAGCAGCCAAACACACAACACACCTCGGCCGCGCACGAGCAGCAGCGAGCGGGGGAGCCCGGCGACGGCAATCCGCCCCGATGGCATGCACTGGTGGTGGTGACGCTCGCCTGTGCTAGAGGAGCGGCGCTCGAGCACGAATGGCGCACGGAGTGGCGGGCCCGTGGCTGGCGCAGGCGCCTCCCCTGCCCGCGCCAGTGTACTACGCGCCTCAGGAGGAGCAGAACGCGCGCCAGCATGCAGAAGGAGGCATCGTCAGCGTGCAGCAGGCCATGGACGACGCCATGATGCGGCGCTCGGGGTGAGCGCCGGCGTGCTTGCTCACGGCTCACGACGCATGCCGCCGGAGCAAAGCACACACGCTCGCTCGCCCGCAATGCACGTTGCTGCTGAACGCAGAGTGCGGCCACGGCCCCGCATGCCGGACATGCCGCCTCAGCAGTGGCCGCTGCCCGCGCCCCTGCCTGCCATGCCAGTGCCCGTTCCGCCCTACCTGCCCTTGGCGCCGCCGCCACCGCCGCCGACAGGCAACCCCGGCGGGGGCAGCCCTCCCGTGGACGTGACGGCGGCGGCGCTGGCAGCGCTGCCCCCGCACCTCCACGAGGCCGTGCTGCCGCCCCCGGCGCCCCCTGGCGTGGACCCGGTGTGCGGGCCCTTCTACGCCAAGCCCACGCCGCCCAACGTGCTGGCGCTCACGGTCCACAAGGCCGACGAGTTCAGGCGAGCTGCGGTGTGGTTGGGGGACCTCCACCGGCGCACGCTACATGTGAACCTCCGATCTCTGCAGCGTTGCCCGGCACACGGCGTGCCTCGTGCGTGGTGTGCGCACGCAGGCCGGACGTGATGCTGACCAACCCGGTGGTGCGCCTGCACGTGCTGGACCCCGCCAGCGGCGACTACATGCGCAGCCTCATGATGACGGACGTGCAGCTGGACGCAGGCGCGCAGGCGCACGTGAGTCCCTCTCTCGCGTGGCGCTGCGGCGCCCCCGCCAACGCGTCGCGACGCGGGGCCAAGCGTGCTGAGCACGCTAGCCCACGGGCCTGGCCGAGACGCCCACCTCACAGCGGGGGGCAGCAGCGGAGAGCCAAACGCGCTGCCGCACCTGCGCCACCTGGGTGCGCGGCGCTTGTGCAACGCGCGCAGATGCTGCGCTTCCCCGGGCGCCCCTCCACGCTGACGCTGGGCAACAACACGGGCGCGCCCCAGGCCGCGCTCCAGGAGTACCTGCCCCCGGTGCAGACGTGCCCGTACAACATGGTGCGCCGCGCCGCGCCCGCCGCCAGCGCCGTGTGGGGCGAGACGCTGCTGGTGGACGAGGCGCTCGAGCGGCTGGTGGCCCTGGACGCGCTGCTCATCTTTGAGGTGAGGGTTGTGCGGCGGTTGGCCCCATGCAGCCGGACCCGGTGCCACAAGCTCCGACCCGCAAGTGCGCGTGGGCCATGCCCATCGCCCCCCGCGCACGCAGATCCTGCAGCTGCCCGTCAGCTTCCACCGCTTCAAGAAGCACCCCGACCACTTCCCCGCCGGCACGCACCGCGTGGCCTGGGCCTTCCTGCGGCTGTCGCGCCCCGACCTCACGGCGCCCGTGCACCCGCCCGGCACCCAGGGGCCGCTGGCGCCCCCCCTGCCCGACCCCAGCCAGGCGCCGCGCAAGCTGCTGGTGGGCGACCTCAAGCTGCAGCTCTACAGGTGAGAGAGAGCACCCACGTGCCGTGTGCTCGCGCACGTCCAGGGGCCGCCTTGCTTGCAGAAATGCAATGGCGCTCACAGCGCGTGGTGTGTGCGTGTGCGCACGCGCGTGGCCCCAGGTACCGGCCGGACAACACGCTGCTGGGGGGCGGCAGGGCTGCCAAGAGCGCCGAGGAGAAGCTGGCCAGCGCCCCCACGCGCGCCTTCACCGCCTGGAAGGCGAGCGGGGGCACCTGGGGTGCTGGGGCGCACCAGTGGCAAGGGGCATGTTGCTGCTTGCGCTGCGCGCTGGCGGGGGCGGCAGTGCCATCATGAACCAACCCCAAGCTCCTGTTTCTTGGCCTTTGGGCTGCAGGCGCTCATGGACAGCGGGTCGAGGCTGCTGGGCCCCCTGGTGGACAAGTACCCGGCCGCCCTGCACATCACCCTCGAGGCCCTGCCCAGGTCAGTGTGCCGCGCAGCCGCCAGGGCACAGACCCCCTGCATGGCGCACTCTTGCACTGCGCGGCGTGACGCCCGGCTGGTCGCCTTCCTCCGCGCGTGTGTGGTGCGCAGGCCGATGCCGGCGGTGGTCAAGAACGACCCGCCACGGCAGGTCCGTGCCGTGCTGCCGGCCGGCTACGGCAGCGGATTTGAGGAGGGCAGCGTGCCGCTGCTCCAGTTCATGCTGCAGGTGAGGTGCTGGGTTGGCTTGCAAGGCACTGGCCGTGCCCAAGGTCTGCTCTTCCACCCTCCCCAGCCCCTGCCCGTTCCGCCCGTCGCGCCGCCGCCGCCTCGCAGACGTTTGGCACGGGCGCGGGCGGCCTGGGCGGCGCGGGCCTGCTGGGCTCTGCCGCCAGCATGGCCATTGAAAAGTCGCCGTGGTTCCGCTCGCGCGGGGACCCCTGCCGGCTGCCTAACCGCAAGTGGAAGGCGCTGCCCACGGGCCCCGGCGGCGCGTGCTGCGCGGCCTTCAGCACGGACGGCGGGCGCGTGGCGGTGGCCGTCGGCGAGGGTCTGCGCGTCGAGCGCTTCCACCTGCTCATCTACAGCGCCGTGAGCGGGGCGGACCTGGCCCGCCTGGCGTGCGCGCACCGCGGATGGGTGCACACGCTCGCCTGGAGCAGCGACGACAAGGCGCTGCTCTCCGCCTCGTCGGACGGAACCGCCAAGGTGAGCGAGAGCGATGCACGACGCGCAGCGCTGCCCGGTTCGGAATGCTCAGCCTCGCGGTCGCTTGCTTCGTCATCGGTCGCGTCGTTGGTCGCAGGTGTGGGAGATGGCGCTCTTCAACGCCTCAACGCGCACGCTGCGCCCCCGCACGCTGCGCCACCCCTGCCACGTCTACGCCGCCGCCTTCCACCCGCACCAGAACACCCACCCGCTGGTGCTCACGGCCGGCTCCAACGGCGCCATCTACGCCTGGCACCGCTTCAGCGGGCAGGCGCTCGGCGCGCTGCTGCCCGCCGCCGTCCCGCCCTCCCCCCTCCTGCCCCTCCCTCCCAACCCCGCCCGCAGCGGTGGCGCCGCGCAGCAGCAGGCACCCGGCGCGCCCACACAGCCGCCGCCCCAGCCCACCGCCCCTCCCGCCTCCCCCTCTGCCCAGCTGGGCGAGCTGTCGGGCGCTGTCACCGCCCTCACGTTCGACGTGCTGGGCACGCGCCTGTGGGCCGGCGACGAGCAAGGCACCATCCAGGAGTTCGCCGTCGACTCGGCCGCCATCGCCGCCGCCGTGGCAAGGGTGCTGGCAGGCCTGCCGCCCACCTCTGGTCCCGGTGCCGCGCCCGACGACGCCGAAACCGACAAGCTGGCGTCGCGCGGCGGCGCCCCGCCCCCGGCCGACGGCGCCGCCGCCGCGCCGCCGCCCGCCGCCCCGCCGTCCCAGGGCGGCGGCCTGCAGTTCCCCGACCCGTCGGCCGGCCCCACCAACAACCTCCCCCGGCCCCCCTGGGACGACGCCGGCGCGCACTTTTACGCGCACCCAGACGGGCGGCAGTACGAGTACCCTCCCGCCGCGCCGCAGCACATGTACGAGGCACCGCCGCAGCTGGTGTACGCGCTGCAGGCGCCGCTGCTACCCTCCTCCCTGCTGGGCCAGTGGGTGCCCGAGCTCACCCCCGGGCACGACCCGGCGCCCCCCGCGCCGCCCCTCTACCCCTCCTCGCCGGACGTCATGAGCCAGACCGTGGTGCACCAGCAGAGGCTGGTGGTCAACGGCATGCCCGTGCCCGCCGGCACGCCCGGCCCGCCCCCGCCGCAGTACCTGGTGCCATTCCCCGTGCACACCACGGTGCCGCCGCCGCAGCAGCAGCAGCAAGCCCCGCATGGGGGCGAGCCGCCCAGGCCCTGGCGGCCGGAGCTGACGGAGCAGCAGCAGCAGGCGCTGCAGGCCAGGCGGCAGCAGGCGCAACAACACGACGCCCCCCCGCAGCAGCAGCAGCAGCAGCAGGGAGGCAGCCCACCCCACCTGCCGCCGCCGTACCCCCAGCCCCAGGCGCCCCCCCAACAGCAACAGCAGCACCAGCAGCAGCAGCAGCAGCAGCAGCAGCAGCAGCACTACCCGCAGGGAGGGCCGCCTGGGGCTGCCCCCGCCGGCAACGCCCAGCAGCCCCCGCGCGTGGT
>VFQP010005609.1_pt1 | contig 10821 bp, 4 predicted proteins | sample 3512351 | NCBI WGS metagenome assembly VFQP01 (sample SAMN10412372, study PRJNA504923) | tailings metagenome | isolation source: Relicate 1 Philex TSF1 revegetated site | place: Philippines: Tuba, Benguet | collected 2017-08-29
TGATCAGAAAAGCCAACACGATCCTGGAAAAATCAGTACAGGTTACGGATGATCCTGTACGTGTACGTCGTTATCGTGCAGAAGCGTATTTCTTCCGGGCATTTGCTTACAGCGAACTGGTGAAAAGATACGGTGATGTTCCTTTGCTGTTGCGCACGTTTGACGTGTTTGATACACTGGCTACGCCACACAGAACAAACCGCGAGATCGTTTTGGATACAATGTACCGTGATCTCGATTCGGCTGTAGCAGGTCTTCCACTTGCTTCCGCATTGCCAGCCGCAGAATATGGCCGTATAACAAGAAATGCCGCCTGGGCGATGAAATCAAGAATGGGTTTGATGGAAGGTACAAGAAACAAATACCATAATCTTGGCAATGCCACCAAACATTTGACACAAGCGATGAACGCTACACAAGCGTTGATCGATCTCAACTATCACAGCCTCTTCCGTTACAATGCCGTTCCCGACAGCTCATATTTCTACCTGTTCCAGTATGCTGGTAATGGTGCGGCTAACAGGGAAAATATCCTGGCGAGAATATACGGTGTCAATTCAACCAACAGTATTTCTGAACACAACTACACGCGCCAGTTCCTTGATGTAGGTGTGGTGACTGCCACCCGCGCAATGATGGATGCTTATCTTTATCGCGATGGATTGCCGCTGGGTAAATCACCGTTGCAGGCAAACCAGGATAGCTCGATGGCTGAGTTTACTAATCGTGATCCGCGCGTTGCGATGACGGTATTCAACAAACGTGTATGGGGCTTCACGGCGATGTGGGTGCCTACCTTCAATACAGCTCCTACAGGATATAAGATCCGTAAGTATGCTACATCACAGGATTGGGCGTCCCAGCAGAGCTTTAACCATCATATCATCTTCCGCTTTGGTGAAGTGCTGCTAAACTATGCCGAGTTGAAATATGAGATGAACGGTTCTATCTCTGATGAAGATCTGGATAAATCGATCAACCTGATCCGCGCACGTGTGGGTATGCCAAAGCTGACCAACACATTTGTAACAGCTAATGGACTCAATATGCTCGAAGAGATCAGACGCGAAAGAAGAGTAGAACTGGCCTTCGAAGGCGAGTTCCGCTACTGGGATCTCATCCGTTGGAAAACAGCCGAGATTGAACTGCCAAAGACAGTTAAAGGATCTAAAGTTTTTCCTGATCACCAGTTCCCATCCACCGCTCCAAAAGATGCCAATGGTTTCGTGATTGTCCAGGACGCATCCAGAAGAAGCTTTAATGTGAACCGTGATTACTGGTGGCCATTCCCGACGAATGAAACGGGGTTGAATCCGAATCTGAGTCAGAACAGGGGATGGTAGAGAGATGATGGCTGGCGTAGAGCCCCCTCTAAATCTCCCCCTTCAGGGGAGACTTTAAGTCGCTTGTGAAAGAAATTTCATTATATAAAGAGTATAGATGTATGATATCAGGAAATACTTCTTTTTTAAAGTGTGTAAAGTCTCCCCTGAAGGGGGAGATTTAGAGGGGGCCTTACGCCGGCCATAAGTTAAAGACCATCGAACATCGATCAATCGAAGAACTGATCAAATCAACCGAATGCGTATCCTCTTAATATTGTTTTCTCTTACATGCCTCATCTTCCAGGCTATTGCACAGGCTGACCGTAACTGGTTGGCCGGTGCATATAGCAAAGAACAGCTGGTGCAAAGTCTTTCCATGGAAAAGATCGATGAACAATTTCCACGATATACCAATCGTGCGAAGTGGGAGTCAATTGATCCGCAGTATCGTGCACAGTTGATCAGGGACGGCGAAGAGGCTTTGGGGTTTGAGTGGAAGGTTGTGCCGGCTACTTCTTACCTGGAATTTGTGAAGTCGGGGAATCGAAGGGTGATGGAAGATGTCTATAACATGAACCTGACTGCGATCAGGAAATTAGCGTTCGCAGAATTGGCAGAGGGGAAGGGGAGATTTATGCCGCAGTTGATCAATGGTGTATGGCATGTGTGCGATATCACGAGCTGGTCTATTTCCGCAAGTCTGAATTTGCAAAAAGCGGGTGCGGGGTTGCCGGATATCAATGAACCGGTGATTGAATTGGGGACAGGTATTACAGTGAATGTAATGGCGTGGACCTATCATTTATTTAAAGAAGAATTTGATAAGCAGAGCAAGCTTATATCTCCAAGAATTAAACAGGAGATCGATCGAAGGGTTTTGCAGCCATTCTATACCAGGAATGATTTCTGGTGGATGGCGTTGGACGGGAAGAAGAGACTGGTAAACAACTGGAACATCTGGTTGAATTATAATATGCTCACCACTATCCTGCTGGTGGAAGATGATCCAACGAAGAGAGCTGACGGAATTTACAAGACCATGCGTTCCGCCGATAAGTTCATCAATTACTACAAAGAAGATGGGGGTTGTGAAGAAGGGCCAGCGTACTGGTCGCATGCGGGAGGGATGTTGTATAACTATTTGTCCTTACTGCAAACGGCGACGAAAGGTGCGATTGATATTTTCGAAAAACCGCTGATCAGGAATATCGGCAGCTATTATTGTAAGGCGTATATCGACAGTTCCTGGTATCTGAACTATGCTGATGCTGCTGCGAAGATCAAAGGAGATGCTTCACTGGTTTATCATTATGGGAAAGCAGTGAAGGATGCTCAGTTGCAATATTTTGGTTCGTGGCTGGCAAAGCAACAGCAATGGGAAAAGATGCCTCCTGTAGAGAATATGTATGGCGGTTTCAGAAATCTTTTTACGGTAAAGGAGATCATTGACGGCAAGGCAGCGCAGCCTTTTATGTCTTATGCGTGGATGAAGGAAACAGGTATCGCTGTTGCAAGAGATCAGGAAGGCTCGTCAAAAGGATTTTATTTTTCCGCGCTTGCAGGCCATAATGATGAAAGCCATAATCATAATGATGTGGGGACTTGTGTGCTGTATTATGATGGGAAGCCATTTTTGATCGATATAGGGAGCGAAACGTATACAAGGCAAACATTCGGCCCGGAGAGATATACCATCTGGACGATGCGTTCAACTTATCACAACGTTCCGTTTATTAACGGAGTGGAGCAGAAAGAAGGAGCCATGTACAAAGCGAACAATGTTTCATTTACCAATACGAAATCGTTAGCAAAATTTCAACTGGATATAGCTGCAGCTTATCCTGAATCCGCACAGGTGAAAAAATGGGATCGTGTGTATGAACTTAAAAGAAATGAATCTTTCACGATCACTGATCGATATCAGTTGATTGCTAATAAAGGAAACAGCGCCTTGCATTTCATGACGAGTGCGGTTCCTGTGAAAGGAAAAGATGGAATGCTCGGACTCGTTTCTGGTGATGCAAAATTGCAGATGGAGTTTGATCCGAAACAGTTTGAACTGGAAGTAGAAGAAGTGCCGGTCAAAGACAGTCGCCTTCTAGAAAGCTGGCCTCCCGTTGTATATCGAATTATTCTAAAGATCCGTAATAGAAGCACTGAAAGCAATCACCGGATTGTCTTCAGGAAAATAGTGTAAATAACAAAAGCAAAACTGATGATGAAAAGGTTTTTTGGGGCTGTTGTAGTCCTGTGTATCGTTTTGATGGCATTCCGGAAAAATAATAATGAAGAAGCTTTTATACAGCAGAATCTTCAGTTTGCTGGCAGGCAGATCAACCTGATGTTAAAAGAGGTGAAGGGGGACGGTGTTTTTCCGCGTACAACAAATGCTGAGGGGAAACTGGTGAGTACAGGTATGTACGACTGGACGCCGGGCTTCTTTCCGGGAAGTCTCTGGTATTCCTATGAATTCAGCAAAGACCCGGCGATGAAAGCACAGGCAATCCAATGGACAGAAAAACTGGAGCCATTGAAGGATTTTACCGAGCACCATGATCTTGGCTTTATGATGTATTGCAGTTTCGGTAATGCATACCGATTGACGGGTGATACACGATATAAGGATTATCTCATACAGGCGGCAAGATCATTAAGCACACGCTTTGATAAACGTGTTGGCTGTATCAAATCATGGAACACATTTAAGTCATGGCACGGTGAGCAGACGTATTATTTTCCCGTGATCATTGATAATATGATGAATCTTGAATTGCTGTTCTTCGCAACAAAAGTTACCGGCGATAGTTCCTATTACCGCACAGCGATCACGCATGCGGATAATACTTTGAAACATCAGTTCAGAAAAGACTACAGTTCATATCATGTGATCTGTTATGATACAGCAACAGGTAAAGTACTCGCGAAAGAAACCGCACAGGGATATGCTGATAACTCAACCTGGGCGCGTGGTCAGGCATGGGCGATCTATGGTTATACAATGACGTACAGAGAAACAAAAGATCCGAAATACCTGAAGGCTGCAATGGGTATGGCTGACTGGTATCTGAAAAGCAAACGACTTCCGGCAGACATGGTGCCTTTCTGGGATTTTAATATTAAAGAGAAAGGATACACGCCGGGGGAAAGATCATTTGCCACAAAGAGCGAGCTGAATTTCAGGGATGCCTCCGCAGCTGCGATTACAACTTCGGGTTTGCTGGAGTTGAGTCAGTACGCGGGTAAGAAAGGCAAGGGGTATAAGAATGCGGCGGTGAAAATGTTGCATTCGCTGGCTAGCCCGGCGTATAAAGCTGCGGAAGGCGGGAATGGTAATTTCCTGTTGAAGCATTCTGTGGGAAGTATCCCTCATCAGGTGGAAATTGATGTGCCGTTGGTGTATGCGGACTATTATTTTATAGAGGCTTTGCATAGGTATGATCAGTTGCTGAAAGAGGAGAAGTTGTATTGATATCGATTTGCGTAGGGTTCCCGCAGATGACGCGCAGATACGCAGATATTTACATCTTGTAGACCTCTGATCTGCGCATCTGCGCGTCATCTGCGTCATCTGCGGGAACCTGCGATCTTCCACAATTAAAGAAATTTACTATGATAAGGCTTTTCTTTTTAGTGCTCTGCCTGTCAGGCGTCACTGTTCTTTACGCACAGGGAAGTCCGGAGATAACGATCAAGGGCTTGCTTGATAAAACAGAAGTTATCCGCGATCAATGGGGCGTGAACCACATCTACGCAAGGAACACCCATGATCTCTTCTTCACGCAAGGTTACTGCGCTGCCAAAGACCGTCTCTTTCAATTCGAGATCTGGCGCCGCCAGGCCACAGGTACTGCAGCGGAGATCTTTGGCGAAAGAGAATTGAAACGCGATGTCGGCGCGCGCCTCTTCCATTTTCGCGGAGACATGAACAAAGAATTGAATCACTATCATCCTGAAGGGAAAAAGATCATCGAAGCATTCACCGATGGGGTGAATGCTTATATAGAAGAAGCACTTCGTTCTCCAGGCCAACTACCACTTGAATTCAGGTTGCTGAATATTCTTCCGGAAAAATGGACGCCGGATGTAGTGATCTCCCGTCACCAGGGAATATTGGGTAATGCTACAGAAGAACTGAACATCGGACGATCCGTCGCAAAGCTGGGAGATAAGAAAGTGAAAGAATTAATGTGGTTGCAAAATGGAGATCCTGTTGTTGAACTGGATACGGCGGTCAATGCAGCCCAACTATCGCAGGACATCCTCGGGTTATATAATGCTTTCAGAAAAGATATCATGTTTGAAGCGGCTGATGTAGCAGCCCGTGCACGTGTACAAGATCCAAAAGAAGAAACACGGGCAATCGCATTTCAGTACAGCCAGCCTTTTCCGGATCAACCCGAAGGCAGTAATAATTGGGTGGTGAGTGCCGACCGCTCTGCAACAGGCCATGCCTTGCTGGCTAGTGATCCACATAGAAAGATTGCGATTCCTTCATTACGATATATCGTTCATCTGTCGGCTCCCGGCTGGAATGTAATGGGGGGCGGTGAACCGGAGATTCCCGGTGTTGCAATCGGGCACAATGATTTTGGGGCCTGGGGGATCACCGTACATCAAACAGACGCCGAAGATCTATATGTATATGAACTGAATCCTTCTAATCTGAAACAGTATCGTCACAAAGGAAAATGGGAGACAATGCGCGAAGTGGAAGAGACGATCAAAGTGAAAGGAGCACCGCCGGTAAAAACAAAACTGTATTATACATTACATGGCCCTGTTTGCCTGATAGATTCTTCCAATGCCAAAGCTTATGCCATGCGTGCAGCCTGGCTTGAGCCCGGAGCAGCGCCCTATCTGGCTTCATTAAGAATGGATCAGGCGAAAGACTGGAAGGCATTTCGCGAAGCTTGCACCTATGCTCATCTTCCTGCATTGAATATGGTCTGGGCTGACAAGAAAGGAAACATTGGCTGGCAGGTGGTGGGACTCATTCCGAAGCGAAAAAACTTTAGCGGACTGGTACCAGTTCCCGGTGACGGACGATATGAATGGGCTGGTTATCTTCCGATAAAAGAAAGGCCGAACACATATAATCCGTCAAAGGGCTACTGGGCAACGGCCAATGAAAACCTGATGCCTGTTGGGTTTGCACACCCTGATGCGGTGGGCTTTACCTGGCCGGATGCCTATCGGGGAAATCGAATAGAAGAAGTGCTGTCTGGCAATCATCAAATGGATTTGGATAAGATGAAAGATCTTCAGGTCGATTATATCTCTCTTGCAGCAAAAGCGATCATTCCTTTTCTTCAGTTTGTTTCACCAAAGGATACTCTTGCTGTTAAAGCGAAAAGCATCTTGCTGCAATGGAATTTAAGTATGGATAAGAATTCCATCGGTGGCGGAATCTTCAATAAATGGGAGCGGGAGCTAATGAATGAAGCAAATGCGACGATCATTCCTGCGGAAGTAAAAGGACTTTTAACCGTTCAGACGACGAAGCTGGTGGAATGGCTTCATCAACCTTCATTGATCTTTTCCGCAAATGCTGTTGAACAACGAAATGAATTTCTTCAGCGCACCTTCGAAGCGGCAATACTAAAGTTAAAGGGCCAGCTTGGCGATGATATTAATCAGTGGCAATATGGTCAGGATAAATATAAGCATATTCAATTCGTTCATCCCCTGAGTGGACTGGTGAAGCAGCAATGGAATGACTTGCTGAATACAGGTTCGATCGCACGAGGTGGATATGGGCATACGGTTGGCGCTACTGGCAACATGGATAACCAGGGGAATGGCGCGAGCTTCCGGTATTTTACGAATACGGGTAATTGGGATGAAACGATGATGATCAATTCACCGGGCCAATCAGGTGATCCTCGATCGAAGTGGTATAAGAATTTGTTTGAGATGTGGGCGAATGATGAATACTTTCCCGCTTACTTCTCCCGAGAGAAGATTGAGGCACATGCGGCGGAGAAACTGGCCTTATATCCGGTGAAGTGATTAGTCTTTTAGGAGATCTTTTTGAACGAACAGCGTAGGTTCCCGCAGATTACGCAGATCAAGCGCAGATACGCAGATTACTGTCTTGCAAAAGGTAAATATCTGCGTTTCTGCGCTTGATCTGCGTAATCTGCGGGAACCTACGACAGTCATTAATAAGAAAATTACACAATGAAGCATCGCTATCTGATTTCATCTGCCTTTGCGGTAATCGCCGGATTCTTTTCAACGGCTGTATTTTCCCAGCAAGTAAATGACTGGGAAAATCCCGCTTTCGTAGACCTTCATAAAGAAAAGCCTCACGCCACGGCGATGCTTTTCGATACGAAACAAAAGGTCATTGCGGATGATTACGCCACCTCTCCCTATTATCAGTCCCTGAATGGTTCCTGGAAGTTTGTGTATGTTCCAAGGCAGACCGAACGTAGTCTTGATTTCTTCAAACAGGATCTTGACACAAGGTCATGGAGCGATATCAAAGTTCCATCCAACTGGGAAGTGGAAGGTTATGGCGTTCCGATCTATACCAATATCGTTTACCCCTTCCCTAAAAATCCACCACTGATCGGTGGTGATAATCCAGTCGGCACCTACCGCAAAGAATTTCAGATTCCGTCAAACTGGGATGGACGCCAGATATTCCTGCATTTCGGATCTATTTCCGGATGTGCATTTGTTTACGTGAACGGACAAAAAGCAGGCATGAGTAAGGTCGCAAAATCTCCTGCTGAGTTCAATATCACCTCATTTTTAAATAAAGGGAAAAATGTATTAGCGGTGCAGGTGTTTCGCTGGCATGATGGCAGCTATCTGGAAGATCAGGATTTCTGGAGACTCAGTGGTATTGAACGGGATGTGTTTTTGTTTTCTACCCCATCCGTTACGCCATGGGATTTCTTTTTAAAACCCGGATTGGATAAGAACTATCAGCATGGTGTATTCAGTGCTGAACTGGTAGTAAGGAATTTTACAAAAAAGAATGCAGATAAAGGATGGGCATCTGTTTCTATTCTTGATAAATCGGGCAATGTTGTTTTTCAGTCATCACAAAAATTCTCAGCAAAGGATTCTTTACAAACGCTGTCTTTCAAAGGAACGGTGAAGTCAGTTGATAAATGGACAGCCGAAACGCCTGTCCTGTACGATTGTATTATTGCGGTGAAGAGTGATGCTTCAAAAGATACTTTGTTTACCGGAGCGAAGATCGGCTTCCGGACTGTGGAGATAAAGAATGCACAATTATTGGTGAATGGTGTGGCAGTGACTGTTCGCGGAGTGAATCGTCATGAACATGATGATGTGAAAGGTCATGTACCCACGCGTGAATTAATGTTGAAAGATATTGCGCTGATGAAGCAGTTTAATATCAACGCCGTTCGTACATCCCATTATCCGAACGATCCGCTTTGGTATAAACTATGTGATCAGTATGGATTATTTGTGGTGGATGAGGCGAATATTGAAAGTCATGGGATGGGAGTGGAGTTTCAGGGACCATATGATAAAACGATCCATCCTGCCTATCGTACCGAATGGGAAGCTTCGCATATGGATCGTGAGCATCGTTTGGTGGAGACCGACAAGAATCATCCAAGCATTATTATCTGGTCGCTCGGTAATGAAGCTGGTAATGGAAAGGTGTTCTTTGATGCGTATAAGTGGATCAAACAACGTGATCCATCAAGGCCTGTTCAGTTTGAACAAGCCGGTGAAGATTCGAATACGGATATCGTGACGCCGATGTATCCGACGATGGAGCAGATGAAAGCGTATGCATCTGCGAAGGATAAAACGCGGCCTTATATCATGTGTGAGTATTCGCATGCGATGGGGAATGGCAGCGGTAACTTCCAGGCTTATTGGGATATCATCCGCAGCAGTAAACATATGCAGGGTGGTTTTATCTGGGATTGGGTTGATCAGGGTTTGAAAGCGAAGAATGCGAATGGTGATACCTACTGGGCGTATGGCGGCGATCTTAGTTCGTTCTACTGGCAGCATGATGAGAATGGTGTGGCAGATGGGATCATCAGCTCCGACAGAACACCCGATCCCGGAGCCTATGAAGTAAAGAAAGGATATCAGCCGGTATTGTTTCAATGGAAAGATGGAAAGCTCGTCGTGGAGAATACTTACGATTTTACATCCCTTGATCAGTTGAATTTTCGCTGGGATCTTTTGCAGAATGGTAAAGTGATCAGAAGTGAGAGTTTTACCGTTGATGCGAAACCGCATGAGACAAGAGAGATTGCCTTATCTATTCCACAATACAAAGCTATTGCGGGAACAGAGTTCTATCTGAATGTATACGCGTTGACGAAAAATGCGGCGCCATTGGTGCCAAAGGGTTATGAAGTAGCGCGTGAGCAGTTTTTATATGCCGGAGATTTCTTTGCAAAGGAATCACAACCGGAAGGCCGTTTGTCCGTTTCCCGTACAAACAATACGCTGACGTTTCAGTCAGGTGATGTAAGCGGAGCGTTTGATGAAAGAACGGGAATGTTTACACAGTACGCTAAAGGCGCCATGAAAATGGAATCATTTCCTGAGCCATCTTTCTGGCGTGCACCAACAGATAATGATTATGGTAATGACATGCCATTGAAGTTGGGTATCTGGCGAACGGCGCATCAGGGTAAGAAGATCAATAGTGTTGTCATAGGAGAGCAGAATGATAAAGGCGTATCAATAACCGTGAAGTATGAACTCGCGATTGGAGTTCCTTATGAATTGCGTTACCAGGTAAAGCCCAATGGTTCTATTGCCGTCAACGCTTCAATAGACATGACAGGCAAGGATTTGCCTGAGCTGCCACGGTTTGGTTTACGCTGGCAGCTTCCAGCGTTGTATGATAGTTTGAGTTATTACGGTCGTGGGCCATGGGAGAATTACAGCGATAGAAAAAGCGCTTCGTTTATCGGTTTGTACTCCGACAATGTGAAGAACCAGTTTTATCGGGGTTATATCCGTCCGCAGGAAAGCGGCTATAAAACCGACGCGCGTTGGTTGATGGTTACAGACAAGAAAGGAAACGGCATTAAGATCGAAGGGCTGCAACCGGTGAGCTTCAGCGCGATCGATCATTCACTGGAAAGTCTTGATCCCGGGATGACGAAAAAGCAGCAGCATCCGACGGATCTGCCTCCGGAGAAGTATACGTTCTTATCGGTGGATCTTGGTCAGCGCGGAGTAGGGGGTGATAATAGTTGGGGCGCTTTGCCGCATGATGAGTATAGGTTGCTGGGTAAGAAATATAGTTATGGGTTTGTGATCAGCCTGGTCGGGAAATAAGCGGGAAGGATTATTTTTCTCTGATTTGTTGTTTTTTATATGGCTGATTCCCTTATCTTTGCTGCCCGTTATCAAGCCCAGATGGCGAAATTGGTAGACGCACTGTCTTCAGGTGGCAGCGCCGCGAGGTGTGCTGGTTCGAATCCAGTTCTGGGCACACTACAACCTTCGTAAGAATTTGAATATCAAATTTTTT
>VFQP010005610.1_pt1 | contig 10821 bp, 6 predicted proteins | sample 3512351 | NCBI WGS metagenome assembly VFQP01 (sample SAMN10412372, study PRJNA504923) | tailings metagenome | isolation source: Relicate 1 Philex TSF1 revegetated site | place: Philippines: Tuba, Benguet | collected 2017-08-29
CCACGTGAATGGCCTCGGTATCGGCGCCGTCGTGAATTTGATGCCGGCAACTGGTCCCGTCCGCCACGACCCAGGCATTCTCCGGGCGCTTTCTGACAGCCGGCAACAATGAGAGCTCCGCCATGGCCCTGGATGCTTCAATGTGTTCGGCTTCATAGCCGAAGCTGCCTGCCATGCCGCAGCACGACGACTCGATTGGCGAGACCTTGAGGTGTGGAATCCAGTTCAGGACGGTCTGCACGGGGGTGAAGGCATCGAATGCCTTCTGGTGACAGTGTCCATGCACGAGAACCTCAGGTGTGTCGAGGCCGGCAAGTTCAAGTTCGAAGCGGCCCGCCTGCTTCTCGCGCACCAGAAATTCTTCGAACAGGAACGCATGCGCGGCCAGACGCACCGCCTGTTCACCGTATCCGTATCCGAGGAACTCGTCGCGCAAGGACAGCAGGCACGAGGGCTCGAGCCCCACCACGGGTACACCGCGTTCGACATATGGCATGACAGCCTCCAGCAAACGCTTCGCTTCCGCCTTGGCCTCATCCACCAGGCCAGCCGACAGGAAGGTCCGGCCGCAGCATAGCGGACGCTCGCCCTCACGGGCGTTGAAGTGAACCGTGTACCCTGCCGCCTCGAGTACCTGCTGGGCGGCCCGCGCGTTCTCGGGCTCCATGTAGTTGCTGAATGTATCGACAAAGAGCAGCACTTCCTTGCCTGCCCCGGCATTGCCGGCTTTTACGCCGCGTGTGCCGGAAAGGAACGGTTTGGCAAAGCGAGGCAACGACCGGGCCTGCGCCAGCCCGAGCGAGCGCTTGACCAGGCCGGCGGCAAACGGGATGCGCTCGGCTAACGAAAGCACACCCCGGAGTTTGCTCGCGAGCGGCGCGTAGCGCGGCATGTAGGCCACCATCTTGTCACGCAAGGAGGTGCCATGCGCCTTGGACCAGGCATTGCGGGCCTCGATCTTGAAGCGAGCCATGTCGATGCCAGTTGGGCAGTCTCTCTTGCAGCCCTTGCAGGACACGCAGAGATCGAGCGCTTCCTTTACTTCAGGGCTTGCCAGACCCTCGGTGCCGAGCTGACCGGAAACAGCAAGTCGCAGCGTATTGGCGCGACCGCGCGTCAAGTGTTGCTCGTCTTTTGTGACCCGATAGCTGGGACACATGGTTCCTGCATCGAATTTTCGGCAATGACCGTTGTTGTTGCACATTTCGACCGCAGCGGCCAGGCCGTGGGCCTTGTCGTAGCCAGTGCCGGGTTCCGATTCCTCGCCCGTCAATGGATCTCTTGTGACATTCCACGCCGACCAGTCCAGGGCCGGATCGATCGGCAAGGCCGAATAGCCGGGAGCGAAGCGGAAATTCTCGCGTTCATCCATGCGAGGTGGGCGAACGATCTTGTCCGGATTGAACCGATTGTCCGGATCGAAGATGTCCTTGATCTCGGCAAACGCGCGATTGATCCGGGGGCCGTACTGCCAGGACACCCATTCACCGCGGCACAGGCCATCGCCATGCTCGCCGGAGAACGCCCCTTTGTACTCGCGAACCAACTCGGCAGCCTGCCCGGCAATCTCCCGCATGTGCAGCGCGCCATCGCGGCGCATGTCAAGCACCGGCCGGACGTGAAGCGTGCCGACACTGGCGTGCGCGTACCAGGTACCTTCCGTTCCATATTTGTGGAAGATTTCGGTCAGGCGCCGCGTGTACTCGGCGAGGTGTTCGAGTGGCACCGCGCAGTCCTCGATGAACGATACCGGCTTGCCATCGCCCTTCATGCTCATCATGATGTTCAGGCCCGCCTTGCGCACATCCCACAATGATTTCTGGGCCTTCGGGTCCGACATGCTGACGACGCTCCCGGGCAGCCCAAGATCGCTCATCAGCGCGACGAGGTCATCGAGCTTGCTCAACAGCGTCCGATGTTCATCCCCCGCGAACTCCACCAGCAAGATTGCCTGCGGGTCGCCCGCCAGCGCGGTTTCGATGACCGGCCGGAATGCGGGATTCTCCATGGACAAATCAATCATCGTCCGATCCACCAGTTCCACCGCAACAGGCTTGAGCTTGACGATATGCTGCGTCATGTCCATGGCCTGATAGAACGTCGGGAAGTTCACCACGCCAAGCACCTTGTGCTGGGGCAGCGCGGACAGCTTCAGCGTCAGTTGCCTGCTATAGGCCAGCGTTCCTTCCGAGCCCACGAGTATGTGTGACAGGTTCGCGTGCCCATCGTCGGTGTACTGCCGGGGGTTCTGGCAATCAAAGAGATCGATGTTGTAGCCGGCTACACGGCGCAGAACCTTGGGAATGCGTTCCACGATTTCGTCGCGCTCGCGCTTCGCGATCCGGGCCAGTTCCGCTGCAATGCCCTGCACTCGCGGATCCGTTACAGGGGAGGCAAGCGAACCAAAATGGCAGTGGCTTCCGTCGGCCAGAATGGCATCGATGGCAAGCACGTTGTGCACCATGTTGCCGTACTCGATCGATCGGGAACCGCACGAGTTGTTACCAGCCATGCCCCCGATGGTGCACTGGGCGCCGGTTGAGACATCGACGGGAAACCAGAGGCCATGAGGCTTCAGCCACGCATTGAGATGGTCCAGCACAATGCCTGGTTCGACGACGATCGTGCGTGCTTCGGCATCGAAAGAGATGACCTTGTTGAGCCATTTGCTGTTGTCGATGACAACGGCTTCCCCGACGGTCTGACCGCACTGGCTTGTGCCGGCGCCACGGGCGAGGACTGGAACCTTTTCGTCGCGAGCAATATCGAGAGCGGTCAACAGATCCTGCTGGTCGCGCGGCACCACCACGCCCATTGGCATGATCTGGTAAATCGACGCATCTGTGGCATAGCGGCCTCGACTGGCACGGTCGAACAATACGTCGCCGCGCAGTTCCTTGCGCAGTCGCGTGGAAAGCGGCGACAAGCTCGCGGCCATGGACGGCGGGAGCAGATGGATTGGCTTGACCAAGGACGATGGGGAACTCATAGCAATACCCGAACTGGAATGAAAGGCAGGTTTACGCAAGGACGACCGACACGGCGGGAAGCCCCGCGATGCGTCCCTCTACGACACCGGGGTTCTGAGGGAAAAACATGCCGGTGTAGGATCCCGTGGTGATCAATGTTCCCGTTGGCAATGACATGCCACGTCCGGTAACGTGGTTCACCAACCATGTCAGGAGCAGGCGCGGATCGCCGGCCGGATTGGCTGGCAGCAATTTCAGGATGTCGACACCATCGAGCGTCAGGCTGATGCTCGGGTCCAGATAGGGAAAGTCGACGCCGTACGGTGCGTCTTCTCCAACAATCAGCGCACCGTGATTCTGGAAATCGACAAGCTGCAAGAGCTTGTCGACGTCTGGCCATGAACAATATCGACTGGTCACAATCTCGATGGTGGCGGCCATCGATTGGATAGCATCCATGACTTCTGCCTCGGCATAGCCTTCCCGTCGTGGCAAGAACGGGTGGCCCAGCCGAAATGCAATCTCCAGCTCCACCCCAAGAACGGGGAAATCGATGGCATCTAATTGGTGGCCGCTCTCGCAAACGCCGCGGGCAAGTAGCGGTGCTGCACTCGCCGGGCCACCCGGGCTCCTGGCGCCGACCTTCCACCCGCCCACCTCCGCGCCATGGGCGTGTAGCAATGCCCCCTGCATGGCATATGCCATTTCCTTGCTCTGTGGAAGCGCCTCGGGCGCAAGCGCCGGGACGTCGAGCGTGCCGTTGGCGGCGGTCGCCAGTTGCTCTACAAGCATGCGGTGTTCTGGGGTGGACAAGTGAAGGGTCATGGCGCTGTCTCGAGGATCGAAATGCTGCGGATGTCAGACGCGTGATCGCGCTGTGTTTGCGGGAGCCAGGTCTGCGTCGTGCTCGAAACGCTGTTCGGGTTGCATCCGGAAAGCCAGCACCACGCCTATCCCCATCAGGATCATGCTGCCGACGAACGGCAGTTCCCAACTGCCAAACCGGTCGATCAGGTATCCGGAAAGCACCGGGGAAATGATGGCGGCCAATGCCGAACCAGAATTCATCATGCCGCTTGCCGTACCCGAGTGATCGGGGGCGATGTCCATCGGAACGGCCCACATCGGTCCAATGGTCATCTCGGCAAAGAAGAAGCCAGCTGCCAGACAACCCATGGAGATATAAAGGTCATGAGTGAATATGAGCGGCAACAGCGAAACCATGGTCAACAGCATGCAGACCGCCACCATCCAGCTTCTGGCGAGCTTGAGATTGCCCGTACGCTCGTAGAGCTTGTCGGTGACGATGCCCCCCAACGTGTCGCCAACCACGCCGGCGACGAACACTGCCGAGGCAAAAATGGCGGACTTCTTGAGATCAAGGGAATAGCTGTGCAGGAAGTACTGCGGAATCCAGCTCAGGAACAGCCAGAGCGTCCACCCGTAGCAGAAGTACACAACGGTGACAGGCGCCATCCGCGCAAACAGACGCTTCCAGGGCACCGCGGTGTTCTTCTTTTTCGGCTCGGGAAGCGCGGCCAGCTCCTGAGGCGTAATGCGCGGATGATCCTTGGGGAATTCCGTGAACGTGATGGCCCAAAGTGCCACCCACACAAGGCTGATGACCCCGCAGATATAAAACGATTCGCGCCAGCCGTACACCGCCATGATCGCAACGACTGCGGCTGGCGCAACCGCGTTACCGACCCGGGCGCATGCATGGGTAATGCCTTGCGCAAATCCGCGCTTCTCCCTTGGCACCCAGCGCGACATCGCCGCCGTTGCCGCCGGAAACGTTGCACCTTCGCCAAGCCCCAGAAGCAAACGGGCCGCAAGCAGCGAAACCAGGCCCCCGGCGAGACCGGTCAACAGTGTGGCAATGGCCCATAGCACACCGCAGACAAGCAAGGTCCGGCGCGCGCCAAAGCGGTCGCTAACCCAGCCGCCAATAATCTGGAATACAAGGTACGGATAGGCAAATGCCGAGAAGACCAATCCGATCTCGGTCTTGTTGAGGCCGAACTCCTGACCGAAGCCCGCGGCTGCGGTACTAACGTTGACGCGGTCCAGGTATGTAATGAAATACATGATGCACAGCATCAATAGAACAATGCTTGTGGCACGGAAGCGCTTCATGATTCTGTCTCCGGGAAATCATTTGGCAATCGTCGGGGGCAATGCCGTCCCTGCTCCTGGCTCTGCGGCGGATGCGGTGCGGCAATGTCTGGCGCGGCGAAGCCGCTCCCTACGCCACCAATGGCGGCGTAGTTGCATGGCGTTTAGAAGATGCGCGCGTGATGAACTGCGCGGGGGTGCTCCCGTGGATCAGGCGGCGATCCTGAGCGCTGGAACTGTCTCGAGGGACGACAGGTAGTCCATGGCGGCTGCGACGCCGCTGCCGGCCAGCTTGACGCCGGCCATCGTCAGACCCATTTCGCAGCCCGACAGGGTAGCCATCAACATGAGATCGTTGCAGTCGCCAAGATGGCCAATGCGGAACATCGTGCCGCGGATCTTGCCAAGTGCCTGGCCCAACGACATGTCGAAACGTTCGTAGATGATCTTGCGTACGGCGTCGGCGTCCACGCCTTCCGGCACACGCACGCCGGTCAACACGGGGCTGTAAACCTCAGGGTCCACGCATTGGATTTCCAGTCCCCAAGCACGCACCGCGCGGCGTGTGGCCTCGGCGAGTCGCTGATGACGGGCAAACACGTTGTCCAGGCCTTCCTCGAGGATCATGTCCAGGGCTTCCGACAATCCATAGAGCAGGTTGGTATTCGGGGTGTAGGGCCAATAGCCGGTCTTGTTGGCCTCGATGATTTCGTCCCAACCCCAGAACGCGCGTGGCAAGCGTGCCTGTTTGCTTGCGGCAATGGCCTTGGGCGACAGCGCATTGAAGCTGATGCCCGGTGGCAGCATCAGGCCTTTCTGCGATCCCGACACCGTAACGTCCACGCCCCACTCGTCGTGCCTGTAGTCGGCCGAGGCCAGGCCGGAGATGGTGTCGACCAGCAGCAGCGCCGGATGGCCCGCGGCATCAATGGCACGGCGCACGGCGGCAATGTTTGAGGTGACGCCCGTCGAGGTCTCGTTGTGCACCACGCAGACCGCCTTGATCGTGTGTCCGGCGTCTTCGCGCAGACGCGCCTCGATCATGTCTGCCTTGACGCCGTGCCGCCAACCTTCAATGCCAGGCAAGCCCAGAAACTCCGGCTTCAGGCCCAGCGCTTCGGCCATCTTTTTCCAGAGCGTTGCGAAGTGACCGGTCTCGAACATCAGCACGGAATCGCCCGGGCTCAGCGTGTTCGTCAGCGCGGCTTCCCATGCACCCGTGCCGGAGGCCGGATAAATGATGACCGGATGCTCGGTCTTGAAGATCTTCTTGATATCAGTAAGGACCTTGCGGCCCAAGGCGCCGAATTCTGGGCCACGGTGGTCAATGGTGGGGTAGCTCATCGCCCGCAGGATGCGGTCCGGCACTGGGCTCGGACCGGGAATTTGCAGGAAGTGGCGGCCGGAAGGGTGGAAATCGAGCTTGATCATTACGTCTCTCCTGGGTGAATTGAATTATGAATTTTGAATTCAAAATACTTTAGCACCGGGTTTCTGGAGACCTCAAGGTAAACTTCTCGCTCGTAAACCCGTATGAACATGGGTTTCCTGCTTTGGGCTACAATGCGATCCAGCGGTCCCACCAAGGAACTTTGAATGCAAAATCCTCTTACCGACGGCGCTAGACAAGCGGCATTGCTCCCGAAAGTCGAGCGCATGCGTCTGCACGACACCGTCGTGGAGCATTTGCGCCGCTTTATCGTCGAAGGCGTGCTGTCACCAGGCATGAAGCTCAACGAACGTGAGCTGTGTGAGACGCTCGGCATTTCCCGAACGCCATTGCGCGAGGCACTCAAGGTGCTCGCAGCTGAAGGGCTGATCGATCTGTTGCCGAACCGGGGTGCCTCGGTCTCGCGGTTGAGCGAAGGTGAGGTCTGGGAAATGTTCGAGCTGATGAGCGGGCTCGAAGCATTTGCCGGTGAGCTCGCTTGCGAACGCATCACGCCTGCCGAGCTCGCCGAAATCAAGGCCCTGCACTACTCGATGCTGGCCTGCAAAGTGCAGAACGACCTGCCCGGCTACTACGCCCGGAACCAGGAGATTCACAATCGCATCGTAGCGGCGGCACGTAATGCCGCATTGAGCCAGACCTATCAGTCGATGAACCATCGCCTGCAGGCCCTACGCTTCCGCTCCAATCATCAGACCGATAAATGGGACCGCGCCGTAGAGGAACACGAAGGCATGATCAGCGCGTTGGAAGCGCGGGACGGAAGGAAACTGGCTGGCATTCTGCGTCACCACTTGCTTGAAAAACGGGATGCCGTGATGCAGATCCACCAGGACCCGGTAGGCGACCAGATTCCGCAAAACGGCTAACCGATCCTGGCCGCAAAAAAAAACGTCGCAACCCGTAAGGGCTGCGACGCCTGAATGCCTGCGCGCGTAGTGGAGTCCTCGCGCCGGCCCCTCGCTTCCTTCTTGCTCAGAAGATGTGCCGCAGGCCCAGCGATACGCCAAGCTGGCCGCTTGCATCCGGCGTCTTGTAATAAACCTGCGATGTCGACGGCAGGTAACCCACCGATTGGCCATTGGGCAGGTAGGCAATGTTGTCCCAGTTCAGCGATGCATTGCGCGCGTAGTTCACCGCGAAGAATACGTCGGTACGCTTGGACAGGCTGTAGTCCGCCATCGCCAGATACTGCTGCGGGTTCTTTGGATTGGTCTTCACGCCGCCGATCGTGGCGGACTTGATGTCGTCGTAGTAATAGGCCAGCGACAGCCGCAGCGCGGCCGTGGCATCCCAGTTCACACCGAGCCAGTACATATCGTCACGATGCGGCAGCAGTGTTGGCGTGCCGGTGGCCGGCGCCACGGAATTGCCCCAGCGATAGCCAGCCACCATCTTGACCGGACCCAGCCGATAGCTCGCGCCAACCGTGGCGCGCATGTCGCGGCCATAGTCGTTCGAGCCAGACGTGCCCGCCGCCTGCGCAGTGTTGAGCGTCTTGACTTCGTCGTACGCAGCAGCCAGCCCAAGCGGTCCGCTCGAATACGACAGGCCCAGGCCATAGGCCGATCCCGCCGCGAACGTGCCCGAGCGCTCGCCAAACGACCAGTGCCCGATCGCCGTCACCGGACCGAACGTGCCCTGGTACTGCACCATGTTGTTCTCGCGGAAGTTCGGGCCTGCGATACCGACCACGGGCTCGAACTCCGGCGCATAGGCGACGGGCGTGAAGCTGCCCATCGTCAGGAACCCGGACGTGTACTGGCGGCCAAACGTTACCTTGCCCCACTGGTTCTGCAGCCCGACAAACGCCTGGCGGCCAAACAGCAGGCCGCCGTTGCCCATCTTGCCATCGTCGGTATTGAACTGGTTTTCGAGCACGAACAGGCTCTTCAGGCCACCGCCAAGATCTTCCACGCCGCGCAGCCCGAAACGTGACTGGGCAATGCCCGACGAGTTCATGAACACCGCCGAACCGCTGCCCGGCGTCAGCACACCATTGCTGGTGTTCTGTACGTGATTGACATACTGGATGCTCGTGGTCACGACGCCATAGAGCGTCACGGACGATTGAGCCCAGGCGCCCGGCGCCAGCAGTGCGCCGGCCATGGCGGCGAACAGCGTCTTCTTCATATGTAGTGCTTCCGTCTTCTGGTGTGGTGGCTGATGGCGCCAGCAGTCTCCTCCTTCCAGCGCCTGCGTTGCGATCCTTGTCGATCGCTTGTGCCAAATTAATCCCGCGTATTAAATTGGCATGATGCGCAGGCTAACGGCATCCGCGGATTCAGATACCTAGGGCTTTCCCGAACGGAGCGCACATTTACAGATAATCCGATGCTTACCCGATGTCGGACGTCGGATTTTTACGTATCCTTGCGGAGCTTTCATTTTCATAACGACAAGCCTGCACGGACCACCAGGCCAACCAGGCATGCAAGTACCCGCCATGAAGCTCAAGCAAGCGCGCGACATCTTCGCGGACGAGCCACCGACGCCGACCCCGGGCAAAGCCCGCCGTGCCGCAAGCACCGATGCAGATCGCACGGCCAACGCGGATCCCGCAGGCGCTGACGGCCATGACACCGATGACGGCCTGACCGAAACCGCCCGGCGCATACTGGAAATCGCCGAGCGCCTGTTCGCCGAGCAAGGCGTGGAACAGGTACCGTTACGTCAGATCGTGGTGGAAAGCGGCCAGCGCAACCGCTCCGCGCTGCACTACCACTTCGGTTCCCGCGAAGCACTGGTCAGCCATCTGCTGAACCGGCGCCTGCATCAGGTGAACCAGGTACGCCACCGCCATCTCGATCAACTCGAGGCACAAGGCCGTCCGATCGATATCCATGGCGTGGTCGAAGCTACCATCCGCCCGCTGGTCGAAGTGGTATTGCAAACGGAATGGGGAACCAACTATCTGCAGGTGCTGGCGCAGACCACATTCAGTCCGGGCCTGCTCAACAAGGGACTGGTCGACAAGACCGCGATGAGTGCGTTGTATCGCGTGCGCGAGCATATCCACGCCTTGCTGCCCGATGTACCGCGCAACGTCATGAAGCTGCGCATGATCTGGTTCATGGACACGGTGGTCTACTCGCTGGCCCATTGGGTGCGCGAGCGCGGCAAGCGCGCCCGCACCGAGCCGCCGGTTGAGGAGCTGGTGGACTTCTGCGCGGCGGCCCTGGCAGGACCAAGGCCACCGCCCACCCCCAAGGCCGCCCGTTCGCGTTGATCAACCCGCGGCGCGCGCGTCTGCCGGTGCGGTGCGGGCCAGGACCGGCACCAACGCAGCCCCGGTATGGCTGGCCTTGATGCGCGACAGCGCTTCCGGATCGGCCGCGCCGACAATGGTGCCGCCATTGGCGCCGCCTTCCGGACCGAGATCGAGGATCCAGTCCGCCTCGGCGATCACGTCGAGATCGTGTTCGATCACGACCACGCTATGACCACCGTCGGTCAGGCGGTGCAGTACGCGAATCAACCGCGCCACATCGGCCATATGCAGGCCCACGGTAGGTTCGTCGAGCACATAGAGCGTGTGCGGTGCCTTCTGGCCGCGGCGCGTGATGTCGTCGCGTACTTTCGACAACTCAGTCACCAGCTTGATGCGCTGCGCTTCGCCTCCCGATAGCGTCGGCGATGGCTGCCCCAGCGTCAGGTAGCCCAACCCCACATCCTTCATCAGTTGCAGCGGATGCGAGATCTGGGTGATCGCGGAGAAAAAGTCCACCGCTTCGTCGATCTCCATGGTCAGCACATCGCCGATATTCTTGCCACGCCATGTGACCGCCAGGGTTTCCGGATTAAAGCGTTGGCCATGGCACACGTCGCACGGCACCTTCACGTCGGGCAGGAAACTCATGCCGATCGTGCGCACGCCCTGCCCTTCGCAGGCCGGGCAGCGACCGTCACTGGTATTGAACGAGAAACGCGAGGCGCTGTAGCCGCGTGCCTTGGCTTCCAGCGTTTCGGCAAACAGCTTGCGGATCGCGTCCCATACGCCGATGTAGGTTGCCGGGCACGAACGCGGCGTCTTGCCGATCGGGGTCTGGTCCACTTCCAGCACACGGTCGATCGGCTCCCAGCCGCTGATGCTTTCGCAACCGTGCCAGGCATGGTCAACCGTGAGCGCCCGCGTGGCAGTGGGCTTGCCAGCCTTCTCCGCCGCCGCACGTGCGCGCCGCGTGGCTGGCGACGACATCACCGAACGGCCCACCGCATCGAGCAGGTTGGTCATCAGCACATCGCGCGCCAGCGTGGATTTGCCGGAACCAGATACCCCGGTGATCG
>VFQP010005611.1_pt1 | contig 10820 bp, 9 predicted proteins | sample 3512351 | NCBI WGS metagenome assembly VFQP01 (sample SAMN10412372, study PRJNA504923) | tailings metagenome | isolation source: Relicate 1 Philex TSF1 revegetated site | place: Philippines: Tuba, Benguet | collected 2017-08-29
CGCACGCGATTTCAATCTGTTGCTTGGCATCCTCTTGCTGAGTTCGCTGCTGGTCACCATCGTGAACATCTTTGTGGACCTGATCTACGCTGCGATCGATCCGCGCGTATCGGTCACACGCGCCGGAGGCCGCTCATGAACTACCCTGCCGCCGTCCTGTCGCAATGGATTCCGTCGCGCACGACACCACGCACGCTCTGCCGCGCCGCACGCAATCACCGGTCAATCACGCTCGGCGCGCTCCTGATGCTGGCGGTCGTGCTGCTGGCCGTGGCCGGCCCCATCGTCTTTCCTGGTGATCCCTGGGAAATGGCAGGACCGCCGATGCTATGGCCGGGCGATGATCCAGCCTACCCGCTCGGTACCGACTTCATGGGCCGCGATCTTGCTACCGGCCTTGCCGCCGGAGCGCGCGTGTCGTTGCTGATTGGCCTGGTCAGCACCACCCTGGCCGCTACACTCGGCATCGCCGTGGGAGCGCTCGGCGGATACTTTGGCGGACGCGTCGATGCAGCGCTGATGCGGCTGACCGAGGTATTCCAGACCGTGCCAAAGTTCGTGCTCGCCGTGGTATTGGTGGCGATCTTCAAGCCGTCGGTCACCACCGTGGTGTTGGCCATCGGCATCGTATCGTGGCCGGCCACGGCCCGACTGGTGCGCGCCGAGTTTCTGTCGCTACGCGGGCGCGAGTTCGTGCTGGCGGCGGAAACCATCGGCATGAGCCATCTGCGCATCATCGTCACCCAGATCCTGCCCAATGCGCTGCCACCGGTGATTGCCATGGCCACGCTGACTGTGGCAACGGCGATCCAGACCGAGGCATCGCTGGCATTCCTGGGGCTCGGCGATCCGAACGTGATGAGCTGGGGCACCATCATCGGCGGCGGACGCGAACAGGTAGCCGATGCCTGGTACATCTGCGGCCTGCCAGGTTTCGCCATTGTTTTGACGGTGCTCGCCTTCAACCTGATTGGCGATGGCCTCAACGATGCGCTGAATCCGCATCTGCGCCAACGACGGAACTGAGCCATGACGCTGCTCGATGTACGTGGCCTGCGCGCCAGCTTTACCACGGCGGCCGGCCCGATGACCGCATTGCACGACGTGTCGCTGAAGATCGACCGTGGGGAAACGCTGGCCCTGGTGGGCGAAAGCGGATCAGGCAAGTCCGTTACCGCGTGCGCCATCCTGCGGCTGCTGCCACGTCGCGTGGCACGCGTGACTGGCGGCCAGGTCCGTTTCAATGGCGCCGATCTGCTCTCGCTAGATGAGCGCGCGATGCAGGCGGTCCGTGGCAACCGCATTGCAATGATCTTCCAGGAACCGATGTCGGCATTGAATCCGGTCATGCGCATTGGCGACCAGATCGTCGAGGCGATCCGGCTGCACCGGCGCACCAGCCATGCCCAGGCCGCGGCGCGGGCCATGGCACTACTGGAACAGGTTCGCATGCCATCGCCGCGCGAGCGTGCCAACGATTATCCGCACCAGTTGTCCGGCGGCATGCGCCAGCGCGCGATGATTGCCATAGCACTGGCTTGCGAACCCGACCTGCTGATTGCCGACGAGCCGACCACCGCCCTGGACGTCACCACGCAGGCGCAGATCCTGGATCTGCTCAAGCGCCTGCAAGCAGAATCCGGCATGGCGATGCTGCTGATCACGCACGATCTTGGCGTCGTGACAGAGACTGCCGACCGCGCGGCGGTCATGTATGCCGGCCGGATCGTCGAGCAAGGCCCGGTCGATGCGCTGCTGGCGCAGCCGTCGCATCCCTACACTGCCGGCCTGCTCGCTTCGCTGGCCATTGAAACGCTCCCGCCCGGAGCCCGCCTGCCGGAGATCCCGGGCACCGTGCCGCCGTTGTCGGCCATGCCGGCTGGTTGTGCATTCGCACCGCGCTGCTGCTACGCGACGGCCCGGTGCGGTGTGGATGTTCCAGAGCTCCGGCCAACGGATCAAGGGGGCGTGGCGTGCCACGCGCCGCTGCACTACGTGGTGCAGCACGCATTCGAGCCCGAGGAGGCAGCCGCATGAGCACGCCATTGCTGGCATTGAAGAATGTATCGCGCCACTATCGCACGGAGGCGGGTATCGTCCGCGCGCTCGATGGCGTCTCGCTCAATGTGGAACGGGGCCAGACGCTCGGGCTCGTTGGTGAAAGCGGCTGTGGAAAATCGACCGTCGCGCGCGTGGCCATGCGGCTGACCGACGTTGACGAAGGCGAAGTCCGTCTCGATGGCGCAGACATCGCCACCGCACGCGGGCGCGCGCTCGATACGATACGCCCCCGCATGCAGATGGTGTTCCAGGACCCCGCCGCGTCGCTGAACCCACGCGCAACCATCGGCAAGACGCTTGAGGCGCCACTGATCGTGCATCGACGCGGTAACGCCACGGCACGAAAGGCCCGGGTGTCGGACATGCTGCGCAAGGTGGGCCTGCATCCTGATATGGCCAGGCGGTTTCCACACGAGCTCTCCGGCGGGCAGCGCCAGCGCGTGGCCATTGCCCGTGCGCTGATGCTGGACCCGGAACTGATCGTTTGCGACGAAGCCGTTTCGGCGCTGGACGTCTCGGTGCGTGCACAGGTCCTGAACCTGCTGCTGGACCTGCGCGAATCGCTTGGTATCGCCTACCTGTTCATTTCGCACGACCTGGCCGTGGTTCACCACATGTCCGACCGCATCGCGGTCATGTACCTCGGGCAGGTCGTCGAACATGGGCCGCGCGACGCGGTCTGGCACGGTGCGCGGCACCCCTACACACGCGCTCTGATCGCGTCCGCACCATCGGCGCGCGCGCAATCCGGCAAGCGTCCCCGGCTGGTCATCGAAGGCGAATTGCCGAGCCCGCTCGATCCGCCAACCGGGTGCCGCTTTCACACCCGGTGTCCCCAGGCGACTGACCGGTGCAGGGAAACTGCACCGGTTCTACGGCATCAGGGCGACGACCACTGGGTAAGTTGCCATCTGGTCTGACGCATCGGCCTAAACCCGCCGCAACCTCTCCATGCGCATCTGCGGCGCATGGATGCACGCTTGCGGTGCCGACGGTCCGGGTCCGTCGCCCCCGGCTGGCCCATCAACCCAGGGCATCCGCCTGACTCTCGCGCCCCAAACCGCCCGATTTCCCCGCCTTACCCCCCAAAAGCACTACGGGTTATCGCCCGTTGCCGCCTGGCATGTCTGTTGCATAGCATTCAAGTGACTTGAATTTGGTGCAGAGAGCTTGCAGGAAGAGCCTTCCGGCGACGGTCGACGCCTTGCATCGGTTCGGTCCCATCCGGGCTTGCCGCCCGTCCGACATGTCATGCATAGGGGAATCAGAGTGCTGAAGAAACACACTGCGGCTGCTGCCGCGATGGCCGCCGCAGCTACCGGAATGGTCCTGCTGTCCGCGCCGGCACAGGGTAAGGAAGTGGTCAAGATCGCGTTTGTCGGGCCGCTGACGGGCGGGGTCTCTTCGATTGGCCTCGGTGGCCGCAACTCGGCCGATCTGGCCGTGCGCCTGCGCAATGCCGACCCAAAGGCCAAGTACACCTACGAACTGGTGGTGCAGGACGACGAATGCCGCCCCAATGTGGGCGTGCAGGTTGCCACCAAGATCGCGGCGGACAAGTCCATCATTGGCGGCGTCACCCACTTCTGCTCGGCCGTGGCCATGGGCACGGTGGGCGTCTACAGCCGCTTTGGCATGCCGGCCGTGGTGTGGGGCGCGGTCCTGCCCGAAGTCACGTACGGCAACAACTTCAAGGAGATCCATCGCGTCAACGGCACGATGATCAACCAGAGCGAAGTGGCGGCCAAGTTCATGACCGGCCTGGGCTACAAGAAGTGGGCGATCATCCATGACACCACCGACTACGGCAAGGGCCACAACAAGTACTTCAGTGAATTCCTGAAGAAGGATGGCGGCACGATCGTCGGTACGTTTGGCGTGACCGCCGACCAGCAGGACTTCACTACCGAGCTGACCAAGATCCGTGAACTGAAGCCGGACGTGGTCTACTTCGGCGGCCTCACGCCGCTGGGCGTGCGCATCCGCACGCAGATGGAAAAACTCGGCATCAAGGCCCAGTTCGAAGGCACCTCGGGTATCAAGTCCGATGCCTATATCGAGGGCGTGGGCAAGCCGCTGTCTGAGGGTTCGCTGGCCTTTATCGAAGGCGCGCCGGTCGAGAAACTGGCGGGCGGCCAATTCTTCATGGAACGCTACACGCGGCAGAAATACGGCGAACCGCCTGAAGCGTACGGCCCGTTCGCGTACGCTGCCGCCAACCTGATCATGGACGCCGTCGAAAAGGTCGGCCCCGATCGCAAGAAGGTGCGCGACGTACTGAACGGTACCAAGGATGTCGACACGGTCATCGGCAAGGTCACGTTCGACGACCACGGCCAGAATGTGGTGCCGCTGATCACCAAGTACGTGGTTGAAGACGGCAAGTGGGTGATCTGGGAAGACAGCACGTACGGCAAGGGCAAGAAGAAGCTGGCTGGACTGTAAGCGTGGCGCCGGGCCGGGGCGCACGCGCCCCGCCCGGCCCTGACCGGCCAATTCCGGGGGATACCGATGAGTGTATTGGGACAGTACGTCTTCAACGGGCTGATGCTCGGCATGATCTACGCCATGGTGGCGGTCGGGTTCACGCTGTTCTTCGGCGTGCTCGACGTAATCAAGTTTTCTCATGGCGATGTGCTGATGGTGGGCGCATTTGCCGGTCTGGCCGCTTCGGCCGGCGTGGTGGCACTTCACGTGGATTCGCCATGGCTGCAACTGCTGGCCATCGTGATGTGCGCGATCATCGTGACCGGCCTGCTGGGCGCGGCCATTGCGCGCCTGCTGATCCTGCCGCTGCGCAAGGCGCCGCCACTGAACACACTGCTGGCCACGCTGATGCTGGGCACGGTGCTGCGTGAAGCGGTGCGGTTGTTCTACCCCGATGGCTCGAATCCAAAGCCGTTTCCCGCGTTGCTGCCGGCCAACGAATGGTCGCTGGGCGGCCTGACACTGCGCGCCGATAACCTGATCCTGCTGGCCGCCGGCGTTGCCATCATCATCGGGGTGCACCTGCTGATCACGCGCACGCGCTTTGGCATGGCCATCCGCGCGGTGGCGCAGGACGGCGAGACCGCGCGCCTGATGGGCATCAACTTCGAGGTGGTAGTGCTGGTCACGTTTGCGTTGGGCTCGGCCATGGCCGCGTTGGCTGGCGTGATGAATGGCCTCTACTACAACGAGATCAACTTCAACGTTGGATTGCTGCTCGGCGTGATCGGCTTTGCCGCCGCCATCCTGGGCGGTCTCGGCAACCTCTACGGCGCCATCCTGGGCGGCTTCCTGTTTGCCGCGCTGCAGGTGTTGGGCAGCGCGATGCTGCCGGCCCTGGTGCCCGATATTCCCAGTGCGTACAAGGACGTGTTCGCGTTTGCCGTGGTCATCGTGTTGATGGCATGGAAGCCGACCGGACTGATTGCGGAGAAAGCCAGTGAACGTGTCTGACAACGTCTCGAATCCGCTGCCCCCGGCGTCTGTCGGCGCCAGCGTCAAGCAGCGCCGGCCGGCCATGGTGCTGGCAGTCGCGGCCATCGCCGTGGTGGCTTATCTCTATCTGTTCCTGCACGCGGAATCGCAGGTTGCCGTGGCCGTGCTGCTGGCGGTAGCCGTCGCGGCCACGATCGTGGCCAACAGGTTCAAGGTCACGCAGTCGATTGAAGAGGCCGCCGCACGGCGGCCCGGCCTGTCGCGGTTATGGACCGTGGCGGGCACCCTGGCCCTGATCGTGCTGTTCCATGAAAGCCATTTCGTGCTGCTGATGCTGTGCGCGGTGCTGCTATACCCCACGGCCTGCCTGGGCCTGACCGTGCAATTCGGTTACTCGGGCGTATCGAACTTTGCCGGAGCGGCATTCTTTGGTATCGGCGCATACACCACGGCGGTACTGGCCGCGCATACGCCGGTGCCGATGATCCTGGTGATTGTGCTGTCGGGCATCGCGGCGGCGGTGATCGGCTCGCTGCTGATTGCGCCGGTACTGCGCACACGGGGCCACTATGCGGCCTTGGTGACCATTGCGTTCGGCATCCTGTTCAAGACGTTCCTCGAAGTCAACGACGTGCTTGGCGGCCCGCAAGGCCTGCAGGTGCCCGGCATGACGCTCTTCGGCTTCCAGTTCAACGAGGGTGTGACGCTGTTCGGCATCGACATTTCGTTCTACGCCAGTTACGCATTGCTTAGCCTGGCGATCTGCGCGGGCACCTTTGCGGTGGTCAAGGCGCTGGAGCGGTCGTGGATCGGACTGGCGATGGATGTGGTTCGTACCGACGAAACGGCGGCAGCCACGTTTGGCTTGCATATCGCGCGCTGGAAGGTCATCGCGTTCATGCTCGGCAACTTCTTCGCCGGGGTGGCAGGCAGCGTGTACGGCATGGTCACGGCGTTCGTGGCGCCCAACAACTTCACGTTTGCCGATTCATTGCTGATGCTGTCGATCGTGATCCTCGGCGGACTGGGCAATGTGGTGGGGCTGATTCCCGCGGCCATTATCGTGCTGGTACTGCCCGAGAAGCTGCAGTTCATCCAGGAATACCGCTTCCTGTTCTACGCGGCACTGGTGATCGCGATCCTGCTGTTCCGCCCTGATGGACTGCTGCCGCGCAAGACCCGCCTGTTTTTCCCGACCAAGGATGCGCAATGAGCGATGCGATGATCGAGGTCCGCAACCTCACGATGCGCTTTGGTGGCCTGACCGCGCTGGACAACCTCCAACTCGACATCAGGCGCGGCGAAGTGCTGGGCCTGCTGGGGCCCAATGGCTCGGGCAAGACCACGTTCTTCAACGTGCTGACCGGGCTCTACAAGGCCAGCGCCGGCACCATCACGTACAACGGTGAGAACGTCATCGGCAAGACGCCGCAGGACATCTATCGCAGCGGGGTGGCGCGCACGTTCCAGCGCTCGCGTCTGTCTCTGCCGCTGACGGTGTTCGACAACATCGTGGTCGGCGACTACCAGCACATGCAGCACGGCCTGGTGTTCAACCTGTTCCGGCGCAAAGCGTTCCGCGCCGAGTACGAGCGTTACGTGGAGTCCGTACGCGAGCTGCTGGCCATTTTCAGTCCGCCGCTGGTGAACCGGCTGTTCGAACCGGTGGAAACGTTCACCATGATCGACCGCCGTCGCATCGAGGTGTGCCGCGCGCTGATGAGCCGCCCTCGCCTGCTGTTGCTCGACGAGCCCTCGGCCGGCATGACGCACGACGAAACGCACGAACTGATGGATGACATCCTGCAGGTGCAAGGCAAGCTGCAGGACCTGTCGGTGGTGCTGATCGAGCACGAGATGAACGTGATCGAGCGCATCACGGACCGCTGCATCGTACTGAACTACGGCAAGAAGATTGCCGAAGGCACGTATGCTCAGATCACCGCCGATCCTGACGTGCAGACCGCCTATCTCGGGGAGGAAGCAGCATGAGCGACAACACGCTGCGAGTGGAAGGCCTGAGCACGGGCTACGACAAGGTCAACGTGCTGCATGACGTTTCGATCGAAGTGCCGCCGGGCAAGATCACCTGCATCCTCGGTGCCAATGGCGCCGGCAAGAGCACGCTGATCCGCTCGATACTGGGGCTGACGCCACCGCGCAAGGGACGCATTCTGTGGGACGGCGTCGATCTTGCCGGTGAAAAGACCCACAACATCATTGCACGCGGCATTTCCTGCATTCCCGAGGGACGCAAGGTGTTTCCGCGCATGACCGTGGCCGAGAACCTCGGGCTGGGCGCGTTCCTGGAGACCGACCCGGGTAAGGTTCGTGAGCGTATCGCACGTGTCTATGAGATCTTTCCGCGCCTGCGCGAGCGGTCGGGCCAATTGGCCGGCACGATGTCGGGCGGCGAGCAAGCCATGGTGTCGATCGGTCGCGGCCTGATGGCGCAGCCGCGCCTGCTGGTGATCGACGAGCCGTCGCTGGGCCTGTCGCCGCTCTACGTAAAGGAAAACTTCAAGGTCATCCAGCAGATCAACGAACTGGGCATGACCGTGCTGCTGGTGGAGCAGAATGCGCGCCAGACGCTGGCGATCGCCCATCAGGGTTATGTACTGACACAGGGACGCGTGGTTGCCCAGGGCTCGGCGCAGGCATTGCGCGAGAACGACGAAGTACGCGCCGCATATTTCGGCTAACCGCTTCGATTGGTTGCTTTCGAGGAACGCAGTCATGGAACATTGTCTGGATCTTCCCGTACGCGAGCTTGCGGCGCGCCTGTCGCGCCGCGAACTCGGCGCCGAAACCGTGGTGCGTGCGGTGCTCGACCGTATTGCCGCGCAAGACGACCTTATTCGCGCATGGCAGCATGTGGGCGGCGATGCAGCCATTGCGCAGGCGCGGCGGCTCGATGCGGGTACCGCCACCGGGCAACTGCACGGTGTGCCGCTTGGCGTCAAGGACCTGATGGATACGGCCGACATGCCGACCACATATGGCTCGCCGATCTACGCCACGCATCGCCCTGCTCTCGATGCCGCCGCCGTGGCATTGGCGCGCGGCGCCGGTGCTGTGGTGGTTGGCAAGACCGTGACCACCGAATTCGCGACGTTCCAGCCCGGCCCGACGCGCAATCCGCGCGCACCGGTTCACGCGCCGCGCACGCCGGGCGGGTCGTCGAGCGGTTCAGCCGCTGCTGTGGCTGCCGGCATGGTCCCGCTGGCATTCGGCACGCAGACCGCCGGATCGATCATCCGCCCGGCGGCCTACTGCGGCGTGGTTGGCTTCAAGCCAACCCACGCCACGCTACCGCTGGCTGGCATCAAGCCGCTGTCGCCGAGCCTGGATACGGTCGGCGTGCTGGCGCGGCGCGTCGACGATGCGGCGCTGTTCGTCGGCACACTGGCGCGCAATGTATCGATAGCCGAAGCCTGCGCTGCTGCGTCAACGCCGCTGCGCGTGGGCATCTGCCAGACACCGCATTGGGATCGCGCCAGTTCCGATTCACGCGCGGCATTGCAAACAGCCGCACGCGTGCTGGAAAAATTGGGGGCCACCGTGCTGGACATCGATCTGCCGGCCGCCTGCAACAACCTTACCGAGGCTCAACTCGACATCATGGGTTTCGAGGCCGTGGCCGCGTTCGCACCCGAGGCGGATGGGCAGTCCGCCAGCTTCAGTGCCGCATTTGCGCGACAGCTCGAAGCCGGCCGCGCCGTTACCGGTGAACGGTTTCAGGCCGCGCAGGCCTATGCGGAGCACGCGCGCACAGCGCTGGCCACGGCGCTGGCCGGATTCGACGTCGTGCTCGCACCCAGCGCCGAAGGCGAAGCGCCCGAAGGCCTGGGCGCGACCGGCGATCCGATTTTTTGCCGTATGTGGACCTTGCTCGGCACACCTTGTGTGCATGTGCCCACGGGCACCGGCGCCACGGGCATGCCGATCGGCGTCACGGTCTGTGCACCGCGCCATGCCGATGCCCGTGCGCTGGCAGTCGCCCATCGTTTGCAACAGGCGCTCGCGCTAGCGGCCTGAGATCAGGAGAATGCAGTGAATCAAGCTCAATCGTCCGCCGCAACCGAAACCATCGCCGAGCGGGCACAGGATCATGTCGACGCCGCGCGCCTGGCCGCCTCGCTGGCCGCGCTCGCCCAGTTTGGCGGACGCGACGATGGTGGCGTATCGCGCGAAACGCTGACCGAGATCGACCTGGCTGCGCGCCGTCATCTTATCGACAAGGCGCGCGAGCTCGGTTGCCAGGTGGGCATCGACCACTGCGGAAACCTGTTTTTCCGTCGCGCTGGCAGTGCAGATTTGCCACCCGTGTTGACCGGCAGCCATGCCGATACGCAGCCGGTAGGCGGCAAATACGATGGCGCCTACGGTGTCCTGGCTGGGCTGGAAGTGATCGCGGCACTCAATGCGGCTGGCATCGAGACGCTGCGGCCCATCGAGGTCGTGTCATGGACCAATGAGGAAGGCAGCCGGTTCGGGCCTGGCGCCATGGGCTCGAGCGCGTTTGTCGATCCGGATCGTCTGCCCGGCTATCGCGAGGCTACCGACCCGGCTGGCATCCGCTTTGGCGATGCGCTCGATGCCGCGCTGGCGGCGTGCAAGGACGTGGCGCACGTGTCGATGAGGCGTCCGATGTCAGCCTGCGTCGAATTGCATATCGAGCAAGGGCCCGTGCTGGAAGCCGCCGACGTGCCGCTGGGCGTGGTCACCGGCATCCAGGCCGTGCGCTGGTTCCGTATCGAATGCGCCGGCACGATGGCTCATGCGGGCACCACGCCAATGGCCGTGCGGCGCGATGCCATGGCGGTGGCCGTGGCAATCGCCCAGGATCTCTATGCGCTGGCGCCACGCACCGCGCAGGCGCCGGATATTCCCGAACTGCGGCTCACGCTCGGACAATGGACGGTTGTACCAAATTCGGTCAACACGATTCCGGGCAAGGTCACGTTTACGGTGGACATGCGCTGTCTCGACGATGCCGCGCTGGACCGTGCCGAGGCGGCGCTGCGCGCGGCCTGCATGCGCCACGCGCCGGGGCCCGAGGCTGTGGCGATCGCGCGCTTCTTCCATCGCGCGCCGACGCATTTTCCGGAGTCGATGCTCGCGCCGATCGAACGTGCCTGCGCGCGTGCCAGCCTCAATGCCGGCCGTGCGCAGCCGATGCGCCTGACGTCGGGTGCGTTCCACGACGCCATGTATATGGCCGACCATTGCCCCACGGCGATGATCTTCGTGCCGAGCAAGAACGGGATCAGCCACAACGCCGCGGAAGACACCGCCGCCGTCGACCTGTTCCTGGGAGCCCAGGCGCTGGCTTA
>VFQP010005612.1_pt1 | contig 10819 bp, 8 predicted proteins | sample 3512351 | NCBI WGS metagenome assembly VFQP01 (sample SAMN10412372, study PRJNA504923) | tailings metagenome | isolation source: Relicate 1 Philex TSF1 revegetated site | place: Philippines: Tuba, Benguet | collected 2017-08-29
GCGTCGCCCTGGCCGATGCCCGAGGTCTCCACCACCACGAGGTCGAAGCCCGCGGCCTTGCAGGCGGCGATCACGTCGGGCAGGGCGGCGCTGATCTCGCTGCCGAAGTCGCGCGTGGCCAGGCTGCGCATGAACACGCGCGCGCCGTTCTGCCACGGGTTGATGGCGTTCATGCGGATGCGGTCGCCCAGCAGCGCGCCACCGCTCTTGCGGCGCGAGGGGTCGATGCTGATCACGGCCACGCGCAGCGCGTCGCCCTGGTCGAGCCGCAGGCGGCGGATGAGCTCGTCGGTGAGCGAGGACTTGCCCGCGCCGCCCGTGCCCGTGATGCCCAGCACCGGCACCGTGCGTTTTGCGGCCGCATCGCGCACACCCTGCAGCAGCGCGGCGTCGGCCTGGCCGTTCTCGATCACGGTGATGAGCTGGGCCAGCGCGCGCCAGTGCATCTCGCCATGGCCTTCGATCGCGGCCAGGGCCTTGGGCGCGTGCGGCGACAGGTCCTGGTCGCAGCGCATCACCATCTCGCCGATCATGCCGGCCAGGCCCATGCGCTGACCGTCCTCGGGGCTGTAGATGCGCGCCACGCCATAGGCCTGCAGCTCGGCGATCTCGCTGGGCACGATCACGCCGCCGCCGCCGCCGAAGACCTGGATGTGCGCGCCGCCGCGTGCCTTGAGCAGGTCGACCATGTACTTGAAGTACTCGACGTGACCACCCTGGTAGCTGCTGATCGCGATGCCCTGCACGTCTTCCTGCAGCGCCGCGGTCACGACCTCGTCGACGCTGCGGTTGTGGCCCAGGTGGATCACCTCGGCGCCCATGCTCTGCAGGATGCGGCGCATGATGTTGATGGCCGCGTCGTGGCCGTCGAACAGGCTCGCGGCGGTGACGAAACGCACCTTGTGCCGGGGGCGGTAGTTGGCCAGGGCCTGGTAGTCGGCGGACAGCTGGGTCATGGGGTCTCTCTCGGGTGGATTCAGGTGACGCGCAGGCCTTTGAGGCGCGGATCGTCGGGCGGAAAACGCAACTTCAGCGCCTTGAGCGTGTCGCGCACCAGGGTGGCGATCATGAGGTTGCGGTGGGTCTTGCTGTTGCCGGGCACCACGGTCCAGGGCGCCCAGGGCGTGCTCGTGGCCTCGAGCAGGTCTTCGTAGGCCTTCTGGTACTGGGCCCATTGTTGGCGCACGTCGAGGTCGCCGAGGCTGAATTTCCAGTGCTTCGTGGGGTCGTCGATGCGGTCCTGCAGGCGCTGGCGCTGCTCGTCGAAGCCGATGTGCAGCATGAACTTGAGCACCACGGTGCCGGTCTCGGCGAGCAGGCGCTCGAAGTCGTTGATGTGGGCGTAGCGCTGGCGCGTTTGCGCCGGGTTGATCCAGCCATTGACCACGGGGACCAGCACGTCTTCGTAGTGGCTGCGGTTGAACACCACGATCTCGCCGTTGCCCGGCATGGCCTGGTGGATGCGCCAGAGGAAGTCGTGCGCGCGCTCGGGCTCGGTGGGGGCCTTCCAGCCCACGGTGCGCACGCCCAGCGGGCTGGTGCGGCCGAACACGCCGCGCACCGTGCCGTCCTTGCCCGAGGTGTCGGTGCCCTGCAGCACCACCAGCAGCTTGTAGCGGCCATCGGGGTGGAACACGTTCTGCAGTTCGTCGATCTCGGTGGCCAGGCGCTCCACCGCGGCCCGGTCGGCGGCCTTGTCGCCGCTGGAGAAGGGCCGGGCGCCGGGGTCCAGCGCCTCGAGCGACACCTTGCGGCGCTCGGCGTCGGGGTCGATCTGCCAGGCCTTCCAGGGGCTGCCTGGCGGCGCGCGCAGCACGGCGTCGCCGAAGGGCAGGGGCGTGTCGCTGGCGCGGGGCATGGGGCGGGAGGGCTGGCGAGTTGACGTTAACGTAAACGTCAATGGTAGCCGCAAACCCGAAAAAAAGGGGCGCCGAAGCGCCCCCGGGCTGGACGAGCGGCGATCAGTTGTAGAGCACCGACGGCAGCCACAGGCCGATCTCGGGGAACCAGTAGAGCAGCACGATGGCGACGATCTGGATGCCCATGAAGGGCAGCATGCCCGCGAAGATCTGGTTCAGCGTGACGTGCTTGGGCGCCACGCCCTTGAGGTAGAACGCGCTCATGGCCACGGGCGGGCTCAGGAAGGCGGTCTGCAGGTTCAGCGCCACCAGCAGGCCGAAGAACAGCGGGTCGACCCCGAAGTTGTCCAGCAGCGGGATGAAGATGGGCATGAAGATCACGATGATCTCGGTCCACTCCAGCGGCCAGCCCAGGATGAAGATGATCACCTGCGACAGGATCAGGAACTCGGTCTTGGACAGGTTCATGCCCAGCACCCACTGCTCCACCAGCTCCTGCCCGCCCAGCAGCGCGAAGGCGGCCGAGAAGATCGCCGAGCCCACGAACAGCCAGCACACCATGGCGCTGGTCTTGGCCGTGAGGAACACGCTTTCCTTGATCACGCCGAAGGTGAGCTGGCGGTAGGCCGCGGCGAGCAGGAAGCCGCCGAACGCGCCCACGGCCGCCGCCTCGGTGGGCGTGGCCAGGCCGAACACGATGGAGCCGAGCACGAACAGGATCAGCACCACGAGCGGGAAGAAGCTCGAGAGCAGCATCTTGAAGATCTCGAGCCGCGCGTAGCTGAGCAGCGCGTAGAAGACCGCGAGCGCGAGCGCGCCCACGCCCACGCCGATCCAGTAGCCGCTGCCGGCGCCGGCGTCGGCCGCGGCGGCCGCGGTGTCCGCGGGGCTGCTGGCCGCGCCGGGTTCGGCCACGCCTTCGGCCTTGGGTTCGGCGGCGGCGCCGTCGCTGCCCGGGGGCTCGGCCAGGCCACCGTTGTCCTCACCGTCCTTGGGCGGTTCGGCCAGGCCGCCGCTGTCTTCGGCCGGCGGCTCGCTCAGGCCGCCCGAGGGCTCGGCCAGGCCCGTGCCCGATTCCTGCACCTGCGAGCCCGCGCCGAGCTGCACCAGCTCGCTCGGCGTGTCGGCGTCGACGCTGGCGTCGCGCGGGCTCGGGTAGCTCAGCACGGCCACGGCCACGAACAGCAGCGCCGGCAGCAGGGCGATGCCGAGCTGGCGCAGCAGGTAGCCGGTGGGCACGCCCTGGTTGTTGCGGCCCTTGAGCGCGGCCAGCAGGCCGGCGAGCGCCGAGGCGCCGGCGCGCGCGCCGACCTTGAGCAGGGGCTCGGGCAGCGGCACGATGCGCTGTTCGGCCGACAGGGGCGGGGCCCAGGCCGGCTTGAGCTTGGCCATCAGGATCACGTACACGATGTACAGGCCCGCGAGCATGAGGCCCGGGAAGAACGCGCCGGCATAGAGCTTGACCACCGATACGCCCGCGGTGGCGCCGTACACGATCAGCAGCACCGACGGCGGGATCAGGATGCCCAGGCAGCCGCCCGCGGTGATGGCGCCCGCGGCCAGGCGCGTGTCGTAGCCGCCCTTGAGCATCTGCGGCAGCGCCAGCAGGCCCATGAGCGTGACCACCGCGCCCACGATGCCGGTGGCGGTGGCGAACACGGTGCAGGTGACCAGCGTGGCCACGGCCAGCGAGCCCGGCACACGCGCCAGCGCCAGGTGCAGGCTGCGGAACAGCTTCTCGATCAGGTTGGCGCGTTCGACCAGGTAGCCCATGAACACGAACAGCGGGATCGAGATCAGCACGTCGTTGGACATCACCGAGAACGCGCGCTGCACCATCAGGTCCAGCGTCTGCCGGACCGCACCCCCCACCGTCTGGTCGCCCGAGTGGTAGGCGAAGAAGGTGAAGATGATGCCCATGCCCATGAGGGTGAAGGCGGTGGGAAAGCCCAGCATGATGGCCACCACCACCAGCGAGAGCATGAGCAGGCCGTAGTGGCCATTGGTCATCTTGTCCACGCTGAGCACCATCGCGCCGGCGGCGGCGACGATGATGCCCATCAGGATGAAACCGAACCAGAGTTCCTTGCGGATCTTCATCACTGACCACCCTTCTTCGCGGTGAGGGTCTGGTCGAGCGCTTCGATGTCGGCGTCTTTCACGTGCACCATTTCCTTGAGTTTGTCGACGTCGACTTCTTCCACGTCGTCTTCGCGCCGCGGCCATTCACCGGTCTGCAGGCAGATCACGCAGCGGATGATTTCGACGATGCCCTGCAGCAGCAGGAAGGCGCCCGCGATGGGCACCACGAACTTGAAGGGGTAGACCGGCAGCGGGTCGGCGTTGAAGGTCTGCTCGCGGATGGCGAGCGACTCGTTCGCGAAGGTCCAGCCGGCCCAGGTGAGCGCCACGATGCCGGGCAGGAAGAACAGGATGTAGAGCGTGAGGTCGATGCTGGCCTGCGTGCGCGGCTGGAAGAAGCCGTACAGCACGTCGCCGCGCACGTGGCCGTTCTTGGCCAGGGTGTAGGCGCCCGCGGTCATGAACAGCACGCCGTACAACATGATCTGGGCGTCGAGCACCCAGGCGTGCGGGTGGTTGAGCACATAACGCGAGAAGACCTCCCAGGTGATGAGGGCCGTGAGGACCACCACCACCCAGGCGCAGGCCTTGCCGAACCAGGTCGAGATCGCGTCGACCGTGAAGAGAAGTTTTTGCATGGCGATTTCCGGGAGAAACAGAAAGGGCGCCCGGAGGGGCGCCCTTTCCGGGGCCGATTCGTGCGATCAGCTCTTCTTGGCGCCGCGGCCGAAGTAGTGGTTGTAGGCCATCTTGAAATCGACGGTGTAGTCGTTCTGCCACTGGCCGGCGCGCTCGGCGAAGGCCTTCTGCGAGTCGAGCACCTTCTTGAACAGCGGGTTCTCGCCGGCCTTCTTGGCGATGGTCTTGTCCCAGGCGGCAAGCTGCGCGCGCAGCACGGCGTCGGGGGTCTTGTAGAACTTCACGCCGGCCTTCTTGAGCTCGATGTAGTCCTGGCTGTTGCGCTGGATCGCCTTCCAGCTCATGTCGGCGCTGGCGGCCTGCACCGCGTAGTCGACGATGGCCTTGAGCTCGGGGTTGAGCGCGTTGTACTTGGGGCCGTTGAACAGGATCTCGAACTGCTCGCCGCTCTGGTGGAAGCTCTGCAGCATGCAGTTCTTCACCACGTCGGGGAAGCCCAGCACGCGGTCGGACGAGGCGTTGTTGAACTCGGCCGCGTCGATCAGGCCGCGGTCCAGCGCGGGCACGATCTCGCCGCCGGGCAGCGGGTTCACGGCGGTGCCGAGTTCGGTGAACACGTCCACCGCCAGGCCCACGGTGCGGAACTTCAGGCCCTTCATGTCCTCGACCTTGGCCACCGGCTTCTTGAACCAGCCCAGCGGCTGCGTCGGCATGGGGCCGTACAGGAAGGACACCACGTCCATGTTCAGGGCCTTGTAGATCTCGGCCACGAGCTCCTTGCCGCCGCCGTAGTTGTGCCAGGCCAGCACCATGTTCGGGTCCATGCCGAAGGCCGGGCCCGAGCCCCACAGGGCCAGCGCCGAGTTCTTGCCGTAGTGGTAGGCGATCACGCCATGGCCGCCATCGAGCGTGCCCTTGGACACGGCTTCGAGGATCTGGAAGGCCGGCACCACGGCGCCCGAGGGCAGCACCTCGATCTTCAGGCGGCCGCCCGCCATGTCGTTGACCTTCTTGGCGAAGTCGTTGGCGTACTCGTGGAAGATGTCCTTGGCCGGCCAGGTGGACTGGAAGCGCAGGGTCGTGGTTTGGGCGGTGGCGACCATGGGCACGGCCATGGCACCGGTGGCAACGGCAGCCCCCTTCAGCATGCTGCGACGGGACGTGGCAGTCTTCTTCTCGGTCATCGCGATGTCTCCAGAACGGGTTGGAAAACCCCATCATCCGTTGGCAAGCATGCTTACCAAGACAGGGTTTTCACCGAGCGTTCGGCTGCCGGCGGGCTGCGGGCAGGCGATTTCCGCTGGGTGCGGCGCTGCGCCGGGCGGGCCGTGAATTTTCTTGAAGCCCTTGATGAAATTGCGTGCAAGGCGAAGATGGAACACTCGGGCCATCGCCCCCAACGCCACCGACCCATGCAACCGATCCAGCTTTTCGACCCCGCGTCGAGCACCTACACCTACCTGCTGTTCGATCCCGACACCCGCGAGGCGCTCATCATCGACCCGGTGGAGGAGCAACTCCAGCGCGACCTCGACGCCCTCCAGGCGCACGGCCTGCGCCTGGTGTGGGCCCTGGAGACGCACGCGCACGCCGACCACATCACCAGCGCGGGCCGGCTGGTGGAGCTCACGGGCGCGCGCACCGCGGCGCCTTCGGGCTGTGGCATCGGCACCGCCGCGGTGCAACTCGAGCACGGCGACGAGCTGCGCTTCGGCCAGGAGCGGCTGAAGGCCCTGCACACGCCGGGGCACACCGCGGGCAGCATGAGCTTTCTCTGGCGCGATCACGTGTTCACCGGCGACACGCTGCTGATCGGGGGTTGCGGCCGCACCGACTTCCAGTCGGGCAGCGCGAGCGACCTCTACCGCAGCCTCACGCGCGTGCTGTTCGCCCTGCCCGACGACACCACCGTCTGGCCCGGGCACGACTACCACGGCCAGCGCCATTCGAGCATCGGCCATGAGAAGCGGCACAACGCGCGCATTGCGGGGCGCAGCGAGGCCGAGTTCATCGCGCTCATGGACGGCCTGAACCTGCCGCGCCCGCGCCGCATCGACGAGGCCGTGCCGGCCAACCTCAGCTCGGGCCTGCGCCACGACGCCGGCGGCGACGCGCTGCAGGCGCCGCGCCCGCCCGAAGGCGCCGACGCCGGCAGCTACGCGGGCGACGTGTCGGCCGAGCTGGCCTGGCGCTGGGTGCAGGAGGGCCGCGCCGTGCTGGTCGACGTGCGCACCGACGCCGAGCGCGAGTGGGTGGGCTTCGTGCCCGAGGCGCTGCCCGTGGCCTGGAAGCAGTGGCCGGGCATGGCGCCCAACCCGACGTTCGACGAGCAGGTGCGCGCGGCCGCCCAGGGCGGCAAGCCGCTGCTCATGCTGTGCCGCAGCGGCGTGCGCTCGATCGCCGCGGCCCAGCGCGCCACCGTCCTGGGCCTGCAGGCCTACAACATCCTCGAGGGTTTCGAGGGCGATCCGGACGAACACGCGCACCGCGGATCGCGCGGCGGCTGGCGCCGGCGCGGGCTGCCTTGGCGGCAGAAGTGAAAACCTTCAGTGGTCCTGCACCGTGCGGTGGTTTTCCGCCTGCAGGAAGTGGCGGTACGGGTAGATGGCCTGCGGGAGCTCGGCGTTCTCGAGCACGAAGGCCGCGGCCATGAGCAGGCCGTCGTCGCCGATGTCGGTGGCCGGCGCGGTGCGCACCGGCCCGCGCAGCGCCATCTGCTGGTGCAGCTCCACGGCGGCCAGGCGGCGGCCTTCGCGCACCGCGCGCACCACGTCCATGCCCAGCGCGGCCGAGGCAGCGAGCTCGGCCAGGTCGCCCAGGCTGGCCGTGGGTTCGAGCTGCAGCCAGTGCGCGGTGCCGTTGCCGTCGAGGCCCAGCAGGCCGAAGGGCTCGCCGATCACCACGTACTCGACCCAGTGGTGGTGGGTGTAGTCGCGCAGCCACTGCGCCACCGACGGGATCTGCAGCAGCGAGACCTGCTGCGGCCGCAGCACGCCGCGCCACATGGTGTTGAGCCGCGGGTGAGGCGTCTGCGCCAGGCGGCGCAGCACGCCCAGCAGGTGGCGCGTGATGTCGGCCGCCTGCTTGGGCACGAACTGGTCGATCAGGCCGTTGTTGAAGGCCTGGATCGCGATCTGCTCGTCGGCCTGGCCGGTGAGCAGCACGCGCGAGCCCGGCCAGTCGAGCAGGGAGTTGAGCACGGTCAGGCCGTCGGTGCCGGGCATGGCGTAGTCGACCACGCAGATCTGCGCCAGGCGGTAGCGCTCGGGCCGGGTGGCCCAGTAGCGCAGGATCTGCGGGATCAGCGGCTGGCCCTGGCGCCAGCGGTCGATCATCTGCAGCTGCAGCGCCGCATCGGCCTCCCACTGGGACGGCTCGGTCTGCATGCGCGCCAGAAACCCCGAGGGCCGCGCGTACAGCTCGACCTGCATCTGCGCCGGCACGACCATCGCGAGCATCTCGAGGTAATCGGGGTCGTCGTCGAGGAACAGGGTGGCGCCCGGGCGGTGGAAGAGGGAGAGGGTCAGGGCCATGGCGTCGCGTTCAGTGGGCGGGCCGCGCTGGCGCACCGTTGGTGGACACGGGGAGATCGATCATGAACACCGCCCCCAGGCCGGGCTCGGAATGCACGCTCAGGCGGCCGTTGGCCGCTTCGATCACGTTTTTGCAGAAGGTCAGGCCCAGGCCGTTGCCCGAACCGATTTGCGTGGAATAGAAAGGCTCGAATATTCGGGGCCGCACCTGGTGAGAAATGCCGATGCCATCGTCCGAGACCGCAATGCGGCCTTTGCCACGGTGGATGCCCACATCGATGCGCAGGTCGCCGGGCTGCGGAGCGCTGCTGGCCGATGCCAGTGCATGCAGACTGTTCTTGATCAGATTGGTCAAGACCTGCGCAAACAGCGTGCGAGAGCCTTTGAAACAGAAGTCCTGCTGCACCTGCACACGCACGCAGTCGCGCTCGCGCGAGGTTCGGTAGGGGAAGCGGGTCACCACCTCTTCGACCAGGCCGGCGGCCTGGATGATCGACTTGTCGCGTGATGGACGCGCAATCTGTGCATTGGCGATGTGGGTGTCCAACTGGCGGTTCATGCTGCTCACCAAGTGCTGCAGACGCCCGGCGAGCTCCTCGAACTTCTTGCGCTTGGCTTCGCTCACGCCCTGCTGAGACAGGTTGCGCAATACGTCGCCCATGATGTTGATGGTGGCCAGTGGCGTGCGCAGTTCATGGGTTACCACCCTGAGCGTGGCCAGCGTGGCGATCTGCCGCACACGCCGCAGATTGGCGTTGGTCAAACCCAGCATCAGTCCCATGGACCAGGCAAAGCCGATCAGGATCCAGTGGGCTGTGGGTTGACGCAAGGTCATCGGTTCGGCTCCACTCAGAAGGGCCGTGAACAGGCCGGCCATGCCGCCCGCGATCAAGCCGATCGTGGCCAAGCGCCAGTCGGTGACGTGGTAGTAGATGAGGATCATGGCAACCACGCTCCCCATCCAGACTGCGTTGCCTCCGTTCATGCAGTACATCCACGTGAAGAACCAAGGCAGCTGTAGCCATGTGGCCATGCTGAACAGGCGGCCGCTGAGCATCGAGCCGGGGTCACGCCGCAGGGTCGGCATGAGATAAATCAAACCGGTGAGGGCCATGAGCAATCGCGCCAACGGGCTTTCATAGGGTTGCGGCAATACATCCGACCAGAGGAAAAAGAAAATCAAATGCCCCGTCAACGTGAAAATGCCACTCAGCCACATCCGGCGGGACGAAGGATGCAAAATCGCCTCTATTGGCGCGCCGAAGATCTCGTCACGCCACCATTTTTGCCATCGCGCCAGCGTGTTCTTCAACTGCAACCGGTTGAGCAGCAATATGTCCTCCAGTAATGCCGCGCGCCTTCGCGTTGAGTCTTTGGCACTATCGACCGGGCGCATTCTGCGCCCATCACCTGCCCTGAAGGCATGACACTCCCTGTCAACTTTGACAGTCTCGGCGTGGACAGCATCCTCGCGGATTGGCTGTGCGCGCTGCGCGAACAGGGTGTGGAAGGCCTGGTGGTGCTCGGGCCCAACCCGATGGGCTCGCGCGAAAAACGCGATGTGCTGGCCGCGCACCCGCCCCGGCTGCTGCCCGCGGCCGAAGCCCTGGCCGAGAGCCGCGACTTCGGTTCGAGCTGGCGCGAGAGCGACGCGCCGCTGGTGGCCTGGCAGGACATCGCCAAATCCGCGGCCGACCAGGGCAGCCGCTGGCGCCGGCTGTTCCTGGCCCATGGCCACCAGAGCCTGGTGCGCGTGGCCTTTCCGCTGCCCGCGGGCCGGGCCTTCGAGTGCTTCCTCTTCAGCCCGCGTGCCTTCGGCAGCCGCACCGAGGCCGCCACGCTGGCCTGGTCGGCCTTCAACATCTGGCCCATGCTCAAGCGGGCGCTGGCCGAGCAGCGCGTGGCCCTGAGCCCGCGCGAGCTCGAAAGCCTGAACCTGGCCTTCGAAGGCCTCACCGCCCGCGAGACCGCCACGCGCATGGAGGTCTCCGAGCGCACGGTGAATTACCACCTGGCCAATGCCATGAGCAAGCTGCAGACCGACAACAAGCTTGCGGCGGTGCAGCGCGCCTGCTGGCTCGGCCTGATCTGACGCGCGGATCCGCCCCGCGCGAACCGTTCGTCATAATCGCGGCCCATGGCCTTTCTCGCCCTGGACGTCGGCAATACGCGCCTCAAGTGGGCGCTCTATGAGGAGCCCCAGGTGGGGGCGCGCCTGATTTCGCACGGCGCCCAGTTCCTCGAGAACATCGAGTCGCTGGGCGACGGCGACTGGAGCCGCCTGCCCACGCCGCGCTGGGTGCTCGGTTGCGTGGTGGCGGGCGATGCGGTCAAGCGCCGGGTCGAGGAGCAGCTCGAACTCTGGGACGTCACCCCGCAATGGGTGGTGTCGAGCAATGCCGAAGGTGGCCTGGTCAACGGCTACGACCACCCCGCGCGACTGGGCTCCGACCGCTGGGTCGCCATGATCGGTGCCCGCCAGCGCCTGCTGGCCCATGGGCCGGCCCGGCCCTGCGTGGTGGTGATGGTGGGCACGGCGGTCACGGTCGAGGCCATCGACACCCAGGGCAAGTTCCTCGGCGGCATCATCCTGCCGGGCCACGGCATCATGTTGCGCGCGCTCGAATCGGGCACCGCGGGCCTGCACGTGCCCACGGGCGAGGTGCGCGATTTCCCCACCAACACCAGCGACGCGCTCACCAGCGG
>VFQP010005613.1_pt1 | contig 10818 bp, 9 predicted proteins | sample 3512351 | NCBI WGS metagenome assembly VFQP01 (sample SAMN10412372, study PRJNA504923) | tailings metagenome | isolation source: Relicate 1 Philex TSF1 revegetated site | place: Philippines: Tuba, Benguet | collected 2017-08-29
AGCTGTTGAGGTAGAGCTTGAAGGACTTGCTCTCGACGATGTGCGTGCTCTCGCAAGGGATGGTGATGTGGGCCAGCGCCACCTGCGGCTTGCCGCGCGGGTTGAGCCAGCTCAGTTCGAACGCGGTCCAGAGGTCGGCACCGAGAAACGGCACGCTGCCGGTGATGCCGATCTCACGCCGCTTGGTCTCGCGCGGCAGGGGGAAGAGCAGGGAAGCGTCGTACTGGTCGACGTAGGCCGATGCGCGGCCGAGCTGGGATTGTTCAGGGGTGTTCACACAAACTCTCGTTCTCGAAGCCACTTGGTGGCGACCCATTTCTCGCCCTCGATCACCGGCGCACCGCCGTGCAGGGTGCGCGTCGAGGGATGCGGCCGGTCGTAGCTGAAGAACACCGCGTTGCCGCGCACGGGCGCCACTTCGAAGCCGACATCGGGGAAGGTGGTGCCACCGCCGCGCGCGGGCTCGTTGAGGTACATCACCAGCGTGGCCACGCGCTGACCGCCGCGTCGCAGGATGGTGGGCGTGCCCGGTTCGGCCGGGTCGAAATAGTCGTAGTGCGGCTTGTACTCGGCGCCGGGGTGGTATCGCAGCACCTGGAAGCCTTCACCGTTCTCCACCGGCCAGCTCACCAGCCGCGCAATGCGCGCCTCGATGCGCGCCACCTCGGGAATCTGCCCGCGGGTGAAGAACATGCCGCTGCTGGTGCGGTCGGGGTTCAGCTCCTCGCCGCCGGTCTTGGTCTCCACCGTGAGCGAGCGCGCCAGTTGCGGTCGCGCGGCCTCCATCAGCGCGTCGCACTCCTCGGCACTGAGCAGGTTGCCCAGCACCACCACACGCGGGTTCTGCAACGTGGCGATGATGTCGACCACGCGGTCTCCGGCGTCGATCTGGCGCGGGGACCGGCTCAGGTCCAGATCCGGCACGGGCACGCCGCCAACCTGCGCAGGCTCGGCCGCGGCCACGGTGGGTGCGGCCGCGGCCGGCTTGGCGGCCGCATGCGTGCGCAGGTGTTCGCGCAGGGTGTGCTCGAGCGCCTTCATCGCCACGGGTTCGCTCCAGCCCGAAGACACCATGGAGGCCAGCACCACATCGGGTGTGAAACCGGCGGTGACCTGCTCGACGATCCAGCGGCGAAGTTCGGGGGTGATGGTCTGGTGGGCCATGTTCAACAACCTCAGGTGCGGGCGTCGCGGCGGAACACCAGCCGCTCCGTGGTGGATTCGGCGCCGTGGAACCGGTAGCCTTCCAGGTCAAAGCGCTTGAGCTGCTCGACCACCGTGATGCGGTGCTGCGCGGCGTAGCGCGCCATCAGGCCGCGGGCGCGCTTGGCCATGAAGCTGATGACCTTGTAGCCATCGGGCTTGCGCTCCTCGAAGGTGCAGGTCACCACGCGCGGCACCAGCGCCTTGCGGTCGACCACCTTGAAATACTCTTCGCTCGCGAGGTTGACCACCACCGGACTCAGTTCGGCGCGGGCGCGCTGGTTCAGGTGCTCGGCGACCTGCCGGCCCCAGAACTGGTAGAGGTTGGTGCCGCGTTCGGTCTTCAGGCGCGTGCCCATCTCCAGGCGGTAGGCCTGCATCAGGTCCAGCGGACGCAGCACGCCGTAGAGGCCGCTCAAAATGCACAGGTGCTGCTGCAGCCAGTCCAGGTCGGCCTCGGGCAAGGTCTTCGCGTCCAGGCCGCCGTACACGTCGCCATCGAAGGCGAGCACCGCCTGCTTGGCGTTCTTCGGGCTGAAGCGCGGTCGCCAGGCCTTGTAGCGCGCGGCATTGAGGCCGGCCAGCGTGTCCGAAAGGTCCATCAGCTCGGCAATCTGCTGGGGCGACTTCTCGCGCATCACGCCCACGAGCTCGGTCGCCTGCTTCAGGAACAGGGGCTGGGTGTGGGTGGTCACGTGGGCCGGTGTCTCGTAGTCGAGCGCCTTGGCCGGGGAGATGAGGAACAACATGCGATGGGATGAAAAAAAGGCTTCCGTGAGGAAGCCCTGATTATGACCACGGGTGGGATTTACTTCAGATCACCGGCCAGGCTCGCCAGGGTTTCGATGGGCACCTGCATGTGCGCGGGGTAGTGGGTATGGTCGCAACCGATCTTCACCGCCGCACCGGCCTGGATGGCCGCGCGCATCGGCGGCGTGAATTCGAAACGCACGAAATGCACGGCGGACGTCTTCTCCTCGGTCTCGCGGTCCAGGTCCTCGTCGGCGATGGCATGGACGCGCGCGTGGCCTTCGACCTCGACGAACATGCGGTCCTCCACGCCGATCAGGCGAGCAAGCTCTCGCTTGCGCTCGTTGACGTCGGTGTACTCGATCATCATCGTGGCCTTCCAGTTGGTGCCGTCGGGCACCAGCGGCGCATAGGCTTCGATCTCCTGCTCGATGCCTTCTTCCTCGAAGATCTTCTCGATGCGCAGCATCTCCTGGATCTGGTAGCGGATGGTGGTCTCGCTCTCGAACTGCAGGTGGATGTGCTCGCCGAGCTGCACGCTGCGCAGCCGGCGGTGCGCCATGATCTCGGGCTTGTGCACCTTGCGCCACTTGGTGTAGGCCTCCAGGCTCATGAGCGTGTCGGCGGTGATGCGTCCGGTGAGTTGCATGCGGCTCTCCTTACTTCAATCCGTAGGCCTGGGCCACGAGGCTGAGCGGATGTTTCAGGGTCGGCGCGCCCAGGCCGTTGACCTCGAACCCCTGCGCGATGTGGTGCCCACCCAGCGGGCAGTCGGAACTGATGTAGTCGGGCCGGCCGCCGTCCTTCATGGTCGCCATGGCCTTGAACACCGGCTTGCCGATCTTCATCGCCGTCTGGTGGTAGGCCTTCTTCACGCCGAATGTGCCCGCGTGCCCCGAGCAGCGCTCGATGGTGTTGAGCGTGGTCTCGGGAATCATCTTCAACATCTCTTCGGTCTTGCGGCCGATGTTCTGCACCCGGCCGTGGCAGGGGATCTGGTAGCTCACGTTGCCCAGCTTCTGCGGGAACTCGGTCTTGAGCAGGCCGTCGCGCTTGCGCGCCATGAAGTATTCGAACGGATCCCACAGGTTTTCCTTCATCAGCTGGGTGTCGGCGTCCTCCGGGAACATGAGCGGAATCTCCTGCTTGAACATCAGCGCGCAGCTGGGCACGGCGGCCAGGATGGCGTAGCCGTCCCTGGCGTACCGGGCCAGCACGGGGATGTTGGCCTCCTTGCTCTTCTTCACCGAGTCCAGGTCGCCGAGCTCGAGCCTGGGCATGCCGCAGCACTGCTCCTTCTCGACGATCACGTAGGGGATTTCGTTGTGGTCGAGTATCTTGAGCAGGTCCAGGCCGATGCCGGGTTCGTTGTAGTTGACGTAGCAGGTGGCGAAGATGGCCACCTTGCCCGGTGTCTTCTCGCCATCCTTCACCACCGTGGCCTTGGCTTCGGGCGTGCCGGAGCGGAACTTGCGGGTCGCCAGCTCGGGCAGCCAGGCGTCCTTGTCGACACCGGCCACGCTTTCCATGACGCTGCGGGCGGCCTTCGTGCGATTCACCGCGTTGGCCACCTGCACCACGATCGGGATGCCGGCGAACTGGCCGTGCACGTCGGTGGAGGCCAGGAATTTCTCGGCCAGCCCCACCTCGCCCTTCTTGAACTTGATGGCCTTGGCGCGCAGCATGGTGTGCGGGAAGTCCAGGTTCCATTCGTGCGGCGGCGTGTACGGGCACTTGGTCATGTAGCACAGGTCGCACATGTAGCACTGGTCCACCACCTTCCAGTAGTCCTTCTTGTCCACACCGTCGACCTCCATGGTCGAGCTTTCGTCGACCAGATCGAACAGCGTGGGGAAGGACCCGCACAGGCTCACGCAACGGCGGCAGCCGTGGCAGATGTCGAAGATGCGCTCCAGTTCATGGAAGCACTTCGCCTCGTCGTAAAAGTCGGGATTCTTCCAGTCGAGCGCGTGCCGCGTCGGCGCCTGCAGATTGCCTTCGGTGGCCATGCCTGTCTCCTCGTCTTGTGCGAGTGTGATCGTGGGGAAACGCTGCGCTCACTTGAGCACAGCGTTCAGAACGCCGCGCGCAGCGCGGCGGGGTCAATCCACCAGCTCGTTGAGCGCCTTCTGGTAGCGGTTGGCGTGCGAGCGCTCGGCCTTCGCCAGGGTCTCGAACCAGTCGGCCACTTCATCGAAACCTTCTTCGCGCGCGGTCTTGGCCATGCCCGGGTACATGTCGGTGTACTCGTGCGTTTCGCCGGCCACGGCGGAGGCGAGGTTGTTGCGGGTGGAGCCGATGGGCAGGCCGGTGGCCGGATCGCCCGACTGCTCCAGGAATTCCAGGTGGCCGTGCGCGTGGCCGGTTTCACCTTCTGCGGTGGAGCGGAACAGCGCCGCCACATCGTTCTGGCCTTCCACGTCGGCCTTGTTCGCGAAATACAGGTAGCGGCGGTTGGCCTGCGACTCGCCGGCAAAAGCGTCCTTCAGGCATTGCTCGGTCTTCGAGCCTTTCAATGCGGGCATGGGGTATCTCCTTGCGTTGTGGAAAGAATGGCCCAAGACCCGAAAAAGCGCTTCCGATCTCCTGGGCCAAGGCACGTTACGCCGGCTAGGGAGGCAGGTCTAATTGTTCTGGACTATCCACTGCATCGGATTTGGCTATCAACCCATCTGAATTGATAACCGTTCTCAACAACATCGACACGCCCCATGGAAAGACTCAAACTGGAGTGCGATTCGGGTCTTTTGATTACGATATGGGAAATGCATTGCATAATGGTGAATCGCGAAAAGCACCTTCAGGAGACAAGCATGCCGTCCAACGCCACCCTGCCCGCCCCCGCTCCGATTCAGCAACTGCACCACTACGCCTACCGCGCCAGGGATGCCGAAGAGACGCGCCGGTTCTATGAGGACATCCTGGGCCTGCCGCTGTACCACATCATCCAGAGCGACCACGTGCCCAGCACGGGTGAGTACTGCCCGTACACGCACTTCTTCTTCCGGTTGCAGGACGGTTCGTTCATTGCCTTCTTCGACCTTGGCGATGACGAAGCCGCGCAGCCGAGCCCGAACACACCGAAGTGGGTGAACCACATCAGTTTCCGCGTGGACACGGAGCAGGAGCTGGAGAACACGAAGGCACGCCTGGAAGCGCATGGCATCGAGGTGCTGGGGGTGACGGACCACCACATCTTCAAGAGCATCTATTTCTTCGATCCGAACGGCATCCGCCTGGAGCTCACGGCTCAACTGGCCGATGAGTTCGAGATGCTGGAAGAGAGCAAGACGGCGCACGCGCGCCTGGGCGAATGGAATGCGCGCAAGGAACAGTGGCGCAAGGAACGGGCCGAAGGCAAATCTGCTGCGCCACTGAAGCCGCAACAGAACGATCGGCCTGAGGTGGCTGAGCGGGTCAAAGTCTGATCTTTTGGCGTTGAAGTGGGTCCGGTCGACGCAAGCGGGGGCGAAGGGCTCCGCGAATGTCCCCCGGGTCGGCTTCGCCGCCCCTCCTCCTTTATTTCGCTGCGCCCTTCGCCCCCGCTTGCGCCGACCTCCGGGCATGCAACAACAGGCCAGCCAGCGATGCGAGGTCGTCGTCTGAAATCAGCAAGAAGGAGCAACGCATGTCACTGACGGCGTACAAAGAAACCGCCCACACCAACAGTTACCAGTTCACCGCCGGCACCGGCTACGAACTTCCCGAGTACCCCTTCGTCGCGCCGCCGGAACTGCAAAGCCAACAGGTCGTGCGCCACCCCGTCGTCATCGTGGGTGGCGGCATCACCGGTCTCACGCTGGCCTGCTCGCTCGCCCGCCTGGGGGTAACAGCCGTGCTCATCGACGAAGACAACACCGTCGGGGTCAAGGGAGCCTCCTCGCGCGGCATCTGCTACACGCAGAAATCGCTGGAAATCTTCGAGCGCCTGGGCATCTTCGAACGCATCGCCGCCAAGGGCGTGCAGTGGAGCGTGGGCCGCACCTTCGCCGGTGACGACGAGGTCTACAGCTTCGACCTGCGCCAGCAAGGCAACTTCCACCTCTCCAGCCAGCCACCCTTCATCAACATCCAGCAGTTCTACATCGAAGGTTTCCTGGTCGAACGCGTCCAGGAACTCGGCGGCGTCGAGCTGCGCTGGCAGAACCGCCTCACGGCCTTCGAGCAGAACGCCGACTGCGCCACCCTCACGGTGGAAACGCCGGCCGGCAGCTACCGCATCGAGGCCGATCACGTGATCGACGCCACCGGTTCGCACAGCCCGCTGCGCAAGTGGCTGAACGTGCCCTTCGACTCACGCCGCGGCGACGACCGCTGGTGCATCGCCGACGTGCGCTTCAGCACCCGCCCCCCGGTGGAACGCCACACCTGGATCGAGGCACCCTTCAATGAGAACCGCGCGGTCTGGCAGCACCTCATGGCCGACGACGTCTGGCGCATCGACTACCAGATGGCGCCCAACGCCGACCCTGAATACGTGAGCCGCGAGGACGTGGTGCGTGAGCGCCTGCAGCGCCAGTTCGGCGCCGACGTGGAGGTCGACATCGTCTGGGTCGGTCCTTACGCGTACCGCAGCGAATGCGTGCACGGCATGCGCCACGGCCACGTGTACCTGATGGGCGACTCGGCCAAGGTGGTCAGCCCCTTCGGCGCGCGCGGCGGCAACACCGGCGTGGCCGATGCCGACAACCTGGCCTGGAAACTGGCCGCCGTGCTGCGCGGCAAGGCGGCCCCCGCCCTGCTCGCCAGCTACGACCAGGAACGCCTGGAAGCCGCGCAGCAGAACGTGAGCGTCACCAACCGCACCGCGCGCTTCTTGCGCCCGGCCGACGGCAGCGAGCGCTTGTTCCGGCAGGCCACCATCGGCCTGGCCCGGCAATACCCGTTCGCGCGCAGCCTTATCAACACCGGGCGCATGGCGGTGGCCAACCCTTACAGCCGATCGTCGGCCTGTACCTACGCGCCCGCGAGCGCGGCCGGGCAGTCGGTGCAGAACGTGCACTTCACGTGGGCCGACGGCTCGCGCGGCAAGGTGAACGACCTGCTGGACTGGGCCGTCGGCGACCTGCTGTTGCTGGTGTTCGGCAACCTTACCGCCGCCAACCTGCAGCGCCTGCGCCGCCTCTGCGCGGACGCACCGGTGCGCAGCGTGCAGGTGCTCGGCCCGGGTGCCACGCCACAGGCAGAGGAGCATGTGAGCGACCCCAAGGGTCACCTGCAGGGTGCCTGCCATGTGGCGGGTACCGCCTGGGCGCTGCTGCGGCCCGACGGCTACCTCGCCGCCACCGGCAAGACCATCAACGCCCAGTTGATCGAGGCCATCGAGCGCTCGCTGGGCCTGCGCGGAGACCAGCCATGAAGACCACCCCTCAATTCCAGGACGCCGACGCGTTCTACGAGCAGTTGCTCGACGCCCAGGCCGGTCTCACCCGCGAAGAGGCCGAGCTCTTCCATGCCCGCCTGATCCTGCTCCTGGCCAACCAGATCGGTGACGCGAAGGTGCTGCGCGAATGCATCGCTGCGGCAGCGCAACGATAGAATCAAGCGCTTCCCCTGCTCTCCCTGACGGCATCCTGCGGGATGCCGTTTTTATTCTGGCGCTCCCCATGACCGACACCTTGAACCAGCCTGGCCTGCAATCCCTGGCCAAATCGTTCGAACCCGCACCGATCGAAGCCCGCTGGGGCCCCGAATGGGAACAGCGCGGCGTCGGCGTGGCGGGCTTCCGGGGCACGGGCGAGCCCAAGGCTGGCGCACCGTCGTTCTCGATCCAGCTGCCGCCACCGAACGTCACCGGCACGCTGCACATGGGCCATGCGTTCAACCAGACCATCATGGACAGCCTCACGCGCTACCACCGCATGGCGGGCGCGAACACGGTCTGGGTGCCCGGCACCGACCACGCCGGCATCGCCACCCAGATCGTGGTGGAACGCCAGCTGCAGGCCCAGGGCATCAGCCGCCACGACATGGGCCCCACGCCCGCCGAGGCGCGGAAGAATTTCGTGGCCAAGGTGTGGGAGTGGAAGGAACAGAGCGGCAACACCATCACCACGCAGATGCGCCGCATGGGCGACAGCGTGGACTGGAGCCGCGAGTACTTCACCATGGACGAGAAGCTCTCGACCATCGTCACCGAAACCTTCGTGCGCCTGTACGAGCAAGGCCTGATCTACCGCGGCAAGCGCCTGGTGAACTGGGACCCGGTGCTCAAGACCGCGGTGTCCGACCTGGAAGTGGAGAGCGAGGAGGAAGACGGCTTCCTCTGGCACATCGCCTACCCGCTCACCGACGGCAGCGGTTCGCTGACCGTGGCCACGACGCGACCGGAGACCATGCTGGGCGACGTGGCGGTGATGGTGCATCCAGAAGACGAGCGCTACACCGCACTCATCGGCAAGACGGTGAAGCTGCCGCTGTGCGACCGCGACATCCCGGTGATCGCCGACGCCTATGTGGACCGTGAGTTCGGTACCGGCGTGGTGAAGGTCACGCCCGCGCACGACACCAACGACTATGCGGTCGGCCAACGCCACAAGCTGCCGATCATCGGCGTGCTCACGCTCGACGCCGCCATCAACGAGAACGCGCCAGCGAAGTACCAGGGCATGGACCGCTTCGTGGCACGCAAGGCCGTGGTGGCCGACCTCGAAGCCGCCGGCCTGCTGGTGGAAACGAAGAAGCACAAGCTCATGGTGCCGCGCTGCGCGCGCACCGGCCAGGTCGTCGAACCGATGCTCACCGACCAGTGGTTCGTCGCCATGCAGTCCAGAGGCAACGAGAAGAACACCAGCGGCACGTCGATCGCCGAGAAGGCGATTGCCGCCGTGCAGTCGGGCGAAGTCACCTTCGTGCCCGAGAACTGGGTCAACACCTACAACCAGTGGATGAACAACATCCAGGACTGGTGCATCAGCCGCCAGCTCTGGTGGGGCCACCAGATCCCCGCCTGGTACGACGAAGCGGGCACCGTGATCGTGGCGCGCAACGAAGCCGAAGCCCAGGCCAAGGCGCCCGGCAAGACGCTCACGCGCGACCCCGACGTGCTCGACACCTGGTACTCGTCCGCCCTGGTGCCGTTCAGCACCATGGGCTGGCCGAACCAGAAGGACGGCGAGACCGAGGACTACAACCTCTACCTGCCGAGCAGCGTGCTGGTGACCGGTTACGACATCATCTTCTTCTGGGTCGCCCGGATGATCATGATGACCACCCACTTCACCGGGCGCGTGCCGTTCAGACATGTATACATCCACGGCCTGGTGCGCGACGCGCAGGGCCAGAAGATGAGCAAGAGCGAAGGCAACGTGCTCGACCCGGTGGACCTGATCGACGGCATCGCGCTGCCGCAACTGCTCGAAAAGCGCACCACCGGCCTGCGCAAGCCCGAGACCGCGCCGCGCGTGCGCAAGGACACCGAGAAGGAGTTCCCCGAAGGTATTCCCGCCTACGGTGCCGACGCGCTGCGCTTCACCTTTGCCGCGCTGGCCTCGCTGGGCCGCAGCATCAACTTCGACAGCAAGCGCTGCGAGGGCTACCGCAATTTCTGCAACAAGCTCTGGAATGCCACGCGCTTCGTGCTCATGAATTGCGAGGGCCACGACTGCGGCCTCAAGGAGCACACCAAGGACGAGTGCGCCGTGGGCCAGCCCTTCCACGGCTACCTGAGCTTCAGCCAGGCCGACCGCTGGATCTCGTCCACGCTGCAGCGCGTGGAAGCCGAGGTCGCCAAGGGCTTCGCCGAGTACCGGCTCGACAACGTCGCCAACGCCATCTACGACTTCGTCTGGAACGAGTTCTGCGACTGGTACCTGGAAATCGCCAAGGTGCAGATCCAGACCGGCGACGCATCGCAGCAGCGCGCCACGCGGCGCACGTTGATCCGCACGCTGGAAGCCATCCTGCGCCTGGCCCACCCCGTCATCCCCTTCATCACCGAAGAGCTGTGGCAGAAGGTCGCTCCCGTGGCCGGTTTGCCGGGCCCCACCGTCAGCGTGGCGCGTTACCCCGAGAGCCAGCCGAACAAGATCGACGAAGCGGCCATTGCGCACGTGGTCAAGCTGAAATCGCTGGTCGATGCCTGCCGCACCCTGCGCGGCGAAATGAACGTGTCACCCGCCACGCGCCTGCCGCTCTACGTGGTGGGCGACACCGACTTCATGCGCGCCGCCGGCCCGGTGCTGCAGGCCCTGGCCAAGCTGAGCGAGGTGCGCGTGTTCGACGACGAAGCCGCCTGGGCCGCCGCCGCGCAGGCCGCGCCCGTGGCCGTGGTGGGCGAAGCGCGCCTGTGCCTGTTCATGGAAATCGACGTGGCCGCCGAAAAAGCCCGGCTGGGCAAGGAAGCCCTGCGGCTGGAAGGCGAGATCACCAAGGCCACGGCCAAGCTCGGCAACGAAGCCTTCGTGGCCAAGGCGCCGCCAGCGGTGATCGATCAGGAGAAGAAACGGGTGGCCGACTTTTCCGCCACACTGGCCAAGGTGCGGGAACAGCTTCTGCGCCTGTGAGCGCGTGAAGCTCAGTTCCGATGCAGAGCTATTGAACTCCACTGCGACGGCGTGACCGTCTGCGGATCGCCCGGCTCCTGGTAGTCCAGGCTGTCGAGCGCCGAGAAGTCGCTCACGCGGTTTTCGGCGCTCTGCGCCGCCGCACCGGGTGACAGCGTCTCGTGGATGCGGTGCGCCACGTACCAGCTCGCGCGCAGCTTGGCCTCTCGGGTGTGTGAGCCCAGGCGCGGCGTGAGGTGCAGGTTCGGAATGCCGTGCAGGGGCGTGCCCTCGGCGGCGAACTGGGGGTTGGCACCATCCAGCAGACAGGCGTCGATGCGGCCATCGCACAGCGCCAGCGCCAGGGCCTCGGCGTCGAACA
>VFQP010005616.1_pt1 | contig 10811 bp, 6 predicted proteins | sample 3512351 | NCBI WGS metagenome assembly VFQP01 (sample SAMN10412372, study PRJNA504923) | tailings metagenome | isolation source: Relicate 1 Philex TSF1 revegetated site | place: Philippines: Tuba, Benguet | collected 2017-08-29
CGGCGATCGTCTCCGCACCCGATTCATTGGCGTGGCTGCTGAACGTGCGCGGCGGGGACGTGCCGCACACGCCCCTGGCATTGGGCTTCGCGATCTTGAACGCGGACGAGCCCGGCTCGGTCGATCTGTTCGTCGATCCGCGCAAAGTAGCACCCGGCACCTTCGCGCATCTGGGCAATGCCGTGCGTTTGCATGCACCCGACGCGTTCGCCGGCGCGCTCGCCGATCTCGGTAAACGCAAGGCCCGCGTGCTGACCGATCGCGCGACCTCGGCCGCGTGGATCGATTCGACCCTCGCATCGTCGGGCGCCGTGCTCACGCGCGATGCATGCCTGTGCGCGTTGCCCAAGGCGCGCAAGAACGCCGGCGAATTGCAGGGCACGCGCGATGCGCATATTCGCGACGGGGCAGCGGTAGCGAAGTTCCTCGCCTTCATCGCGCGCGAAGGCGTTAAGGGCACGCTCGACGAAATCTCGGCCGCCGATCGCTTGCTCGAATTCCGCCGTGAGGGTGCGAATTTCCGCGATACGAGCTTCGACACGATTTCGGGGGCGGGATCCAACGGCGCGATCGTCCATTATCGCGCGACGCCCAGCACGTCGAAGCGCATCGCGCCCGACATGCTCTATCTCGTCGATTCGGGCGCGCAATATCTCGAAGGCACGACCGACATCACGCGCACGCTCGCCATCGGTACGCCGACGGCGGAGCAGAAGGATCGCTTCACCCGCGTGTTGAAGGGCCATATCGCGTTGGCGACCGTGCGCTTCCCCAAGGGCACGACCGGTTCGCAGCTCGACGCACTCGCCCGTGCGCCGTTATGGGAAGCGGGGCTCGATTACGATCACGGCACGGGTCACGGCGTGGGCTCGTATCTGTTGGTCCATGAAGGCCCGCAGCGCATTTCCAAAATGCCGAATACCCAGGCGTTGCTGCCCGGCATGATCGTGTCGAACGAGCCCGGCTATTACAAAACCGGCGAATACGGCATCCGGATCGAAAACCTGATCGCGGTGATGGAATTGCCGCAAACGCCGGGGGCCGAACGCCCGATGCTCGGCTTCGAAACGCTGACCCTCGCCCCCATCGCGCGCGAGTTGATCGACTTGGCGCTGCTTAGCGCGGACGAACGCGCCTGGATGGATGCGTATCACGCGCGCGTCTTGGCGACGATCGGGCCGTTGGTGGATGCGGAAACGAAAGCCTGGCTCGAAAAAGCGACCGCGAAGCTTTAGGCGATCCCGGCGAGTTTCAGCCAGGCATCTTCGTCGATCACCTCGACGCCGTGTTTCTGCGCGTCGGCGAGTTTGGAGCCCGCACCCGGCCCGGCGACGACCAGATCGGTCTTTTTCGACACCGAGCCCGCGACCTTGGCGCCCATCGATTGGGCGCGCGCCTTGGCTTCGTCGCGGCTCATCTTCACCAGCGTGCCGGTGAACACGATGGTCTTGCCGGCGACCGGCGAATCGGTGCGCGGCTTTTCCAAGGGTACTGGCGTCACGAACTTCGCCAGATCGTCGAGGGCGTCGAGATTGTGCTTCTCGGCGAAGAAGGCGGCGATATCCGCGACCAGCGCTTCGCCGACCTGATCGATGGCGAGAAGTTCAGTGTGCGCGGCTTCGTCACCCTTGGCGACGGCGATCATCGCTTCGCGCCATTTTTCCAGCGTTTCGTAATGCTGGGCGAGCAGGCGGCCGGTCGCTTCGCCGACTTGGCGGATCCCCAGCGCGAAGATGAACCGATCGAGCGGCACTTGGCGGCGCGCGTCGATGGCGGCGAGCAATTTCTCGACCGATTTCTCGCCCCAGCCGTCGCGCTTTGATAGCGCCGCCGCGTGATCCTTCAGGCGGAACACGTCGCCGGGCCGTTTGAGCCAGCCGAGCGAATGCAATTCCTCGACGTTCTTTTCGCCCAAGCCTTCGATATCGAAGGCGGTGCGCATCGCGAAATGGCGCAAGCGTTCGACGACTTGCGCGTCGCAGGAAAGCCCGCCGGTGCAACGGCGCACGACTTCGCCGTCGGGCCGCACGGCCTTCGATCCGCAGATCGGGCAGAGCTCGAAAGGCTGGAATTTCGGGCGCTTGTCATGCGCCTTGTCCGCGACGACTTCCACGATCTGCGGGATCACGTCGCCCGCGCGCTGGATCACGACCGTGTCGCCTTCGCGCGCGTCCTTGCGGGCGATCTCGTCCTCGTTGTGCAGCGTCGCGCGCGCGACCATCACGCCGCCGACATTGACGGGTTCCAGAATCGCGACGGGTGTGAGCGCGCCGGTACGCCCGACCTGCACGTCGATCTTAATGAGCTTCGTCTGTGCGCGCTCCGCGGGGAATTTATGCGCGATCGCCCAGCGCGGGCTGCGCGCGACGAAGCCGAGGCGCCGTTGCAGATCGAAGCGATCGACCTTGTAGACCACGCCGTCGATATCGTAAGGCAGCGATGCGCGTTTGGCGCCGATATGTGCGTAGAATTCCAGCAGCGCGTCGGCGCTATCGCAACTCCGCGTCTCGGGATTGGTGGCGAAGCCCCATTTGCCCAAAAGCCGGATCAGCTCGGCCTGCGTTTCGATCGCGGGGCCTTCGTAGCGGCCGATCGTATAGGCGAAAAAACGTAACGGGCGCTTGGCCGTGATCGTCGGGTCGAGCTGGCGCACGGCTCCGGCGGCGGCGTTACGCGGGTTCGCGAAAACCTTGTCGCCGGCTTTTTCCTGTTCTTCGTTCATGCGCAGGAAATCGGCGCGGGTCATATAGATCTCGCCGCGTACTTCGATGGCGGCCGGTGGATGCCCGTGTAGCTTCGCGGGGATTTCCTTGATCGTGCGCAGATTGGCGGTGACGTCTTCGCCTTCCTCGCCGTCGCCGCGCGTCGCACCCTTCACGAACACGCCGTTCTCGTAAAGCAGCGAGATCGACAGACCGTCGATCTTCGGCTCGGCGGAATAGGCGAGGGTTGCATCGTCGGGCAGGCTCAGGAAGCGCCGCACGCGGGTCACGAATTCGCGAAGGTCTTCTTCCGCGAACGCGTTGTCGAGCGACAGCATCGGCACGGCGTGCCGCACTTTGGAAAAACCGGCGGCGGCCGGCGCGCCGACTTTCTTGGACGGCGAATCCGTGCGCGTCAGTAGCGGAAAGCGCTTCTCGATCGCGTCGTTGCGCCGTTTCAGCGCGTCGTACTCGGCATCCGCGATCAGCGGCGCGTCTTTGGCGTGATAGGCGAGGTCGTGCCGGACGATCGCCTTGGCGAGGCGTTCGAGCTCGGCTTCCGCCTGGCCCATCGACAGATCGTCGATGGCGACGGTCGAAAAATCCTTCGCCGCCGGCTTCTTCTTGGCGCGGGCGGTCATGCCGCTTCGCCGGAGAGCAATGCGTCGGCGGCGGCGCGCGCCGCATCGGTGACCGTGGCGCCCGCCAGCATGCGCGCGATTTCCTCGCGTCGCGCGGGCTTATCGAGAACGGTGACGCTCGTCGCCGCCGATTTCGCGGTGGCGGTCTTGGCGACGCGCAGATGCACGCCGGCGCGCGCCGCGACTTGCGGCGAATGAGTGACGACCAGCACTTGCGCGTTTTTGGCGAGGCGCGCGAGGCGTTCGCCGACGGCGGCGGCCGCCGCACCGCCGATCCCGCTATCGACCTCGTCGAAAATCAAGGCAGGCATGGCGCCGCGCTTGGCGCCCGCCTGGGCGAGCACGACTTTCAGCGCCAGCATCAGGCGCGACAACTCGCCGCCCGACGCGATCTTGGCGAGAGGGCCCGGTTCGGCGCCCGGCAGCGTGGCGATTTCGAACGCGACGCGTTCCAGGCCGCCCGCACTCCAGCTTTCCTCCGGCAGCGCTTCCAGCCGCGCGCGGAACCGCGCCTTGTCGAGCTTCAGCGGCGGCAATTCCTTGGAAATGGCCTTCTCGAATTTCGTGGCCGCGGTGGTGCGGCCCGAAGACAGCACCTTGGCAGCGGTCAGATACGCGGCCTTGGCCGTTTTTTCGGCCTGGGCGAGCTTCTTGAGATTGCCTTCGCCCGCATCCAAAGCCGCGAGCTTGGCGACGAAATCGTCGCGCAACGCGGGCAGGGCGTCGATATCGACGCGGTGTTTGCGCGCAAGGCCGCGAAGTGCGTGCAAGCGCTCATCGGTCTTTTCGAGATCGGCGCCGCCTTCGCTCAACGCTTCGCCGGCGTCCTCGATCGCGGCGGCGGCATCGACCGTCTGTTCCAGCGCTTGTTCAAGGGCGGCGATCGCCGCGTCGAACTTGCCGCCCGCGTGGGCGGCGACGCGTTCCAACGCGCGCGCGGCGGTGCGTAGCGCCCCGTCGACACCCTTATGCGCTTCGAGTTCGCCCTTGGCTTCGGCAAGCGCGTCGGCGAGTTTTTCGCGCGCCTGCAAAATCGCGCGGCGTTCGGAAAGTTCGCGCTCCTCGCCCGGCTTGGGATCGGCTTCCTCCAGCTCGCGCGCGGCGTGGCGCAGATATTCCTCCTCGCGGCGCGCGGCTTCGAGCTTGGCTTGCTCGGCCGTCAGCGCTTCCTGCGCGGCATGCCACGCGGCGAAACTCGTCGCGGTCGCGGCGGCTTCCTTGGCGAGGCCGGCCCATTGATCGAGAAGCCCTCGATGCGTCGCGGCGTCGAACAGGCCATGCGTATCGAACTGGCCGTGGATCTCGACCAGCAGATTGCCCAATTGGCGCAACAGCCCGACCGAGCAGGCTTGATCGTTGGCGAAAGCGCGGCTGCGTCCGTCCGCGCCCAATTGGCGGCGCAGGATCAGCGGCGCGCCATCCTCGGGCGCTTCCAAGCCTTGCTCGGCCAGCAGCGCATGCGCCGGATGGTTGGCGCCCAGATCGAAGGCGGCGGCGATGGTGGCGGCGGTCGCTCCCTTACGGACCGCACCCGCATCGGCGCGGCCGCCCAAGGCGAGGCCCAGCGCATCGAGCAGGATCGATTTGCCCGCCCCGGTTTCGCCCGTCAACGCGGCGAGCCCGTCCTCGAAAACGAGGTCGAGCTTGTCGATCAATACGAAATCGCGAATCGAAAGCGTCGAAAGCATGGGCCTGCTTTCTATAGCCAAGCCCGGCCACACGCTCAAGAACGAAGCGAAAACCTTAGAAGTAATTGAGCGGGTTCAGCGCGTTCAGGGTGCGGCCGACCATGCCCTGGCGATCTTCGCGCGGGTTTTCGCCGGTCCCGACCAGGGCGTAGGAGTCGCGATACCACTCGCTGCCCGGGTAGTTATGGCCAAGCACGGCGGTGGTGCGGCGCGCTTCGTCCACCAATCCCAGCGCCATATAAGACTCGGTCAGGCGGTGCAGCGCCTCGGGCACGTGGCTGGTCGTCTGGTATTTATCGACGACGGTGCGGAAGCGGTTGATCGCCGCGAGCCATTGCTGGCGTTGCAGGTAGAAGCGCCCGACCTCCATCTCCTTGCCGGCGAGGTGGTCGTAGGTGAGGTCGATCTTCACCCGCGCGTCGCGCGCATAGGTCGAATCGGGGAAGCGGCGCACGACTTCCTGCAGCGCGTTCAGCGAATTCTCGGTCATGCGCGCGTCGCGCGCGACGTCGACGATCTGCTCGTAGTAGCACAGCGCCTTCAGATAATAGGCGTAGGGCGTGTCGCGGCTGGACGGGTTCAGCTGGATGAAGCGGTCCAGCGCGTTGATCGCGTCGTCGTAGCGGTTGACCTGATAGAGCGCGTAGGCGCCCTGCAACTGCGCGCGCGTCGCCCAGACCGAATAGGGGTGCTGGCGCTCGACCTCGTCGAACAGACGCGCCGCCCGGCGATACTGCTCGGTCGACATCGCGTTGACCGCGTCGTTGTAGATCTCCTCGACCGGGCGCTCGACATATTGCTCCTTCTCGTCGCCGCTGCACGCGGCGAGGGCGAAAAGGGCGAGGGCCGCGAGGGCGGGTCTGAGGCTTCGAATCATCCGGGGAATATAGGCGAATCGCGGTCCGAACGCCAATCCGGGCAAGTCCGGACGGTTACTGCCCGGCGTCGGCGTGGACGGGGGCGGCGGCGGGGGAAACGCCCGCAAAATGCGCCTCGGTCAATTCGACCATGCGCCAATTCGCCGCGTCGGCGAACAGCGCGTGCAGCAGCGCGTTGTTGTGGCGATGGCCGGTGCGCCGGGCGCGGATTTCGCCCAGCAACGGCGCGCCCGCCAGATACAAATCGCCGACCAGATCGAGCACTTTGTGGCGCACGAATTCGTCGTCGAAGCGCAGGCCTTCCGGGTTCAGCAGGCCGCTGCCGTCGGCCGCGATCACGACCGCGTTGTCGAGGCTGCCGCCGCGCGCCAAGCCGGCCGCGCGCAAGGCCGCGACTTCCTGCTCGAAGCCGAAAGTGCGCGCGCGCGCGATTTCCTGGCGGAACGCGTCGGGGCCCAGATCGAGCGACAGGTTCTGGCGGCCGATCGTCGGCGTGGGGAAGTCGATTTCGAAGGTCGCGGCGAAACCGCGCCCGGGGCGGATCTCGATCGCCGCGCCGTCGCGCGCATCGTCGAGCGAAATGGGTTTGAGGACTTCGATCGCGCGGCGCGGGGCCGCTTGTTCGATCGTGCCGGCACAATCGATCAGGAACAGGAAGGGCGCGGACGAGCCGTCCATCACCGGCACTTCGTCGGCGTCGAGCTCGACGATCGCGTTGTCGATCGCCGCACCGTAAAGGGCGGCCATCAGATGTTCGACCGTGCCGAAGCGCGGGCCGGGGGCGGCCCCCAGCAGCGAGCACAGGCGCGTATCGGTCACGTTGCGGTAATCGGCCTTCACCGTGACGCCAGTATCGACGCGGCGGAAGGCGATGCCCGAATTCGGGGCCGCGGGCAGCAGCGACATCGTCACCTTGCGGCCGGAATGCAGCCCCGTCCCCGAACAGGAGATGGGCCCCTTCAACGTGCGCTGGGCGATGGTGCGCGGTTTTTGCTGACGCGGGTTGAACACTTGAACCTGAACTCCGGCGGGGTGGTCGTCTTTCGTGGGGCCGTTTGGGTTGAACGGCCCAGGGACGAGTCTCGTTCCCCGAAAAGAAAAGAGGCTCCGGAATGATTGGGTACCCAACCGGCTCCGGAGCCTCAAGTCACCTTTTATTTCACCATGTTGCAGGTGATTTTCACGCGACCCTTAATTCGCCTGACGGCGCAGGAAGGCCGGGATTTCGAGGAGGTCGTCCTCGGCCTTCGGCGCCAAGCGATCGGTCGGGTCGAGCCCGCCCAAACGCGGCTGCGCCGGGGCCGGTGCCGGGGCGACCGGTGCTGCCGCGACGGGTGCCGGCGCCGGGGCGGCCGGGGCCGCAACCGGGGCTGCCGGGGCGCTCGCCGTCGGCATGATGCCGCCCTGCGGGGCGACCAGCGTGGGCTGGGCGCGCGGGGCTTCGCCTTCGGTGCGCGCCATGCCCGAGCGGGTCATCCGCTCGAACAGCGACGGGCGGCGCTTGGGTGCCGCCGCCGCCGTGGCCGGCTTGGTCGCGTTCATCAGCTCGGCTTCCGCGAAGGGATTGGCCGGGGCGGGGGCTTGCGCCGCCGCCGGGGCCACTTCGACGGGCTTGGGCGGGATGAAGGCTTCGGCCGGGGCCGCCGGCAATTCGGCCGGGGCGGGTTCCGCCATGACCGGGGCCGGGGCCGCTTCCGCGACGATCGGGGCGGGTGCCGGGGCGACAGGTGCCGCGACCGGTTCCATCTTCATCGCGACCGAACCCGTCATTTGCGGGGCGGCCGGGATCGACATCGACGCGGCCGGGGCGGCCATCGCCGGGGCCGTCGCCGTCACCGGACGGATCGTCGGGCGCTGCGCGAGCTTGACGACCGTGGTGGCCTGCGGCGGGCGCTGCACGGCTTGCGCCGCGTCGATACCCGTCGCGACGACCGACACGCGCATCTTGCCGTTGAGGCTTTCGTCGAAGGTCGAGCCGAAGATGATGTTCGCGTCCGGATCGACTTCGTCGCGGATGCGGTTCGCGGCTTCGTCGACTTCGAACAGCGTCATATCCATGCCGCCGGTGATGTTGATGAGCACGCCCTTGGCGCCCTTCATCGACACGTCGTCGAGCAGCGGGTTGGAGATCGCCTTCTGCGCCGCGTCGATCGAGCGGTTGTCGCCTTCGGCTTCGCCCGTGCCCATCATCGCCTTGCCCATCTCGCCCATCACGGAGCGGATATCGGCGAAGTCGAGATTGATGAGGCCCGGCATGACCATCAGATCGGTCACGCCGCGCACGCCCGAGTACAGCACGTCGTCCGCCATCTTGAAGGCGTCGGCGAAGGTCGTGCGCTCGTTGGCCACGCGGAACAGGTTCTGGTTCGGGATGATGATCAGCGTGTCGACGTTCTGCTGAAGCTCCTCGATCCCCGATTCGGCCAGCTTCATGCGGTGCTGGCCTTCGAAGTGGAAGGGCTTGGTGATGACGCCGACGGTCAGCATGCCCGCTTCACGGCAGGCGCGCGCGATGACCGGGGCGGCACCCGTACCCGTGCCGCCGCCCATGCCGGCGGCGACGAACACCATGTGCGAACCCTGCACGTGTTCCAGCAGTTCCTGCATGGATTCTTCCGCCGCGACGCGGCCCACATCGGGGCGCGAACCCGCACCCAGGCCTTGCGTCACGCCCACGCCCAGCTGCAAGCGGCGCTCGGCGAGCGATTGCGCCAGCGCCTGCGCGTCGGTGTTGGCGACGACGAATTCCACGCCTTCGAGCTTGGCGCGGATCATGTTGTTCACGGCGTTGCCGCCGGCCCCGCCCACGCCCACGACCGTGATGCGCGGCTTGAGCTCGGCGGGCTGGTTCGATGCGAGAGTGATTGCCATTTTGCTTCTCCGATCTCCTTGGGTTCAGTTCGTAACGCGCCGGCGGCCGGTCCGATCCATGCCTGGCCCGCGCGCGGGTAGACGGGTGCTGTGTTGTCGTTGCGGCATTGGGTCCCTTCCCGTCACAGGTTGTCCCTCAGCCACATTCTCAAGCCCCCGAAGACGCCCGCGGTCGGTGCAGCCGCGGTTTCGGGACGCAGGGATTCGGTTCCTTTCTGATGCGCGTGCAGGATCAAACCCGCGCACGCCGCGAAAGCGGGGCCGCCGGTTTGATCGGCGAGCCCCGTGAGATGCGTGGGCTTGCCCATGCGCACCTGCTTGTCGAGAATCATGGCGGCGAGTTCGCGCGTTCCTTGAAGCTGCGAAGCCCCGCCGGTGAGAACGACGCGCCGCCCCGCGATCTTGTCGAAGCCCGAGGCTTCCAGGCGCGAACGCACCAGTTCGAAGGTTTCCTCCAGGCGCGGCGCCACGATCCCGGTCAGGATCGATTTCGGCACATGGTTCGCCTGGGTCTGCTCTTCTTCGCCGACCAGCGGCACGTCGACCAGCTCGCGCTCGTCATTGGCCGAATGGATGCAGGAGCCATGCAGCGTCTTCATCCGCTCGGCATGGGCGAGCGGCGTCGACAGGCCGCGCGCGATGTCGTTGGTCACGTGCGCGCCGCCGACATTGATCTGATCGACGAACACGCAATGCCCGTCGAAGAACACGGCGAAGGACGTGGTGCCCCCGCCCATGTCGATGACGCAAGCGCCGAGATCCTTCTCGTCCTGCACGAGGCAGGCGAGGCCGGCGGCATAGGCCGGCACGACGGGTTCTTCGATTTCCAGATGGCAGCGCGAAACGGCGGTTTCGAGATTGCGCACCGAGGCGCTGGAAGCGCCGACCATGTGCATGTTGACGCCCAGGCGTTCGCCGCACATGCCGCGCGGATCGCGAATGCCGCGGCTGCCGTCGATCGTGAAGCCGACGGGGAATTGATGGATGATGCGCTTGTCGGTGGCGGTCTGGGTCTGGCGCGCCTGTTCGATCACGCGGCGCAGATCCGCGTCGCCGATCTCGTGGCCGTTCAACGCCACTTCGACGCCGAAGGTGCGCGACACCGGCGCGCCGCCGACCAGATTGACGATCACGCTTTTCAGCGTTTCGCCGGCCATCTGTTCGGCCGCCGACACCGCCGACAGGATCGAATCCTCGGCTTCTTCGAGATCGACGATCGTGCCGCCGCGCACGCCGCGGCTGATCTGATGCCCGATGCCCACGACGCGCGGCGCGCCGTCCCCGTCCGCTTTCGCGACGAAGCAGGCGACCTTGGTCGAGCCGAGGTCGAGGGCGGCGATCGTTCCGTTCCGGCGGGCGCGTTTTTTCTTCGACATGGTGGACGAAGGGCTCCTAAGTCGGCCGGTTGTTGCGGCGTTGGGCGGGCGCGTTGACCGGCGTGGTCGACGGCGCCGCGTCCTTCGCGCGCAGGATCAGGCGGTCGGGCAAACGCAGATCGACCGAGACGAGATCGCGCTCGACCAGGCCGTTATTGCGTTCGAGTTCGGCGAGGCGCTCGTAAGCCGCCCCCGCATTCGCTTCGGGCAGGTTCACGACCACGCCGTTGTCGAGATTCAAATTCCAGCGCCGCCCGCCGACGCGCACGGCCGCCGATACGCGGCCGCGCAACACGGGCTCGGTGTCGAGCAACGCGATCAAGCCGCCGGCATGTTCGGGCGCGTCGTCGCCCACGACGATCAGCAACTTGGCGAAACTGCCGGGATCGACACCGGGGATTTCCTTGGCGTCCTGGTCGATCACCGCGAAACGCCCGCCGCGCTGCCATAGCGCCATGGGAATGCGTTCTTCCAGGCGCACATGGATCGTGTCGGGCAAGCGCCGTTCGACGATCGCGCGGCGCACCCAGGGCAGGGTTTCGAGTTCGGCTTTCGCCTGATGCGGATCGAAAGTCAGGATCGGCGCACCACGGCGCGCATCCAGCACCGCCAGCACGTCGCGCGAATTGGTGCGCTCGCGCCCTTCGACCAAAAC
>VFQP010005617.1_pt1 | contig 10809 bp, 11 predicted proteins | sample 3512351 | NCBI WGS metagenome assembly VFQP01 (sample SAMN10412372, study PRJNA504923) | tailings metagenome | isolation source: Relicate 1 Philex TSF1 revegetated site | place: Philippines: Tuba, Benguet | collected 2017-08-29
GACAGGGGCGGTTGCGATGAATAGCGCACCCTCAGATATCGACACTCTGCCAGTCGCCCGACAGGAGGCCTGACATGACCGTCGAGCTCACCCGTGAGCGCGCCGTGGCGATCAACGCCGCGGCGTGGGAGTTCTGGCGCTTCCACGCGAACAGCGCGGACGACTGGACCCGGGGCTACCTCGCCCGGCGCGGGCTGCGCGGCCTGCAGGCCGGGTACGCGCCCGAGGGGTGGGCCCGGCTCGTGGGGCGCATGCGCGGCCGCGGGTACAGCGCGGACGAGCTCGTAGCCGCCGGCCTCGCGTTCCGCACCGACAAGGGCCAGATCGGGGACGTGTTCCGCGACCGCCTGGTCCTGCCCTACCGCGACGAGACGGGCGCGATCGTCGGGTTCACCGCGCGCCGCAACCCCGCGAGCGACCGCGTCGACGACGCGCCGGCGAAGTACCTCAACACCACCAGCACGCCGACGTTCGACAAGTCCCGGGACCTGTACGGGCTCGACCCGGCCGCGGTGCGCCGTATCCAGGCCGGCGCGCGGGTCGTGTTCGTCGAGGGAGCCCTGGACGTCGAGGCCATCCGCCGCACCGGGTCGACCGTTGTCCCGCTGTCCGGGTGCGGCACCGCGCTCACCGCGTCCCACCTCGAGCGCGTGCGCGCGATCCACGCCGGCGCCGTCGCGCTGGGCGTGTTCGCGTTCGACGCCGACGCCGCAGGCCAGGCGGCCGCCGTGCGCGCGTGGGACCTGCTGACCGACGACGAGGCTGGCACCGCCGGTGCCCTGGTCCTGCCCGACGGGACCGACCCCGCCCAGCTTGTCCAGGACGGCCATGGGCAGGCCCTCGCCGAGCGCCTGGCCCAGCCCCAGAGCCTGGCGTCTGTCGTCGTCGACGCCGTCCTGGCTCGCCACGACCTGACGACCGTCGAGGGCCGCGTGAACGCCGTGCGGGCCGCGGCCGCGCTCGTCGCGCGCATCCCCGAGGTGCCCCTGTCCCGGGTTGGCGCGCAGCTGCACGCGCGGCTGGCCCCGCACACCGACCTCGGGGTGATCGCCGGCGAGCTCGCTGTCGCGCACGCCGCGCACTGCCGCTGATGAGCCGACCGAAGGAGATCTCCATGACCAGCCATGCAGTCGCCGCCGTGGGTAGCGGCAGGGACACTTGGCACATGCCGCATGAGGACACCGCAGACGCGACGGCGGAGCCGTCGTTCCGTGCTCTCGTGCGTGAGCTCACGCGCGAGTGGGCCCCGCGGTTCCCCGCCGTCGGGCGCCGCCTGCACCCGGACCTCTTCGCGGCCGAGGACGCTGAGGAGTCGTGGGGGTGGGACGTCGGCGGCCGCCGGGCGTGGATGACGCACGACGGTCAGACCCGCACGGTGGACCTGACCGGGATCAAGGAGGGCCGCGAGGCGCTCGAGCGCATCCGCGTGCACCAGCCCGAGGCCATGCCGGAGGCGTTCGCCATCGCGTGGCAGGCCGCGGCGCACAGCGCGCGGCTGCGCGCGCACTACCGCCACGGGTGCTCGGACGGGTGCCCCGCTGACTGCACCATCGAACTCACCCTCCGCGGGGTGGTCGACGCACAGATCATCGAGCTGACGCGCATGGCCGCGCGCGTCGTCGACGCTCCGGCGGGGGGACCCCGATGACCGCGCCCGACACCGAGCACCGTCACCCTCCGACCGTGTGGGATCGGGTACGCACGGTCGCTCTCACGGTCGCTGCTGGGCTGCTCGTGTTCCGCGCCGTCGGTCAGTGGTCGCAGGACGTTCCGAGCGCGCTCATCTCGGCTCTCGTGGCCGTTTCCATCGCGCTCCTGGGCACCTACTACTGGCTCGCCTCGACCCGGCCGGACTTCCCCCTGACACCGGGCGCCCGTGCCCTGAGCCGGGTGGCCTGGCTCATCGCCGCCGTCGCGGTACTGATCGGCGTCCTGATGCTCACGGGGGCGCTGTAGCGACCTCGTCGGCGCGCCGTCCCCGGCTAGGTTGGCTTGCACCAGCGAGGAGAGGGGACGCATGCCCATCAGCGATGAGGAGCGCGCGCAGCGCGCGGCCGATGCCGCGCGGATCCGGCACAGCACGGAGCTCGAGGGCGGGCGCACGGACGACGCGGCGCGCGCGATCCAGGACATGTACGTGCGCGGGGAGATCGACGGGGACGACCTGATCCGTCGGACCAAGGCGTACTTGGCAGGCGAGGGGGAGTAGGCGTGGGTAGCAGGCCGTGGGAGACCGGCGACGAGCACGCGCGCTGGGACGGGTACGTGCTCGAGGACGGGCGCACCCTGCGCAACCTCGTCGGCGCCCGGACGCCGGAGGAGCTGCGCCGGGCCGAGGACCATCTGGTCGAGGCCCGGGCGCTGACCCTGCGCGAGAACGGCCTGCCCTCGACGTACGACATGGCCGGCCTCCGGTCGATCCACCGGCATATGTTCCAGGACGTCTACGAGTGGGCCGGCGACGTCCGCACGGTGTCCATCCGCAAGAGTGGTGACGGCTGGTTCGCACCGCTGGACCGCATCGAGGACGTGATCGGGACCGTTGCGCGGTACGTCGACGAGTCCGACATGCTGCGCGCGGCAGAGCCCCGCGACGTGTCGGCTGCGCTCGCCAGCGTGTACGACGTCGTCAACCAGGCGCACGTCTTCCGCGAGGGGAACGGGCGGGTGCAGCGCGAGTTCGTCACCGCCCTCGCGCGCGAGTCCGGCCACCACCTGGACTGGACCCAGGTCACGATCTCCCGCGCCGGGTACGAGTCCGAGAACGACCAGGCTTCCCGCCTCGCCCTCACGGGCGACCGCGGCCCGTTGCGCGCGATGTTCGAGCGCATCACGACCCGCGTGGGAGAGCTCGACAGCCACGTGAGCGACGCCCTGCGCATTGCCGCCGGCGCGAGCACGGCACCGCGAACGGAGCAGCCCGCCCCGGTCAACCGCGGCGCGCTCTCGGCCCGCATCACCCGGCTGGAACAGCGGGCAAGGAGCGGACCCTTCGACGGGCCGCGAGCCGCCGAGCCTGGGCCGGGAAGTTACCGATACGAGCCGGTGCGACACAGCCCGACCACCGGGCCGCGTCTGACATGACGAGAGGGCTCCGACGTCGTCGGAGCCCTCTCGTCTCGTCTCACCACAGCGTGGGTTGCGCCTCGTCGAGCGGCCTAACACCCTGCCGCGCGGCGGCCCCTAGATCCTCCCGCTCGCGGGCGGCTTCGCGGAGTGCGAGCGAGCGCCCGAGGGAGCCTCGAGTATCGCGCAGCGGGCTGCCTGGCGTGTGTCGGCGCGCCGACCATTCCTGCCGGTTGGCGGCGTGGTCGCCCGCGATCCAGTGTGCCGGGTTCTGGCAGGGCGGGGTGTCGCACGAGTGCCGGACCACGGCCGGAAGCCGGGTGATCCCGGGGTGGGCGAGGGCGTACCCGAAGCGGTGCGCGATCACGACCAGGCCGTCGCTGACCCAGAACCGGCCGTGCCCCTTGCCGCTGATCGCGCCGGTCCAGATCCAGCACTCGACGTCGGGGGAGCGGTGCACGCGCGCGGTGTAGCGGGCGACGACGTCCTCGCGTTGCGTCGCCGCCAAGACCTCCGCGTCGCGCCCGCCCATGGCGTGCCCTACGCCGCCTGCTCGTCGACCTGGTCGGCCGCCTCGCCTGCCGGCGTGACGTCGCCCGCCACGGTCGGGGCGTCGTCGTCGGGGGTGGCTGTCTCCTCACCGAGCGCGCGCAGCCGGCGCCGCTCGGCCTCGTCGATGCCCAGGAGCTCACGCTGACGGACGGCGGTCTCACCGAGGTCCGCCAGGTCGCGCAGCGCGGCGCCCATGTCGACCTCGACCGTCGTGCTGATCTCCTCGCGCAGCGCCTCGATCTTGCGTTCGATCGCGTCGCGCGCGTCGACGGCCTCGAAGTACCGCGTGGCCGCGGCTTCGATCTGCTCATCACGCCGCGCACGCTCGGCATCCAGACGCAGCCGCGCCGCCCGCGCGCGCTCCCTCGCCGACGTCGCCTTCCCACTCGAGCTACGAGCCATGACCCCCACACTCCACTCATTCCGATGCGAACGACCGAGCCTCACCCAACCCGCACGCCAGCGAGCCGACGAGACATCTCGCCATGACCATACCCACGACCAGGAGCAAGACTCAACATCTACACACCTCTTGCACTACAGTGTGTGGCGACGCCAGGTGACGCCGAGAGGGGGTGCGGGACCCGATGATGACGGTTCACGTCCTGCACGCCGGGGACGGGTACACCTACCTCACGCGCCAGGTCGCCTCGGGCGACGTGCAGCGCGACGCGACGCAGTCGCTCAGCGACTACTACATGCAGCACGGCAACCCGCCCGGCCGGTGGGTCGGCGCTGGTTTGACGGACCTCGGCGTCGACGGCCAGGTGCGCGAGGAGCAGATGCGGGCCCTGTTCGGGGAGGGGCGCCACCCCGACGCGGACCGCCTGGAGCGCGCGGCCGTGGCACGCGGCGAGAGCGTCGCGGACGCGATGAAGAGCACGCAGCTGGGGCGCCGCTTCCCGAAGTTCGAGCAGGCCGAAGATGACGGCTACGACGCTCGCCTGAGCGCCGCGTTCGCGACCTTCCGCGCGACCAACGACCGCGCCCCGGAGGCCGGCGTCGAGCGTGACCTGATCCGGTGGAACGTCGCCCGCGAGATCCTGACCGAGCGCACCGGACACCCGCGCGTCGACGACGCGGCGGTCGCCCGCTTCCTCGCCGACCGCGGTGCCGGCGGCCGACAGGCCGTCGCCGGATACGACCTCGTCTTCACGCCCGTGAAGTCCGTCAGCGTGCTGTGGGGACTCGGGGACGACGCGACTCGTCGCGCCGTCGAGCAGGCCCACGAGGAGGCGTGGCGCTCGACCCTGACGTGGCTGGAGAAGGAGGCCGCGCTGACGCGCGTCGGGGCCGGGGGAGCGGCGCAGGTCAACACCCGCGGGTTCGTCGCGACCGCGTTCGACCACCTGGACTCGCGCACCGGAGACCCGAACCTGCACACCCACGTCGCGGTGTCGACGAAGGTGCAGGGCGAGGACGGCAAGTGGCGGTCGCTGGACGGTCGCGTGCTGCACGCGCTCGGCGTCGCCGCGTCCGAGCGGTACAACACCGCGCTCGAGGAAGGGGTGCGGGACCGGCTCGGCGTGCGGTTCGTCGCGGAGTCGCGCGGGCGCGGGAAGCAGCCCGTCCGCGAGGTCGAGGGAATCGACCCGTCGCTGCGCAAGGCGTTCTCCACGCGGCGCGAGTCGATCGAGAACTCCTACCGCGAGCTCGTCGCGCAGTACCGCGCCCAGCACGGGCACGAGCCGTCCAAGGCCGTGCAGTACAACCTCGCGCAGCAGGCCACGCTCGACACCCGCACCGCGAAGGAGGGCGGGGTGTCCCTGGCCGAGCGGCGCGCGCAGTGGAAGGATCGCGCGATCGTCGAGCTGGGGTCCGAGGAGGCGGTCGAGGACATGGTCCGCCGGTCCCTGCACCGGCGCCCCGACGTGGCGCCGGCGGCGCTGGAGCTCACGGTCGACACCCTCGCGGACGAGGCTCTGCACGCGCTGGCCGAGGCTCGTTCGGTGTGGACGGTCGGCAACGTCCAGGCCGAGGCACAGCGCGTCGTGCGCGCCCGCGGCGGGGACGTCGCCGGCCTTGACCTGACCCGTCTGGGCGACGACGTCGCGGCCGCCGTGCTGCGCCGGTCGCTGCCGCTGAACCCGCCCGACCTCAATCCGGTGCCGGCTGCGCTGCGTCGCGCGGACGGGGAGTCGGTGTACCTCGAGCACGCGCGCCAGCGCTTCACGTCGGCCGCCGTTCTCGAGGCCGAGACCCGGGTCGTCGCCGCGGCGCAGGAGCGCGGCGGGCTCGTCGTCGACGCCGCCACGCTCGACGCCGCGGCGGCAGCGCTCGCCACCGAGACCGGCCGCGAGCTCAACGCCGGGCAGCTCGAACTCGCGCGCCGGTTCGCCGCCGGCGGGCACGTCGTCGAGGCCGGCATCGGACCGGCCGGCGCCGGCAAGACGACGTCCATGCGGGCATTCGCCCGGGCCGTCGAGATGACCGGCGGGCGCGTCATCGGGCTCGCGCCGTCCGCGGCCGCGGCGAGCGTGCTGGCCGACGAGCTCGGCGTCGGCGCCGACACCCTGCACAAGCTCCTGCACGAGCACAGCACCCGCCAGGACGAAGAGATCGCCGAGGCGTTGCGCCTGGACGAGCGGACCGTGATCCTCGTCGATGAGGCCGGCATGGCGTCCACGCCGGACCTCGACCGGCTCCTGACCCTCGCGCGCGAGCACGGTGCCGCGGTGCGCCTGCTCGGCGACCCGGCCCAGCTGCAGGCCGTCGGCGCCGGGGGAGTGCTGCGCCTCGTCGACGCGCACGTGGGCGCCGCGCACCTGGAGCACGTGCACCGCTTCTCCAACCCCGACGAGGCGGCCGCGTCCCTCGCGCTGCGCGAGGGCGACGCGCGCGCGCTCGGGTTCTACATCGACAACGCGCGTACCACGGGCGGCACCCGCGACGCGATGCTCGAGGAGATCTACGGGGCGTGGTGGAACGACGCCGCGCAGGGCAAGGCCGCCGTCATGATCGCCGCGACGAACGCCGACGTCGTCGCGCTGTCGACCCGCGCACGCCTGGACAAGATCGCCGCGGGCGAGGTCGAGAGCGACGGCACGTCCCTGCACGACGACACCCTCGCCGGCGTCGGCGACACCGTCGTGACGAGGCTCAACGACCGCCGGCTCAAGACGGAGCGTGGCACCGACTTCGTCAAGAACGGCGACCTGTGGACCGTCGTCGAGCGCCACGGCGACGGCGCGCTGCGACTGCGCCACGTGCAGCACCACGGGTTCGTCACCGTGCCCGGCGAGTACGTCGCCGAGAACGTCGAGCTCGGCTACGCCACGACGATCCACCGCGCCCAGGGCATGACGACCGACACCGCGCACCTGCTCGTCGGGGCCGGCGCCACCCGCGAGCAGCTGTACACCGGACTCACCCGCGGCCGGCACGACAACCACGCCTACGTCGTCACGGACGAGCTCCTGGACGTCGACCTGCACGAGCAGCCCGGACCCGGCGGCGCGACCCGCGCCGCCCTGGAGTCGGTCCTGGCGCGGGCCGAGTCCACCCCGTCCGCGACGTCGACGCTCGAGCACGAGTACGACCAGGCCGCGAGCCTGTCGCGCCTGGTCCCGCAGTACGAGGACGCCGTGCAGCGGTTCGTGCTCGCCGAGCACGACCAGCACGTCACCGACGCCCTGCACACCTCCCTCGACCCGGACCTCGTCGAGCAGATCACCGACGACGATGCCTGGCCCGCGCTGCGCGCCCGCCTCGCCCAGCACCACCTCGCCGGCACCGACGTCGCCGACCTCGTCGCCGGCGCCGTCGACGAACGCGAGCTGGGCACCGCCGAGTCCGTCGCCGCCGTCCTGCACCACCGCGTCGGCGAGGCGCCGCGCGTCGACGACCCGCGCACGCCCGAGCTGCCCTCCTGGATCACGTCCCTGCCGCCGGCACCGACCAGGCCCGGCCCGGTCGCGGACGTCACCGCGTGGGCACGCAGCCAGGCCGAGCTCGTCCACGCGCGCGTCGAGGCCCTGGTCGACGACGTCGAGACCCACCGACCCGCGTGGGCGGCCGCGCTGCGCCCCGCCCCGGCCGACCCGCTCGAGCGCATCACGTGGCGCCGCGACGTCGCCCGCGTCGCCGCCTACCGCGACCGGTACGAGATCTCCGACACCACCACGCCCGTACCCGACGAGGCCGCCCGCGGCGTGCAGGAGAGCGCCCGCCTCGACGCGCGCGCGGCCGCCGACCGCCTGCGCGACCGCCACGACGACGCCGAGGCCGCACCTCTCGACGAGAGCGGCCGCGACCGGGCGCGCACGCAGACCTCCAGCCGGATCGACGACCTCCTCCGGCGCACCCGGCAGACCAAGACCAGCAGCGACCTCGAGACGCTCGCCGACCGGCTGCGTCGCCAGCGCACCCAGCCCGGACCCCAGCCGGACGACGACCGGCGAGACCCGGGCGGCCCCACGCGGGGACCACGCCTCTAGGGTCCACCGAACGACGGGCTGGGCATGGTGAGATCGTCACCATGCCCAGCCCGTCGCTTCGTGACCCACGCCTGGACCTGCTCTACCAGAACACCCCGGGCGCGGTCGCGTTCCTCGACGAGTCCTACCGCGAGAACCCGTTCCCCGGGGAGCGCCCGTTCTACGCGATGAGCGCCGTCACGTTCGCCAAGGAGCAGCTGGACCACGTGCGCGAGGTCCTGACCGACATCGCCGGCGGCCGGTACTGGCACACGACCGAGGCGTTCAAGCTCGGGCGCACGCACGACATCACCGAGATGGGGCAGTACCTCGCCGAGCGCGTCGAGTGGAGCATCGTCACCGTGGAGGCGACGATCACCGCGCGCGGCGGACTGCCCGAAGCCCGGCAGACCTGCCTCGCCGCGGCCGCCCGCGAAGTCACCCGCGGCGCCGGCCCCGACGCCGTCCGCCTCCTCGTCGCGGACCGCAACCGCGACGACGCCCTGAACCGCGCCGACCGCCGCACCGTCGCCGCACTGCGCTCGGCAGGAGACATCGACCAGAACGTGGCGCTGTACCACGGGCGCATGGGCGCCGAACCGATGCTCTGGACCGCCGACGTCGTCGCCTGGTCGGCCTACCGCACCCTCGCGGTAGACGACGGGCGGTGGATCGCACCCGTCCGGGACGTGCTCACCGTGCTGGACGCGCGCACCGGAAAGCCCCTAGACATGAAGCAGCCCCAGGCTGCCGCAGCAACACCTGGGGCCCGGCGATCGACGCTCCACGAGGGACCGCAAACCTCCGTTGCTTCCGACTCCAGTCTACAAGCAGACGCCCACACGCTGCGAGAGGGATTCCGCCGCGGGAGCAGCGTCCTGGACGACCTCGTGCGCCGCGTCGTACGCGTGCGCGAGGAAGCCGGAGCGCGCGGGCACGTTGACGGGAACACCCCGGCCGCGGTCAACGCGCGCCTCGGCCGCGCGACCCAGGCCCGACGACCCGGCGGCGTCGACGACGCGCCCACGCCGCCGGCCCCGCGAGGCCCGCGGATCTGAGAGAGCTCACCGGGCCGGTCAGGACATGTTGACGGCGGCCACCAACGTGTCGACCGCGGTGTAGGCGGCCTCGCGTCGCTCGGGGAGCGTCATCAGTTCGCACTCGCGGTACACCGCGCCGCCGTCGTACAGGCCCGCACGAGCCAGGCGTCGGAACTCCAGGGTCGCCGGCCCCGGCTCATGGTCGTACAGCGCGCTACTCGGCAGACCGCCCATGACCCGGTCGAGCGAGATGCACGCCAGCTCCACGAGGCGTGCCGTGGAGACCGGATCCGCGACCAGGTCGTCCATGAGGACGAGCTGGCACGCGAAGCACCCGTCCACGGTCGCACCGACGAACGCGTCCAGGAGCGCAACGTTGACCGTGCGTCCCGCCGTCTCCAGGATTGATGACGGGAGCGCCGGCACGTGCACGTGACCGCTCATGGACGCATTGCACCACGAGCCACCGACGAGGCACTGAGCCACAGGTTGCGGGAGGCTGGGAGCGGGAGTGACCCCGGAGGCTCCAAGAATGGGTGAAGCCGCCGTGTTCGTTGAACTACGGCGGCTTCCGGAACCCATACTCAGCCTGACGGCTGGGGGAATATGGCATCAGTGTACCGTTCTGCAGGTGATACCTCAACCGTCGCTCGAGGAGCAGCGTGCCCTCGTTGCCAGCCTGGCGACGGTTCGGCTTCGCCGATTCCGCAGTTCAGTCGGCGGCGCCGAGCGAGCCGCGGTCGAGCTCTACCTCTTGGACGCCCAGGTTGCATCCCATCTGCACGCCACTCTCCGCTTCGTCGAGATCGCGCTGCGCGAGAGCATCCATCGGGCCTTGAGCGGCACCTACGGAGATCGCTGGTTCCAGTCGCGGCGCGATCTCTTCGACGAGAGTTTCTGCGACGATATCGACGACGCAGTCGCAAAGGTGGGCGATCGTGCACCTGCGGGCAAGGTCGTCGCCCAACTCATGCTCGGAACATGGGTCGACCTGCTCGGCCGAGGCGACCGCAAGCCGGACGGAACCAAGGCGACGTACGCAGCGGATCTGTGGCAAGCAGCACTGGAGCCCGCGCTGCCCACCACTTCAACCCGCCCCAAGGTCCACCGGCTCGCGCTTCGCCTGAACTGGGCACGCAACCGGATCAACCACTGCGAGCCCGTCATCTTCGGTTTCCCCCAGCCCGGTATTGTGCAAGGCGGTGTCCAGTTTCGCCGCACGCCCCACCTCATTCTCGAGGACGCGCGCGAGCTCGTAGAACATCTCGACCCCGCCCTCGCGGCCTGGCTTCGACGATGGCGCGAGATCGATACCCTCCTCTCCGACCCGCTCGTCGCCAAGGCGCTGGACCACGTCGCCACAGACGCCGCGGTGAACCTTCAGCGTTAGCGGCTCGAGACCCATGGGCGCAGTCCACCCACGAGCCACCAACGAAGCTCCTGGCGGAGCCCGGAGTCACGTCGGTAGCTGACCGACAACGCGGTGCCCGCAGCCTGCTAACGATCCGGGGTACGGGGTTGAGGGAGAGACGTCTGAGAGCGGCCGCCGACCCTCTCTAGAGGATCGGCAGCCGCGGTGCCTCAGGTCGCCAGAGCCACGACAGGGACGAGGTCGGCGACGCAAGAGGCGACGTCGGGGGACTGCCCACCTCCAACGACGAGAAGGAGGAGGACGAGCGCATAGACGCTCGCGTTGGTCTCAGGGGGACGCCGGTTGGCGTCAGGGCGGTTGGGCA